>OKPN01000001.1_pt1 | contig 286912 bp, 257 predicted proteins | sample 1611031 | NCBI WGS metagenome assembly OKPN01 (sample SAMN04436705, study PRJEB24849) | human gut metagenome | biome: human gut; feature: NICU; material: stool | host: Homo sapiens | place: USA: Saint Louis, MO | collected 2010-08-01
TGCTTCTCGGTATAGACACGGTAACCGTTGTCCTGCCGATCAGGCGGCGGCAACAAGCCCTGCTGTTCATAGAAGCGGATCGTCTGTGTTTCGACCCCTACCAACTGCGCCAACTGACCAATGCGCATCAGCCTCCTCCCCAACGGATTCTTTACTCTATTGACCTTATAGTAGCTTTATAGTTTTAAATGGTACCACAACATTGTTCAAGTGGAGTCGTATCATGAGCAAATCCTGTGGTGGCGCCTGTGGCGGTGATGCAACGTCCGCAGCGGATACCGATATACAGGCCTCCTCCGAGGCGCCAGGGAGATGGGTCAGTGTTTATGCCGTGCCGAAGATGGACTGTCCATCAGAAGAACGAATGATTCGCCTAGCCCTGAACGGCTTTGAGGAGATTCGGGCGCTGTCCTTCGACTTGTCGAACCGCCGGCTGAAGGTCGTGCATGACGGCGAGGTCGAGCCCGTCACCTCGAAACTGAAGACCTTGGGGCTAGGCGCCTCGCTTCAGGAAACCGTCGCTGCAAATCCGGAGACCATCAAGGCCGCTGAGTTTTCGGCAGCTTCTGCTAAGCAAGAATCCGGGACCCTGCGCTGGTTGCTCGGCATCAATGCACTTCTGTTCGTGGTGGAAATGACTGCCGGTCTGATCGCCCAGTCCACCGGCCTGATTGGAGAATCCCTGGACAATTTTGCCGATGCGGCGGTGTACGGGCTTGCCCTTTATGCGGTTGGACATAGCGTGAAAATGCAGGTACGTGCCGCGCATCTTGCTGGTGTACTGCAACTGATCTTGGCTGTGGGCGTGCTCGTAGAGGTGGTGAGACGCTTTGTATTCGGTAGTGAGCCTGAATCGCTGGTGATGATGGCTATCGCATTCGTCGCATTGATTGCCAATACCAGTTGTCTGCTGCTCATATCCAAACATCGGGAAGGCGGGGCGCACATGAAGGCAAGCTGGATATTCTCGGCCAACGACGTGGTGATCAACCTGGGGGTCATCACCGCCGGCGCCCTGGTCGCGTGGACCGGTTCCAATTATCCGGATCTGATTATCGGCACCATCGCGGGGGGCATTGTACTTAACGGTGCCAGACGCATTTTGGCGTTGAAGGGTTAAATAATGCTCATTATTGGCAAAAAGCTCTCGCCGTATGCCCTATTGTCCATATCGGGCCTGCTGGCAGCGTCTGATCAGGCTGTAAAGTGGCTGGTGCAGCAATCAATGGCCTATGGCGAGTATGTTTCGGTGACCCCGTTCTTTAACTGGGTGCACCTATGGAACACCGGTGCCGCATTCAGTCTTTTTGCGAATGGTGGAGGCTGGCAGCGCTACTTTTTTATCGGAATCGCGGTAGTGGTCTCGATTTTTCTGATCAAGCTGATCCTTGAAAATCGTCATAAAGGAGAAGCCATCGCTTACAGTCTTATCCTCGGTGGCGCCATGGGCAACCTGATTGACCGGGTCTTTCGCGGCTATGTTGTGGATTCCTTTGATTTCTATTGGCGAGACTGGCATTGGCCGGCCTTCAACCTGGCTGATATTGCAATTGTCCTCGGTGCCTTACTTTTCGTTTCCAGCAGCTTGTTGGGTAAAAAAGCAAACACCAATGCCGAGCCGGATGGATCTGACTGACACCTACGCCTATACAACACCATGACCGAACTTCCCGACAACATCCTTCACCTGCCGCAATACCAAGTACTGGGCTGCAAATCAACCGACGACGAAATGCACTTCCAGGTGGACGTGCCCGATCCCATCGCCTGCGAGGAATGCGGCGTGCAGGGTGAGTTCGTACGGTTCGGCAAGCGTGACGTTCCCTATCGTGATCTGCCCATCCACGGCAAGCGGGTCACTCTCTGGGTGGTCCGCCGCCGATACACCTGCCGGGCCTGCAAGACAACATTCAGGCCCCAGCTACCGGAGATGGTGGACGGATTCCGTATGACACTGCGGCTGCATGAGTACGTGGAGAAGGAATCCTTCAACCACCCCTACACCTTTGTGGCGGCACAGACCGGCCTGGACGAGAAGACGGTGCGCGACATCTTCAACGCCCGCGCCGAGTTCCTGGGGCGCTGGCACCGCTTCGAGACGCCCCGCATCCTGGGCATTGACGAGCTATACCTGAACAAGCGCTACCGCTGCATTCTGACCAACATTGAGGAGCGAACCCTGCTCGACCTGCTGGCCACCCGCCGCCAGGACGTGGTGACCAACTACCTGATGAAGCTGAAAGACCGGCAGAAGGTCGAGATCGTCAGCATGGACATGTGGAACCCCTACCGGGCAGCGGTCAAGGCTGTGCTGCCCCAGGCCCGTATCGTGGTCGATAAGTTCCATGTGGTGCGCATGGCCAACGATGCCCTAGAGAGAGTGCGCAAGGGCCTCAGAAAGGAGCTGAAACCGTCCCAGAGCCGGACTCTCAAGGGAGACCGGAAAATCCTGCTGAAACGCGCTCACGAAGTCTCAGACCGGGAGCGCCTCATCATGGAGACCTGGACAGGCGCGTTCCCGCAACTGCTGGCCGCCTACGAGCACAAGGAGCGCTTCTACGGCATCTGGGACGCCACCACACGGCTCCAGGCAGAAGCCGCCCTGGACGAGTGGATAGCCACCATCCCGAAGGGCCAAAAGGAAGTCTGGAGCGATCTGGTCAGGGCAGTGGGAAACTGGCGCGAAGAGACCATGACCTACTTCGAGACGGACATGCCCGTCACCAACGCTTACACGGAGTCCATCAACCGACTGGCCAAGGACAAGAACCGTGAAGGGCGCGGTTACTCCTTCGAGGTGATGCGGGCACGAATGCTCTACACCACGAAGCACAAGAAGAAGGCACCGACTGCGAAGGTCTCTCCTTTCTACAAGAAAACCATCGGTTACGGACTGCCGGACTTCGCAGAGGAACTCAACTACGGAGTCGATCTATCAACCATCTGAGGGTGGTATCAGATTGATGGGGTGAAGGTGCCCCATCAACCATTAAATCCGTATACCCTTTTTAATTTCGCACCAATACGCAACATGTTTACGTTATGGATCTTATTAATTCTTGCCAATTTCTCTACTGACACACTATATTTCTTCGCTATTGCTGATAAGGTGTCACCTTTCTTAACGGTATAAGTTAGAGTCTTATGTGTTCCATTATTATTTTTTTCAACAGGTGCTTTAGCTAATTCTTTGTAATTATCAGCAAGAATAGTAAACACAATTTCTGAACCTGCGATAGCATTGACTGATTCAGTCATCCCGTTTGCATCAGTCACGCCTTTGATAAAAACTAGAGCTTTCTCATAGTCTGACACTAAGTTTGGGCATGTTAAACTTGGAAATGGAGAGATCGCAGCAATATAATTTTTGTTTTTGTATGCTGTATCATTTCCCGTAGATAGTTTAAATTTAGTATTAACTTCAGTGTTTTTTAGCAACCCTTCCACAACTGATAAATGCTTATTTATATAAAGCGCCCACTTCTTGCCGTCAGCACTTTTCTCACGTGTACCATTGAGATATTTTCCTAAACTATAGGCACCATCATGATGTAACAAATAAAGCCAGTCCCAGTATTCACTTTGATCTGATGTGTAACTCTCCATCACCTTTGATTTGTTAAGTAAAAAGGAATAAATAACCGCATAGCATCCTTTTTCAGCGTCAAAAACTTCTTCATTACGAAGATCTAGCTGAAAACCAAGAATGTCTTCAGACTGTGTCAATGCATCTTCGATAAAACCAACCGTTCCTTGTGCTAAACCAGCTGCACTAGTAGTCGCCGCTGCCGCATCGGGGTTAAATCCCGACTCAACCTTAGTGGTTAATAATATATATGATATCTCTTTATAACTTAATCCATAGCGGACAGCTATGGTAATTATCATATCTATAATTGCATCCTGGACATCTTTATCAGCATCTCCTATTGTACGACTGTTACCTCTTAGCTTTCGGGATGTATCTATATCCGGATAGAGTGAGATTAAAGAAAATGGTTTAATCTGGTCATCAAAATATGCCTTTCCCTTTTTAGAATTTAAATACTCATATAAATCAGACATATCATACCTCAGCGGTTGCTAATAAAGTCTATGTTTGTATTGTCGTAGGGGTTTTTCATTTCTCGAGATCTAAGCTCAGAAAGTTTGTTGCCTGTAATAAAGTTCCCTGAAAGATCAATAAATGGGGCATCAATATAGGACAATAATGAACCCTTTACGCTCTCCTCTTCATCCAGCCCAAGATGATATCCGATCACAATATTTTCATTGTCATAACATTTCATTGTGGAGGGAGCCCAATCACCAGGCTTAACTACATTATTGAAGGAGTAACCCTGTTTTTCCAGGAGAGCTTTTTGGCTGTTCGGGATGTATGGCAAAGAAAACTCTTTTTTATTTGTACCGTTCTTTATTTCCAAATGGTAATTTTTGCATATATCCTCCGTTGGGCTTTTTTGATTCATCTGGCATTCAGCACTTACCTTTACCAAAGCTGAGCCACATTGCATTTGTGCTGATTTTGCATTCCATGCGTTACTTGCAAATGAAAAAAATGGAGTAAGAAACATGCATAACAAAAATTTAAACTTAAAAGTAATATTACGCACTTTTATTTTCCTCACAAACTCTGCATTGGCAACCATCGTCCTGGAATGACATATCTGAAAATGATGTACAATGTACTCTGTCCACAATATTTTCACTATCGTACCAATAATCACTTTGAATCATTTCAAGTTCAAAACTCTCATTCGGGCTTGATGAATAAACTGGAACTGTTTCACCGTTCTCATCTGTTCTTCCAAATAACTTCTGCCCATTACTCGATGTCAACATGTATGCCGCAGCGGCAACTGGAACTCCTGCATCAGACGATGCAGTAAATTTCCCACTATATCCAGATGGAAACTGGGGCATAACACTACTCATGCTTACACTACCCATTTTCTGCGCATTGGCACATTTCCACAGGATATTACCTTCACAGCCCAGAATAATATTCTTACCCTGCAACTGGATGAACGACCCATCCAGATTTTTCAGCACAACATCTTTCGCCGCCGTGATCTCAATTCGTCCTTCTGTACTGGTTACGGTCACATCTTTTTTGGCTATCGCATCAAGCGCATCATCCTGAGCCTGAATTTCTACTTTTCCCTTAGCCGCAAAGAGTTTCATTCCGGCCTTACGGGCCAGCATACTCACGGCTTCACCTGCTGCTACGGTAAATCGTTTAAGTGCGCTAATGTCTGTATTCTGTTGCGACATGATCCCAACGCTGGCACTACCCGACGCCATACGAATCGCCTGCGGGCTGGTGATGCTTACTCCTTCAGGCGCATTTAGCACCATTCCTGGCTGGGCAAGGTCTTTAAGAGCATCAGTCAACTTCACCTGGCTCTGTATATCAGCAGGAAGTGCTTGTGCCGTTTCAGCAGCATCAGACAAACTTCTGGCAATACTCAGTGCATTCTCAAGCTGGGCTATCGCCTCCTGCATGGAAAGCATCTTGTCCCCGGCAAATGGTTGTTTATCTGCAGTGATAAACACCCCGGCACCACCCCGAATGGAAACATGTCGGTCAGTACGCAGCTCTGCACCTTCGCCGCGAAGCTTCCTTGAAGCGTCTACGTTGTGCCCTAAATTGAGTTGGGTCTTTCCGCCATACTCCGTACTGAGCTTAACGTGCTCTTCCCCCCGCTTATCTTCCATCCGCAGCTTGTTCAGGCCAGCTGTTCGAATCACGTTGCGCGTACTGTTGGCCACAGTGACATGGTCAACGTGGCGGGAGTCGTGAAGGGCATGGGCAATATACGGACGATCCGGATCACCCTCATGGAACGCAATGGCGACTTCAGTACCCTGTATCAGCGGGAAATGGAAGCCGTACTTGTCGCCACCGTAAGGTTTGGCAAAACGCACCGGCATACTTTCCTGGCCCTGACGCTTATCATCACGGTCAGCATCAAACTTCACCCGGTACATACCCGATGCATCCTGCCAGGCGTAGATATCGTTATCTTTGGCGCTGGTCACGCGCGCCATCAGGGTACCGCTGACCACCGGGCGTTTTTTAGAAGCCGGACGCCAGCATCGGTTATCGTAGTACGGCATGGCAGCCCATTCCACCTTCAGCGCGCTCTGGCGACTGGCGGAGTAGCCGGCACTAATGATGACGAGACCGTTTTCGGTTTCACGCGGCAGCGTCGGCGGAATAGCCGTTTCGGTGATAGTCAGCACCTGAGCCGGGCCCAGGGTATGGTCGGTACTGCTGCCAGTTACTGTGGTCTGGGTGGACAGGAAGCGCTCATGCTCCAGACGTGCCCAGAAGTTACCTGTTTCTGCCGACGGTGTAATTTTGTCGCCACGTTCAAGGTGACGCGGGCGATAATGATACACATCGCCGTAGGTGTTCCCCTCCCCGTCGCCGCGTGTCATGTCCGCCGGTACGGACATCAGGACATTCTGAGCTTCGCGGTGGTTGTAGTCACAGGCGGTGACCGAACGCTCCACCACGTTATGCCAGACGTGTACGCCCCACACCGAGTCGGCCGCATTGTCATTCATCCCTGACGGGCTGTTCAGCCGCAGTTTCTTACCAAACGTCCAGGCACTCTGCTTGTCTGCGAAATGTACCACTTCGGTCTGAGTGTCAGGCTGCAGGGTGAAGAAGTAAAAAATACCCACCTCCGCCAGCAGGCGTTCAATGAACGCGAGGTCGTTTTCCTGATACTGGTTAATCTGCTCACGCTTTGGATAGTCGGCTTTGAGGGTAAACTCATATTCCCAGCCTTTCAGACCATGTTCCTGCAGCACCTCTGCAACCACTTCCGGCACCGACTTATTGACGAAAAAGCGATGGGTGCGGAACTGATTCCCCAGCAATGCCAGAAAAGGCTCCAGCACGATGCAGTAGTGCGCTTCATCAGCGGAGCCACCGGTACGCTCGAAACGGGTCACCACCCCGTGAACCACCTTGCGATCCGTCAGGGAAAGCAGGTTGCCCGCACCCATTGTCAGGGTCGCGGGCTTGCTCAGCATCTGCCGGGCATCAATGTTCTTGTCGGCACTGGTGAAGTTGATGGTATAGCAGTAAAGCTCGCTCATCGCTTCTGAGCCACTGAAGTCCTCCACGTCGATATCGGCCGTACAGGAAGGAATATCGAGACGGTAGCGGTTCAGGGCTTTTCCGGTGACGGTGGTCACCATCGTGTTCAGGGTATCCGTCAGGCTCATGGCGTTGACTCCATTGTGTATTCGGTTATTCCGTCAGGGCTGGCGCGGGCCAGCATCGGTCAGAGAAGAAAAAAAACGGACTATTTATTCGGACGGTTGCGCAGCCAGTGAATCAGCGTCAGCAGGAGGTATGCCCCGGCACCGCTCAGCAGGGCTTTTATCAGGATGACCGTCATCGCAAGGTTATCCATCCCCTCCTCACCGTCTCCAGGCACCGGAAGGTGGTTGTTCACAAAATAGGTAAGGTTGCCATCGGGAAGGAAGAACGACCCAAGCAACGCCAGGACCAGTACGAGCAGGATTTTCATTCTGCGCTCTCCGTGCGTTTCTTCATGGACTGTTGTGCCCGACGCTTATCAGCGTCTTCCTTTTCCCTGATCTCTTTCTCGCACTGGCTGAAATCGGGCGTACCGCGTACATCGATACGAGCCCAGGCCATCAGGCCATTCCCGCCAGGCACCGGAAAGGCCCCCCGCTTCAACAACAGGCGGCGCAGATGCTGAAAATCGCTGTAACGTCTCAGGGTGATACAGCCCCAGGAGACGCCAGTGCCATCGCTGTTCAGGGGGTGAAGACGAAAGCCTGTGCGGTTGAGACCATTCACATTCAGACTGTCTTTTTTGGTTTTATCGCTGAACAGGGCAAACCATTCAGAATGATGATTTCGGTAACCATGCCAGGCATCAATCGCCTCTGCCCTGACACGGTTATACAGGCTGCCGGCAGGCCTGTCGGTCACCCAGTATGTACCGGGTGGAATAGCCGCCTTCTCATGGTCGGCGCAGTCAGGGTTATTGATATAGCGATCAATGCCCGACAGCACTTCAAACGTCCCGATGCCGTAACATTTCAGGTACGCCGTTTTGCCATCCGCCGACAGGTTACCGTAATCCATCATGCAAATCTGCATTTCAGCCTCCGTGCGCCTCATTAAACACGATCCCTACACCCTCTTCCTCATCCCAGCCAAGCGTAAGATCCTGCGGCTTCTGCCCCGCCGCCATATGGCTCAGCAGTTGCTGACTCAGTACCGGCAGAATCTGCTGGTTCAGCAGGCTGTCAACATTGCGAGCCCCGGTGTCCGGCAGCAGGCAGGCATCGGTCAGCGCGTCGTACAGGCTTTCGTGGATATCGGTCTTCATACCGTAGTGACGGTTGAGGCGTTTACTGACCTGCGCCAGCTTCATTTCCACGATGGTGCGCATCGCTGCCTGCGCCAGCGGACGGTAAATCACCGTCTGGAAGCGCGCCAGCAGCGCGGGCTGGAAGTGGTCCCGCAGGACAGGACGCAGCAGTTCATGCAGGTCCGGCTCTGTCGCCTCCGGCTGTTCCTCCAGCATCTGCATGATGAGGTCGCTGCCGAGATTGGAGGTCATCAGAATCACCGTGTTGCGGAAGTCAATTTCCCGCCCCTCGCCGTCGCGCATGACGCCCCGGTCAAAGACCTGGTAGAACAGGTTCATCACGTCCCGGTGCGCCTTTTCCACTTCATCCAGCAGCACCACGCTGTACGGGCGTTTACGGACGGCTTCGGTCAGAATGCCGCCCTGACCGTAACCCACGTAGCCCGGAGGTGAGCCCTTGAGCTGCGAGACGGTGTGTGGCTCCTGGTATTCCGAGAGGTTGATGGTGATAAGGGACTTCTCGCCGCCGAACAGTTCATCGGCCAGCGCCAGGGCGGTTTCCGTCTTGCCGGTGCCGCTCGGCCCCACAAGCAGGAACACGCCCTGCGGGCCGTTCTCCGGCGCCAGACCGGTTTTGCTGGCGCGCAGGCGCTGCGCAATGGCATTCAGTGCACTGTCCTGACCGACAACGCGTTTCGCCAGACTGTGCTCAAGGCTCAGCAGTTCCGTCTGCTCGTCCTTCATCAGGGAAGAGAGCGGTACGCCCGTCCAGTCGGCGATAACGGTGGCGACGGTACGCGCGTCCACATCCAGCTCCAGCAGCGGGGTATGCTTTTGTATATCGCTCAGTTGCTGTTGCAGGTCCGCAATCTCCCCCTGACGGGAGATATCAGCCCGGCAGGCCAGCAGTTCTTCCGTGAGTTTCAGCTCCTGGCCGTACTGGTTTTCCCGTTCGTCGAGTTGCAGGATGATGCGGATTTCGTCCTGTTCAATGGCCACCAGACGTTCGCCGTGGGCGGTATTACCCACCGCGATATCCTCCAGCAGCGCCTGTTTCTCCATAGCCAGGGCCGTGAGCTGCGCCTTCATGCGGGTCAGCGGCTCCGGAATAGTGTCCAGGCTCATACGGACACGGGCAGAGGCGGTATCCAGCAAATCCACCGCCTTGTCAGGAAGCTGGCGTCCGGTCAGATAGCGTCTGGACAACGTGACGGCAGCTTTAACCGCCTCATCCGTAATGTGTACGCCATGGTGCTCCGCGTAGCGTGACTTGAGTCCGCGCAGCATCAGGCAGGCGGTGTCGTCGTCCGGCTCATCAACTTTAACCATCTGGAAACGACGCTCCAGCGCGGCGTCGCGCTCAAAGTACTGTTTGTACTCACTCCAGGTGGTGGCGGCGATGGTTCTGAGCTCACCGCGGGCGAGCGCCGGTTTCAGCAGGTTGGCCGCATCGGCGCCGCCCGCCTGGTTGCCCGCGCCGATAATGGTGTGCGCCTCGTCTATAAAGAGCAGAACCGGCTGGGGTGACTGCTGCACCGCGTCGATGATGTTTTTCAGGCGCTGCTCGAATTCCCCCTTCACACCCGCCCCGGCCTGTAACAGGCCGAGGTCAAGGGTGCGTACCGAGACCGGCTTCAGCGCGTCCGGCACATTGCCCTCATGAATGCGCAGCGCCAGTCCCTCCACGAGCGCGGTCTTGCCGACTCCCGGTTCGCCGACCAGAATCGGGTTGTTCTTGCGGCGCCGGGAAAGAATGTCCACCATCTGGCGGATTTCATTGTCGCGGCCATAGACCGGGTCGATTCTGCCCTCACGGGCGCGGGCGGTGACGTCGAGGGTGAACCTGTCCAGCGCATTCTGCAACGCCGGGTTCAGCTCTCCTTTTATATCCGCGTTCACCGGACGGCCGACAAACTCCACCTCATCCCCCTGCGTAAGCTCCGCTTCCTGCTGCACCTCCGGGCGTTCATCCGACTGCGCATCCAGAAGTCCACGCAGGCGCTCAAGCTGGCTCTGCGCCAGCGTCAGCAGCGGCCACAGGCCGTCACAGCGCAGCAGTTTCGGTTTTTCCACCAGAGCCATCAGAAGGTGAATGCTGCGGATATGCTCTTCCCCCGCCAGCGAGGCGTGCAGCCAGGCGTCCTGCATAAGGGACTGCACGCCCTCCGAAAGCTGCGGACGGCTGCGCACCGACCGTGGCAGGCTGTCCAGAAAACCCAGCATATCCTGCCATATCGTATCCATATCCCATTCGTAGCGCCGCGCCAGCACCGTCAGGTCGCCCTCACCCTGCTCCAGCAGTTTCAGCAGCCAGTGCTCAGGCAGGATTTCCGCATGAGCGCGGGTCTGGCACAGGGAAGCGGCCCCTTCCATCGCGCGGGCACAGTAAGGGTTAAGACGGCGTAACAGAATGGCTGGATTTTCCATGAGACTCTCTCTTTATCAGTTCCGGACACGCTACCGCCCGTCGCTGTTCCCTGTTATTCAGGAACCCAAAGCGCATCAGGTCGGGCAGGCAGATTGTGTTTTTCTTTGCTGACCACCCGTCAGTGCAGGCGCTCAGCAAAAAAAGCAGACGGCTGACCGTCTGCTCAGGGCTCTTACGCAGTGGCGCGTTCGTTCCAGGAATCGGAATGAATGATGTTGCCGTCCTTGTAGGTCCAGGTGATTTTTTCGTAGCGCAGTTCAATCTGCTCGAGGTGGTTGTGCTTCTCGAAAGCAGGATCCTTGATGTCATGCATCTTCGGATTCACTTTCACCAGCTTCACGTTCTCAAGCTTCGTGTTGAAGTACTCCACTTCCTGGCCTGCGTCATTGATTCTGTACCATTTGAACTCAGCCGATTTCAGGGTCTGGCCGGTCGTCACCGCCTTGTACAGGTACGGGCTGGAGGAGTCGATTTCCTTGGTGAACAGGAACGGGGTGTGGATACGGGTGCCGGTCAGCTTGCCGGTATTGTTATCGGTCGGGATGTACAGGTTGTGCTCCTGGGCCACCACTTCGATACTGCCTTCACGGTCTTTCACGTCCACGGACCCTTTGATGTCCGCGCCGCCGTCGTCCTTCAGCCACAGATAGACTGGAATTGCCATGTTAATTACTCCGTTACATTGTTATCAGCGCCATCATCCTGCGATGACGCATGGGTCTTGCCCGGCGCCTGACAGGCATTCGCCTGCGGTACCAGACTGATTTCGACACGGCGGTTGAGCGCACGCCCTTCCGGGGTGTCGTTGGTGGCGACAGGACGGCTTTCGCCATAGCCCTGCACCGCAAAACAGCTTTCCGGCACGTCGCCGGTATCCCGCATCCAGTCGCGCACCGACTCCGCGCGCTTAAGCGACAGCACCTGGTTGGACTGGTCATCCCCGGTGCTGTCGGTATGGCCCGCCACCACAATCAGCCAGCCGGGCTTCGCTTTAATGCCGACCAGTGAATTCACCAGCATTCGGGTGGAGCCCGCTTTGAGCTCAAATTTGCCGGAATCGAACAGCGACATGCTGTCGAGGCGGACAGTCTGCGGCCCCTGTACAATTTTCTTAATCACCGGACGAGGTGGCGGCGGTGGCGTCCAGCTATTAATGGCGGCTTCTACCGGCGGGATCAGACGCATGCCCTGATACAGGCCGAGCCCATAACGCAGTGGCTCGCCACGCCGCAGCCAGTCGTCCAGCAGGCGGCTGTCTGCCCGCAAACGCTGCTGCGCCTGCTGCTTCGGCTCAGGTGGCGTGCCGCTGAGACGGTGGTATACGGCAAGGTGGTCGCCCACGCTGCGCACCAGCCGCTGGTTGTTGATAAAGGAAGCCAGCATCGCCAGCGCAAGGAAGACAAAGCTGATCCCCCCGGCCAGCCGCATATTCTGCATCCGGCGGCTGATGCCGTGACGACGTGGCAGGTACGGCAGCAATACCTCCGGCAGCGGCAGTAAATCCGCTGCAAAGACAGGTTTCGGGCAAAGCGTGGTGATACCGGCTATCTGCTGCTGCCAGAGGTTATCCTCTGTTGCGGCGATCGGTGTCAGACAGATACCTGCCGCGCAGAGATTCAGCTGCGGAAGCTCACCCTGTCTGGCGCTGAGTGGCCGGGTGAGGTGGTGCGCCATCAGCGCCAGTATGCTGTCCAGCCACAGCGTGTCATAAAGGCGTGAGGCGCGGCTGCCGCTCTCCCACTGCCAGTCCGTCACCGGCAGGGCGACATGTCCGTTCTGCCGCACCCGCACGCCCGGTAACTCCGGTGTGACGGTAAACCACTGCGCCTCTTCTTTAGAGTGAAGGTCAGGTGGCGACACCCAGGCCACGCTCCATACCGGCGGAACACCGTTCAGCCAGTTCCGGCACTGCGTAATACTGCGTCGCCAGCCACGGAGCGTCTGCGCCAGTGCCTCTTCCGACGTCTGCTGTTCCGGTATCAGCGCCAGCAATACCGAGACCTGCGACACCAGCGCCGGACGGACGGCCGCCAGATGCTGCGCCAGCAGCGGCAGCTGTTCTGCGTTTTGCGCGTGTATGTACCAGCCCTGACGGGTTTCACGATAAACGGTATCGGGAGGGAACAGGCTGGTCGTATCGCCGCAGACCAGCACCACCGCACCCTGAAAATCTTCCGGGGGCAGGACATGCTCCGTTACCGGTATGACGAACTGGCGACGCCGCCACCGATGCCATAGCGCCGCGCCGCAGACCAGCAGAATACAGACGCTGAGCACAGAACGGCTGACGGTGGAAAGCGGCCAGAAACCCACGACCAGCCACAGGGCAAGGACAGCAGCAAACAGTGTGAGTAGCGTTCGGGTGAGTTGACGCATCCGTTATCCCTGCCCCGCAATCTGCGCCACCATCTGCGACAGCACAGAGGAGAAGGTGAACCACAGCGCCGCCAGCACCACCACGCCCGCCGTCCAGCCCAGCCAGTACATCCGGCGTCCGCTGCGCAGGCGGGATGCCCTGACCACCACAGGCGTTTCCTGGGTCAGCGCAAACGGCGGTACGCGCTCACTGAGCGCGCGCACCACATCCTCACGCCGCTCATCATCCTGCGTGCGGTACTGGCCGGTGAAGCCCAGTTGCAGAGTGCGGTACAGGCAGGTCAGCACTGCCACATCCGGCGCAGGTTCGCGCAGGGCCGTACGGATACGCTCCCATAGCTCTTCCCCTGCATTCAGGGTACGGAAAAACCGCGCCTGAAGTGGGTCCTTGCGCCACTGGCGGTAACCGTCATCCTGTTTATCCCGGTTCAGCACGCTCTCATCCATCAGGGCGCAGTACGCATACAGCATATGGTCGCAGGATGTGGTGCTGAACCCGGCTTCGGTCAGTGATTCACGCGCGGTGTTCACCCACCGGCAGGCCCGTCGGTACAGCGCTTCGCCGTCCTTTACCTCCTGGCCGCTGCGCAACTGGCTGACCATCAGCCAGCCCGGATAAAACGTTTTGTTTATCAGGTCAATGTCGGCATCGTTCATGAGCGCAGCACCGCAAACAGTTCAAGTTTCACCTCACCGAGGGAGCCCGGCGTATAGAAGGTACAGTTCCCGGCTTCCAGCATGGCTCGAGCAGCATCGGTGGACAGATCCAGCGCGAAATACTGATTTTCCAGGCGCAGCGGGATGGCCGCCGGAACGTGACTCAGCGGTTTAATCACCATCCCGCTCAGGGCGATATTCACCACCTCAGAGACATCATCGTGGCTGCCCGCCTTGCACAGTTGCGGGAAGCGCGTCTGGAGTTCGTGGTTTGGCATGGCGGAGCGCACGGAGAGATAGAAATCGGCCCCTTCACGCAACCGCGCGTCGTGCAGCTTCCCGCGCCAGATTTCCCGGTCTTCGCCCTGTTTCAGTTCAATAGCAATCACGCGCGACGGCAGGCTGGCTTCAAGAAGACTATCAAGCAGGGTAAACAGCGGCGGGAACACCGTTTCCGGCGCGTCATGCCGATAGGGGGGAATGGCGTCCACATCATGTTCAAGCGAAAAGGTCAGCAGGCTGCCGGCAAGGCGGGCCAGCTCGCGGTACAGCAGTTCCGGATGGCGAGACGGCGCCTGGTGCAGCTCCGTCAGTACCGGCTCAACGCTGTTGAGGGCGTTCAGCAACCAGAACAGCGATACATCGGCCACCGCGAAATCCGCCATCCGTTCGTTGCTTTCACGGCGCATTGCCATCAGGCGCTTACGCCGGGCCGCAAGGCGGTGCAGCAAATCACTCAGTTCGCTGAGCAGTAACGGGCTGGCAGACAAAGAGAGCAGCGGCGGAATAAAGCTCCGCTCCAGTACCCACTGCCCTTGCGCGTTTCGCAACAGTCTTGCCACCGGGCAGGTAAGCCAGGCGCTGTTTTCCTGAGTCGAAAGCCGCAGCGTCAGGGCATGACGAAGTACCGTCAGTTCACTGCGCTCATGCCCGGCCAGTTCCTGCACCGTCACCCGTTCAGATTGCCAGCGGCGTGGACGGGCACTGTCCTGCCCGTCATCCAGATTACCGCCATTGGCGCTGAGGAGTGGCAGACACAGCAGCACTTCAACTGCATCACTCCCCACCGCTGATAAATCACATACCGGCGGCAGGTTATCCGCCAGATCTGTGTCCACCAGCGTACCATCCGCAAAGCGCACGCAAAGCCGGGTGGCATTCAGCCGTGAAAGGGCCAGCGCGCCTTCGTCGAACTCCGCGCACAGCACACCCCACGGGTGCGCCAGCGCCATCCGGGCCACGGTATCGGCCATATGTGCATCCCAGCGGGCCTGCTGCTGGAACTGCTGCGGGGCCAGGAAGGCCCCGTCTTCCCATAACGGACGATAAATTTTCATCCCTGCTACCGCCTTACGCTTTCGCTTTAGGCATCTGGCTCACCAGAGACAGGTTCACATCCATGCCTTCCACCTGGAAGTGCGGCACCGCAAACAGCTTCACGCGGAAGAAACCCGGGTTGTCTTCGATATCTTCCACCACCACCTTCGCGTCACGCAGCGGATGAGAAGCCTGCAACTCATCGCCCGGATCGGTCATTTCCGTCACCAGACTACGCACCCAGGTATTCAGCTCCAGCTCCAGCAGACGGCGGTCCTTGGTGGTGCCGATGTTTTCGCGCTGGATGAGCTTCAGGTAGTGCGCAATACGCGACAGCAGGAAGATGTACGGCAGACGGGCGTTGATGCGGCTGTTGGCCGTGGCATCTGCGGTGTCGTACAGCGCCGGTTTCTGCGCGGAGTTCGCCGAGAAGAAGCAGGCATAGTCGCGGTTTTTGTAATACGAGAGCGGAATAAAGCCGAGGTTGGCAAACTCAAACTCCCGGGTCTCCGGGATCATCACCTCAGACGGGATTTTCACCTGGTTGCCGGTGCCCAGAACGTACAGATGAATAGGCAGGTCTTTCACCGCCCCGCCCGCCTGCGGGCCACGGATCTGCACGCACCAGCCGTTATTGATGAAGCTCTTCACCATGTTTGACGCGAAGGAGAACGACGCGCTGGTCCACAGGTATTTCTCGTGATCCGGGCCTTTCACCTGCTCAACGTAGTTAAAGCTGCGTACAGGTACGGTGTCCGGGCCATACGGCAGACGCCCCAGCACGCGCGGCATCACGAGGCCGATGTAGCGGGCGTCGTCGGTGTCGCGGAAGGATTTCCACTTGATGTATTCCGCGCGGTCGAAGTAGTTGCCGATATCCTTAATTGCAGCCACCTCTTCCATGGAGTCTTTCAGGAAGAATTTCGGACCGACAGAGCCAATAAACGGCATATGTGCGGCAGCTGACACTTTAGAGATGTTGCGCAGCAGCGCCACATCCTGCGGGCTGGCGTCAAATTCATAGGATGAAATCACGGAACCAATCGGCTCGCCGCCCGGGGTGTCGTATTCGGCGGTATAGGTGTGCCAGTAGAGGCCGCTCTGGATAAGTTCCGGCGCGTCTTCAAAGTCCTGACGCAGATCTTCTTTCGACACATCCAGAATTTCGGTTTTCACATTCTGGCGGTAATCGGTGCTGTCCACCAGCTGCTTCAGGCCGCGCCACAGGGATTCCACCTTCTGGAACTCCTGGTGATGCATTACGGCATCCAGCTGACGGCTGATCTGGAAATCCAGCTCAGCGATATGGTGGTCAATCAGCGTTTTATCGAGCTTCTCCACCGGCTGACCGGATTTGCGGATGCAGTCCATAAACACCTGCATCGCCGCCGTCAGGCGTTCACCCGCCGGAGCGTCAGAAAGCGCGGCGTCATCCAGAAACGCATTGATATCCCCCAGGCTGGAGGCCGGGGTCAGGTTGATTTTTTCAAACAGGGAGGCGTAAACGCCCTCTTTTTCCAGTACGGTGGTCTGCCCCTGCGCGGAGGCGGTTTCAGTATTCACAGACATCAGCATATTCCCGGTTAATCCATTAAATTACACATGCCGCTTATTTCGGGGCCAGTGCACTCATTTCGTCGCGTAATTCCTGAGACAGCGCCGGGTCTTTAAGAATTTTCTCGAGTTCTTTTCTGAAAGTGGCGTTATCAAGGAGATTGGATTTGAGGTCGCGTAATAAATTACGCATGGCCAGCATGGCGCGGAGCTGGGGGATCTGGCGGGCAACCTGTTCAGGTTCGAAATCCTTAATATCGGAGAAATTCAGTTTTATGCTTTCTTCCGAACCATCCCCGGCCATTGTGTTAGGAACCGTCAGATTCACTTCCGGGTTAAATTCCGAAAGTACGCTGTTGAAGTTATTTTTATTGACGTTAATTTTCTCCCTTTCCGATAATGGGCGATTCTCTTTTCCATTACTGAAATCACCGACGGTGAGGAGTTTAAGCGGCAGTTCGATTTTCTTCTGCGCGCCACCTGTATGCAGAGCCAGCTTTAAGTTTATGCGTGCCTTGGGCACCTCATTCTGGAATGAATCGGCCATAGCAGTCCCTTTATTTAAAAGAAATAAATGTTAAGTGAGTGACGTTTCTTTACAAAACCATATTAGAGCAAAAGCCCATTTAAAATCAACTTATCAGATCAAAGATCTACCATTGGACTTTTCTTAAGAATATTCCACTAAATTATTGTACTCATAAATGCCATAGATACATGACATACAGTAAAAATTAACCATTTATTCACATTAATCTGGCAGGAATGACTGCTTTGTTTGGAAATATTGAACTTATTGTTCCATGAGGTTGAATAATTGATTTACATCAATGCATTTATTAACACGCCCCGTAACAGCGCAGAGAAATAAGGTTTTAATTCAATAAATGGCCTGAATATGAAAAAATCCTGTATCGGACAAATTTAATCTTAAAAACAGTAATGACTATACTGCTACAGGAATGGCGAATAAATGACTACGCGTTTTTCGATAAACGGGAGAAAGAATCTCTCTGAAGATATTCATCATGACAATGAGTGATGGGCTGATATGAAGGGGATATACGGTATTAACCAGGCTGTAAAATCATGCCCCCTGAAAGCGGGCGCTTATGCGGTTAATGGATGTTTACCATAATCACGTAGCGCCCTGACCTCTTTTTAATGCTTTTCAATATACATTGTACGGCTGTACGCAACATCCTCTGGGTTATTTATCGGATAACCTTTAACCCATGGCTTGATGAGACGTCCATTGGTGTACTGATAAATAGGGGCAATCGGTGCTTTCTCGGTGAGGATCTTCTCGGCCATGTTGTAGTCGGCATTACGCGCTTTTTCAGTCGTTTCGAGCGTCGCCTGATGAATAATCTTATCGTAAGCAGGATCGTTGAATCGTGAGATATTCCCGCTATGGGATGAGGTCAGCAGCGACAGGAATGTCGACGGCTCGTTGTAGTCCCCTACCCACGATGCACGGATGACGTCAAAATTCCCGGTATTGCGGCTGTCGATGTAGGTTTTCCACTCCTGATTCTGCAACTTAACGTCAACACCCAGATTTTTCTTCCACATGGATGCAACGGCAATCGCGATTTTCTGGTGGTTTTCAGACGTGTTATACAGCAGCGTTAATTTTAGCGGACGCTGAGGGCCATAGCCTGCCGCCTGCAACAACGTTTTCGCCTGCGCATTCAGCTCTTGCTGCGACATCTGCTCAAATGGCGAGGTTTCCGGCGTAAAGCCCGCAGTGACATCGGGAGTAAAATGCCAGGCCGGTTTCTCACCGGTCCCCAGGACTTTTTCCGCCATAATACGTCTGTCTATAGTCATGCTGAGCGCGAGACGTACGCGGGCATCCGCGGTTGGGCCTTTTTGCGTGTTAAACGCGTAGTAATAGGTCCCAAGCTGTGGCGGTGTATATACTTGTCCCGGAATATCTTTAAGCAGCTTCTGGTACATGTTTTTCGGAAACGATTCTGTAATATCGATATCGCCCGCCAGATAGCGTTTGGTCGCCGAGGACTCCTGGTTGATCGGCACAAAGGTGACTTTTTTAAGCACCGTCCTGGCGTTATCCCAGTAATGTGAATTCGGCTCAACCACCAGTTTTTCATTCACCACGCGATCTTTCAGCACATACGCACCGTTGCCAATGAGCGCGCCAGGCCGCGTCCATTCCTTACCGCTTTCCACATTGGCCTTTTGAACAGGATAAAACGCGAAGTTAGCCGTCAGATTGCTGAACCAGGGCAGCGGTTTGTCCAGCTGCACGCGCAGCGTTTTAGCATCCACCGCCGTCACGCCGAGCGTATCCGGAGCAGCTTTGCCGTCGATAATGGCCTGGGCATTGTTAATGCCCGCCAGCGCCGCGAACCAGGCGAAAGGTGACGTTGTTTTAGGATCAACCAGACGACGCCAGCTATAGACAAAATCGTGTGCCGTCACCGGGGTACCGTCAGACCACTTAGCGTTATCCCGCAACGTGAACGTCCAGACGCGGTTGTCATTGCTCTGCCAGCGCGTCGCCACGCCGGGAACTAACTCCCCTTTTTCGTTCTGATTCACCAGCCCTTCATAGAGGTCGCGGATCACCTGTATCTCGGGCAACCCCACCGCTTTTGCCGGATCGAGCGAAGCGGGCTCATCTTTGATATGTCGAACCAGCTCCTGCTTTTGCGCCAGAACCGTTCCTTCGGGAACCTCCGCGGCATATGAAAGTGAAGAAAGCCCGCACAGCCACAGCGCAGTACAAAGAAGCGAAACAGGATGCTTCATACGATCCCCTTAATGATGTCAGGTAACAGGCAGATGCGTAATTATTTGTTTCGAAACGGAGAAATGCAAATGCTTCCTCCGGAAAGTTGATGTCAGGCAATTTTCCATACACACGGAAACTATTTGATTAAGCGCGGCTTTTGCACAACACTGCCAGAAGTGACTTTATCATCAGGGTTTACTATGGCAACTACCCGACCAAGAACGGAACGCGGCGCCTTCCCGCCCGGAACTGAACATTATGGACGCTCATTTTTAGGTGCGCCGCTAATCTGGTTTCCGGCCCCCAAGGCCGATCGCAATAGCGGCTTAATCATTGCAGGCACGCATGGTGATGAAAACTCGTCTGTCGTGACGCTCTCGTGCGCGCTACGTACGCTGGCCCCCGATTTACGACGTCATCATGTGATTTTGTCCGTCAACCCGGACGGTTGTCAGCTTGGATTACGGGCGAATGCACGCGGCGTTGACCTGAACAGGAACTTCCCGGCGGCAAACTGGCGCGCCGGTGAAACGGTGTATCGCTGGAACAGTTCGGCGCAGGAGCGAGATGTGGTCCTGCTCACGGGAGACAAACCCGGTTCCGAACCGGAGACTCAGGCGCTGTGCCAGCTTATTCATAAGATCCACCCGGCCTGGGTTGTCTCTTTCCACGATCCCCTCGCCTGTATTGAAGATCCTCGTCATACGGCGCTCGGGCAGTGGCTGGCGGATGCGTTTGCTCTACCTCTGGTGAGCAGCGTTGGCTATGAAACACCCGGGTCGTTTGGCAGCTGGTGCGCGGACCTCAGCCTTCACTGTATAACCGCAGAGTTTCCGCCCATCTCCTCGGATGAAGCGAGCGAGAAATACCTGCGGGCGATGACAGATCTCCTGCGCTGGCAGCCTCAAAGATGAAGTACGCCGGAGGTAAAATTCAGCGCGGGTGAGACGTCAACCGCCAGCCAGGTTGGGCCGTCCAGATCGGCAAAGCGCACGCTGTTCACCAGCGGGAGTGCAGCGCCGATCGCTCTGGACGTACACAACATACAGCCCAGCATCAGAGCAAAGCCTTGCGCCTGCGCAGCTTGTGCCAGAGCAAGGGCCTCGGTCAACCCACCTGTTTTATCCAGCTTAATGTTCACCATTTCGTAACGTCCCTTGAGGGCTGACAGGCTCTCACGGGTATGACAGCTTTCGTCTGCACAGACGGGAAGCGGATGAATAAAATTCGCCAGCGCGGCATCGTCTTCTGCCGGGAGGGGTTGCTCCAGCATGGCAACGCCCAGATCGGCAAGCAGCTGACAACGGGCTGCCAGCCCTTCGCTGTGCCATGATTCGTTCGCATCGACGATAAGAGTGGCATCAGGCACCGCCGCACGAATGGCGACCATGCGTTCGCTAATCAGGCGATCGTCGAGCTTCACCTTTAATAAGGTTGCACCGGTGGCATACAACGCCTGAGCGCTGGCGGCCATTTGCTCTGGTTCACCGATGACCACCGTTTGCGCGGTGACGATCGATTGCGGCAGCGTAACGTCCAGCAGCGCAGGCAGCGGTTTTTGTTGTTTCGCCGCTTCCAGACTCCAGAGTGCGCAGTCAATCGCGTTGCGTGCCGCGCCGGCCGGCAACCGAAGCTGAAGAGACTCGCGCGTCAGGCCCGCCTGCAACTCGGGCACCACCGTCATAATTTGCGCCATGACTGACGCCAGGCTTTCTCCGTAGCGAGGATAAGGGGTACATTCTCCGACGCCTTTTACGCCGTCCTCTTCACATTCAACCACGACCACGCAGGCCTCATTACGGCTGCCGCGCGAGATCACAAACGGGGTGTGCAATGGCCAGGCTTCTTCATAGACCTTAACGCTTCTCATCACTGACTCCTTGCAGGCCGGAAAGGCAGAAAATTGGTTTGCCGTGCTAACTGCGGATGACATACACTAGCCACGACGTTAACTATTTGTAAACAGGAAGATATCTATGTCACAACTCGTTCATTTCCAGGGCAACCCGGTTGCTGTTGCAGGTTCCATCCCACAGTCTGGCAGCAAAGCACAGCCTTTTACTCTGGTGGCTAAAGATCTGTCTGACGTCACGCTGAGCCAGTTTGCTGGCAAGCGTAAAGTCCTGAACATTTTCCCAAGCATCGATACTGGCGTTTGCGCTGCATCAGTGCGTAAATTCAACCAGCTGGCGACCGAAATGGATAACACCGTGGTGCTGTGCATTTCTGCTGACCTGCCGTTTGCCCAGTCCCGCTTCTGCGGCGCTGAAGGCCTGAGCAACGTTATCACCCTTTCCACTCTGCGCAGCCCGGATTTCCTGGAAAAATACGGTGTTGCCATTTCCGAAGGCGCGCTGAAAGGTCTGGCTGCTCGTGCGGTGCTGGTGATCGATGAAAACGACAACGTTGTTTTCAGTGAGCTGGTCAACGAAATCACTACCGAACCGGATTACACCGCTGTACTTGAGGCGCTTAAAGCCTAAACGTAAAAAAGCCTCTGCAAAGAGGCTTTTTTATTTATTCGTCACCCTTCTTCTGATTTAACCCATACTCGCGCAGCTTATTCGCAATTGCGGTATGAGACACTCCAAGACGTTTAGCCAGCTTGCGCGTGCTCGGATAGCTGCGATAAAGCTGCGTTAACACTGAACGCTCGAAACGGCTGGTGATGTCATCCAGCGAGCCTTCCATTGCCTCTTCGCCTACCGAGACCGTCCCGGCATCGTAATCCGGCAACAGAATATCCTGAGGACGCAGTTCATACCCTTCAAGCTGAGTTAATGCGCGATAGACCGCATTTTTAAGCTGACGAATATTGCCCGGCCAGCCGTAACGCGTCAGTACGGTGCCCAGGTCGGCAGAGAGCTTCGGACGCGGCACGCCCTGCTCATCGGCAAAACGGGCCACGAACAGTTCTGTCAACGGCATGATGTCCTGCGGGCAATCGCGCAGCGGCGGAATATTGAGCGTCAGAACGTTGAGACGATAGTAGAGATCTTCGCGGAATACTCCTTTCTGCACCAGCTCCACCAGGTTTTTCTGGGTGGCGCAGATGACGCGCACGTCCACGTGAACTTCATGATCTTCCCCCACGCGGCGGAACGTGCCGTCATTGAGAAAACGCAGCAGTTTCGCCTGCATGCGTGGCGACATTTCGCCAATCTCGTCCAGCAACACCGAGCCGCCATTCGCCTGTTCAAAGAAGCCTTTTTTGCCTTCCGGCGCATGCCCGAACAGCTCACTTTCAACGGCATCTTCAGGAATAGAGGCGCAGTTCAGCGCCAGATACGGTTTTGCCGCACGCGGGCTGGCCATGTGCACAGCATGCGCCAGCAGATCTTTCCCCGTACCGGTATCCCCGGTAATCAGCAGCGGCGCCGTAAGATTTGCCAGCTTGCGCGCCTGGTCGATCACATGACGCATTTTCGGGCTCACCGCAATAATCTGGCTGAATGCGCCGACGTCCTGGCTGGAAATATTCTGTAACTGGCGTCCCATGCGCACCGTGGAGCGCAGCATGATCACCGCGCCGGTGAGCACCCGCGCGGCATTTTCCCCTTTCAGGTAGACCGGCGTGATCTCCATCAGGAAATTCTGTCCGTTGATGACGACGTGCTCGCTATGGGTATTTTGCGGGTTGCTGTCCAGCCAGCGCTGGAAATTAAACCCGGTGATCAGTTGCGTGGCGTGGTGCCCGATAAGTTTTTCCTGCGTCTGCGCAAACAGCTGGCAGCTGGCCTGGTTAACGCGCTCGACTTTATTTTTCAGATCGAGAGAGAGAAACGGCTCCGGCATTGCTTCCAGCAGCGCGCTCAGTGCAAGGTGTTCCCGCTCGGACGGCATCCAGGGGATGGTGCGTACGTCCGTAACGCCAGCAATACGGCGGATTTCCGCCATCAGGCTACTGAAGGTATTAAATTCAATTTCGGCAAAATTGAGGTAAATTCGCCCGACAGGGTCGATCTCTATGCCACGTAAATCAATGCTACGTAAAACAAGAAGATCGAGTAACTCGCGGGTCAGACCGAGACGGTCCTCACAAAAGACTTCCAGACGCATGGGAAATTCACCGTTTAAGCCAATAACAGTAAAATGATATGTCAGATCACGGTGTTCGGGAAGGTGGCTGTCAACAAATATTGACAGCCCGCACGATTAGTAAACAAAACCTCACTGAGCAGGTTTTTTATTGAGCGTCTCTTTAAGCTGGCCAATTAATTCGCGACGGAAATCTCCCAGCCGCGGCTTATCGCCATCGATCCAGGGGAGTGGACGACACACCTCCATCGCTTTGATGCCCAGGCGTGCCGTCAGCAGACCGGCACCAATCCCCTGCGCCGCCCGGGCAGAGAGACGCGCCGCAAGATCCTGCGACATCCAGTCCATCCCGACCTCCCGCACCAGTTCGCTTGCCCCGGCGAAGGCGATATTCAGCAATACCAGTTTGAACAGGCGCAGTCGGCTGTAATAGCCAAGCTCAATGCCATAAAGTCTGGCGATGCGGTTGATCAGGCGCAGGTTGCGCCAGGCAATAAAGGCCATGTCCACCATTGCCAGCGGACTGACGGCGATCATCAGGGTGGATTCCGCCGCCGAGCGGCTGATCTCACGACGAGCCTGCGCATCCAGTACCGGCTGAACAATGTGCGCATAGAGCGTGACCACTTCCTGGTCATTCTGGGTTTCGTGGATCGCCGCATACCAGCGCTGAAGCGCCGGGTGAGAGTGATCTATCCCGGCCTGAGCCGCAAGCTTTTCACAAAAAGCACGCCCTTTTCCTGTGCCGTGACTGTGCAGCAGATCCCGCGCTTCATCGCGTTCGTGCGCACGCTGACGCAAACGCCAGAGGCGACGCCACTCGGTGACGACTGAGCCAACGCCCGCACCAACAATCAACGCCCCGGCGGCGCATCCCCCCAGCGCCACCCAGTCCTGCGTTTGCCAGGCATTGACGCCCCACTGCACGCCCTGGCCGATTACGCTTACACCAAAAAGGGCTAACCCGGCGGTCACCATCTTGCGCCACAGGCTGCGTTTCGGGCGCAGTGCCGCATCAACCGCCGCTTCCGCCTGCCCCTCTTCAGCCATCGGCTCGTCTGCCAGCACGGGAGCAAAGTTGTCGGCCTGCGGGCCGCTGAAGGTTTGCGCCGTTTTAAACGCCTCATGCGGGGACTGCTCAAGCTGGCCGGTAAAATCAATGCGTGGTTTTAACGGTTCCGTCATCGCAATTTATCTCCAATTAAAAACTCCAGCGCGGCATCCAGACGGATATGCGGCAATGGCTGGTCAACGTTCATGCTCTGCGGACGGAAGGCTTCGAACTGAAAACCCTGGCTTTGCCAGAAAGCCTGGCCCGGCAGACGCGCCGGAACTTCCCCCGGATAGACCGTGAGCGGTTCGCCGTCGCTGAGACGGTTGCCCCGCAGGGCCGGAATTTTCTCGCCATTCAGGTCAATCAACCCACTCTGCGTTGCCTGTACGGACGCCAGCCCCAGACAGTCCATGCTGATCCCTTCGAAGGCCGCATTCTGCCAGGCATCCTGCACCAGCTGTTGCAGCAGGGATACCATGTTGGCGTGCTGATCGACCGTCACATGGTCAGCTTTTGTGGCGGCAAACAGCAGCTTGTCGATGACCGGCGAGAACAAACGGCGAAACAGCGTACGCTGGCCATAATGAAAGCTTTGCATCAGCTGCGTCAGCGCCAGCCGCATATCATTGAACGCCTGCGGCCCGCTGTTGAGCGGTTGCAGGCAGTCCACCAGCACGATCTGGCGGTCAAAGCGTAAAAAGTGATTTTTATAAAAGCCCTTAACCACCTTCTCACAGTAATAATTGTATCGCTCGCGGAGCATACCGGCGTTGGTGGTCTTGTCCGCCTGCGCCAGTTTCGATTCACCGATGCTGTCGACGTCCGGCCACGGGAAAAACTGTAGCGCGGGAGCACCGGCTAAATCTCCCGGCAGAACAAAACGGCCCGGCTGAATAAAATGCAACCCCTCCTGCTTGCACTGATGCAGGTAATCCGTCCAGGCTTCAGCTATGACGGCCAGACGGTTTTCATCCGCCGGTGCCAGCGGATCCAGCCCTTCGCAAAGCTGGCGCCATTTGGTCGACCACTCTGCCCGCTGCCCCTGCAACAGACCGGTCATCTGTCGGGACCAGCTCAGGTAATCCTGCGCCAGCATCGGTAAATCGAGCAGCCATTCTCCCGGATAATCCACAATTTCGAGATAGAGCGTGGACGTTTCTTTGAAGTGACGCATCAGGGATTCATTCGAGCGGAAACGAAGCGCAAGCCGGATTTCGCTCACGCCACGCGTCGGGGTGGGCCAGGCGGGAGGCTCCCCGTATAACTGCGCCAGACCTTCATCATAGGTGAAACGGGGGATGCCAAAATCACGTTGCGGTACGCGTTTTACCCCCAGCAACCGCTCCTCGCGAACCGCGCTAAGCAGTGGCAGGCGCGCCCCTGCATGCAGGTTCAACAGCTGATTGACCATCGCCGTAATGAATGCTGTCTTACCGCTGCGGCTCAGCCCCGTCACGGCAAGACGCAGATGGCGATCAACGCCACGGTTCACCAGAGAATTAAATTCGTTTTTAAGTCGCTTCATCGCCGTCCTTCATTGCCTGGAACCCTGAAAAAAGTCACTTCAGAATACAGTAAATTGGGGCAGAGCGTTGATTATCAATTCTTAATTATTGCTATTGCCGTTTTCTCTCCAGTAAGATGGGCGCAATTGCTGTCCGTCTGGAGTGAGTAAGGTGTATGTCACCCACCATCTATGATATTGCCCGCGTTGCTGGCGTTTCGAAATCAACCGTGTCGCGCGTTCTGAATAAACAAACGAATATTTCTCCTGAAGCGCGCGAAAAGGTGTTGAAGGCGATAGAAGAATTAAATTATCAACCGAATAAACTTGCCCGCGCACTCACCTCTTCTGGCTTCGACGCCATTATGGTTATTTCGACCCGTTCAACCAAAACCACCGCAGGAAATCCGTTTTTCTCTGATGTATTGCATGCCATAACGGCAAAAGCAGAAGAAGAAGGTTTTGATGTTATTTTACAAACGTCCAAAAGCAGCGAAGATGATCTGCAAAAATGCGTGGGTAAAATTAAGCAGAAGATGATCAAAGGGATCATCATGCTAAGCTCGCCAGCGAACGAGTCTTTTTTCGCGACGCTGGACGAATACGGTGTGCCCGTGGTCGTTATCGGTAAAGTAGAAGGTAATTACCAGAATATCTATTCTGTCGACACGGATAATTTCCGCGACAGCGCCATATTAACCGACTCATTTATCAAACATGGTCGCACTAAAATTGCCTGCCTGCATGCCCCGCTCGATTATCACGTTTCTATCGATCGCCTGGCGGGCTATAAATCGAGCCTTGAGAAGCAGGGTATAGCGATTAACCCGGACTGGGTTATTGATGGCGGGTATACCCATGAAAGCGCGCTTCAGGCGGCCTGTCAGCTACTCTCTTCAGACAACCCGCCCGATGCGGTTTTTGCGACGGACAGCATGAAACTGCTGAGTCTTTATCGTGCCGCGGATGAGTTAAATCTGACGATCCCGGAACAGGTCGCAATGGCAGGATACAGCGACCCGATGCTATCTCTCATTTTAACCCCTGCACCAGGCGGTTTTGATATCCCCACGAGAAAGCTGGGCGAAGAGAGCTGCGATTTGTTGTTCAGGTGCATTGCGGGTAAACCTGCCCCGCATAAGGTATTGGTTGAAACGCATTTTTCAGATGCGGCTTCATTACGCTAAAAACCAGGGGCAAACGCCCCTGGTAACGTCCTGTCAGAACGCGTAATTCACGCCGATCCCCGCATAGTGGAAGCGATCGTTTTCGCCTTCGTCATGGTTTTCCCATTCGTAGGCATATTCCAGCGTCATGGAAAGGCCATTCGCAAAGTCGTAAGCGTAGAGCAGCCCCAGACGATTGAAATCATGCCCTTCACGTGTCGGATCGTCCTGCCAGTCCCAGTTTGTCCAGCGGTCAAGCCCAAGACGGGTATACGGCGTCAGGGTTGTCTGTCCTAATGAAACAGGCAGATACGCACGGATTTCCTGAGTGGAGAATTCACCGTTATTACGTGAACTGTCCATATTGAAACCCCGCTCTAAATAGTAATTAACTTTTGCAGAGACGGTTTCGTTAATTGTCCAGGTAAAACCGGTTTCCGTTTCAACACGGCTGTCAGAATAACCGGTTTTTGCCAGGTCATTCGCAAACTGGTACATAGCAAACCATCCGCCAAAACGCCAGTCATCGGTTAATTTTACATCCCAGTCAGGTTGAATTTTATAGCGCTGCATATTCGCGCTGCCCGCTTTCGCGCCATCCTCGTCTTTGAAATGATAGCTGTAATTACGGAAACCTCCCGTCAGTCCCAGCGTGAAATCATCGGTACCAATAATACGATAGCGTAATTCTACTTCTGGACGATCAAAATAGGTGCCGCGCGTCATGCTACTGTAATCGACCGGCCCTTCCTGATACATAGCCATCGAAATGGTCCAGGCATCCCATGTGGCATTAAACCACACGGAGGGTTCATATAATCCATCTTTATCGTCGGCCTGACCTTCGACGTTTTCAATTTCATACATGGCGCCAATATTAAATTCCCACTGCTTGGCTGATTCTGTTGCTTGCGCGCAGCTCATCCCTGCGCACAGGACGAGCGCAGCACTTCTTAGTAGAGTACTCATTAAAATATTCCTTTATAATTAACACACAAAAAACCGGAAACTTTCATTTCCGGCGAACACCTTTCTTATCTAATAGCTGTTTCAGTATCAGCATCGAAGAAATGGCACTTATTCATATCGAACTGGATGCCGATATTATCTCCGGCGACGTAATCATCCGCCGCTCCCGCACGGACGACCAGTTCATGCCCACCCACGGTGGCATAAAGCATAAATTCAGCCCCGGTCAGCTCAGCAACGCTGATCTTCGCCGTGATGTTTTCACCGCTTCGCTGTGCGGTGAGAATGTCTTCCGGACGGATCCCAAAGACAACCGCTTTACGCTGGTAACCTTGCGCATTCAGTACGGCCAGCTTGTCCTCCGGGATCTCCAGGCGCAGCGTTTCCGTCACAAAGTAGCGGTCGTCGATCGCGCCACGAATGAAGTTCATCGCAGGCGAACCAATAAACCCTGCAACGAACATATTCGCCGGCTCGTTGTAGACCTGCTTCGGCGCACCCACCTGCTGAATGATGCCGTCCTTTAAAATCACGATGCGGGTCGCCATCGTCATGGCTTCCGTCTGATCGTGCGTCACGTAAATCATGGTGGTGTTAAGCTTCTGGTGCAGCTTGCTGATTTCAGCGCGCATCTGCACACGAAGCTTGGCATCGAGGTTGGATAAAGGCTCATCCATCAGGAAGACCCCCGCTTCGCGCACTATCGCCCTGCCTAACGCCACGCGCTGGCGCTGACCGCCGGACAACGCGCCAGGTTTACGCTGGAGATAGTCGCGCAAGCCCAGGATCTGTGCCGCCCAGCTAACGCGTTCTTCAATAACGGAGGGCGCAATTTTTTGCATTTTCAGGCCAAACGCCATGTTGTCGTAGACCGTCATATGCGGATAGAGCGCATAGTTCTGGAAGACCATCGCGATATCACGGGACTTGGCGGGAACATCATTCATGCAAACCCCGTCAATAATCAGTTCACCCGCGCTGATCTCCTCGAGGCCGGCAATCATTCGCAGCGTCGTGGATTTCCCACAGCCCGATGGACCGACGAAGACAATAAATTCTTTGTCTTCGATTTCGAGGTTGAAATCCTTAACCACGTGGACCTGGTTATCATAGATTTTCTGAATGTGTTTCAGAGACAGTTGAGCCATTATTAATTCCTTATCAATACGCCCGGGATGCCCAGAACGCCGTCAGGCGTTCCCAGGTCAGTTCCTGCGTTGAATGAAGTTGTAATCCCGCATGGTTCAGGCCAGGCCCAATCCCGACCGACAGCATGCCTGCGGCGTTGATCGCATCTACCCCTGCGGCGGCATCTTCGATACCAATGGCCTCTTCAGGACGCACGTTCAGTCCTTTACAGGCCGCAAGGAAGATTTCCGGGTCCGGCTTTGAGCGGCAAATGCGCGACGCATCGGCGCAAAAATCGAAAGCCTGATGAATACCCAACGCGTGCAAAATCCCAGGGGCATTAAGCGATACGGATGCCAGGCCAATTTTGACCTTCGCGGCGCGAATATCCGCCAGCACGTCGCGAATACCCGGGAGCAGCGAGTCCTGCGTCAGTGATGCCAGCGACTGGACGTAAAGCGCGTTTTTTTTCGTCGCCAGCGCCAGGCGCTGCTCGTCACTGAACATCCCCTCTTTCCCGCCATGTTTCAGAATGCGCTGGAGGGAGTCCATACGGCTTATTCCCTTCAGCTGTTCGTTAAATACTTCGTCGAAGGTGATACCAATCTCCTCCGCCACGGCGCGCCAGGCCAGAAAGTGAAGATGCGCGGTATCGGTTATCACCCCGTCCAGATCGAATACAACAGCGTTAAGCGTCATGACGCCCCTCCGTGGTAGCGGTCCCATTAACAGATGCAAGAAAGTCCTTACGCTCACAGACCTTTCGCCCTGATACATGCAACGTTTTACCCCACAGCGTCAACGTGACAGGTGCGGTGGTTTCAATGGTTAACTGGTCATCTTCACAGGTAATGTGCATCGTTGCGTCCCGCCACCGCAGCGGGAAGGCGAGTTTTTGCCAGTGAGCAGGCAGCTTCGGCGCAAGATGCAGCTCCCCTTCGCTAATGTGCAGGCCAGCAAAACCCTGAATGGCGCCCAGCCAGATCGCACCGGTGGCGGCGGCATGAATACCGTCATCACTGCTGTGCGGGTCATCCCCCAGGTCGATGGCAATCCCATCGCGCCAGAAGGCATACGCCCCCTCGGTGTCACCGCAGCGTGCGAGCACAATGCCGTGAATGGCTTTACTCAGGGATGAATCATGGATCGTGCGTGGCTCGTAGAACGCCAGATTGGCGGCACATTGCTGCGGCGTAAACCGTTCCGGCAGCAGGTAGTTAAGCATTACCACGTCAGCCTGCTTCAGGATCTGCATCTCGTTCACTTCCGCACGAGAGTAATCAAGCAGAATGGTTTGCTTACCCGCTTTGGCTTTATAGCGGCTCAGATCGATGGCAGGTTTAGCCATGAAGGTATCATCCTGCGGGATCACACCGTCTGCGTCGGCCTCTGGCAGCCACAGGCGCGCCAGGAACTTCCCGGCATTCTCCGTAAAACGCGCATCTTCACGCCCAAACATCGCCATAAACTGACGCGCGCAGGCAACGTTGTGCCAGACCAGATAGTTGGTGTAGGCGTTGTTGTTGACATGCTCGGTGTATTCATCCGGTCCGATCACGTCATGGATCTCAAGACGACCATTAATTTCCGTCGCGCGTCCCATCCAGAACGAAGCGGTTTCCATCAGTAGCGTCAGGCCCTCATTGCGCATAAAGGCATCGTCGTGTGTTGCCTGCCAGTAAGCGACAACGGCCCAGGCAATATCAGCCACGATGTGGTGTTCAGCGAGTGCGGAGGCGACCTTCTGGCGAACCCCGGTACGGATGTTAATGGCTGCGAATTCTGGCGTCTCTTCCTGTCCGCTGGCGGCGCTTTCCCACGGGAACAACGCGCCTGGCCAACCGTTACGGCGTGCTTTTTCGCGCGCGCCAGAAAGATTCAGCCAGCGATAGCGCAGCAGGCTGCGGGCAATCTGTGGACGGGTAAACAGATGGAACGGCAGCAGGAAAATTTCAGTATCCCAGAAGACGTGCCCTTTGTACCCTTCCCCCGTCAGCCCTTTCGCGGCAATGCTGCTTCTTTCGCTATGGGCTGGCGTCATTGTCGTCAGGTGCCAGACGGCATAATCCAGCGCCAGCTGATCCTGCTGTTCTGCACAAGTCACTTCCACCCGAGCGTCACGCCATACCGCTTTCCAGGCATACGCTGAGCTTTCAAGCAACGCATCGTAGCCTCTTGCCGCGCAGACTTTGAGATCGGCCAGCGCGTTGCGGGCGAAAGACTCCTGCGAGAGCGCTTTATCGCTGCGATGTGTCAGCCAGACGATCTTCTCAAGCGTGACAGTGTCACCTTGCGAGATAGTCAGAGAATGATGAACGTTGAGGCGACGATTTTTGGCGGTGAAACAGCTGTCGCTCTTAGCGGAAAGCTGACAAAACGCCGAAACAACAACTTCAGACGCCCGGTCCTGCGTTTCATACACACCCTGCATGTAGTGCTGGTCGAAGACCCTGACCGAGATTTCATCCAGATGCTGCCTGCCGCTGTTCGTTTGTGTCGCATCTATGCCGGTTTTCAGCACGGCATGAGCGGCGCCATCAAGCGGTGCGATCGAGAGCTGCATTGCCACTAAGGGCAACTGCTCCAGCGAAACAAAACGACGGCTCTCGAGGCGATAGCGTTTTCCGTCCGGCGAACGCCAGACCACGTTACGATGCAGTTCGCCGTTAGCAAAGGCCAGCTCGCGTTGCCACTCAAGAATTTCGCCTGAAAGGAGCGTGAAGTTGACGCCGTCCAGCTCAACTTCAATCCCGGTGACATCCGGCAGATTGATCAGCTCTGTGGTTTCGTTGCGTCCCGCGCGATGATACAGCCCCGCGAGATACATGCCTCTGGTCTGCTGGGTGTAATCTTCTTCATGCGTGGCGCGAATGCCCATGTAGCCATTGCCGCAGGCCATAATGGACGCGTATTTATTCAGGCTATGCGGGCAAAAGCCCGGATCGGTTAATACAGACTGGTTCAGCATAACGTCACGCTTTCCCCTGTTTCCGCGGCTTCATATAACGCCGCGACTAATTGCTGGATCACCAGCCCCTGCTCCGCATCGGCAATCATGATCGGCTCGCCCAATACGCGGCGAACAAACGCGTCCATACTGCGCTGATGTCTCCGATCGTCAGCCTCTTCACGCTGGGTCAGCGTCTGTAAAACACCGGCTTCGTCGTTATAAATGTGTGCCGGGAACAGCGTTGCACCCGCCTTCTCACCACAGAAAGAGACGTTCATGATCGACTGCTCGCGGATATTAAGCGCAAAAGAGGTGTCCAGACGCAGAATGCCACCGTTGCAGAACTCAATCGTGCCAAACAGGGCATCTTCCACGGTAAACTGCGCAGGATCCCATTCGCCAAACTGGCCGGTGTGTTTCCGGTTCCCCAGTTTCTGGAAGCTGTGCGCGGTTACCCGTTTCACGGTCGGGAAGCCCAGCACATACATCGCGGCATCCAGCATATGAATGCCGATATCGATCAGCGGCCCGCCGCCCTGGAGCGATTTATTGGTGAAAACGCCCCACCCCGGCACACCGCAGCGACGCAGCGCCTGCGCGGAGGTGAAGTAAATTTCACCGAGCGTTCCGTTCATTACCGCCTCGCGCAGGAGCTGGGTATCCAGCGCAAAGCGATGGTGAAAATCGTACGCGAGGACTTTTCCGGCCTTGCGCGCCGCGAGACGCATCTCATCCGCCTGGTGCGGCGTCATCGCCGGCGGCTTTTCACACATCACATGACAGCCTGCTTCGAGCGCCGCCATCACATGTTCAAAATGGAACCGGTTAGGCGAACAGACGCTCACCACATCCGGTTTTACTTCCTGCAACATCTCGTGAGCGTCCTGCCATGCCGATGGAATAGCATAACGTTCCGCGAACGCCTGTGCCTGCTCAAGGCGGCTGTCCATGACAGCCACCATTTGAACATCACTGCGCGTGGCGTAATACGAGGCATGCACTTTGTCTGCAACCTGCCCGGCGCCAATGATGGCGACGCGCAGAGGCAAAGGTGTAGAAGCACTCATCACGCTCGTCATCCTTAGCATTCACGCAAGTAAGTGAGAGAGTCCTTATAGGCCTGAGCCGGATCGTCGGCACGCACCCGGCACTCGTACACGACATAACCCTGATAGTTATCGGCACGCAGCTGATCGAACAGGCTGGCGAAATCGAGGCTGCCGCTGCCCGGCTGATAGCGGTGGTTATCAGCAATGTGCACATGACCCAGCAGGTCGCGGTTCTGATGCAGCGCTTCCGTCAGGGAGTCTTCTTCAATATTCATGTGGTAGAAATCACCGATGATCTGCACGTGCTTCAGGCCATTCTCTTCGATATAACGACGCGCGTCGGCCAGAGTGTTGATCATATGATCCTGATAGCGGTTCAGCGGCTCCAGGTAGACGGTCGTACCGGTGCGCGCTGCCACCTCATCCAGCCAGCGCAGGGAAGCGCTGACCGCTTTGCGATCGCCGTCCAGACTACGTGGCGAAGTCATTGGCGGCAGACGGAAGGTAAACATTCCCCAGGCAGCCGGAACGATAATCCCCTTACCGCCCACTTCTGCCAGCGCTTCAAGGATGCGTTCAATCTGCTGCAGACCGTTCAGGCGGCGTTCTTCGATGAAATCCCCGATCCATCCATCGTAACCGCCACAGGCCGTCGTGACCGGCAGGCCGGTGGCTTTGATAGCCGCTTTTACTTCGTCGAGGTTTTCCACCAGCAGTCGGCCATCGATTTCGTAGCCATCAAATCCCATCGCTTTGATGTATTCGAATTTTTCCATGATATCGGTCGGGAAAAAGGCCTGGTTTTGTGTTGCGATTTTCATGATTTGCTGTCCTTAGCTTAAAAAGTGACGCCCATTTTGATACTGAGTTCCGGGTGCTGATCGACATACTTCATATAGCTTTCCGGGCTGGTGGTGAAGGTGACGACCGGGTCGATCAGATCTTCACAATTGAGATAACCGTTCATCAGCAATTCCCAGCAGGTCTCTTCAATACGCTTGCGGCTCCAGCGCGGATAATCCGGGTTGGGTTCACTGCATGCGCGAGAGAAGACAATTTTGGCGTTGTTAAAGTGTGCTTCGCGACCAAGGTTGAAGCCCGCCGCGAACGGCTTGGCGAAAGCCACGTAGGAGATGGTGCCGCCGTAGGCGAGACCGCGCAGCGCAGATTGCAGTGCATCTGCAAATCCGCTGGTTTCGATGATCACATCTGCGCCCTGCTTGCCGGTCAGTTTCTTAATTTCCAGACCGACATCGGTACCGATTGGGTTCAGACAGTGGTCTGCACCGTGACGGCGGGCGATCTCACAGCGGTGCTCAATAGGATCGACACCAATAACCACTGACGCGCCGGCTTTTTTCGCCAGCTGAATCGCAATCTGGCCAATCGCGCCCAGCCCCACAACCACGACGAAATCCCCTACGCGGACGTTAGCATCACGCACGCCGCTCATGGCGAACTGCGCCGGATCGTAACAAACGGCGTTTTTCCAGGATGCGCCCTGCGGCATTTTGCGCAGCTTATAATTGTTCACCGCGTTAACGATGACCGTTTCCTGCAACGGGCCGTAGCAGCAGACGCTGTCGCCGATCTGGTATTCCGTCACGTCCGCACCACATTCGATGATGTCGCCGACGATCATGTTCCCCAGCTGGAATTTACCAAATTCGATGCCGCGCGCTGCACCTTCTTCACGCGGGGTAAACATCTGCCACTCAGCGTTGAACTCTTCATCAATGAACGGGCTTGCCGCGCGGAAATCCACGACTTCAGTGCCGTGTTTCGGGGCGCCATAACGGGCACGAATCTTCACCTCATGTGCTGCAACAGGACGATCTTCGTATTCCACCAGCGCCGCTACACGAGGCGCTGTCGCAACTAATTTTTTCATGACTGACTCCTTGTTAAAATCGGCCGCCTCAGCCCTTCACGCCGCCGGCGGTCAAACCACTTTTAATGAAACGTTCAGACAGGGCATACATAATGACGACCGGAAGTGCCGTGACCAGCGATGCCGCCATCATGCGACCCCAGATGTAATCTGGCGTACTGAAGAGCGTGTTCAGCCCCACCGGCAACGTAAAGTTGCTGGCGCTGGACAGGAAAATGGAGGCGAACAGATAGTCATTCCACGCCACCATGAAGCAGTAGACAAAGACCGACACCAGACCCGAGATCGCCAGCGGCACGGTGATGCGGAAGATGATTTGCAGGCGGTTCAGGCCATCCATCATCGCGGCTTCTTCGATTTCGTCCGGGATGGTGTCGAAATAGCTGCGCAGCATAAAGACCGCGGTAGGCAACGTCTGCGTCACCATGGTGATGATCAGCGCCAGTTCGGTGTCATAAATGCCGAGCGCGGTGATGATTTTGAACAGCGGCACCACCAGCAGGATCCCGGAGAACATATAGACGGTGTAGAAGCTCGCATTGATCGTCGTGCGCCCTTTAAAGCGCAGTTTGGATAACGCATACGCGCCCAGCGTGCCGAGAAACACCGCAATGACCGAGGAGGTCAGCGACACCACCATGCTGTTACGGAAGTAATCCACAAACGGGAAAATCAGCGGGTTAAAGATGTCGATGTAGTGATGTAGCGTCCACTCCTGCGGCAGAATGGTCGGGTGCAGCGAGATCGCCTCTTTCGCGCTTTTGAACGATGTCATCAACATCACAAAAAACGGAAACAGCGTGATAATCAGAAATAGCGCCAGTCCCAGATAAAAACCGATACGGCCCAGAACGCGTTTATTTGTTGCCATTGAGGTTTACCCTTTTTCTGGTCAGCAGAATGACAGCGAAGATGATCACAAACAGCACAACGGAAATGGCGGCTGCTTTACCCAGGTCATTGAACGCAAAGGCGGTTTTGTAGAGATATACACCCAGAATGTCGACCTTGGTGGTGAGCAGATACACATCCGCAAACATGTAGAACATCCAGATGGTTCGCAGCGTGACCACCGTGGCCAGCACCGGCATGATGGCGGGCAACGTCACGATACGAAAACGCTGCCAGGCATTCGCTCCGTCCATCTCTGCCGCTTCGTACAGCGATTTATCAATGGTCTGCAAAATCGCGAGGAACGAGATAAAGGCGTACGGGAAGTAACGCCAGATGGCGAACAGCACAACCAGGACAAAACTGCTGCCAGGATTATCGAACCACAGCGGCGCCTGATCGTAGAGATGCAGCAGATCAACGCCCAGGTAGTTCACAATCCCGTAGCCGTTGTTGAACATGTATTTCCAGGCAAATACCAGTGAAATAGACGGCGTCACGTAGGACAGGATCACCAGTGAACGTGCCGTTTTCCGCATGCGGAATTCACGGTTAAAGAAGATTGCTACGGCCAGTCCCAACCCGGTGCTGCCGAGCACGACCAGCGCCGTATACCAGAACGTCATCCACAGGGAGTGCCAGAACGCAGCATCGCCCAGAATGCGAATGTAGTTATCCAGGCCGACAAACACCGCATCAATACGCGGGTTCAGCGGTAAACGTAAAAAACTGATTTCAATGTTGGAAATCATTGGCCAGGCCACCAGGCCCCCCAGCAAAATCAGGCTGGGGGCCAACAGCAGCATGGCGAAAGGCATATCTGAACGACCAGAAAACAACGTCTTCATAATTCCCTTCGCAAAGCGCTCCTATCGTTGTGATATCAGGTCAGTCAGTTTCTTCTGGCTGTTGCTTAACGTCGCATTGAGATCTTTTTGTCCCACCGTCACGTTATGCACCATGGAACTGATAATGCCGGAGCCGGTAACGTCTCCCATGCGTGTAAAGTTTTTGTCGCCTACGGCGCCAAATACCTGGACGTTCGGGAACTGGGCAATCAGCTCGTAAGGCAGTTGGCCAAAGGCTTTGATCACGTCGTTGTTTTTCCAGCTTTCAGTGCCCACCACGAGTTTGTTCACCGGCAGCGCCGCACCAGGGGACATCATCACCCAGTCAGATGCGTTTTGAGCCTGCTCCATCCAGGTCACAAATTTTTCTGCCGCCTGCGTTTCCTCTTCGGTCTGGCCGGTCGTGATCGTCAACGAGGTGATCATGCCGTACACGGCTGATGATTTTTCCGTCGGGACCACGAACCCCAGGTTGGCCGGATTGCCATCTTTGTAGACCGCGGGCAGGATATAGGTGGAGTAAACGGCCATCGGCGCAGAGCCGTTCATGAAGGCGTCTTTGATCTCCATGACATCATTCGAGCCCGGCATGGTGTTCGCAGCCAGTGCCCGATAAAACGCCAGCGCTTTCGACATTTCAGGGGTATCGATTTTTACGTTGCCGTTTGCATCAAAGACGTTGGCTCCGCCTGACAACGCAAACTGCGAGAAGGCCTGCTCTGTCATGACGCTTTCTGCGGTTGGAAGCGCGATACCGTAATGTTTTTTCGCCGGATCGTTGAGCGCCTGACTGGCTTTCAGCAGTTTCTCCCAGTTGTGCGGTTCTTCGATTCCCGCTGCCGCGAGCGCGTCTTTGTGATACCAGACGCCGGACAGCCAGGCGCTAACCGGCACCCCCGTCCATGCCTTGCCGTCTTCAGTGCGAACAACGCGTAAAATGCCGTCGTAAAAGGTATCTTCACCGACGGCTTTAATCGCGTTGCCAATCGCGTCACGGTCCAGCAGTTGCTCTTTATCCATGACTTTGGCGTAGTCATGGCTGACTTCAATCACTTCCGGTAGCGCGCCAGTACGGGCCAACGTAATGACCTTGGTGTTATAGGCATCTTCCTCAACGGGTACCTGTTTCACCGTAATAGTCGGGTTCTCTTTCTCGAATTTTTCGATCAGTTTCGTAATAACCGCCTGACGCTCCTGTTCTACCGACGAGTGCATAAACTCAATGGTGACCTGAGATGCTTTATCGTCCTTACAGCCTGATAACAGGGCGCACGAAACCAGTGCTGATAACAGCACAATTTTGGGCATTTTCATTTTAGGGTCCTTTTTAGTTTTCTTTAATCCACATTACCTGCCATGGATTGAGGGTCAGTTCCGTACCGCTAATATCTTGTCCTGAGAGTAATTCCGTACCAAAGAGCGTTTGTCCATAAACGGTCTGCATTTTATTGCTAAAATTAAATAATGCTGTCATTCGCTCGCCATTTTCAGCAACACGAACAATTTTAAGAATATGTTCACCGATTGCGTCAAAAATAGCCTGACTATCCGGATGGAACGCACGTTCGCCGCGACGAATAGCAATAAGTTCACTCAAACGAGAATAAATTTGATAACGAATACTCTTCTTATTATTGAGCTCCAGATCAACCTGACCTGCGGTGTATTTTTTCCTGTTTATCGCACGGTTATATCCGAGACGTTCGACACCCTCATAATCGTTACGCGAACCAAGAATGCTTTGAATATATACAGCCGGTACGCCAGGAAAACTTAACAACACAGCATGCGCCAGGATGAACCGCGCAATGCGCTCATCATCTGAGCTGTCTCGCAAACTCAACGCATCAAGATAGGTGACATTAATTTCATAGGGGCTTCGCGTTCCGTCAGGATTATTTTTCCAGTTGACCAGTGCGCCTTCCTGCTGAAGCTTATCGACCAGCGAGAGGATCTCTGATTCCGGAAGGATGCCGCGTAACGGGTTCAAACCGATACCATCATGCGAGGCCAGGAAATTAAACCAGGTGGTATGCGTTGAAGGCAGCGCCAGTGACCCCGCCCACTGGCACAGGGCTTTAACATCCTGACGATGAACAGCGTGCAGCACCAGCGGCGGTAAGGAAAACTGATAGACCATCTGGGCTTCGTTTTCACCATCACCGAAGTAAGAGATATTGTCTTTGTGGGGAACATTTGTCTCAGTGATGATCACCGTTCCAGGCGCCACGGCGTCCGTAATGGCGCGGAACAGCTGGATAAGGCAATGGGTTTGTTCCAGATGGATACAGGTGGTTCCCGGGATCTTCCACATAAACCCGACCGCATCCAGACGGATATAACGCGCCCCTTCCATGAGGTAATGGAGCAGAACGTCAACCATGGCAATCAGCACCTGCGGCGAGGCGAAATTGAGATCGATCTGGTCATCGCTGAATGTGGTCCACAGATGACGAACGCTGCCATCATGAAGCGTGAACGGCGTCAGCAGCGGTAAAGCGCGTGGACGCGTCACCGCGGATAAATCGGTTTCGGGGTCGACAGAAATAAAGAAATCTTCGTAGCCCGGCTTCTGCGCCAGATAATTAGCAAACCATTCGCTTTTCGCTGACATATGGTTGCAAACGAAGTCAAACATTAAGCTGGCAGACTGTTTTAATTCCGCGACATCTCGCCAGGTTCCGGTTTCAGGTGCAACCTCGTGATAATCAATAACGGAAAATCCATCATCCGAAGACCACGGATAAAACGGTAACAGATGGACATGGGAAAACGTGCGAGAAAGCCATTCATTATAGAACCGGGTAAATACCGGCAACGCTTTCTCCCCTTTCGCGGAGAACTGATCGGCATAGGTAATCAGCACAACATCTTTTTCATCCCAGCCTGACTTACGCTTTTCAGTAATATTAACCGCCGCTTTTTCAAGCTTAGTTAATAACACGTTAAGGTGTGCATCTGAAAATGATTCACCGTAGATATGATTGATGAGTTTTTTAATTTTTGCGTTCACATTATTTTCCATGGTAGCGGTCCCACGGAGTGGCAATCTACTCCCATGAAAAATATCTGTCAACGGACCCGGGGGCAGAAAGCAGCAATCTCAGCGCAGCGCAACGCATTATTGTGAGCTGCCGCAAAGAAAGCAGAAAAGCAGAAGAAACGCAGAAGGGAAAGTCATGCCCCTTCTCTGGGCGAGAAAGGGCGTATGCGGGAGGATCTAGCGTGACAGGTAGCGCCGGGAAACGCGTTTTGCCAGTTTCTGTAGCAGCGGCTCCAGCGCGACCGCCAGCATCATTCTGATCGGCTTTCGGGCAACAGACTTGATCGCCCAACCCGCTACACCGGCCGGGCCATAACGTAACGCCGTCATCAGTACCAGTTTACCTGCGATTTTCAGGCCGGGTTTTACCTTCTGACCGGCCTGTTGCCAGTTTTGTTTCATGTAAGTTCTCTCTTAAAGCTGACGAAAACGACTTCTCAGCGTAAAGGTATCGGAGGTGACATAACGTTCCATCTCGCGCAATCGCTTCTCCCCTGCGCTCAGCTGTTCATCCACCGCGTTCAGGAGATCGCTGCTGGTTGGCGTGTTCTCAGCATCCAGCTCACCTTCCGGCATAGGATCGAGCACAAACGACAGAATGATGTAGGCCACCAGGGTAATAAAGGCCAGGCCGAAGAAAATCGACAATACCGTGACCACACGCACCAGTTTTACCGGGACATCCAGATAGTGCGCCAGCCCGGCGCAAACGCCCCGAACCATGCCCTGCTGTGGGATCCGCCACAGTTTTTTATTCAGATTCAATCCAGCCATTACCGTTCCCTCCAGTTCGGGTGTTCCGCGTCCAGGATCGCTTCCAGCGCCTGAATACGTTCGCGCATTTTATTTGCCTCGGCAGAGAGCTGCGCCAGCCGCTGTTGTTCACTCTGCGACAGCTCCCCGCGTGAAGAGCGGTTGCTGTAGTGCAGCCATAACCAGATGGGCAGAACAAACAGCACGAAAATGGTCAGGGGTATTGCCAGAAAAAGCGCGCTCATGTGTACTCCTTGTCTTACGATGCGGCACGCTCAGGTGCCGCAGGAATTATTATTGGTTGTCTTGTTTCATTTTGGCTTTCAGCGCAGCCAGTTGCTCGCTAATTTCATCATCGGCCTTCAGGTCAGCAAACTGCTGATCGAGGGTTTTTTGTTTACCGATGCTGTGGCTTTCGGCTTCCGCTTCCATGTGGTCGATACGGCGTTCAAACGATTCGAAACGCGCCATCGCTTCATCCAACTTGCCGCTGTCCAGCTGGCGACGCACGTCGCGGGACGAGCTTGCAGCCTGGTGGCGCAGCGCCAGCGCCTGTTGACGCGCCCGGGTTTCGCTGAGTTTGTTTTCAAGCTCACCAATCTCTTTCTTCATACGCGTCAGAGTATCATCCACCAGCGTCACTTCGTGTTCCAGCGTGGCAACCATGTCGGTCAGCTTCTGCTTCTCAATCAGCGCAGCGCGGGCCAGATCCTCTTTATCTTTACGCAGCGCCAGTTCCGCTTTTTCCTGCCATTCGTTAAGCTGGGCAGTCGCCTGCTCGATACGACGTGTTAACTGCTTTTTCTCTGCCAGCGCGCGGGCGGAGGTGGAGCGTACTTCAACCAGCGTGTCTTCCATCTCCTGAATCATCAGGCGCACCAGCTTCTGCGGATCTTCCGCTTTCTCCAGCAGCGAGTTGATGTTGGCGTTCACGATGTCGGCAAAACGAGAAAAAATACCCATAATTCAATCCTCATAGTTCTGTTATCGGGCGATGCCCTGCTGAGTAGTTAATACAAATCCCATGCCAACTTTTTATCTTATTGATTTTACTGAGTGTGATTGATATTTATCCAGCCAGCAGCTATTCTCACCTGGTGAATATCACTAAGGAGTGGTTAATTTCATCATGGCTGAATATAAAGATAATTTGCTTGGCGAAGCTAACAGCTTCCTGGAAGTGCTTGAACAGGTATCGCGCCTCGCGCCGCTGAATAAACCGGTGCTGATTATCGGTGAGCGCGGAACGGGTAAAGAACTTATCGCTAACCGCCTGCACTTTCTGTCTGGCCGCTGGGACGGTCCTTTTATTTCCCTTAACTGCGCCGCGTTGAATGAAAATCTGCTCGACACCGAGCTGTTTGGTCATGAAGCCGGTGCCTTTACCGGCGCACAAAAACGGCATCCCGGACGCTTTGAGCGCGCCGATGGCGGAACGCTCTTTCTCGACGAGCTGGCGACCGCGCCGATGCTGGTGCAGGAAAAACTGCTGCGCGTCATTGAGTACGGTGAACTGGAACGCGTTGGCGGCAGTCAGCCCCTCCAGGTCAACGTTCGCCTGGTATGCGCCACCAACACCGACCTGCCCGCGATGGTGGCTGAGGACAAATTCCGCGCCGACCTGCTGGACAGGCTGGCTTTCGATGTTGTACTGCTGCCGCCGCTGCGGGAGCGGCGCAGCGATATCATGCTGCTGGCCGATCAATTTGCCATTCAGATGTGCCGGGAACTGGGTCTGCCTCTCTTTCCGGGCTTCAGCGAACGGGCCACCGGGACCCTGCTCGGTTATCACTGGCCGGGCAATATTCGTGAACTGAAAAACGTGGTGGAACGGTCCGTTTACCGGCATGGCAGCAGCGAGACCGAACTGGACAACATTATTCTCGATCCGTTTCGGCGCGAGGATAAACAGCCCCCGGCTCCGGCGACGCGCCAGCAGGATCCGGCGTTGCCGCTCGATCTACGCCAGTTCCAGCATCAGCAGGAACAAAACTTGCTCGAGCAGAGCCTGAAAGAGGCGAAATATAATCAGAAACGGGCGGCTGAACTGCTGGGTCTGACCTACCATCAGTTAAGGGCATTGCTCAAAAAACATCAAATGCGCTGACATTATCAGCACTTACCCCCAGACATTTTTACGAAGCAGGCGTAAGTGCGATACACTTTGCAGATCGAATCTAAAAACCTTAAAAACTATGCGCCTGGTTTTATCGTCCCTGTTTGCACTCGGTCTGTTCAGCAATCTGGCCTTTGCTGCGCCCGATCGCGCTGTGCCCCCTGATATCCGAGAGAGTGGTTTCGTCTATTGTGTCAGCGGGCAAGTTGATACCTTTAACCCACAAAAAGCGGGGAGCGGCCTGATTGTTGATACGCTGGCCGCGCAGCTCTACGATCGCCTGCTCGACGTCGATCCTTACACCTATCGGCTGGTCCCGGAGCTTGCCGAAAGCTGGGAGGTAATGGATAACGGCGCAACATACCGCTTCCGTCTGCGCGATGACGTCGCTTTTCAGCACACCCCGTGGTTTACGCCAACCCGTAAACTCAACGCGGATGACGTGGTTTTCACCTTCCAGCGCATCTTTAACCGCAACCATCCATGGCACAACGTCAACGGCGACAACTTCCCCTATTTCGACAGTTTGCAGTTTGCTGATACGGTCAAAAGCGTTCGTAAGCTGGATAACCGCACGGTTGAGTTTCGCCTGACGCGCCCGGATGCTTCCTTCCTCTGGCATCTGGCGACGCACTACGCCTCGGTCATGTCAGCCGAATACGCGGATCAGCTGACGAAAAAGGATCGTCAGGAACGTCTCGATCGTGAGCCTGTGGGCACCGGTCCGTTCCAGTTAGCAGAGTACCGCGCCGGACAATACATTCGCCTGCAACGTCACGATCGTTTCTGGCGCGGCAAACCGCTGATGCCGCAGGTGATTGTTGATCTGGGTTCAGGTGGCACAGGCCGACTCTCCAAACTGCTGACCGGCGAGTGCGACGTGCTTGCCTGGCCTGCGGCCAGCCAGTTGACCATTTTGCGCGACGACCCACGCCTTCGCCTGACCCTGCGCCCGGGAATGAACATCGCTTATCTGGCGTTTAACACCGATAAGCCGCCGCTCAATAATCCGGCCGTGCGCCATGCGCTGGCGTTAGCGATCAACAACCAGCGTCTGATGCAGTCGATTTACTACGGGACCGCGGAAACCGCCGCCTCTATTCTGCCGCGCGCCTCCTGGGCCTATGACGGCGAGGCGAAAATTACGGAATATAATCCGGCGAAAGCGCGCGAACAGCTTAAAGCGCTGGGGGCAGAAAACCTGACGCTACAGCTGTGGGTGCCCACCAGCTCTCAGGCGTGGAACCCCAGTCCGCTGAAAACGGCGGAGCTGTTGCAGGCTGATATGGCGCAGGTGGGCGTTAAGGTGATCATCGTGCCTGTCGAAGGCCGTTTCCAGGAGGCGCGTCTGATGGACATGAATCACGACTTAACGCTGGCTGGCTGGTCCACCGACAGTAACGACCCGGACAGCTTCTTCCGTCCGCTGCTGAGCTGTGCGGCAATCAACTCCCAGACCAACTACGCCCACTGGTGTAACCGGGAATTTGATGCCGTGCTGCATAAAGCGCTGGCGTCTCAACAGCTTGCCTCACGCATTGAGGCCTACGATGAAGCGCAAAATATTCTGGCCAGAGAACTTCCCGTGTTGCCGCTTGCCTCTTCCCTGCGCCTCCAGGCCTACCGTTACGATATAAAAGGGCTGGTACTCAGCCCGTTTGGTAACGCCTCCTTCGCGGGCGTGACCCGTGAGAAAGAACAAGAGGTGAAGAAACCATGATTATATTTACCTTGCGTCGGCTGCTGTTACTGCTGGTCACCCTGTTCTTCCTGACCTTTGTCGGCTTTAGCCTGAGCTACTTTACGCCGCACGCCCCGCTTCAGGGCTCATCCCTCTGGGACGCCTGGCTGTTCTGGTTTAATGGCCTGCTGCACTGGGATTTTGGCGTGTCCAGCATTAACGGACAGCTCATCTCCGAGCAGCTGAAAGTGGTTTTCCCGGCCACCATGGAGCTATGTATACTCGCCTTTGGCTTTGCCCTCATGGTGGGGATCCCGGTGGGGATGCTGGCGGGCATTTATCGTAATAAGTGGCAGGATAAATTCATCAGCGCGCTTGCCTTAATTGGCTTTTCCATCCCTGTTTTCTGGCTGGCGCTGCTGCTTACCCTCTTCTTCTCACTGACGTTAGGCTGGCTGCCGGTATCTGGCCGTTTTGACCTGCTGTATAACGTGCAAACGGTGAGCGGCTTCGCCATCGTTGACGCCTGGCTTTCTGATTCAGTCTGGCGCGACGAAATGATCGTGAGCGCGCTGCGCCACATGGTGCTGCCGGTGCTTACGCTGGCTGTCGCGCCGACGACCGAAGTGATCCGCCTGATGCGCATCAGCACTATCGACGTCTTCGATCAAAACTATGTGAAAGCCGCCGCCACACGCGGACTGTCTCGCCTGACGATTCTACGTCGCCATGTGCTGCATAATGCGTTGCCACCCGTAATCCCACGTCTTGGGCTGCAATTCTCAACCATGCTGACGCTGGCGATGATCACCGAGATGGTTTTCAGCTGGCCGGGCCTTGGGCGCTGGATGATCAACGCCATTCGCCAGCAGGATTACGCGGCGATCTCTGCCGGCGTGATGGTGATTGGCTCCCTGGTCATTATTGTTAACGTTGTTTCCGATATTTTGGGTGCCATGGCCAACCCATTGAAGCATAAGGAATGGTATGCCTTACGATAACGTCTACAGCGAAAAGCGCACGCCCGGTGCGCTACGTACCGTGTGGCGTAATTTTTACGGCGACACCACGGCGATGATCGGCTTTTACGGCTGCATTGGCCTCGTGTTGCTGTGCGTTTTGGGTTCGTGGTTTGCGCCGTATGGCATCGATCAACAGTTCCTGGGTTATCAGCTTTTACCGCCGTCGTGGTCGCGTTACGGGGAGGTTTCGTTCTTCCTGGGGACTGACGATCTCGGACGCGACGTGCTAAGTCGTTTGCTGAGCGGCGCCGCACCGACGGTAGGCGGCGCGTTCGTGGTCACCCTGGCAGCCGCGATCTGCGGCCTGGCGCTGGGCATTTTTGCCGGCTCAACCCACGGACTACGGTCGGCCGTGCTTAACCATATTCTGGATACCTTGCTCTCTATTCCTTCGCTGCTGCTGGCGATTATCGTCGTGGCCTTTGCGGGGCCGCACCTCACCCATGCGATGTTCGCCGTCTGGCTGGCCATTCTGCCGCGCATGGTGCGCTCGGTTTACAGCCTGGTTCACGACGAACTGGAGAAAGAGTATGTCGTCGCCGCCCGTCTGGATGGCGCCACCACGTTTAATATTTTGTGGTTTGCCGTGCTGCCTAACATTGCCGCCGGGCTGGTGACGGAGATCACCCGCGCCCTGTCGATGGCGATTCTGGATATCGCAGCGCTGGGCTTCCTGGATCTGGGCGCACAGCTCCCCTCACCGGAATGGGGCGCCATGCTCGGCGATGCGCTGGAGCTGATTTACGTTGCGCCGTGGACGGTCATGCTGCCGGGCGCGGCCATCATGGTGAGCGTGCTGCTCGTTAACCTGCTGGGCGACGGGATCCGCCGCGCAATCAATGCGGGGGTGCAATAATGCCGTTACTCGATATCCGCAACCTCACGATCGAAATTAAAACGGGCGAAGGCTGGGTCAAGGCCGTGGATCGCATCAGTATTACGCTCGCTGAGGGCGAAATCCGCGGGCTGGTGGGCGAATCGGGCTCAGGGAAAAGTCTGATCGCCAAAGCCATTTGCGGCGTGGCGAAGGACAACTGGCGGGTGACCGCCGACCGTATGCGTTTCGACGACATCGATCTGTTGCGTCTCTCCCCGCGCGAACGCCGTAAACTGGTGGGCCATAACGTCTCGATGATTTTCCAGGAGCCGCAATCCTGTCTCGATCCGTCCGAGCGCGTCGGGAAACAGCTAATGCAGAACATTCCCGGCTGGACCTATAAAGGCCGCTGGTGGCAGCGTTTTGGCTGGCGTAAACGCCGTGCCATTGAGCTGTTGCACCGTGTCGGGATCAAAGACCATAAAGACGCGATGCGCAGTTTCCCCTACGAACTGACGGACGGTGAATGCCAGAAAGTGATGATTGCCATCGCCCTGGCGAATCAGCCGCGTCTGCTGATTGCGGACGAACCGACGAACGCGATGGAGCCAACCACCCAGGCGCAGATTTTCCGCCTGCTCACGCGTCTGAATCAAAATAACAACACCACCATTTTGCTGATCAGCCATGACCTGCAAATGCTGAGCAAGTGGGCGGATAAAATTGACGTAATGTATTGCGGCCAGACGGTAGAAACCGCGCCAAGCGAAGACCTGGTGACGACGCCGCATCATCCCTACACGCAGGCGCTGATCCGGGCGATCCCGGACTTTGGCAGCGCGATGCCGCACAAAAGCCGTCTGAATACGCTGCCTGGCGCGATACCGCTGCTGGAATCGCTGCCCATTGGCTGCCGTCTGGGTCCGCGTTGCCCGTATGCTCAGCGTAAATGTATCGAAACACCGCGCCTGACAGGGCCGAAAAACCATCTGTTTGCCTGTCATTTCCCGCTGAACATGGAGAGAGAGTGAAATGGTCGAAACCTTACTGGAAGTACGTAACCTGAGTAAGACCTTTCGCTATCGCACCGGCCTGTTTCACCGTCAGACCGTCGAGGCGGTTAAACCCCTGAGCTTTACGCTGCGCGAAAAGCAAACGCTGGCGATTATCGGTGAAAACGGCTCGGGCAAATCGACCCTGGCAAAAATGCTCGCGGGTATGGTCGAGCCGAGCGGCGGTGAAATACTGATTGACGATCATCCTCTGGAATTTGGGGACTACTCTTTTCGCAGTCAGCGCATCCGGATGATTTTTCAGGATCCGTCGACGTCCCTAAACCCGCGCCAGCGTATTTCCCAGATCCTGGATTTCCCGCTGAGGTTGAATACCGACCTGGAGCCGGAAGCGCGTCGCAAACGGATTGTCGAAACCCTGCGTCTGGTAGGCCTCCTGCCCGACCATGTCAGCTATTACCCGCACATGCTGGCCCCGGGCCAAAAACAGCGTCTCGGTCTGGCCCGTGCGCTGATCCTGCGCCCGAAGGTCATCATCGCCGACGAAGCGCTGGCATCGCTGGATATGTCGATGCGTTCGCAGCTCATTAACTTGATGCTGGAGTTACAGGAAAAACAGGGTATCTCGTATATCTACGTGACTCAGCACCTGGGCATGATGAAGCACATCAGCGATCAGGTGCTGGTGATGCACCAGGGTGAAGTTGTCGAGCGCGGCAGTACCGCTGACGTGCTGGCCTCCCCGCTCCACGATCTGACAAAACGCCTGATTGCAGGACACTTTGGTGAAGCATTGACGGCGGACGCGTGGCGTAAAGATCGTTAGCCGTTGCGTAACCCGCTTGCCAGCAGAGTAAACACCTCTATGGCATGCGGAAGAGTCTTCTGCGGTTCATCACTCGCGGCAATGAGCAGAGCCGCATTCAGCGCGGCGCCATTCAGCAGATGGGCTGCGACTCTGGCATCCATCTTTTTGATTACGTTGCACTCCATCATTTTTTCGATGGTCTGACGGGTCGACTCAAGGCAGCTGTTCTGACTCGGCCATTGCGCCGGGTCGCCCAGAACAGCCGGGCCGTCAAGGAGGACGATACGCTGAACTTCCGGAACGAGCGCCATTTTGATATAGGCGATGCCCTCCGCCAGCAGTCGCTCCCAGTCATCTTCGGCGGCGGCGGCAATCGCTTTTGCGTTTGCTGCCATTTCGCTGTCTATCTGAGCGACCACTGCCGCCAGTAATCCCTTCTTGTCGTTAAAATTATGATATAGCGCGCCGCGTGTTAACCCCACGCTTGCCGTGAGTTCATCCATTGACGCTGCGGCATAGCCTTTTTCAGCAAATGCCTTCCGCGCCGCCTGAATCATTTTCTCGCGATTTTCCTGGGCCGTTTCAGCGCGACGTTTTGTAGCCATGGGACTTCCTTCATTAAGCGGTAATTATAATTTGACATACGCGGCGTATGTGGATTACATTTTTGACATACATCGCGTATGTTACTTCTACTGCGCAACCACAACAATACCCCTGACAGAAAAGGAAAAGCCATGCATCCACGTGACCCCGTTTTCCCGGCTAATCGCCATGCCCTTTATGAAGAGCATGGCTATTCAGCTGCAATCCGCTCTGGCGATCTGTTATTTGTTTCCGGTCAGGTTGGCAGCCGCAGCGATGGCACACCTGAACCCGACTTCCCCGCTCAGGTGCAGCTGGCGTTCGATAATTTACGGGCGACTCTGGCAGCCGCAGGATGTACTTTTGACGATCTGATCGATGTCACGACGTTTCATACCGATCCTGAAAACCAGTTTCCCGTCATCATGGAGGCGAAAAAACTGGCATTTCCGCACGCTCCTTACCCAAACTGGACAGCAATAGGCGTTAACTGGCTTGCGGGTTTTGATTTCGAAATTAAGGTTATCGCCAGGATCCCTACGCCCGCGAATTAACATCTGGCAGCAAACTGATTTACCGTTAAGCTATCACTGACGCACAAATGAAAGACAGCATCAGTAACTATATTCTCTCCTGGGTAGAAGAAAATAACTTTACTATTTTACACATTGATGATTTGGTTGCAGATATTGGATACAGCAGAAGAACCATCGAAACATGGTTTAAAGAGAAGTATCGGCTCTCTTTAGGTGAGTATATTCTCCGAAGGAGGTTAAGCCGTGCCGCCATTATGCTGAGAATGACGTCGATTCCGGTGACGGATATTGCGTATTTATTCCATTACCAGAGCAGCCAGGGATTTTCCAGAGCCTTTAAAAAAATGATGGGGCTGACACCCTCTGAGTACAGATGTGCCAGAGGGTGGAATTTTGACATCTTACAGCCCTCTTTTTTATTAAGCGAACTGGAAACGCCTGAGCTTGAGGTCTGCTTTCTGGATGAAACGTTTGTCTATACGCATGAAATTATCGAGCACGATCATCTTTTTGATACCTCGGTACATGATATTACTAAAAAAATCAAAAAGCTCCTGACAGAAAATCGCCATGATATCGATAAAATTATTCTGACGCCCCGCCGCCCCGAGTTAGGCAAAAGCCGATCGTATCTGGTAGAGGTATTAATATCGTACGCTTTACAAAGCGACACCGTGACAAATAAAAAATCCTGCATTGTGCGGGGGAGATACGCAAGAATGCCCTTTAGCGGAAGCTGGGAAAGCTACAGCGCGTTTAACAAGATTGGCTTCGTTAAGGCGATGGTAAATAAACGCCTGACGTTGCGCGACGGTAATTACCTGATGAAAATTAATGCGTACAGCGATGAGCGTGTCGATTTTGATGTGTTCATCCCCATCCAGTAACCTCAGCTGCATTCAGCCTGTCTGGTAACGATTCTGTTTTTACCGTTGTGCTTAGCCTCATACAACGCCTCGTCCGCGTCACGCATAATATCATTGCTGTTGACGTTATTCTGAATGGCTGAGCACACGCCGATACTTAATGTGACCTGTACCGGGAGAGCATAATGATACCCCGGCCCGGTGCGCTGTTGAACGTTCTGGCGAATACGCTCCGCGACGGCAATAGCCTGATTACTGTCGGTATCCGGCAGAAGTAGACCAAATTCCTCACCTCCCAGTCGGGCAAAGATGTCGTTATCGCGAATGCTGTCTTTGATAATATCCACGACAGCCAGAATCACGCGATCCCCCACAAGATGGCCCCAGTTATCGTTTATCGACTTAAAGTTGTCGATGTCCAGCATCATAATGCTGGCCCCCTTTTCTGTCCTGAGCGAGCGGACCCGCGGAAGTGCCTCATAAAAATATTTACGGTTGTAAATCTGAGTAAGCGGATCGCGATCAACCCGATCGCCAAAAATTTTCAACAGGTTAAAGACATGGAACATTAAGGTACAAATTACAAATAATTTACTGAGGACCTCTACTGCCCGGCTGATATACCAGAGCGACAGATTGTAGGTATCAAGCAGTAAGAGGAAAAAATTGTAAACAATGGCGGAAAGGCAGACCACAATAATACTGTTCCAGATCCCTGACGCCAGGCGTGTCACAGAGATCATATAACAAAGTAAAGCCGACCAGAGCAGGATCAGAACATTTACGTACCTGATATCCCAGACAGGATAATGATGTTCATCTTCGTATGCTGCAATCGTTAATGTCCAGGCCGGATGGTAGCTGCTGAGATAATGGGCCAGCATCGGAAACATAACCAATGACATCATTAATGCTAACGTCATACTGATCTTATTTCGGAATTTGAGCGTGGATCGTCTCGTGATTTTCTCCACACGGACCGCCAGCGCCAGTAATACGATAAAACTCAGCTGCCGGAAAAAATAGAATACCGCCGTATCGTTGGTTTTTGCCGCCTGGGTAAAACCAGCGTGCTCCGGAAGCTGAATAACAATGATCGTCTCGATGAAATAAACTAGCCCGCTAAGAAATGCCAGGCTCAGAATGAATAATGAAAAGCGCGATCGGTCGGAGGCATACAGCATCTGGATAAAAATAAAGATAATGGTATCCAGAAAGAACAGCGCAATCATGACAATCAAATAGGTGGTCATAGGCACCCTGAAACCAGGGTTATCATTCACGCAAAAGGAGTTCACCGCGATCATAAGCGCAAAAAGCACCGCACCTGACAGCATGATCAGTTTTTCGGCCAACGTTATATTTTTCATCTTCCTTCTTACCGCACACAGATAAAGACGCAAAATGGCATAGCCGTTATCGACCCTTGCGCAATTTTAAAGCGTTTAAAGGGCTAAACGGATCATTTTGCGCAAAAGGCGCTGGACACATCAGCATGAGGGCGGCGTCACGGTGCCCGCTGGTTGGATGAGGCGAACCCCGCGTGCGGTGATATACTGCTGAAATACACACGAAACAGCCTGGTGAAGAGTCAGTTCTACCTCTTCCGTGAGCCCATTCACGGCGCAGGAGCGAGAAATATCGTGACACATGGGGCTGTGAGTGGGCTATAATTTCGAGCTAATTTCGAATGATTTTGAAATACTGCCTGTAACGCTATGAATTACAAGGCAAAATAAGCAATGAATATAAGGATTAAAGCTATGGGTTTTCTTTCCGGTAAGCGCATTCTGGTGACTGGCGTTGCCAGCAAACTGTCCATCGCATACGGCATCGCACAGGCAATGCATCGCGAAGGCGCTGAGCTGGCGTTCACCTACCAGAACGACAAGCTGAAAGGCCGTGTTGAAGAATTTGCCGCGCAGCTGGGTTCCAGCATTGTTCTGGAATGTGACGTTGCACAAGACGAAAGCATTGATGGCATGTTTGCTGAACTGGCAAAAGCATGGCCGAAATTCGACGGTTTTGTTCACTCCATCGGCTTCGCTCCTGGCGACCAGCTGGACGGCGACTACGTGAACGCGGTTACCCGTGATGGCTTCAAAATCGCCCACGACATCAGCTCCTACAGCTTCGTTGCAATGGCAAAATCCTGCCGCGCGATGCTGAACCCGGGCGCAGCCCTGCTGACCCTGTCCTACCTCGGCGCAGAACGTGCTATCCCTAACTACAACGTTATGGGTCTGGCGAAAGCGTCTCTGGAAGCCAACGTGCGCTACATGGCGAACGCGATGGGTCCTGAAGGCGTGCGTGTTAACGCTATTTCTGCGGGTCCAATCCGTACCCTGGCCGCTTCCGGTATCAAAGATTTCCGTAAAATGCTGGCACACTGCGAAGCGGTTACCCCGATTCGTCGTACCGTTACCATCGAAGATGTGGGTAACTCTGCGGCATTCCTGTGCTCTGACCTTTCCGCAGGTATCTCCGGCGAAGTGGTTCACGTTGACGGCGGCTTCAACATCGCTGCAATGAACGAGCTGGAAATCAAATAAGCTTGTCACTCTCTTCCCGCCAGGGAAGAGAGTTTCCCCCCCGCCCGCCCCTCGTTATTCCGTTCTGCTATTTGTTATCACCTAACAATATTTTTCCCCTCATCCGCCTTACGCCAGGATATTGATCGCCATTTTGAGATCAAGGAACGCCCATGGAACAACGCCGTTTTTCCGGCAAAGGCCACTGGTATCATGAAACCCAGTCGAATCATTCGCAGACGGACGTTCTGCCGCTGGTGCCCGAAGCCGCTAACGTCGACGACCGTTTTTTGCTCGATTTAGCCCTGCCCGATGACATTCTCGCAAGCTGTGCTGGTTGGCTTACGCCTGCCCGAACCCTGTGTCATCTTTTGTTCCCGCTTGATACTCCCGTAAACCGTCTGCATACGCTCAGCGCCTACGACAGGCTGAGCACGGCATTAACGGTTGCCCAGGCGTGTGGCGTTCAGCGGCTCTGTAACCACTACGCTGCTCTGCTCGCCCCTCTTCCGGGGCCGGACTCCTCCCGGGAAAGCAATCGACGCCTTGCAGAAATTACCCAGTATGCCCGCCAGTTAGCCAGCTCACCCGATGTCATCGATGATAAAGCCCAAAACCAGCTTGATGAGGTTGGACTCACAACGTATGACATTGTGCTTATCAACCAGATCATCGGTTTTGTCGGTTTTCAGGCGCGAGTGGTCGCGGTATTTCAGGCATTGCTTGGCCATCCGGTACGCTGGCTGCCCGGGCACCACATTCAGCCCCATACGCTGCCGGTCAGCTTCAGCAGATGGACCGCCACGCTACCCGCGGTTGAGCTAAAATATGCCAGTGCGCTTCAGCTTGAGGCGCTCTCACGCTGGCAGGCGGAACCGGCGCTTGAAGCGCTTACCCCTGTGCTGTGTCATGAGCCGATGCTGCTTAATCTGACGGGCGAAATTCTGCTTCACCATCCACAAAGTGAAGGCCCCGCGTCTTCGATGATTTCAGCCGCTCGTGCGCTGCTCGTCGCCTCTCCGGATCGCTTTAGCGCCGCCCAGTTAACGCCCCTGACCGGGTCAGGTCTCTCGCCAGAGAAGGCCATCAACCTGCTAACCCGCGATGCATTTTATGGCTGGCTGGACCGTCTGCGCGTGGCGCTCGGCAAAGAGGAATAACCATACTCTTTACCTAAAGAGCGCTTGCTGTAGCAGTGAGATTCGCGTAAAACTGTCAGCCGCTCAATGGCTACGAAAATAGAACATTATGTTTCAGGACAACCCGCTGCTAGCGCAGCTTAAACAGCAACTGCATTCCCAGACGCCGCGTGCAGAAGGGGTCGTAAAAGCCACGGAAAAGGGCTTTGGCTTTCTTGAAGTTGACGGGCAGAAGAGCTACTTCATTCCGCCTCCTCAGATGAAGAAAGTGATGCATGGCGACCGCATTTCGGCCGTTATTCATACCGAAAAGGAACGAGAGTCTGCCGAGCCGGAAGCACTGATCGAACCTTTCCTGACCCGCTTTGTCGGGAAAGTGCATAAAAAAGACGATCGTCTTTCTGTCGTGCCGGATCATCCGCTCCTGAAAGATGCTATTCCGTGCCGCGCCGCGCGTGGCGTTGAGCATGATTTTGTTGAGGGTGACTGGGCGGTGGCCGAGATGCGCCGTCATCCTTTAAAAGGCGATCGCGGTTTCTACGCCGAGCTTACCCAATACATTACCTTCGGCGACGACCATTTCGTCCCATGGTGGGTGACGCTGGCGCGCCACAACCTTGAAAAAGAAGCGCCTGATGGCGTGGCGACTGAAATGCAGGACGAAGGTCTGGAACGTCGCGATCTGACGGCGCTGGACTTTGTCACCATTGACAGCGCCAGCACCGAAGATATGGACGATGCGCTGTATGCCGAAGAGACAGCCGATGGCAAACTGCATCTGACCGTCGCCATCGCCGACCCTACCGCATGGATTGTCGAAGGCAGCAAGCTGGACGAGATGGCCAAAGTGCGTTCGTTCACCAACTACCTGCCGGGCTTTAACATTCCGATGCTGCCGCGTGAACTCTCCGACGATCTTTGCTCGCTGCGTGCGCATGAAGTACGTCCGGTGCTGGCCTGTCGGATGACCATTGCGGCTGACGGTACCATTGAAGAAGATATTGAATTCTTCGCCGCCACCATCGAATCCAAAGCCAAGCTGGCCTATGACGACGTGTCCGACTGGCTGGAGAACACAGGCAGCTGGAAACCCGAGTCCGACAACATTGCCGCACAAATTCGTCTCCTGCACCGCGTCTGCCTGAGCCGCAGCGAATGGCGTCAAACCCACGCGCTGGTCTTCAAAGATCGTCCGGACTACCGTTTTGTGCTGGGTGAAAAAGGTGAAGTGCTGAATATCGTCGCTGAGCCGCGCCGTATTGCCAACCGCATCGTTGAAGAAGCGATGATTTCCGCCAACATTTGTGCTGCACGCGTGCTGCGCGACAAATTAGGCTTTGGCATTTACAACGTGCACACCGGGTTTGATCCGGCGAACACCGAAGCGCTGGCTGCCCTGCTGAAAACCCATGACGTACACGTCGATCCTGAGGAAGTGCTGACCCTGCAAGGTTTCTGCAAACTGCGCCGCGAGCTGGACGCACAGCCGTCAGGGTTCCTCGACAGCCGTATTCGCCGCTTCCAGTCCTTTGCGGAAATCAGCACCGAGCCAGGCCCGCACTTCGGCCTTGGCCTTGAGGCTTACGCGACCTGGACCTCCCCGATCCGTAAGTACGGCGACATGGTTAACCATCGTCTGCTGAAAGCGATCATCAAAGGGGAATCAGTTGCCCGCCCACAGGATGATACGACATTGCAGATGGCAGAACGTCGCCGTCTCAACCGTATGGCGGAGCGTGATGTCGGCGACTGGTTGTATGCGCGCTTCCTGAATGATAAGGCAGGGACTGACACCCGTTTCCCGGCTGAAATCATTGACATCAGCCGCGGCGGCATGCGCGTTCGTCTGGTGGATAATGGCGCCGTTGCCTTTATTCCTGCCCCGTTCCTGCATGCTGTTCGCGACGAACTGGTTTGTAGCCAGGAAAACGGGACCGTGCAAATTAAAGGCGAAACGGTTTACAAGGTCACTGACGTGATTGATGTCACCATCGCTGAAGTGCGCATGGAAACCCGCAGTATTATCGCGCGCCCTGCCGCCTGATAACCGCGTAAACTTCCGGCCGTTCCGTTAAGGGGTGGCCGGGAGTTCTCACCTGAATTATCTCCCGCAAAATCATCGTTTTTTCTCACACTTTTCTGTTTCCCATCGCCACATTTCGCCAGAATTATCTACAGTAAAAGAGAGCCGTCATTGTCGACTGCAAATGAATAATTTGTGCGCTACTCAGCAGCCGCGGGAGAAAACGTGATGGACGATCTGGAGCAGAATTTGCTGTTTCGTTACATGGGTACGCATAGCCCCTGGTGGCGACTGACAGCAGACAGCAATGCTCTGCATCTTGCTGCCAGTGAAAGCGCTGACATCATTCAGGTGGTTGCGCTGGATGATGAGCAGGCCGCGCTGATCCGCCAGCTCACCGTGATCACCTCCAGTATTGCCATGACCCTGCCCTTGTACGGTGTGGACGTTCCCGTTCATCTTGTCGGCCGTAAAATTAACAAAAATGAGTGGGCAGGAACGGCATCAGCCTGGAACGATACCCCTTCCGTGGCGCGGGACCTGGCGCAGGGGCTCTCCTTCGCCGAACAGGTGGTTTCCGAAGCTAACTCCGTGATTGTGATCCTCGACCAGAACGGGAATATTCAGCGCTTCAACCGTTTAAGTGAAGAATATACGGGCCTGAAGGAACAGGAAGTTATCGGGCAAAACGTGTTCAAACTGTTTATGAGCCGCAGCGAAGCCGCGGCCTCCAAACGAAACATCACCGGCTTTTTTCGTAACGGCAGCTCGTACGAGGTTGAACGCTGGATCAAGACCCGCAAGGGGCAGCGCCTGTTTCTCTTCAGAAATAAATTCGTTCACAGCGGCAGCGGGAAAAATGAAATTTTCCTCATCTGTTCAGGTACCGACATAACCGAAGAGCGTCGGGCCCAGGAGCGCCTGCGCGTACTCGCTAATACGGATACGATTACCGGTTTGCCTAACCGAAACGCCATCCATGAGCTGATCTCCGATGCCATCACCGCTCGGGGTGACACGCAGGTAGGCGTGGTTTATCTCGATCTGGATAACTTTAAAAAAGTGAACGATGCCTATGGGCATATGTTTGGCGACCAGCTGCTACAGGCCGTTGCGCTGGCGATCCTGAGCTGCCTGGACGAAGGACAAACCCTGGCGCGCCTGGGCGGGGATGAGTTTATCGTGATGGCCACCGATACCTCGCAGGGCGCGCTGGAAGCGATGGCGTCGCGCATTCTGACCCGACTGCGTCAGCCTTTCCGCATCGGGCTGATTGAGGTTTACACCGGCTGCTCGCTGGGCATCGCGCTTGCGCCCCAGCATGGTAACGATCGCGAAAGCGTCATTCGCAATGCCGACACCGCCATGTACACCGCCAAAGAAAATGGCCGGGGTAAATTCTGCGTCTTCTCGCCAGAGATGAACCAGCGCGTATTTGAATACCTGTGGCTGGATACCAACCTGCGTAAAGCGCTGGATAACGATCAGCTGTTAATTCACTACCAGCCAAAAATGACCTGGCGCGGCGAAGTCAGAAGTCTGGAAGCGCTGGTGCGCTGGCAGTCGCCAGAGCGCGGCCTGATCCCGCCGATGGAGTTTATCTCCTACGCCGAGGAGTCAGGGCTGATTGTGCCCCTGGGCCGCTGGGTTATGCTTGATGTGGTGCGCCAGGTAGCAAAATGGCGCGACAAGGGGATCAACCTGCGCGTCGCGGTCAACGTCTCCGCCCGTCAACTGGCGGACCAGACCATTTTCAGTGACCTGAAGCAGGCGCTGAAAGACCTGAATTTTGAATACTGCCCGATTGACGTGGAACTGACCGAAAGCTGTCTCATTGAAAATGAAGAGCTGGCCCTGTCAGTGATCCAGCAATTTAGCCGCCTGGGAGCGCAAATTCACCTGGATGACTTTGGTACGGGGTACTCTTCCCTGTCGCAGCTGGCGCGCTTCCCTATCGATGCCATTAAGCTTGACCAGTCTTTCGTGCGGGATATCCATAAGCAGTCCATTTCACAGTCGCTGGTGCGTGCGATAGTCGCCGTGGCGCAGGCGTTAAATTTGCAGGTCATTGCTGAAGGGGTGGAGAGTGCAAAAGAAGACGCCTTTCTGACAAAGAATGGCGTCAACGAACGGCAGGGTTATCTGTTTGCTAAGCCCATGCCCGCTGCCGCATTCGAGCGATGGCTAAAGCGCTATCAGGCCAGGAATGTCCGTTAGCTGGCTTTACGTAAGCCCGTCGCCTGATGGCGATTTTGCAGCATGACCAGCCGCTCCATGTAGGCGATATCCTTCGGTTCAAGGCAGAAGGCGGCATCAACCCAATCCTCGGTAATGTCCATCAGCTCGCTTCGCGGAAGTGGCAGAACGCGCGTACGCGCACGCAGCATGGCCCTTACACCGTTGAGCTTCGGCTGTAGCGTGTCGATAAACGTCCGCACCGAAACATAGCTCTGTAACGGCTCGAATAAGAGATCCACAAGACCATGCTGCTCATACCATTCCGCCGTATGCGACTCACCTTTATAGATCAGCGCCTCCGCCATTTTCATGCCGGCACGACGCGCCACCAGTGAATAGCCGCCCATACCCGGGAACAGATTGAACGCGATTTCCGGAAAGCCTAATCGGGCATCGCGCTGTGCCAGAATGAAATGATGCGCCAGCGCGGCTTCAAACCCGCCCCCTAACGCGCTTCCTTCCACCATAGCCAGCGTGACAGCGCCGGTATCAAACCCTCTTGAGGCGGCATGAACGCAGTCCACACAGGCCCGGGCATAGGCGCGTAACGCTTCGCGTCGGTTGTTTTTGATGCACTCAACGAAGAACTGTAAATCACCGCCGGTATTGTAGATGTCCGGGACCAGCGATCCGGTGACCCAAAAATCAACGACAAATCCGGACTGTCGAACCAGCCAGGAGAGATTCATGATCTCCTCGATCAGCGCATGGTTGAAGCAAGGCCGTGGCGTGGCACGTAACATCATCCACACCGTACGCCGTTCGGCTTCATAATAAGCCGCCAGTTGAGTGAATCGTTCAGCATCAGTAAACAATGTGCAGGTTGTCTGGTTGATAACTGTCATAGTCGAATTCCTCTTATAAAAAAGCGCGTTGCGCGCAGTTTTAGACTAATCCACCCCTACAACCCGCAGCATACGGGGGCCAAATTTATCACTTTCATTTATGAACTTTGGTTATTGCATTTTTTACCTTCTCTTTTGAATCAATTTTCTGCATCATTGATAATATTAACTTTTCGCTTCAGGGTGAGCTTATGTCTAACATTGATGCAACAGCCGTGGCACAGCGTATTGATACTGTGCTGGATATTCTTGTCGCAGGCGATTATCACTCTGCTATCCGTAATCTTGAGATCCTCAAGTCTGAACTGCTGGCTGAGAACGGCGCTGATAACGCTCCAGAATCCACTCAACCTAAAGCCCCGTGGGAAGTGTAACCACGTCGTTTTCGCCCTTGCCTTTTAAATGGATGCTATGAATTCCCGACAACAAATCATTTTGCAGATGGTGATCGATCAGGGACGCGTAAGCGTGGTCGATCTCGCTAAAGCCACCGGCGTTTCTGAAGTCACCATTCGTCAGGATCTGAATCTTCTGGAAAAACAGAGCTACCTGCGGCGTGCGCACGGATATGCCGTTCCACTGGACAGCGACGACGTCGAAACCCGCATGATGAACAATTATGCGCTCAAGCGGGAGCTGGCGGAGTTTGCTGCATCCTTAGTGAATAACGGTGAGACCGTCTTTATTGAAAATGGCAGCAGTAACGCCCTTCTGGCACGCACGCTCGCCGATCAAAAAGACGTTACCATAATCACCGTAAGCAGCTATATCGCCCATCTGTTGAAGGAAACTCGCTGTGAGGTGATTCTGCTGGGCGGCATTTACCAGAAGAAAAGTGAAAGCATGGTCGGGCCATTAACGCGCCAATATGTTCAGCAGGTTCACTTCAGTAAGGCATTCATTGGTATTGATGGCTGGCAGCCCGACACCGGCTTTACCGGTCGCGACATGATGCGTTCAGACGTGGTTAACGCCGTACTCGCCAAAGAGTGTGAAGCGATTGTGCTGACCGACAGCTCTAAGTTTGGCGCCGTACACCCTTATACGATGGGTCCGGCTTCGCGCTTTAGCCGTGTGATTACGGATGAGCGTTTGCGCGATGAATATCGCCAGCAATTAGAACAAGACGGCCTGACTGTCGATATTGTGAAAAAAACGGCCTGATTATCCTGCTGCGCCCGAATAATGGGCGCACTTAAACCTTTCTCTGAGAGTATTCCGACCCTGCCTTTAAGAGTTTTTACCTGTTGAAACCGTTTTAAACACGTAAAATTAATATTAGCGATATAACAGGAAGTGACTATCACCTGCGTGATGATGAAACGCCTGCGCGACCAGCTTTCACGGGAACAGAATTTAAGTAGGGATATTGTCTATACTTAAAGTGCATTCCTTTCCGTGAATCGATAATTCAGGAGAAAGTATTATGACCTTTACCAGCAAAAAATTAGCCGCCGCTGTTCTGGCAATCACTGTAGCAATGTCCCTGAGCGCTTGCTCTAACTGGTCTAAACGTGACCGTAACACCGCGATTGGTGCCGGTGCTGGTGCGCTTGGTGGTGCAGTATTAACGGATGGTAGTACGCTGGGTACATTAGGTGGTGCTGCCGTAGGTGGTATTATCGGTCACCAGGTGGGCAAATAATCACCATAACGGCTCTCACCGGTATAATAATATATTAAGTATTTTCAGGTCTGACTTACGCACTAAAAAAAAAGAGCCACGGCAATGTCCGTGGCTCATTTATTTTAGCCGCCCGCCAGTTTGACTTTCATTCCTTTGGCTTCCAGCAGCGTTTTAATTAAATCGCGTTTATCGCCCTGAATCTCAATAATGCCGTCTTTTACTGCCCCACCGCAGCCGCACTTCTTTTTAAGCTCAGCGGCGAGCTTTACCAGGTCTGCATCATCCAGGTCAATGCCGGTGACAAGGCAAACGCCTTTCCCTTTTCTGCCGCTGGTCTGGCGCTGAATTCGCACGATACCATCGCCTTTTGGACGTTCAGCTTTCTCTTTTGGCTCTTCAATGCGCCCGGTATCCGTTGAATAGACCAGACGACTGTTGGCGTCACGCATTATGCCCCCTTTTTCAGTGATGCATTAATCGCTTTCAGGGTCTCTGCCGGATGAGCGGATTGCGTCACCGGGCGACCAATCACCATATAGTCTACACCCGCGCTCAGCGCCTGCTCTGGCGTCATGATGCGTCGTTGATCCCCAGACTCGGTGCCTGCCGGACGGATACCTGGCGTTACCAGTTTAAAGTCGCGGCCTAGCACAGATTTGAAGCGAACCGCCTCCTGAGCCGAACAGACCACGCCATCGAGACCACACTGTTGCGTGAGGCGCGCCAGACGCTCCGCGTGTTCGGCAGGTGACAACGTCACACCCAGGTCGCGCAGGTCGGATTCATCCATACTGGTCAGCACAGTGACGGCGATCAGAAGCGGAGCGTCATTGCCAAACGGCACCAGAGCTTCGCGCGCAGCCGTCATCATGCGTGCCCCGCCCGATGCATGAACGTTAACCATCCACACACCCAGGTCAGCCGCCGCAGCAACGGCGTGCGCAGTGGTATTTGGAATATCGTGGAATTTCAGGTCGAGGAAAACGTCGAAGCCACGCTGGTGCAGATCGCGGACGATTGACGGGCCGAACAGCGTAAACATCTCTTTGCCTACTTTCAGACGGCAATCACGGGGATCTATGCCATCAACAAAGGCCAGTGCGGCGTCACGGTTATTGTAATCCAGAGCAACAACTACGGGAGAATCGGTAACTACGCGGGAAGTGGAGGATGTAACAGACGTCATGACCAGCCCTTTTCGTCTATGGGCGCGCAGCGGCGCGGAACAGATAAACGGCGTGCATTCTACCTGCCCTCGGGGTAAATGAACAGAATCGAATGCTTTTGCTTTTCCTGCTGAACCCCAGACCGCACGGTGCTGACGAAATTACTGCAATCATTAGTATGTTGTAACTAAATTACAGCGTTTTAAAAAATCACTGCCCGTCCAAACCTCGGATTGGCTTAATGGTGGACCACGCCCGGCAGGAAGGGCAATGCCAGTAGAGCGAATAGGCGGTGAAGCCGCATTTCTGGCAGCGATAGCGCGGTTTGCTGCGTACCTGTTCACCTACCATGTCTCGCAGCACCATCAGGCTCTCTTTAGCGCGCCCTTCTTCTGCGTCATTAAGGTGGTAATCCATCAGCTTATGGAAGACGCGCATGGTAGGATGACGCTGCAACTGACGGGTAATGTAAACCTGGGCGGTATCACTCCCTTCGTGCTCTTCGACGACATCCGACAGCATCAGCTCGGCTGTGGCACCGGTGTTTTCTTCAACGCAGCGACGCAGAAACGCAACCCACTCGTCCTGCTTACCTAACTGCTGATAGCAGGTTTGCAGCATTTCCAGCGTTTCGCTGACCAGCTCTTTGTCCTGATCGATAACGCGAAGCAGGCTCTCCACGGCTTTGGCGTAATCACCGTTAGCCATAAAGACCCGCCCCATCATGATCGAAATGCGCGCGCTGTTGCGATCGGCCGCGGCGCCTTTCTTTAACAATGCCATGGCTTTATCCATGTCATCGCTACCCATCTGCTGGAGAGCCAGCTCGCAATAGAAGTGGGCAATTTCGACGCGCTGTTTGTCTTTGCCGAGTTTGACCAGCCGTTCAGCGGTATCAATCGCTTTTTGCCAGTCGCTGGTGGCCTGATAGATTTGCAGAAGCTGCTGAAGCGCACCGATACGGAAGTCCGTCTCATCCACCAGCTGAGAGAACATATCCTCGGCGCGATCGTAAAGCCCCGCGGCCATGTAATCCCGCCCAAGCTGCTGCACGGCCAGCAACCGTTGCTCATAGGTCAACGAAGCGCTTTCCATCAGGGTCTGGTGGATACGAATGGCACGGTCAACCTCTCCGCGCGAGCGGAACAGGTTTCCCAGGGTGAGATGCGCCTCTACGGTGCCGGTATCCTCTTTAAGCATGTCGAGGAACAGATCCACCGCTTTATCCTGCTGATTGCTCAGCAGGAAGTTCACCCCCGCAACGTAGTCACGGGAGAGTCGGTTTGCTTCATCCTGTTTTGTTTGTTGCGCGCTTCTGCGGCCCATATACCAGCCATAGGCTGCGGCGACAGGCAAAAGCAGAAACAACAACTCCAGCATATTCGATTATTCCTTGACTACCGGCACACCAGAGCTCGCCGGAATGTCAGACGCAGGCGTAAGTTGATGTTCAAGTCGTTTAATTTTACGTTCAGCGCGAACAAGAGAAACACGAACCTTAAGCCAGAACAGGCCGCATACAAGCCAGCCGATGACAAAACCCGCCGCGAATAACACAGCCAGCAGGCTCGACACCCGGTACTCGCCCTGCGCCAGCAGATAGTTGAAACTTACCTGTTGATCGTTTTGCGCGCCCAATGTGACTGAAATGACAAAAATCGCCAACACCAGTAAGAAAATGAGTAAATATTTCACATGACTTCCCGTTATGTGGTTCGAGCGTATAAAGCGTGTTCAACTCACTGCAATCAGCCTTATAAGCTACCATTTTAGTGGCGGGCGCGAAATGGAAAAAGTAACGCGCCCTACATGGATTTATGGTCAAAATGCGGAATATCAACCTTCAGGTTCCGCCAGACTCCCTTTCGGCTATTTCTTCCTTCTCTTCCGGCGGCGGCGTCAGGGGTCCACAAAAACGTTGTGCAAGCCAGGTCGCCAGCGTCACCAGTACCCACGAGATCAGCGTTGCCACCACCAAATCACGCGGCCAGTGCATCCCCAGTAGCATCCGGCTGCCCATTACGCCTGTCGCCCAGACCAGCAAAATCGCAATCGTGAGGGTACGCCGACGCGGCCACAGCAGTCCTACGCCAAGTAGCGCCCAGCTGGCAGCAAACATCGTATGCCCGGAAGGAAACGCAAAGCCGGTCTCTTTTTGCCAGTGTTTGCGTAAAAAGGTCGGGATATCCTGCTGTTCCGCAAGCTGCTCCTTTACCAGCGCACCGCGATCTTTACGCTTTAAATTGTAGAACTCATCCACCGGAACATGGTGCGTTTTTTCCAGCCAGACGACGAAAGGACGGGGTTCCTGCACGCGATCTTTGACCCACGACTTCACCCCCTGCCCGATAAGTATGGCCCCGCCGAGAATGGCAAACAGTACCAGCGCCGCGCGAAGGCGAAAGCGCAGGCACCACAGGAACCAGCCACAGAGCAGCACGTGCGTAATAATCCCCCACGGCTGGGTGACCGTCTCGGTTATCCAGTATAAGGCTTTCAGCCACGTCTCGTTTTGTCCGGGCTGCCACATCCAGCCGGAGAACCAAACGACCAGGGGGATAACGAGCAATACGGCGGCGCCTGCGGCCGTTCGTCTGGCAATTGAAAGCATGTCCTCTCCTTTTTCACTAAGCACCACAATCATAACTGAATTTCATCATTCAGGTGGATATGTCGGATTGTGCGTTTAACGTTTGTAAAGCGTGGTGGTGATTAGGTGAAGTTGCCGGGCTTGTGGCAAAATAGTCCAATACAGAAAGCATAATGGGGCAAAGGCACGAAACGTGTCAGCCTGGTCTGGAGAATCACATGCAGCTTAAACGTGTGGCAGAAGCCAAACTGCCAACCCCATGGGGCGATTTCCTGATGGTGGGTTTTGAAGAACTGGCAACCGGGCAAGATCACGTCGCCCTGGTATTCGGCGACATTTCGGGGCAAACGCCGGTGCTGTCCCGCGTTCATTCAGAGTGTCTGACCGGTGACGCGCTGTTCAGCCTGCGCTGCGACTGCGGTTTCCAGCTTGAAGCCGCCCTTTCTCATATCGCAGAGGAAGGACGTGGCGTTCTGCTGTATCACCGTCAGGAAGGTCGCAATATCGGCCTGCTGAATAAAATCCGCGCCTACGCGTTGCAGGATCAGGGCTACGATACCGTCGAAGCGAACCATCAGCTCGGCTTTGCTGCTGACGAGCGCGATTTCACCCTGTGCGCAGATATGTTCAAGCTGCTGGGCGTGGACGAAGTGCGTCTGTTGACCAATAACCCGAAAAAAGTGGAAATCCTCACTGAAGCGGGCATCAATATCGTGGAACGCGTGCCGCTGATTGTCGGCCGCAACCCGAAAAACGCGCATTACCTCGATACTAAAGCCGCCAAAATGGGGCACCTGCTGAGCGAGTAAACGCAAAACGCCCGGCACATGTGCCGGGCGAATTTTCAGTCCAGCATCTTACGAATCACATAATGTAAAATGCCGTCGTTCTGGTAATAGGTCAGCTCTGTTGCCGTATCAATACGACACCGGCAATCCAGCACTTCTGTCGTTCCATCTGCGCGCGTTAACTTCACCGGAACGGTTTTACCCGGTTGCAGATTTTGCAGACCGCTGATATCAATCTGCTCTTCCCCGGTCAGACCCAGCGTTTTACGCGTCACGCCCTGCGGGAACTCCAGCGGCAGGATCCCCATGCCGATCAGGTTTGAGCGGTGGATACGTTCAAAGGATTCGGCAATCACCACGCGAACCCCGAGCAGACGCGGACCTTTTGCCGCCCAGTCGCGACTGGAACCGGAGCCGTACTCTTTCCCGGCAATAACGGCCAGCGGCGTCCCCTCCTGCTGATACTTCATGGCTGCGTCATAAATTGAAATGACCTCTGTACCCGGCAGGTGGCGCGTCATGCCCCCTTCCACGCCCGGGACCATTTCATTGCGAATGCGGATGTTGGCAAAGGTCCCGCGCATCATCACTTCGTGGTTACCGCGGCGCGAACCGTAGGAGTTGAAATCGCGACGTTCCACGCCACGACTTTGCAGATACCGCCCTGCCGGACTGTCCGCCTTGATGCTCCCCGCCGGGGAGATATGGTCGGTGGTGACGGAATCGCCCAGCATCGCCAGGATGCGCGCGCCGTGAATATCTTTCAGCGGTGCAGGCTCCGCCAGCATTTCATCGAAGAATGGCGACAGGCGAATATAGGTGGAATCATCCTGCCAGTCATAGGTATCGGAACCCACCACGTCAATCGCTTTCCATTCCGCTGTGCCTTCGAACACTTCCGCATACTCTTTGCGGAACATCTCGGTGGAAACTTTTTCTACCGCGCGCGCAATTTCGCGCGATGATGGCCAGATGTCTTTCAGATAGACCGGTTCATTTTTGCGGTCGTGACCAATCGGATCGGTCGCCAGGTTAATGTTCATGTTTCCGGCCAGCGCATAGGCTACAACCAGCGGCGGCGAGGCCAGCCAGTTGGTTTTCACCAGCGGATGAATACGTCCTTCAAAGTTTCGGTTACCGGAAAGTACCGCGCCAACGGTCAAATCACCCTGCTTGATCGCCATTTCAATGGGCTCAGGCAGTGGACCAGAGTTACCGATGCAGGTCGTACAGCCGTAGCCCACCAGGTTAAAGCCCAGCTCGTCGAGGTAAGGCGTGAGTCTGGCCTGCGCCAGGTAATCGGATACCACTTTCGAACCAGGCGCCAGGGAGGCTTTAACCCACGGCTGTGGCTTGAGCCCCAGCTCTACCGCTTTTTTTGCCAGCAGCCCGGCAGCCATTAACACACTCGGGTTGGACGTGTTGGTACAGGAAGTGATAGCGGCGATCACCACGGCGCCGTCAGGGAGCTGATACTGATGCCCGTTCAGAACATAGTCCACCGGACGGTGATCTTTTTGCGCGGCGTTAACCTCCAGCTCATTGCTGGCGGCAAAGGCATTCGGAACGTTACTCAGGGCGACGCGGTCCTGCGGACGTTTTGGCCCTGCGAGGCTTGCCTCAACGGTGCCCATATCCAGCTCCAGCGTACTGGTAAATACCGGCTCGTCACCCGGGTTACGCCACATGCCCTGCGCTTTGGTGTAGGCCTCAACGAGAGCCACCTGCTCCTCGCTGCGACCACTGAGGCGCATATACTCCAGCGTAACGCTATCAATCGGGAAAAAGCCGCAGGTCGCGCCATATTCCGGCGCCATGTTGGCGATGGTGGCCCGGTCCGCCAGCGGCAGTGAATCCAGACCATCGCCATAAAATTCAACGAATTTACCGACCACGCCATGCTTACGCAGCATCTGGGTGACCGTCAGAACCAGATCCGTGGCGGTAATGCCTTCGGACAATTTACCGGTCAGCTTAAAGCCCACCACATCGGGAATGAGCATTGATACCGGCTGGCCGAGCATGGCCGCTTCCGCTTCAATACCACCGACGCCCCAGCCCAGAACGCCAAGGCCATTAATCATAGTGGTGTGTGAATCGGTACCCACCAGCGTATCCGGGTAAGCCACCCACTCTTTATCCTGCAATTCACTCCAGACGGCTTTGCCAAGATATTCCAGGTTGACCTGGTGACAAATGCCAGTGCCCGGTGGAACAACGCTGAAGCGGCTGAACGCTTGCTGTCCCCATTTCAGAAATACGTAGCGTTCATGGTTACGTTCCATCTCCAGACGGACGTTTTCGCCGAAAGCATCGTCGTCACCAAAGTGATCGACGGTGACGGAGTGGTCGATGACGAGGTCTACCGGGGACAGGGGGTTAACCTTAGCAGTATCGCCCCCGAGACGCTTAACGGCTTCACGCATGGCAGCCAAATCCACAACCGCTGGCACGCCGGTGAAATCCTGCATTAGCACCCTGGCCGGGCGATAGGCAATTTCTCTGTCTGCATGAGCATTTTTCAGCCACCCTGCCAGAGCCTGGATATCCTCCTCGGTAACCGAGTCGCCATCCTGCCAGCGCAAGAGGTTTTCCAGTAAGACTTTCAACGACTTGGGTAACCGCGAAATGTCCCCAAGCGTTCTGGCAGCCAGCGGTAAGCTGTAGTAGCGCCAGGTTTTATTTTCCGCCTGTAATGTGTCCTTACTGGCTTCGCGTAGGGTTAACGACATAAGCTCCTCCTTAAAAACAGGGATGTCCTGACAATCATCAGGGCTGTAATTAAAGATAACACAAAGATGTCGTAACGTTTTGATAACAACCCAAATTGATAAATTTAGGAATGGTCCAACGCGAGGGATAAAACAAAAAACCCCGCCGTGGCGAGGTTTTACGATTTAGTGCAAGGCCAGCCAGAGGAGCTGACACCAGAAGAGGATCGACGCTGAGAATACGCCGAGCCATGACCAGTATTTTACGGTTGTCATGTTATTCATCATAGGGACACCAGACTTTAATTATTAAAGGTTGCGAGGTCTGCCCTCGTTCTATATTGCTGATGTGTATTTATTAAGGAGTACAAAAGTGCACAGTCTTTATTCAGACTATTTGCATCATTACGCAAAAATCAAAATTATTGTTTTTTGGGTTCGTCTTCCGCGAACACATCAATAAAGGCCTGCTGTTGTGGCGTCAGTTTCCAGGAAGCTGGCACGCTGGTTGCTGGCGCCTTACGGGCTTTGTGAACATTGTCACGAAGCTGACACATCTCTTTTCGCGCTTCTGTACGCACCGTCATGACCATAATCAACCCCAGTAATTCCAGACAAGAAGAGCAACCACCACCCAGAACAGGGCAGAGCCAAGAAAGACCGCCAGCCAGGCTTTACGCTTAAGCGCGGGATCCCTTTGCGGTTCTTCACTTCCTGACGGCATTGCTAACCTCATACAATCGACATCGCTTATCATTTAGAGACCAAACAATTGGCACAAGTAATCATCCGATGAGATAAATCCTAAAGAAACTTTAGCCGAAAAGCCAGTGAATTTACGTATCTGAGCCTGGGAAAATTCAATCTTTTGACCCGAAATAAATAATTGAAAAGAATAATTTGCACACCTGTAAATTAGTTTCTACTTTTGTCGCAAATTTGCGACAGTAAAACCATAGTCATTAAATGGGTTATGACGATATATGACAGTGGGCGTAGATGATGATAATTCTAATTCAGGTTTAAAGGGGAATGACGGTATCTTTCCGCGCAAGAAAGATACCGGGTGTGATTATTTGGCGGGAAGTTTAATGTCTTTAAACATCTCTTCGATGTCTTCATTGGAGCGTAACGCCACAGCTGTATCCACCACGTCGCGCGTTAGATGTGGCGCGAAGCGTTGAATAAAATCATACATATAGCTGCGCAGGAAGGTGCTGCGACGAAAACCTATCTTGGTGGTGCTGTGGCTGAAAATATCATGCGCATCCAGACGCACCAGATCCGGGTCTGAGACAGGATCCACCGCCATGCTGGCAATAACCCCAACGCCCAGGCCCAGACGCACATACGTTTTTATGACGTCCGCATCCGTCGCCGTAAAGACAATCCGTGGCGTTAATCCGGCGCGGTTAAACGCGGTGTCCAGTTCAGACCGGCCCGTAAAGCCGAACGTATAGGTCACCAGCGGGTATTGCGCCAGTTCTTCGATTGTCACTTCGCCCTTCCCCGCCAGCGGGTGATCCGGGGTCACAACAATAGAGCGGTTCCAGTGGTAGCACGGGAGCATGACCAGATCATCGTACAGATGGAGCGCTTCCGTCGCGATAGCGAAGTCTGCATTACCTTTAGACACGGCCTCTGCGATTTGCGTCGGTGAGCCCTGATGCATATGCAGGGAAACGCGGGGATAGCGTTCGATAAAACCTTTGATCACCCCGGGAAGCGCATAACGCGCCTGTGTATGCGTGGTGGCAATATACAGAGAACCTTTATCGGGCCAGGTATGTTCCCCGGCGACGGATTTAATGGCGTCGACTTTGGAGAGCACTTCCCGTGCGATGCGTATGATTTCCTGTCCAGCCGGCGTGACCTGCGTCAGGTGCTTACCGCTGCGGGCAAATATCTGAATACCTAACTCATCCTCCAGCATACGCACCTGCTTACTGATGCCGGGCTGAGAGGTATAAAGACCTTCTGCGGTGGAAGAGACATTGAGGTTATGATTGACGACCTCAACGATATAGCGAAGCTGCTGTAATTTCATGCCAGACCATCCGATTTAGCGCATGCGTCAATCGCTTAAGACGATTTGATAATAAGAAACGGGTTAACTATAACCACTATATCATTTATAGCCAGGCTGTATAGTACGGAACAAAAAATAATAACTACGTAATAAAAAAGGGCCGGAAGTCCGGCCCTTTCAGAGGTAAGTTACGGTAAGGAAAGATTATTTCTTGCCTTCAACCCATTTCCCGTCGACAAAGAAGGCTGACCATCCGGTCGCTTTGCCCTCTTTCTCTGCCGCCACGTACTGCTGCTTCGTTTTACGGCTGAAGCGCACCACGGTTTTATTGCCTTCCGGATCCTGCTGTGGCGCATCGGCCAGGTAACGCAGTTTCTCCGGCAGACGGTCGCGGAAGCGGTACAGCTCTTCTACCAGCGGCGCACGAGTTTCGCGCGATTTCGGGAAGGTGTTGGCCGCCAGGAATACCCCGGCAGCACCGTCACGTAGCACGAAATACGCGTCTGACTTCTCGCACGGCAGCTCAGGAAGCGGAACCGGATCTTCCTTCGGCGGCGCAACTTCACCGTTACGCAGGATCTTACGCGTGTTTTTACAATCGTCGTTGGTGCATGCCATGTACTTACCGAAGCGTCCCATTTTCAGGTGCATTTCGGAACCACATTTCTCACACTCAACGATTGGACCATCATAGCCCTTAATGCGGAACTCACCTTCTTCGATCTCATAACCATCGCAGGTCGGGTTATTGCCACAAACGTGCAGTTTGCGTTTTGGATCGATCAGGTAGCTGTCCATCGCCGTGCCGCATTTCTTACAGCGGCGTTTGGCGCGCAGTGCGTTGGTCTCCGCATCGTCCCCTTCCAGCACGTTGAGAACTTCGTTCTCCGGCACGAGGTTGATGGTGGTTTTGCAACGCTCTTTCGGCGACAGCGCATAGCCAGAGCAACCGAGGAATACGCCCGTGGTCGCGGTACGGATCCCCATTTTACGGCCACAGGTTGGGCAGTCGATGCTGGTCAGTACCATCTGGTTAGGCAGCATGCCGCCCTCTTCAGGATCTTTCTCGGCTTTCTCAAGCTGATTGGTAAAATCGCTGAAGAAGCTGTCGAGAACTTTCTTCCACTCTGCCTTATGGCTGGCAACCTCATCGAGGCTGTCTTCCATCTGCGCGGTAAAGTCATAGTTCATCAACTCGCGGAAGTTTGCTTCCAGACGGTCGGTGACAATCTCACCCATTTTTTCAGCATAGAAACGACGGTTCTCAACGCGAACGTATCCACGATCCTGAATGGTCGAAATGATTGACGCATAGGTGGACGGGCGACCGATGCCGCGTTTTTCCAGCTCTTTCACCAGCGATGCTTCGCTGAAGCGCGCAGGTGGCTTGGTGAAATGCTGAGCCGGGACCAGATCAACCAGCGACAGCTCGTCACCTTTGTTGACTGAAGGCAGCGTTCTGTCTTCATCACCTTTACGCAGCGCAGGCATCACTTTTGTCCAGCCGTCGAAGCGCAGAATACGGCCGCGCGCTTTCAGGCGGAAATCACCCGCGCCGACGGTCAGCGTGGTGGAGTCGTATTTCGCTGGCGTCATCTGGCAGGCGACGAACTGGCGCCAGATCAGCTGATACAGCTTCTGGGCGTCCGCTTCCATATCTTTCAGCGATTCTGCCAGAACGGAAACGTCAGAAGGACGAATCGCTTCGTGCGCTTCCTGAGAATTCTCTTTGCTGGCGTACTGATTAGGGCTGTCCGGCAGGTATTTCTTACCGAAGTTGTCCTCGATATAGCCGCGCACCATGTTGACAGCGTCCTGGCTCAGGTTGGTGGAATCAGTACGCATGTAGGTGATGTAACCCGCTTCATACAAACGCTGGGCCATCATCATGGTTTTCTTCACGCCGTAACCCAGACGCGTACTCGCCGCCTGCTGGAGAGTTGACGTGATAAACGGTGCGCCAGGCTTGCTGCTGGTCGGTTTGTCTTCACGATCCAGAACCTGATAACGCGCTTTTTCCAGCAGCGCCACGGCGGCCATGGTTTGATCGCGATTTTCAGGACGGAACGGTTTGTCGTTGTGGTGGCTCACCTGCAACGGCAGCGCATCGCCGCCCGGCGTGGTGACATTCGCATCCACTTCCCAGAACTCTTCCGGGACGAACGCTTTGATCTCGCGTTCACGCTCTACAACAAGACGAACAGCCACAGACTGCACACGCCCCGCAGACAGGCCGCGAGCGACCTTTTTCCACAGCAACGGCGAGACCATGTAGCCTACAACGCGGTCCATAAAGCGACGCGCCTGCTGAGCGTTAACACGGTCGATATTCAGTTCACCCGGCTTTTCAAACGCCTGACGAATCGCATTCTTTGTAATTTCGTTGAACACTACACGGCTGTAGCGTTTGTCATCACCCCCGATCACTTCCCGCAGGTGCCATGCGATGGCCTCCCCTTCGCGGTCAAGGTCGGTTGCGAGATAAATGTGGTCTGCTTTTTCAGCAAGCTGTTTCAGCTCGTTAACGACTTTTTCTTTGCCTGGCAGCACTTCGTAATGTGCATCCCAGTTGTGCCATGGGTTAACACCCATGCGGTTGACAAGCGCGCTACGTTCATCCTTTTTAGGCTTTTTAGCCCCTTTGGTGGAGGTAGAGTCTGCGCTCTTTTTGCTGGCTGAGCCACTGGTCGGCAAGTCGCGAATGTGACCAACGCTGGACTTAACCACGTAGTCATTGCCCAGATATTTATTGATCGTTTTGGCTTTTGCCGGGGACTCAACGATGACGAGAGCTTTACCCATATTCACCTTTACCTAATTTAATTCTTCCAGGAATACGCCGCACGTTGATTTCCCTTCCGCTGACGACGAGCCATTGATATTGCGACGTCGTCAGGGGATATCAACCCCTATGTGTTACCGAACGTCAGAATGGCGACATCCAGGTCATTGAGTTTTCGGGTATTTTTCTCACATCAAAGTTCATTCGTGACGAATTCCCGGTCGAATGTCAAGCAATTCTGTTGCCAGAATGACGAAAGCGCACACTGTACCTGATAAAATTCGTTACGCAACTTTATTAGCATGCAAAAGCAAATCCCGCCAGCCAGCCCCTGTTCCTTATCCCCTCGGATAACAGGGAAAATTTGCCCCCGAAGCGACCCAGGCGTAGACTATTGTCACTGTTTAAGGAGTGGAATATGCAGAATACGACCCAACCCATTGACCGAGCTTCACTGCTTATCGAAGCAAACAAACTCATTCGCGACCATGAAGACACCCTGGCGGGGATTGAAGCGACTGGCGTGGAACAACGTAATGGCGTGCTGGTGTTCAGCGGTGAATACTTCCTTGATGAACAAGGGTTACCCACCCCAAAAAGCACCGCCGTGTTTAACATGTTTAAATACCTGGCGCATACCCTCTCAGAGAAGTACCACCTGGTCGATTAAAACGAAAACGCGAGGCATCTGCCTCGCGTTTGTCTTTACAGCAGCGGCTTTTGTCCGCGCTGCAACCAGCGTAGCAGCAGGCGATCCGCGCTTTCTGCCGCGCTATTGGTAAAACGGTCGAGCAGGCGCTTGCGTCGGGTGAAGCGCACCCCCACCAGCTCACGGCCTTCCATCAGGTTGAGCAGGAGGTCGTCGCTGGTACCCACTTCATCCACCAGCCCTTTCTCCTGCGCCTGCGTGCCGTACCAGTGTTCGCCCGTAGCCACTTGCTCAATGTCCAGCGTTGGACGCATGCGGTGCACGAAATCCTTGAACAGATGGTGGGTTTCGTTCAGATCTTCCCGGAACTTCTGCCGTCCCTCTTCGGTATTTTCGCCGAGCAGCGTCAGCGTACGTTTGTACTGACCCGCCGTATGCAGTTCGATGTCGATCTCTTTATTTTTCAGGAAACGATTGAAGTTAGGGATCTGCGCGACCACCCCAATCGAGCCGATAATGGAGAACGGTGCCGCGACGATTTTATCCGCCACGCACGCCATCATATAACCGCCACTCGCCGCGACCTTATCTACCGCAACGGTGAGCGGGATCTGTTTATCACGCAGACGCTGTAACTGCGACGCCGCCAGTCCATACCCATGCACTACGCCGCCCGGGCTTTCAAGACGCACCACCACCTGATCCTGGGCTGTCGCCACGGCCAGCACCGCCGTCACTTCTTCACGCAGAGAGGAGACCTCATGCGCATCCATGCTACCTTTAAAATCGAGCACATATACGCGCGGTTTTGCGTCAGCCTGTGGCGTGGCGAGCTTAGCTTTCGCCTTCGCAGCTTTGGCGTCCTGCTTGTGTTTTTTCTTCTGGGCTTTTAGCCACAGCTTCTGTTGATGATCGTCAAGCAGCGCCAGAGACATCTCCTCCTGCATCTCTTTATACTGCTCGCTCAGGCGGGTAATGCGTAACTCACCACGCTGACGCTTACGCTGCGTCAGGTTGACAATCAGGACGGCAATCACCGCGACAGCAATAACCACCGTCGCGATTTTGGCCAAAAACAACCCATACTGAGAAAGTAATTCCACGCGTTCCACCTTGATTTAACCACGAATCTTTCACGCCAGTGTACAACAGCCCTGTGCAGGCGTCTCGCTCTGGACATTACCTCTGCGAGGCGGCTTCAGGAATCCCCCGTTTCTGGTTTAAATCTTTGCAAATTGTTAATTTACCAGCGATCTGTCCTGTAGACTGATTGAATTCTGACGCTGTTTCGGGCATAAAGCCGAAAAGTCATTAATAAAGGTGCAAGTCACGCCCAATGCGCCTGAGGAGCCACCGTGCATTATCAGCCACAAAAAAACCTTCTACAGAACCGCATCATTCTGGTTACCGGTGCCAGCGACGGGATTGGTCGCGAAGCGGCGCTGACCTATTCTGAATACGGTGCGAGCCTTATTCTGCTGGGACGTAATGAAGAAAAGCTTAAGGCCGTCGCCCGTGAAATCGAAAACGCCGGCGGTACCCCCACGCCCTGGTATACGCTCGATCTGCTGACCTGCACGCCCGCGTCATGTCAGGCCCTTGCCCAGCGCATAAGTACGCATTATCCGCGTCTGGACGGCGTACTGCACAATGCGGGGTTACTGGGCGAAGTGCGCCCGATGGATGAACAGGATCCGGAGATTTGGCAGCAGGTGATGCAGGTTAACGTCAACGGGACGTTTTTCATGACCCAGGCCTTGCTTCCTTTATTACTCAACTCCGATTCCGGCTCGCTGGTCTTTACCTCCTCCAGCGTGGGGCGTCAGGGGCGTGCGAACTGGGGGGCTTACGCCGTCTCAAAATTTGCCACCGAAGGAATGATGCAGGTGCTGGCCGAAGAGTACCAAAGCCGCCACCTGCGGGTTAACTGTATTAACCCGGGCGGTACGCGCACCAAAATGCGCGCCAGCGCCTTCCCGACAGAAGATCCGCAGAAGCTTAAAACCCCGGCCGATATCATGCCCCTTTACCTGTGGCTGATGGGTGACGACAGCCGTCGCAAAACCGGAATGACCTTCGATGCCCAGCCAGGCCGCAAACCGGGGATATCGCAATGAGTGAAGATCGTCATCAGCAGCGCCAGCAGCGTCTGAAAGAACAGGTTAATGCACGCGTGGCGGCCGCTCAGGACGAGCGCGGTATCCTCATCGTGTTCACCGGCAACGGCAAAGGCAAAACCACCGCCGCCTTTGGGACCGCCACCCGCGCAGTCGGGCATGGGCAGAAAGTGGGCGTGATCCAGTTTATCAAGGGTGAATGGCCCAACGGCGAGCGTAATCTGCTCGAGCCGCATGGCGTTGAGTTTCAGGTGATGGCGACCGGTTTTACCTGGGATACCCAGAACCGGGAAACCGATACCGCAGCCTGCCTCGCCGTCTGGGAGCATGCCAAAAGAATGCTTTCAGACCCGTCGCTGAACATGGTGTTGCTGGATGAGATCACCTATATGGTCGCCTACGACTACCTGCCGCTGGAGGCCGTGCTGGCTGCCCTGAAAAACCGCCCAGCGAATCAGACGGTTATCGTCACGGGGCGCGGGTGTCATCGGGACATTCTGGAGCTGGCTGATACCGTCAGCGAGCTGCGTCCGGTTAAGCATGCGTTCGATGCGGGTATCAAAGCGCAAATGGGGATTGATTACTGAAGAAAAAAAGCCCGGTATACTCACCGGGCTTTTCAATTAACCGTTGTTATTACGGCTGCCAGAGCGGCGATTGCTACTAACCTGGCTGTGACGCTTCACCGCACGGCGGATCTGATTCGCCTTCATGCGACGACGATCTTTCTCTACCGCCACTTTCGACGTGGTTTCTGGCGTCAGGCCAACCAGATCGCGCAGGTAGTTGGTTTGCGTCAGATCCAGTTCAGTATAGCCGCCACGTGGCAGGCCTTTCGGCAGCAGAATGTCGCCATAGCGGACGCGAATCAAGCGACTCACCTGGACACCGACCGCTTCCCACAGACGACGCACCTCGCGGTTACGTCCCTCTGTCAGGGTAACGTTGTACCACTGGTTAATGCCTTCACCACCGGTAAACTTGATGGTTTTGAACGCCGCAGGGCCGTCTTCCAGCTGAACGCCACGCGACAGGTCGCGCAGTTTGTTCTCATCAACCTGGCCGAAAACACGAACGGCGTATTCACGTTCCACTTCACGACTCGGGTGCATCAGACGGTTTGCCAGTTCACCGTCGGTGGTGAACAGCAGCAGGCCGCAGGTGTTCACGTCCAGACGCCCTACGGCAATCCAACGGGCGCCACGCAGTTTTGGCAGACGGTCAAACACCGTCGGGCGGCCTTCCGGATCGTTGCGGGTACACAGTTCGCCTTCCGGCTTGTAGTAAGCCAGCACGCGGCAGATCTGTTCAGCAGACTCTTTCACGGAGATAAGATGGCCGTCAATGCGGATCTTCAGCCCCGGTACGATTTCAACGCGGTCACCGAGCGTGGCGATTTTACCGTCCACACTCACGCGGCCTGCTTCAATAATGGCTTCGATTTCACGGCGCGAACCGTGGCCGGCACGCGCCAGCACTTTCTGTAACTTCTCGCTCATTGAGCTTCCTCAGGTGTCGCCTTCACAGGCGTCGAATCAGGTCAATAACAGGGCGGCGCCCTGCTTTGATGGCCGCGTAGTATATCTGCTTACACCCTTACAAGAAAGGCTTAACATCGCCCACGCCTTCACGAATCACTTCTGGCGCGTCTTCGGTGAGATCCACCACGGTGGTCGGCTGCTGGCCAAGATAGCCGCCATGAATAATCAGCTCTACCACCTTCTCCAGACGATCTTTGATCTCTTCCGGGTCGGACTCGGTAAACTCACTGCCCGGCAGCATCAGCGATGTGGAGAGCATCGGCTCGCCGAGGGTTTCCAGCAGCGCCTGGGCAATCGGGTTCGACGGTACGCGCATGCCGATGGTTTTACGTTTTTCCTGCAACAGACGACGCGGTACCTCTTTTGTCCCTTTCAGAATGAAGGTGTAGTTACCGGGCGTGTTGTTCTTAATCAGGCGAAAGGCCACGTTATCAACATAAGCATAGGTCGACAGCTCAGAGAGATCGCGACACATCAGGGTAAAGTTGTGGCCGTCCGGCAGCTGGCGGATGCGACAGATGCGCTCCATCGCCCCTTTGTCCTCGATTTTACAGCCCAGCGCATAGCCAGAATCGGTTGGGTAGACAATAACGCCGCCTTTGCGGACGATCTCCACGGCCTGATTAATCAGACGTGGCTGGGGGTTATCCGGATGGATATAGAAAAACTGACTCATACTTCCCTCTCTTCAATTTGCTGTGGCTGTTCCCAGAGCTGCCAGACAGGCTCAACGCCCGCGGGTAACCAGAGCTTGCGCCCCAGTTCAATCCACGCGCAGGGCTGATGGAAATCTGAACCCTGTGACCCAAGCAGACCAAACTGACGGGCGTAGGTCGCGAGCTGCGACCGCTCATTGGGTGCCTGCTGACACTGGGCAACTTCCATCGCCTCACCGCCGCATTCGGCAAAGTGCGCCAGCAGCCTTTTCAGCCATTTAGCAGAAAGATTATACCGCCCCGGATGGGCCAGCACGGCCTTACCGCCAGAATGATGAATCACATCAATAGCTTGTTTTATTGTACACCACTGTGGGGGAACGTATCCGGTTTTCCCGCGCGCCAGATACTTTTTAAAGACATTCGCCATGGTCGTCGCCTTACCGGCATCCACCAGAAAACGGGCGAAATGGCCGCGCGTCACCGCCCCACCGTTCGCCAGCTTTCGCGCGCCTTCCAGCGCACCGGGAATATGCGCTTTTTCCAGACGTTCGCCAATCATCTCCGCGCGTTGATTGCGGCGTGTTTTTTGTTCCTGCAAAAAAGCACGCATGGCCGGATGTTCCGTATCGATGTTCAGGCCAACGATATGAATTTCGTGGTTTTCCCAGACCGTCGAGATCTCGACCCCGGCCACCAGATCCAGCGCCAGTCCGCTGCGGGCAATCTCGGCGCGCGCGGCGGGAATGCCGTCAGTGGTATCGTGATCGGTTATTGCCAGCGTGCCGACACGCATTTCAACGGCGCGATGGACCAGGGCTTCGGGTGTCAGCAGGCCATCTGAAGCCTGCGTATGGCTGTGTAAATCATAAATTACGGCGTAGGTGGTATCGCTCAAAGCACTTCCCATAACAGGTTGGAGACATCCGAAGCCCCTATGATACCGACTAACCGTGAAATACTGAAATCAGGGGTTGACAACACGCCATCGAACTAGTTAACTAGTACGCAAGTTCACACGAGAAAGGTATCTGAAAATGACAGCACATTTCGCTCTGCACGGTTGGTGGCGTACTTCCTGATCTTCGGGCAGTGTCACACGTCTGCGATAAGCAAACAGATACCCGGCCCGCTACCCAGCGGGCTTTTTTTTGAACAGAATATGAGAACAACAACATGCAAACAGCCAAACCCCACCTCGAACTGCTGACCTGCGAGGCGGCCTATCGCCATAACCCTACCGCGCTGTTTCATCAGGTGTGCGGCGCACGTCCCGCGACGCTGCTGCTGGAATCTGCTGACATTGACAGCAAGGACGATCTTAAAAGCCTGCTGCTGGTTGACAGCGCGCTGCGCATTACCGCGTCGGGTGACACCGTCACTATCAAGGCGTTATCTGAGAATGGCGCATCGCTGCTGCCGCTGCTGGATACGGCTCTGCCTTCAGGCATTGAAAATGAGCGTCATCCGGACCTGCGAATTCTGCATTTCCCACCGGTAAGCCAGCTGCTGGATGAGGATGCCCGCCTCTGCTCGCTCTCCGTTTTTGACGCCTTCCGTCTGCTGCAAAATCTGGTGGCCATGCCGGAAGATGAGCGCGAAGCGATGTTCTTTGGCGGGCTGTTTGCTTACGACCTGGTTGCTGGCTTTGAAGATTTACCGGAAACCGAGCAGGGTAACCGCTGCCCGGACTACTGCTTCTACCTGGCCGAAACCCTGCTGGTGATCGACCATCAGAAAAAATACACCCGCATCCAGGCCAGCCTGTTCACGCCGTCTGTGTCTGAGAAAAATCGCCTCGCGCAGCGCATAGCCCAACTGCAACAGCAGATGTCGGAAGCACCGCCCGCGCTGCCGGTGCAGCGTGTTGAAAAGATGACCTGCGAGGTGAGTCAGACCGACGATCAGTACGGCGCGGTGGTGCGTCAGATGCAAAAAGCGATTCGTGCCGGGGAGATTTTCCAGGTGGTGCCGTCCCGTCGCTTTTCACTGCCCTGCCCGTCGCCGCTGGCGGCTTACGATGTGCTGAAAAAGAGCAACCCAAGCCCGTACATGTTCTTTATGCAGGACAATGATTTCACTCTGTTTGGCGCGTCGCCGGAAAGCTCCCTCAAGTACGACGCTACCAGCCGCCAGATTGAGATCTACCCGATAGCGGGAACCCGTCCACGTGGCCGTCGTGCCGATGGCTCCCTGGACCGCGATCTCGACAGCCGCATCGAACTGGAAATGCGTACCGACCATAAAGAGCTCTCCGAACACCTGATGCTGGTTGACCTGGCGCGTAACGATCTGGCACGCATTTGCACGCCAGGCAGCCGCTACGTGGCGGACCTGACCAAAGTCGACCGCTACTCCTTCGTCATGCACCTGGTCTCCCGGGTGGTGGGTGAACTGCGCCACGACCTCGACGTTCTGCACGCCTACCGCGCCTGCATGAACATGGGCACCCTGAGCGGCGCGCCGAAAGTCCGCGCTATGCAGCTGATCGCCGAAGCGGAAGGACGCCGTCGCGGCAGCTACGGTGGTGCCGTGGGCTATTTCACCGCTCACGGTGACCTTGATACCTGCATCGTGATCCGCTCCGCCTACGTTGAGGACGGCATTGCCACCGTCCAGGCCGGGGCCGGGATTGTGCTGGATTCTGTTCCGCAGTCGGAAGCCGACGAAACCCGCAGTAAAGCGCGCGCGGTACTGCGCGCCATTGCTACCGCACACCATGCACAGGAGATTTTCTGATGGCTGACATTCTGCTGCTCGATAATATCGACTCCTTTACCTACAACCTGGCAGATCAGCTGCGTGCGAATGGTCACAACGTCGTTATCTATCGCAACCACGTTCCGGCCCAGACGCTGATTGACCGTCTGGCGACCATGCAAAACCCGGTGCTGATGCTCTCCCCGGGGCCAGGCGCACCGAGCGAAGCAGGCTGTATGCCTGAGCTGTTGACCCGTATGCGCGGCAAGCTGCCGATTATCGGCATCTGCCTTGGCCACCAGGCGATTGTCGAAGCCTACGGCGGTTACGTGGGTCAGGCGGGGGAGATCCTGCATGGTAAAGCGTCAAGTATTGAACATGACGGTCAGGCGATGTTTGCCGGGCTGCCGAACCCGCTTCCGGTAGCGCGTTACCACTCGCTGGTCGGCAGCAATATTCCGGCCGGGCTGACCATTAACGCCTCGTTTGAAGGGATGGTGATGGCGGTGCGTCATGATGCGGATCGCGTCTGCGGAATGCAGTTCCACCCGGAATCTATCCTGACGTCCAACGGCGCGCGCCTGCTGGAGCAAACGCTCGACTGGGCGCTGCAAAAGCTGGAGCAGACCAACACCCTGCAACCGATTCTGGAAAAACTGTATCAGGCCCAGACCCTGAGCCAGCAGGAGAGCCACCAGCTGTTCTCCGCCGTCGTGCGCGGTGAGCTGAAGCCTGAGCAGCTGGCCGCTGCGCTGGTGAGCATGAAGGTACGCGGCGAAAGCCCACAGGAGATCGCCGGTGCGGCAACCGCGCTGCTGGAAAATGCCGCCCCGTTCCCGCGCCCGGACTATCCGTTTGCCGATATTGTCGGGACCGGTGGCGACGGCAGTAACAGTATCAATATTTCCACTGCCAGCGCCTTTGTGGCCGCGGCATGCGGTCTGAAAGTGGCGAAACACGGCAACCGCAGCGTGTCCAGCCGTTCCGGATCGTCCGACCTGCTGGCGGCTTTCGGTATCAACCTGGACATGAACGCCGAGCGTTCCCGTGAAGCGCTGGATGATCTGGGCGTCTGTTTCCTGTTCGCGCCGAAGTATCACACCGGTTTCCGCCACGCGATGCCGGTTCGCCAGCAGCTTAAAACCCGCACGCTGTTTAACGTGCTCGGTCCACTCATTAACCCGGCGCACCCGCCGCTGGCGCTGATTGGCGTTTACAGCCCGGAGCTGGTCCTGCCGATTGCGGAGACGCTGCGCGTCCTCGGTTACCAACGCGCCGCCGTGGTACACAGCGGCGGGATGGATGAAGTTTCCCTGCATGCGCCCACGCTGGTGGCGGAACTGAATAACGGCGAAGTGCTGAACTATCAGCTTGAGGCCGCTGACTTCGGGTTGACCCCGTACCATCAGAACGCCCTGGCGGGCGGCACGCCGGAAGAAAACCGTGACATTCTCACGCGCTTATTACAAGGTAAAGGTGAGGCCGCCCATGAGGCCGCCGTGGCGGCCAACGTAGCCATGCTGATGCGTTTACATGGCGAGGAAGATCTGAAAGCCAACGCCCAAAAAGTTCTGGACGTACTGCGCTCCGGTGCAGCTTACGATCGCGTTACCGCACTTGCGGCAAGAGGGTAAATAATGCAGACCGTTTTAGCGAAAATCGTCGCCGATAAGGCCATCTGGGTGGAAGCCCGTAAGCAACAGCAGCCGCTCGCCAGTTTTCAGAATGATGTCGTTCCGAGCAGCCGTCGTTTTTATGATGCGCTCCAGGGCGCGCGTACCGCGTTTATTCTGGAGTGTAAAAAAGCGTCTCCGTCCAAAGGCGTGATCCGCGACGATTTCGACCCGGCGCGTATTGCCGGTATCTACAAGCATCATGCGTCTGCCATTTCTGTGCTGACGGATGAGAAATATTTCCAGGGCAGCTTCGATTTTCTGCCCGTAGTCAGCGGCATCGCGCCGCAGCCGATTCTGTGCAAAGACTTTATTATCGACCCGTATCAGATCTGGCTGGCGCGCTTTTACCAGGCCGATGCCTGCCTGCTGATGCTCTCCGTGCTGGATGACGAGCAGTATCGCCAGCTCTCCGCCGTCGCGCACAGCCTGAATATGGGCGTGCTGACCGAAGTAAGCAACGAAGAGGAGCTGGAGCGCGCCATCGCGCTGGAAGCCAAAGTGGTCGGCATTAACAACCGCGACCTGCGCGACCTGTCGATTGACCTCAACCGTACGCGCCAGCTTGCGCCGCGTCTGGGCGCGGGCGTCACGGTGATCAGCGAATCCGGGATTAACAGCTACGCTCAGGTGCGCGAACTCAGCCACTTTGCCAACGGTTTCCTGATCGGCTCCGCGATGATGGAACACGAAGACCTTAACGCGGCCGTGCGCCGCGTACTGTTGGGTGAGAACAAAGTCTGCGGCCTGAACCGTGAACAGGATGCGCAGGCCGCATATGAAGCGGGCGCAATCTATGGTGGTCTGATCTTTGTTGAGTCCTCTCCTCGCGCAGTAAATGAGGAACAGGCGCGCAAGGTGATCGCGGCTGCGCCACTGAGCTACGTGGGCGTGTTCCGCAATGCGGATATTAACGACATTGCAGCTAAAGCGGACGCGTTATCCCTGAGCGCAGTTCAGCTGCACGGCGATGAAGATCAGGCGTACATCGATGCTCTGCGACATGTTCTGGCGCCTCAGGTTCAGATCTGGAAAGCGCAAAGCGTTGGCGCCACCCTGCCCGCGCGTAACCTGAAGCATGTTGATAAATACGTGCTCGACAACGGCCAGGGCGGCACCGGGCAGCGTTTCGACTGGTCACTGCTGCGTGGCGAAGTGCTGGACAATGTCCTGCTGGCGGGGGGATTAAGCCCCGATAACTGTGTGGAAGCGGCCAAAACCGGCTGCGCCGGCCTCGATTTCAATTCAGGCGTAGAGTCCCAACCGGGCATAAAAGACGCCAGCAAGCTGGCATCGGTATTTAAAACTCTGCGTGCATATTAAGGAAGAGAAGATGACGACATTACTTAACCCGTATTTTGGTGAGTTCGGTGGGATGTATGTCCCACAAATCCTGATGCCCGCGCTGCGCCAGCTGGAAGAAGCGTTTGTGAGCGCACAGAAAGATCCGGCGTTTCAGGCGGAGTTTACTGACCTGCTGAAAAACTACGCCGGTCGTCCGACGGCGCTGACCAAATGCCGCAACCTGACCGAAGGCACCAAAACCACGCTGTATCTTAAGCGTGAAGATCTGCTGCACGGGGGCGCGCATAAAACTAACCAGGTGCTTGGCCAGGCGCTGCTCGCGAAGCGGATGGGTAAAACCGAAATCATCGCCGAAACCGGCGCGGGACAGCACGGTGTGGCCTCAGCGCTCGCCAGCGCCCTGCTCGGTCTGAAATGCCGCATTTACATGGGGGCGAAGGACGTTGAGCGCCAGTCGCCAAACGTGTTCCGTATGCGTCTGATGGGGGCGGAAGTGATCCCGGTGCACAGCGGTTCTGCCACGCTGAAAGATGCCTGTAATGAAGCGCTGCGCGACTGGTCTGGCAGCTACGAAACCGCCCACTACATGCTCGGTACCGCCGCGGGCCCGCACCCGTTCCCGACCATCGTGCGTGAATTCCAGCGCATGATCGGCGAAGAGACTAAAGCGCAGATCCTTGAAAAAGAGGGTCGCCTGCCGGATGCGGTGATCGCCTGCGTTGGCGGCGGATCTAACGCCATCGGCATGTTTGCCGATTTTATCGACGAAACCAGCGTTGGGCTGATTGGCGTTGAGCCTGCCGGCCACGGCATTGAAACGGGCGAGCACGGAGCGCCGCTGAAGCATGGCCGCGTAGGGATCTACTTCGGCATGAAGGCCCCGATGATGCAGACTGATGAAGGGCAGATTGAGGAGTCTTACTCAATCTCTGCCGGACTGGATTTCCCGTCCGTAGGGCCGCAGCACGCGTTCCTCAACAGCACCGGCCGCGCGGATTATGTCTCCATCACCGATGACGAAGCGCTGGAGGCCTTCAAAACGCTGTGCCGCAATGAAGGGATCATCCCGGCGCTGGAGTCTTCCCACGCGCTGGCGCATGCGCTGAAAATGATGAAGGAAAACCCGGAAAAAGAGCAGCTGCTGGTGGTAAACCTTTCCGGTCGCGGTGACAAAGATATCTTCACCGTTCACGATATTCTGAAAGCACGAGGGGAAATCTGATGGAACGCTACGACAACGCATTTGCACAACTGAAAGCTCGCCAGGAAGGCGCCTTCGTTCCCTTCGTGACGCTGGGCGACCCCGGCCCGGAGCAGTCGCTGAAGATTATCGACACCCTGATTGATGCCGGTGCCGACGCGCTGGAGCTCGGTATTCCGTTCTCCGATCCGCTGGCGGATGGCCCGACCATTCAGAACGCAACGCTACGCGCGTTTGCCGCGGGCGTGACGCCGAGCCAGTGCTTTGAAATGCTGGCGGCGATCCGTCAGAAGCACCCGACCATTCCGATCGGCCTGCTGATGTACGCCAACCTGGTGTTCAGCCGCGGTATTGATGCGTTTTACGCCGAGTGCGCCCGCGTGGGCGTTGACTCCGTGCTGGTGGCTGACGTGCCCGTTGAAGAGTCTGCGCCGTTCCGTCAGGCGGCAATGCGCCACAACGTCGCGCCGATTTTCATCTGTCCGCCGAATGCCGATGACGATCTGTTGCGCCAGATTGCCTCTTACGGACGGGGTTACACTTACCTGCTCTCCCGTGCGGGCGTCACCGGTGCGGAAAATAAAGCCGCGCTGCCGCTGCATCATCTGGTGGAGAAGCTGGCCGAATACCATGCTGCACCGCCGCTTCAGGGCTTTGGTATTTCCTCGCCGGATCAGGTTACTGCGGCGATTGACGCGAAAGCCGCCGGGGCCATTTCCGGTTCGGCTATCGTGAAAATCATCGAGAAGAACGTGGATAAGCCAGAGCAGATGCTGGCTGAGTTACACGCATTCGTCACATCCATGAAAGCGGCCACGCGCAAGGCGTAACCGTTAACACCGTCTGGCCCCGGCGTCAGGCGGTTTTCCCTTCTCTCTTCCTGAAAGCAGCAGGTCAAAATTGATCCTGTCGATATTTTCGGTGTGAATGACTTTCCAAACTTTCGCGTAAGCGTATGATCTGGGCTCTTTTTAGCGTTACCCTTCTGAGTTCAGAGGTTATTCATGTCATGGCATTCCTTCAAACAGACTTATCTGGTTAAGTTCTGGTCACCTGTTCCGGCCGTTATCGCGGCAGGCATTCTTTCTACCTATTATTTCGGTATTACCGGCACCTTCTGGGCTGTTACGGGCGAGTTTACCCGCTGGGGTGGGCAGCTATTACAGCTGGCTGGCGTTCATGCCGAAGAGTGGGGCTACTTCAAACTGATCCATCTTGAGGGCACACCGCTGACCCGCATCGACGGGATGATGATCATTGGCATGTTCGGCGGCTGTTTTGCGGCTGCGCTGTGGGCCAACAACGTTAAGTTGCGCATGCCGAAAAGCCGCATCCGCATTTTGCAGGCCGTGGTCGGCGGTATCATTGCCGGGTTTGGCGCCCGCCTGGCGATGGGCTGTAACCTTGCCGCGTTCTTTACCGGTATTCCGCAGTTCTCGCTGCATGCCTGGTTCTTTGCCGTCGCCACCGCTATCGGCTCCTACTTCGGTGCTAAATTCACCCTGCTGCCGCTGTTCCGCATTCCGGTGAAAATGACGAAAGTTAGCGCTGCCTCTCCGTTAACGCAAAAGCCCGATCAGGCGCGTCGTCGCTTCCGCCTCGGTATGCTGGTCTTTTTTGCCATGGTTGCCTGGGCGATTTGCACGGCAATGAATCAGCCAAAACTCGGCCTGGCCATGCTGTTCGGCGTCGGTTTTGGTCTGCTGATTGAACGTGCGCAGATCTGCTTTACCTCCGCATTTCGCGATATGTGGATCACCGGACGCACCATGATGGCGAAGGCGATCATTGCTGGTATGGCCGTGAGCGCAATTGGCATCTTCAGCTATGTTCAGCTCGGCGTGGAACCAAAAATCATGTGGGCGGGCCCAAATGCCGTGATTGGCGGGCTGCTGTTTGGTTTTGGCATCGTGCTGGCGGGCGGGTGTGAAACCGGCTGGATGTATCGCGCCGTGGAAGGTCAGGTGCATTACTGGTGGGTGGGTCTGGGTAACGTGATTGGCTCTACCCTTCTGGCCTGCTACTGGGATGACGTCTCGCCGGTACTGGCAACAAACTGGGACAAGGTCAACCTGCTGAAAACCTTTGGTCCACTCGGGGGACTCCTGGTGACCTACGCCCTGCTGCTCATCGCCTTCTTGCTGGTTGTTGCACAAGAGAAGCGCTTCTTCCGGCGTGCCACCGTCAAAACTGAAACTCAGGAGAATGCCGCATGAAAGAGATCGTGCCTGACTATCGTCTCGATATGGTGGGGGAACCTTGTCCTTACCCGGCCGTCGCCACGCTTGAAGCGCTACCGCAGTTAAAGAAAGGCGAAATTCTGGAAGTGGTGAGCGATTGCCCCCAGTCGATCAATAACATTCCGCTTGATGCCAAAAATCACGGCTATACCGTGCTGGATATCCAGCAGGATGGACCAACCATTCGTTATTTAATTCAGAAGTGATTGCACGATCGAAAAAGGCCTCTCAGAGGCCTTTTCTAGTTTACTGGCTTTGGCCACCGTCGTCGTCTGAGCTTCGGCAGGCATGAATGAATGGTGAGACGTGTTCCGCAAACGGAACAGATAGCACCGTGAGGTAGGCTATGTGCTGGGCTGAACGTCGTGAACTGAAACTGTTTACCTGCACAAACCGGACACTCAAATTTGATGTTGGGGATATCCCCTCCAGCCAAGTGTGTGGAACAACCACCATACAGCAATCACTGGCTGACAGGGGATATATCTTCTGTCAGAAACGATAGCCTGCTGAGAACATAAATACCCACGGATCCAGACGAGTATTGATACTTTGCTGCTGGCCGCCCGCTTTAAAGCGCACGTCCGTATCAATGTCCATATACCAGACCGAGGCGTTGATCAGCCAGTCACGGTTAATCATATAATCCAGACCAACCTGCCCCGCCATGCCCCACGAGTCTTTCAGGCTGAGATCGGAGAGCCCGGCCTCTTTACCGGTATCGTTAAATTTCTCATCAAAGAAGGTGGTGTAGTTAACGCCTGCACCAATATATGGGCGCACCTTGCTGCTGGAATCGCCGAAGTACCACTGCGCCATCAGCGTTGGTGGTAAATGGTGCACCGTGGCAATGTCCCCGGTCGGTCCTAAACCGACGCGGTGACGGAATGGCGTGGCGGCTAAAAGCTCGACGCCAATGTTATCCGTTGCCATATACGTAAACGTCAGGCCTAACTGGGTGTTATTGCTGACGTTAAACCCGCCCATACCCAGTACATTGTCGGAACCTTCCGTTGGACGCACCGTTGCCGAACCGGCACGAATAAAGAATTCGCCTGCTTCATGCGCGTACGCGCCGCCAGAGAGAGTGCTTAAGATAAGGGCTGCCACCGCTAATTTTTTCATATCCGCTCCATCGTTGTGGTTTTAATTGCGGAGGAGAATATACTCACAAATGAGTAATAAGTGATCTAACACAGATCACATTAAAACCAGTAAGTTAACATTCATTGATCTAGGTTAATTTTTGGTGACGCCTCATAAAGCAATAAGTTGTTACCGCGTCAATTTTTGGCATTTCATGGTTACAAAATTTTCTGTTTTCCCTCTCTTGCGCTTCCTGTAGCGGCTGGATAATTTATCGCTCTCACAATGTGATTTGATGCGTTCTACTTTTGCAGGTGTGCCATGAGTGATCATAACCCGTGCATGACGTGCGGAGCCTGTTGTGCGTATTTTCGAGTCTCTTTCTACTGGGCTGAAGCCAGCGATGGCGGCGGCACCGTTCCGGTTGATCTCACGGAACCCTTGACCCCTTTTCTGCGCTGTATGCGCGGCACCAACCAAAAACAGAGCCGCTGTGTGGCACTGGAAGGTGAACCTGGGGTATCCACCCGCTGCTCCATTTACGCGGATCGCCCCAGCCCGTGTCGCACTTTCGCGATGTCGGGAGAGGATGGGCAGGTCAATGAGGCATGCAATCGCGCCCGCGCCCGCTATGGATTACCGCCGCTTTACAAAGATATGCTTTTCCATACAAGCCTTGATGCTGCCACCAGCGTGTTATCCGGTGTACAATTGCCGGCTAATTAACACCTGCAATACTCAAGGAGAGTGCATGTCTATCACGGCGAAGTCTGTCTACCGTGACACGGGAAATTTTTTCCGCAATCAGTTCATTACCTTTTTACTGATCGCGTTGTTGTGCGCCTTTATTACGGTGGTGCTGGGTCATGCGTTCTCACCAAGTGATGAACAGATTGCCACGCTGAGCCAGGGGGATCATCTTGCAGGCAGCGCAGGGTTGTTTGACCTTGTGCAGAATATGACGCCAGAGCAACAGCAAATCTTGCTGCGCGCATCTGCGGCATCGACCTTCTCGGGCCTGATTGGCAACGCCATTCTGGCGGGTGGCGTGTTGCTGATGATCCAGCTGGTGTCTGCCGGCCAACGCGTCAGCGCGTTACGTGCAATCGGGGCCAGTGCTCCGGTGCTGCCAAAGCTGTTTATCCTCATCTTCCTGACCACGCTGCTGGTCCAGATGGGGATCATGTTGGTTGTCGTTCCGGGCGTGCTGCTGGCAATCGTGCTTTCATTCGCGCCAGTAATGGTTGTGCAGGACAAACTGGGCATTTTCACCGCCATGCGCAGCAGCATCAGGCTCGCGTGGGCCAATATGCGACTTGTCGCCCCGGCCGTTATCAGCTGGTTGCTGGCCAAGACTCTGCTGCTGCTGTTTGCGCCGAATTTTGCGGTGTTAACGCCAAACGTCGGAGCGGTTGTCGCCAATACGCTGAGCAATTTGATTTCAGCCGTGCTGCTGGTCTATTTGTTCCGCCTGTACATGTTAATTCGTCAGTAACTGGGATCGCAGAATGAAGCAGTTTCTTGATTTTTTACCGCTGATCGTATTTTTCGCTTTTTATAAGCTGTACGACATTTATGCCGGCACGCTGGCGCTGATTGTGGCAACGGCTGTGGTGCTGATTTACAGCTGGGTTCGCTATCGCAAAGTTGAAAAGATGGCGCTCATCACCTTCCTGATGGTGGCGGTGTTTGGTGGCCTGACGTTGTTCTTCCACAATGATGAATTTATCAAATGGAAGGTCACGGTGATTTACGGCCTGTTTGCGGGCGCGCTGCTCATCAGCCAGTGGGTGATGAAGAAGCCGCTGATCCAGCGCATGCTGGGGAAAGAACTGACCCTGCCGCAGGCTGTGTGGGGGCGTCTGAATATCGCCTGGGCACTATTTTTTATTCTGTGTGGTCTGGCGAATATCTATATCGCATTCTGGCTGCCGCAGAATATCTGGGTCAACTTCAAGGTGTTTGGCCTGACGGCGCTGACTCTTATCTTCACCCTGCTCAGCGGCGTTTATATTTATCGCCACATGCCGCAGGATGACAAGCACTGATCCTTCTGGCCAGATCGCCGCGCGGTCTGGCCTCTTTTCCCGCCTTCTCTTTTCTCTACATTCTTCCTGCGAAAATGTCTGAATCATGAAGATTTTATGGAGATTGCTGTCATTTGATTGTAATGAGAATGACTATCATTAATATTCGTCATCGCATTTTTAACAAATGGAAATGAGTTGATGAATAACATAATAAGATTTGCCCCGGCTACACTTACGCTCGCCATTTTTTCAACGTTATACCAGAGCGCGCACGCAGCGGAAGATCCTCTCGCCGATGGTGAAACAATGGTTGTTCAGGCCACCGCTGAAGAGGCGCTGAAGCAACAGCCGGGGGTTTCCATCATCACGGCAAAGGACATTGAAAAGGATCCACCGGTTAACGATCTTTCAGAAATTATTCGCAAAATGCCCGGGGTTAACCTCACCGGAAACAGCGCGACAGGCAGCCGCGGCAACAACCGCCAGATCGACATCCGCGGTATGGGGCCAGAGAACACGCTGATTCTGATTGACGGTGTGCCGGTGACGTCACGTAACTCGGTGCGCTACAGCTGGCGCGGGGAGCGCGACACCCGCGGGGATACCAACTGGGTTCCGCCAGAGATGGTTGAGCGCATTGAAGTGCTCCGGGGACCTGCTGCCGCCCGCTATGGTTCGGGGGCGGCCGGCGGCGTCGTCAACATCATTACCAAACGCCCGACCAACGACTGGCACGGTTCGCTCTCCCTGTACACTAACCAGCCTGAAAATGATAAAGAGGGAGCGACGAAACGCGCTAATTTTGATCTGAGCGGCCCCCTCGCGGGCGATGCGTTAACGATGCGCCTGTACGGGAATATCAATAAAACCGACGCAGATGCTCAGGACATCAACACCGCGCAAAACGGCTCTTACGCCGCCGGACGTGAAGGCGTGCGCAACAAGGACATTAATGCCCTGCTCTCCTGGAAACTCACGCCACAGCAGATTATCGATTTCGACTACAGCTACAGCCGCCAGGGCAATATCTACGCGGGTGATACTCAATACAGCAACAGCAACGTCAGCCCTGACGGTCTGGTGTCGTCCCTGTATGGACACGAAACGAACCGAATGTACCGCCAGTCTTATGGCATTACGCACAACGGCATCTGGGACTGGGGTCAGTCAAAGTTCGGTGTTTATTATGAAAAGACCAACAACACCCGCCTGGAAGAAGGCTCTACGGGCAAAGTTGAGGGGATGATCAATAGCGATAAATACGATACCAGCCGGCTGGAGTCATACCGTTCAACGGGTGAACTGAACATTCCTTTCTTCTGGCTGGTCGAACAGACGCTAACCGTTGGTGCAGAATGGAATCGTGATGAACTGAACGATCCGGCCTCAATGCAGGCGACAAATGTGTCGGGAGAAGTGATTAACGGCGTTCCCGGCACGGCTTCTGAGCGCAACAGCAAAAACAGCGCTGACCTCACCGGCATCTATCTTGAGGACAATATTGAAGCGCGTCAGGGCACCAACCTGATCCCGGGGCTCCGCTTTGATTATCACAATCAGTTTGGCAGCAACTGGAGTCCGAGCCTGAACGTCTCTCAGGATTTGGGTGACATGTTCAAGGTTAAAGCGGGTATCGCTCGGGTATTTAAAGCGCCAAACCTGTATCAATCCAGCGAAGGCTATCTGCTTTCCACCCGCGGTAATGGTTGCCCGAACAACGTTTCCGAAGGAAGCTGTTACCTGTTAGGTAACCCGGATCTGGATCCTGAAATCAGCGTGAACAAAGAGATTGGCCTGGCCTTTGCACTGGAAGGCTACGAGGCAGGCATAACCTGGTTCCGCAACGATTACAAAAACAAGATCGTTTCAGGAACGGATGTGCTGGGCCAGACAAGCAGCGGCGCAAATATCCTTCAGTGGCAGAACGGAGGAAAGGCTGTCGTTGAGGGGCTGGAAGGCAACCTCACCGTCCCGGTTATCCGCGACACGCTAACCTGGCGTACCAATGCGACGTATATGATTCAGTCTGAAAGTAAGGACACCGGCAACCCTCTGTCGATTATTCCAAAATATACCGTCAACACGATGCTCGACTGGCAGGTTAGCAGCAAACTTTCAGCGAACCTTAGCTGGACGATGTATGGCCGCCAGAAGCCAAGAGAAAATGCTGAAATCCGCAAAGAGCAGAATGCGATGTCTGATAAAGAGATTGGCGCCTATTCCATCGTTGGGATCGGCAGCAATTATCAACTGACAAAAGATCTCCGCCTGAATGCCGGGATCAGCAACCTCTTTGATAAGCAGATTTACCGAGAAAATGACGGTGCATCGACCTATAACGAACCAGGCCGTGCGTATTACGCTGGCGTGACCCTGTCCTTCTGACCCTAAGGCGCCTGCTCTGCGGGCGCTAACCCTATTCTCTCCAGCCAGAAATCATAGTAGCATCCCGCCTGAAGTCTTCAGTTACGAGTTTAAAAACAATGACAACAAATGACGCCCCACAGGGCGAACTGGTTTTACGCACACTGGCAATGCCTGCGGATACGAATGCCAATGGCGATATTTTTGGCGGCTGGTTGATGTCGCAGATGGATATGGGCGGTGCAATCCTGGCAAAAGAAATTGCACACGGGCGCGTGGTGACAGTCCGGGTCGATGGCATGACCTTCCTGCGCCCTGTCGCGGTGGGGGACGTGGTGTGCTGTTATGCACGCTGCGTAAAACGCGGCAATACGTCTGTCTCCATCAACATTGAAGTATGGGTGAAAAAAGTCTCTTCTGAACCGATTGGTCAGCGCTATAAGGCGACGGAGGCATTGTTCATCTATGTGGCGGTGGACAGCGACGGTAAGCCCCGCCAGCTTCCACGGAGCTGATCCTCAGGTAAAAAAAAGCCTCCTTGCGGAGGCTTCTTTTATTCCATCTGTGCCCCGCCGTTCAGGCGGAAGACAATGTTCACAATCAACCCAGTGCCGGGTTTACCGGCTTCATAGCGCCACCTGCGCATGGCCGATTTAACTTCACGTTCAAACATATTCGCCGGCTGTGCGGACAGGATTTCCACGTTATCCACACGTCCATCGGCCGTAACGTCGAATTTCACCCGTACACGCCCTTCAATACGTAACGCCTGAGCACGTGCCGGGTACTGCGGCTGGTTACGGCTCAGCGCGCGCGGGCCTGCTGGCGCCGTTACCGTCGGTTTTGTCGCGGTCGTGGTGTTATTCATCAGCGGACGTGACGGGGCGGCATTTTCAACCGGCTGCGTGGCGCGTGGCTCAACCGGACGCACTTCGCGTTTCGGACGCTCTTCCACCTTTTTGACCGGCTTGGGTTTTGGCTTCGGCTTAGGTTTCGGCTCCGGCTTATGGATCACCACCGGCGCTTCTTTCGGCGGTTCAGGAACCGGCTCTGGCTCTGGCTCCGGCTCGGGTTCAGCAACGGGCTGTGGCGGCGGCGGCGCAACCTGCGGCGGCTCAAGATCCGCAGGCGATACCATGGTCACAGAAATTGGCTGCGCAGGCGCTGGCATTTCAATAACCTGATGAACCGAGGTATAGAGCAGACCCGCCACGACAGCACCGTGAATAACGACGGAAAGCAGCGTCGGCCATGGAAAGCGGCGAGGTAAATCAAGGGTCATCGAAGTCATAATCATCAACGTTAAAAAACCGAACCTCGATTTTAAATGCAAATAGCAATCATATTCAATAAGACACTTTGTCCTGGCGCAATTTAAGCGTACATGAGGGCAAAAAAGGGGCATCCAGATCAGGGTTTTAACATTGTTATTATCTTTACATTGCAGTCATTTGTGCTTTCACATAACGTAATTGTCACTTTTACCGGTTAAGGAGCTTTGCCGTGCTTTACGTGATTTACGCTGAAGATGTATCTGATTCTCTTGAAAAACGTCTTTCCGTTCGCCCTGCTCATCTGGCGCGTTTACAGTTGCTACAGGATGAAGGTCGGTTGCTGACCGCAGGCCCGATGCCTGCCGTTGACAGCAACGATCCGGGCGCGGCGGGTTTTACCGGCTCCACGGTGGTTGCCGAGTTTGAATCTCTGGAAGCCGCACAGGCCTGGGCAGAAGCAGACCCGTACGTCGCAGCTGGCGTGTACGAGAAAGTCACGGTTCGCCCGTATAAAAAAGTGTTCTGAAACGAAAGGCTCCCTCGGGAGCTTTTTCTTCATTCAGTGCAGCGACGCCAGCCTCGCCGCAAATCCGACAAACAGCAGACCTATCAGCCCGTTCCCCAGCTTCGCCAGTTTCTTTTTGGTTTTGAGGTAACGCGTGACAAACGCGCCTGAGAAAATCAGGAAGCTCATGTACATGAAGCTGATCAGCTCAAGCGTTGTGGCGAGGATCAGGAACGACGTGCCGGTATTCTTCGCATTGACATCAATGAACTGCACGAAGAACGACACGTAAAAGAGAATCGCTTTCGGGTTCGTCAGGCTCAGCACCAGCGAACGCTTAAGGATTGCGCTTGCCGGTACGGCGCTACTTTCGTGCGCATTTTTTTGACGGGTCATAACGGACCAGAGCATTTTTCCGCCCAGCCACAGCAGATAAAACGCGCCCAGATAGCGGACAATATTAAATAATACCGGAGTGGTCTGGATCAACGCGGCGACGCCTGCCCAGGCCAGAAACATCAGCACGGCATCACCAATAAACACACCGGTGGCTGCCAGATAGCCTTTCTTAACGCCGTGGCCAATCCCTGTTTTCAGCACAAACAAGGTGTTCGGTCCTGGAACCAGCACGATAAAAAATGCGCCGACAACATAGGTCCAGAAATTCAGTACACCAAACTCCGCAAACACGTCTTACTCCTTTCGCTCAAAAACAGCGGGGATACCGGTAATTACGGTATCCCCTGAATCAGTTGCGCTATTGTACGCCGTTATAGCCATCAAGATAAGTCGCGGCCAGTTCGTTACCAAATAACAGGGCGTCTTTACTGTCCATATCTGAAGACCATTTATCCTTCGCGTTGCCTGCGAACAATTCCTGCGACTTCGCATTTTCTTTCAGCTGATCGCGAATGCTTTGCGCGTATTCACTGGCTTCAGCCTGAGTCCGCCCTTCCGCGCGGTCAGCTTTGCCCCGGGCATAAAGCTCGCGGAACTGCGCCACGTTCAGCTGATAATTTTTCTGCACGCTGGAGGTGTAATTGCCGCCAGTAAAGCTGGACTGATGCGACACGAAATAAAACGCGTGCCGTTCGGGTGAGGTTTTGCTACTGGCACAACCGCTTAATATCGCAATCCCAAAGAGTGCTGCCATTACTTTTCCGTTCATCCTTTTTTCCTTTAATAAAAATGTATTCCCCATGCGAAAACATAATCTGCCAATGAGGAAAATGACGAAAGTCCTAAATCTTCCCTGAGCGCATCCAGCGCCAAAAGTACAATAAAAATCCAGAGATAAGGATTCATCTTTTAATATCATGACGTTATGGGAAGTTAGTATATCGCGGAAGCAGATGGGAAGAGACTGCAAAAATTGATAGCCTGGATGTTTAATGGGCACCTTTACGGTGCCCTTCATGCTTTTCAGATGTCCTGGACCGCGAACAACAGCGCGTTACGGTGTCTGTTCAGGCCACATTTTCTGATGGCGTGGATACGCATATTGCGGCGGGATTGTGCTTCCAGCCAACGAGCCTTACGACGACTCACCTGTCGCAACATGCGCCAGCGCCCAACTTCAGTTCTACTGCGCTTCATGTCTACAACTCTTTCTCTAACAGAGATGCCATTATATGCCTAAGCAGGCGGCAAACCAGCGCTTTTATCTGCCGTTTTTATTTGCCAGATGAATCCTGATGCGTAAACTCATAACAATACGCTTTCAAAAGGATTTTTTATTTATGACAACCTTCTACACCGTGGTGAGTTGGCTGGTCATTTTAGGATACTGGCTGTTAATTGCCGGGGTGACGTTGCGCATTCTGATGAAACGCAGAGCGGTACCTTCCGCCATGGCCTGGCTTCTGATTATCTACATTCTGCCGCTGGTGGGCATCATCGCCTATCTCTCTTTCGGTGAACTTCATCTGGGTAAACGCCGCGCCGAACGCGCCCGCGCCATGTGGCCCTCCACGGCGAAATGGCTTGCCGACCTTAAAGCCTGCAAGCATATCTTCGCTGAAGAGAACAGCAGCGTGGCCGCATCTCTGTTCAAGCTGTGCGAACGCCGCCAGGGGATTGCTGGGGTAAAAGGCAATCAGCTGCAACTGATGACCTCTTCTGATGATGTGATGCAGGCGCTGATCCGTGATATCCAGCTCGCCCGGCATAATATCGAGATGGTGTTTTATATCTGGCAGCCGGGCGGCATGGCGGACCAGGTCGCCGAATCGCTAATGGCCGCTGCACGTCGCGGTATCCACTGCCGCCTGATGCTGGACTCCGCCGGCAGCGTGGCCTTTTTCCGTAGCCCGTGGGCAGGTATGATGCGCAACGCCGGTATCGAGGTGGTCGAGGCGCTGAAAGTGAATCTTTTCCGCGTCTTTCTGCGTCGCATGGATCTCCGCCAGCACCGGAAAATGGTTCTGATCGATAACTATATCGCCTACACCGGCAGCATGAACATGGTTGACCCCCGCTTCTTCAAGCAGGATTCCGGCGTGGGGCAATGGATCGATTTGATGGCGCGGATGGAGGGACCGATTGCGACCTCAATGGGCATCGTCTACTCCTGCGACTGGGAAATTGAAACCGGGAAACGCATTCTTCCCCCGCCGCCGGATGGCAATATCATGCCGTTTGAGGAAGCCAGCGGGCACACTATCCACACTATCGCCTCCGGTCCTGGCTTCCCGGAAGATCTGATCCATCAGGCACTGCTGACCGCCGCGTACTCCGCGCGGGAATATCTGATCATGACCACGCCCTATTTCGTTCCCAGCGACGACCTTCTGCATGCCATCTGTACAGCGGCACAGCGCGGAGTGGATGTGAGCATTATTATGCCGCGCAAGAACGATTCCCTGCTGGTCGGGTGGGCAAGCCGCGCGTTCTTTAGTGAGCTGCTGGCCGCAGGCGTTAAAATTTATCAGTTCGAAGGCGGGCTGTTACACACCAAGAGCGTGCTGGTGGACGGAGAGCTGAGCCTGGTGGGTACCGTCAACCTCGACATGCGCAGTCTGTGGCTGAATTTTGAAATTACGCTGGTCATTGATGACGCCGGGTTCGGTGGCGATCTGGCGGCGGTTCAGGACGATTATATCTCCCGCTCACGCCTGCTGGACGCCAGACTGTGGGCGAAACGTCCGCTGTGGCAGCGAATTGCCGAACGACTGTTTTACTTCTTTAGTCCGTTGCTGTAAAACGTGCCCAACGATGTTTAACAGGTAGTCATCATGGAAATGGATCTGAACAATCGCCTGACCGAAGACGAAACGCTCGAACAGGCCTACGATATTTTTCTCGAGCTGGCGGTCGATAATCTCGACCCTGCTGACGTCATTCTTTTCAACCTGCAATTTGAAGAGCGTGGCGGTGCTGAGCTGTTCGATCCGTCTGAAGACTGGGCCGAACATGTCGATTTTGATCTCAACCCGGACTTCTTCGCCGAAGTGGTGATTGGCCTGGCAGATGAAGACGGCGGAGAAATTAACGACATCTTTGCCCGCGTCCTGCTGTGCCGCGAGAAAGACCACAAACTGTGCCATATTCTCTGGCGCGAATAATAAAAAAGGCTGCCCGCGCAGCCTTTTTTATTTAATCCGGTAAGGCATTTCCGCAGCGGTGACAAAACCGCGCGCCGGGTTCATGATTCCCCTGCTGACACTTCGGACATTTGCGTTGCTGCTTGCTGTTCTGGAAGGCGCTGCTCATATGGGTGGTAATTAACCCCGTCGGAATCGCTATCACCGAATAGCCGATCAGGATAAGAACCGATGCCACAATACGTCCGAGCGGCGTATGCGGGGTAATATCGCCATAGCCCACGGTGGTCACAGTGACGATAGCCCAGTAAACAGACGCATTAAGCGTGGTAAACCCGTATTTTGGCCCTTCGATTAAATACATCAGGGAGCCAAAAACGATCATCACGATAGCAATAAACGAATAGAAGAGAATCAGCTGGTGGCGGGCGCTGACAATGGCGACCCAAAAAACCCGCAGCGACGGCATAAAGCGCAGCAGTTTGAGAATACGTAACACACGAATCGCCCGCATTGCACGCCAGGCAAACACATAATTCAGGCTGATCTCAGGCCACAGCCACATGACATACAGCGGCAGGATGGTGGCTAAATCAATAAATCCCCAGAAGCTGAAAACGTATTTCGCCGGATTTGGCCAGCTAATGACCCTCAGCACATATTCCGCGGTAAACACCAGCGTGACAATCAATTCCAGCCAGACGAAAACGTGCCACTCCTCATACGTCATGTGGTACTGCGTTCCGGCCCCGGATTCGATAAAGATAATAATGACGCTAATTAGCGCAAATAAACCACACAGGCCTTCGAAGCGGCGACCGGAAACCGTTTCAGGATCAAATAAAAGGTGATACAGCCGCTGACGGGCGGACGTGAATAATCGCGACACATTAACCTCGAAAAATAAGGGCTGACATCATGTCAGCCCTTGCGATTATAACGGGTCTACTTTCAGGCAGGAAACCGCATGTCGGAAACTGCCCTCCAGAACCGGCCGTGTTTTTGCACATTCCGGCCCGGCTATTGGACATCGCGTACGGAATACGCAGCCTGAAGGCGGGTTGATTGGCGAAGGCAGTTCACCTTCCAGAAGCTGAATGGTTTTATTTTTTTCCAGATCGGGATCCGGAACGGGAACTGCAGACATCAGCGCTTTGGTATAAGGGTGCAGCGGATTGTGGTACACCTCATCATACGTACCCAACTCCACGGCGTGGCCCAGATACATGACCAGCACACGGTCCGAAATGTGTTTTACCACCGCCAGATCGTGGGCGATGAAGATCAGCGACAGCCCCATTTCCCGTTGCAGTTTCTGTAGCAGGTTAACCACCTGGGCCTGGATGGAGACGTCCAGCGCCGAAACCGGCTCATCACAGATAATCAGTTTTGGTTCAAGGATCAACGCGCGTGCAATACCGATACGCTGGCACTGACCGCCGGAAAACTCATGTGGGTAGCGGTTGATGAGGTTAGGCAGCAGACCCACCTTCAGCATCATCGCTTTCACCCGGTCGCGAACTTCCTGGCGCGGCATCTTCGGATGATAGGTGCGCAGCGGCTCGGCAATGATTTCGCCAATGGTCATACGCGGGTTTAGGGACGCCAGCGGATCCTGGAAAATCATCTGGATGTCGCTGCGCACGTCGCGCCATTCATCCGGCTTCATCCCCAGCAGATCTTTGCCAAGCCAGGCCACTTTTCCGTCGGTGGCTTTCACCAGGCCGATGATCGCCCGCGCAAACGTCGATTTGCCGCAGCCGGATTCGCCCACCACGCCCAGGGTCTCCCCTTCGTACAGGCGCAACGTGACGCCATCCACCGCTTTCAGGGTTTTGGCAGGCTGCCAGAACCACTGTTTACCGTCTTTGATATCGAAATGGACCTTCAGGTCAGCGATTTCAAGCAGCACATTTCTTTTTTCGTCGATCGCGTTCATACCAGCTCCTCCAGCGGCTTAAAGCAGGCGCGCAGACGGCCTGGGGCAAACGCTTCCAGCGGCGGTGCGCTGTTACAGATTTCCATCGCATGCGGACAACGCGGCTGGAACGGGCAGCCTTTTGGCAGACGCAGCAGGTTTGGCGGGTTGCCCGGGATAGTCAGCAGTGACTCCCCTTCCGCATCAAGACGCGGAACGGCATTCAGCAGCCCGATAGAGTACGGATGGGCTGGCTGGTAGAACACATCGCGGGCATTACCGTATTCCATTGTGCGGCCTGCATACATAACTAACACTTTGTCGCAGATCCCGGCAACGACGCCTAAATCGTGGGTGATCATGATGATGGCGGTGTTGAACTCGCGCTTCAGCTCGTTCAGCAACGTCATGATCTGCGCCTGGACGGTTACATCCAGGGCGGTGGTCGGTTCATCAGCGATCAGCAGTTTTGGTCGGCAAAGCAATGCCATCGCGATCATGACGCGCTGGCGCATACCGCCGGAGAACTCGTGCGGATACATGCGCATGCGCTTGCGTGCCTCAGGCATTTTCACCGCATCCAGCATTTTTACGGATTCTTCAAACGCTTCTGCTTTACCCAGCCCCTTGTGGAGCATCAGCACTTCCATCAGCTGTTCACCCACCCGCATATAGGGGTTCAGGGACGTCATCGGGTCCTGGAAAATCATTGAAATCTGCTCGGCGCGCAGCTTGTTCAGCTCATGTTCCGGCAAATTCAGGATCTCTTTCCCGTTAAACGTCGCCGAACCACCGATCACGCCGTTTGACGCCAGCAGGCCCATCAGCGCGAATGCGGTCTGGGATTTACCGGAACCGGATTCGCCCACAATGCCCAGCGTTTCACCGGCACGCAGGTCGAAGTTGAGATCGTTAACGGCAGTAACATCACCGTCGGGGGTTTTAAACGTCACGCGGAGGTCTTTAACGTCCAGCAGTGCGCTGGTCCGCTGTTGCGCCTGTGGCGCGGTTGCCGTTTCAATAATGGTCATGACGGCGCTCCTTAACGGTCTTTCGGGTCGAGGGCATCACGCAGGCCATCGCCGATAAAGTTGAAACAGAACAGGGTGACGACCAGGAAGCCCGCCGGATACAGCAGTAGCCACGGTGACACTTCCATGGAGTTTGCGCCATCACTTAACAGAGCGCCCCAGCTACTCAGCGGCTCTTGCGTACCTAATCCCAGGAAGCTCAGGAAAGATTCAAACAGGATCATACTTGGCACCAGCAGGGAGGCGTATACCACCACCACGCCCAGCACGTTAGGAACGATATGACGCACCACAATATTGGCGGTAGAAACGCCACCAACCTGTGCGGCTTCGATAAACTCCTTACGTTTGAGGCTCAGCGTCTGGCCGCGCACAATACGCGCCATATCCAGCCAGGACACCATCCCGATCGCCACGAAGATCAGCAGGATATTTTGACCAAAGAAGGTCACCAACAGAATGACGAAGAACATGAACGGGAAGGAGTTCAGAATTTCAAGCATACGCATCATCACGGAGTCCACTTTTCCGCCGAGGTAACCGGAAAGCGAACCGTAAAGCGTGCCGACAATCACCGCCACCAGCGCCGCCGCGATGCCAACCATCAGGGAGATACGGCCGCCAATCGCCACACGCACCAGCAAATCACGGCCGGAGGAGTCGGTACCGAAATAGTGTCCGGATTCCATATCCGGCGCGCTGGACATCATGCCCCAGTCCGTATCGAAATAGGTGAACTGAGAGAGCATTGGCGCCAGGGTTACAAACAGCGCGATAAGCACCAGCACGACCAGGCTGGCAACGGCGGCACGGTTATGCATAAAACGACGGCGGGCGTCCTGCCAAAGGCTACGACCTTCGACCTCCAGCTTTTCACTGAAGTTTTCCAGCGCCTCGCTGTTTTTCTTACTCAACATCATGGCGTGCTCCAGTTAGTAACGGATTTTCGGGTCGATAACGGCATACAGCACATCGACAACGGCATTAAACAGAATGGTCAGCGCGCCCACGAGGATCGTCAGGCTCAGCACCAGCGAATAGTCACGGTTAAGCGCCCCGTTAACAAACAGCTGCCCGATACCCGGCAGGCCATAAATGGTTTCAATCACCATTGAACCCGTGATAATGCCGACGAAAGCAGGACCCATATAGGAGAGTACCGGTAACAGTGCAGGCTTGAGGGCATGACAGAAAATAATCCGGCGCATCGGCAGCCCTTTCGCACGGGCGGTACGGATGAAGTTCGAGTGCAGGACTTCAATCATTGAACCGCGGGTAATACGGGCGATGCTGGCGATGTAGGCCAGAGATAATGCCACCATCGGCAATATCATGAACTTCAGCGCCCCGCCGTTCCAGCCGCCCCCGGGAAGCCATTTCAGGGTTATGGCGAATATCATGACCAGCAACGGCGCGACAACGAAGCTGGGGATAACCACCCCGGTCATTGCGACCCCCATTACGGCGTAATCCCATCGGGTATTTTGTTTTAGCGCGGCGATAACGCCCGCAGTGACACCGAGAACAACGGCCAGGATAAATGCAGCAGCCCCTAATTTAGCCGATACCGGGAAGCTGGACGCCACCAGGTCGTTAACGGAATAGTCTTTATATTTAAATGACGGACCAAAATCACCGTGTGCAAGTTGCTTCAGATAGTTGAAGTACTGCGTGGTGATAGGATCATTTAAATGGTATTTCGCTTCGATGTTGGCCATAACTTCTGGCGGAAGCGTGCGTTCACCGGTAAAAGGACTGCCCGGTGCAAGACGCATCATGAAGAAGGAAATTGTAATTAGAATAAATAACGTTGGAATCGCTTCAAGACAGCGACGCAGGATAAATTTCAACATTGCCCGTACCTTCTGGCGTGTGCCTGATGAATGTTACAAAATAGACACAGTGGGGCAAGCTCGCTCGCCCCACGTATTGCCATTAATGCTTGATAATATAAAGATTCTTAACGGAAATATTATCCAACGGGTCTTTACCGGTATAACCCCCTACCCATGGTTTCACCAGGCGGGCGTTAACGTAGTAGTAAACCGGAACGATCGCAGAGTCTTTATCGAGCTGTTGTTCTGATTTGGCGTACAGATCGGCGCGCTGGGCGTCATCTGCCACCTTCAGGGTTTCGCCAATCAGCTTATCAAACGCCGGGCTCTTATAATGTGCGGTGTTGTTCGAACTGTCGCTCAGCATGGTGTTCAGGAATGAGGTCGGTTCGTTATAGTCCGCACACCATCCTGCTCGTGCCACGTCAAAGGTTCCCTGGTGGCGCGTATCGAGGAAGGTTTTCCATTCCTGGTTTTCCAGCTTCACGTTCACGCCGAGGTTTTTCTTCCAGATTGACGCGACGGCGATAGCCAGTTTTTTATGCAGATCGGAGGTGTTATACAGCAGGCTAAAGGTCAGCGGCTTGTCGGCGGTATAGCCAGCTTCAGCCAGCAGTTTTTTCGCTTCTTCGTTACGTTTTTCCTGTGACCATTTGAACCATTCAGGTTCAACCAGCTTCATACCGTCGGTGTAAGGCGGGGTGTAGCTGTAAGCCGGCAGGTCGCCCTGATTCTTCACTTTATTCACGATAATGTCGCGATCCAGTGCCAGCTTCAGTGCGGTACGAACACGTACGTCGGTGAACGGTGCTTTCTGGTTGTTAATTTCGTAATAGTAGGTGCACAGATACGGATCGACGTGAACTTCTTTCGGGATCTCTTTTTTCAGCTTCTGGAACAGTTCAATCGGCATGTTGTTGTAGGTCATGTCGATTTCACCGCTGCGGTAGCGGTTTACGTCCGTCACTTCAGAAGAGATTGGCAGGTAGGTGACCTGATTGATAACGGTCTTCGCATTATCCCAATACTGCGGGTTGCGCTCCAGCACCATACGTTCGTTAACGACCCAGTCCTTCAGCTTATATGCACCGTTGGTCACGATATTCGCAGGCTGCGTCCATTTTTCACCAAATTTTTCTACTGCGGATTTTGGTACCGGGGAGACGGACGGGTGAACCAGCAGCTTATAGAAGTACGGAACAGGTTCGCTCAACGTCACTTCAAAGGTGTTGGCATCAATGGCTTTTACGCCAAGGTCGGTTACAGGCTTTTTACCCGTGATGATGTCATCGATATTGGCAATATGGCCATACTGGAGGTAACTCGCATACGGGGAGGCGGTATTCGGATCCGCCAGACGCTGCCAGCTATAGACGAAATCTTCGGCGGTAACCGGCGTACCGTCGGACCATTTGGCATCTTTACGCAGATGGAAGGTCCAGACTTTGAAATCTTTGTTGTCCCATTTCTCCGCCACGCCCGGAGCCGGGTGGCCGTCTACGTCAGTCACCAGCAGACCTTCAAACAGATCGCGGTTAACGTTAGACTCTGGAACACCTTCAATTTTGTGCGGATCAAGAGACTGCACTTCCGCACCGTTATTACGTACCAGCGTTTGCTTCTCAGCCAGCTGAACACCAGCAGGAACGTCCGCAGCCATTGCAGCGTTGCCCGCGATTAGCGCAGTTAAAATCCCCGCCGCTACCAGACTTTTTTTTGTGATGATGGACATTGTGTTGATACTCCACTCATTATAATGACTGACCTTCGCCAGTTGTGTAATCCCCTGTTGGGGCCTGTACAGCGCAGGAGTTTTTTTTGCTACTGTCAGGTTCTTTTTTTACTTCTTGCTATCACCGACTTCATTATTACTGACCGCTCGTACGGCGGTCTTGCGTCGATTCTTTACACCTCTCCCCTGTCAGAGAGATGCGTTGGATATCTTACGTGAGGGCTATATGAAAATAGTTCTCATCAACTTGTTTAATGCTGCAAAATATAAGGCCGGAAAGTACCAAATGGTGCCAACTCTCGCCAATACATTTTGCAAATTTGTTAAGCATTTCTCTTTTACGATGGCTGGCATAACTATGGCGCCAACCCTGGCTTACGCCGAAATCAACAAAAAGACATGTAATTCATACAGATAAGAAATTTTGTTGCTGCAAACGCGACGACATAGCTTAGCTGAACGACTTTTCACGAAAATTTAACAATTGATTATTATTTAGCACATTCGTCTGAGCCAGCGTCGAAATTACTAATATCATTTCGGTTATCTGTCAGCAAGCCCCAGAGTATCATGTGAGTAAAATAACAGAGGGTTTGAGGGATTTATGCGCGGCAAGGGGAAAGGAAAATAAACAACCTCTTGAAAAACAACAAAAGAGTGTTATTAGTAGAACTTATTATGACTGGCGCCTATTTCAACTTTATTTATATGATTTGCAGATAATCACGTAAAAAAACGGAGCCGCTGGCTCCGCTTTTTCAAATGAAAGTCAGTGTACTAACCCGGGGAATATACTTTTTATACCGGTAACGATAAATTCGATGCCCAACGCCATTAACAACAGACCCATGATACGGGTAATCACGTTGATGCCCGTTTGTCCCAGCAAGCGAACCAGCCATGGCGCCATACGAAATACGCCCCAGCAGCACAGCGCGAACAGCGCAATAGCGACGGAAAAGCCAATCAGGTGCATCAGGCTGTGGTAGCGCGTTCCCCAGACGATAGTGGAGCTGATCGCCCCCGGGCCCGCCATCAGCGGCAGTGCCAGTGGCACAACCCCGATGCTCTCGCGGATAGCTGTCTCTGATTTTTCCTGCTTGTTCTGTTTATCCTCCCCCAGCTTGCCGCTGATCATCGACATGGCAATCGTCACCACCAGGATCCCGCCTGCTATACGGAACGAATCAATCGAGATGCCGAAGACCTGAAGAATGGCGTCCCCGAGATAAAGAGACGTAAGCAAGATGATGGCCACCGACAGGTTTGCCGTCAGGTTGGTTTTATTTCGTGCCGCAGCCGTCTGATAGCTGGTCATACTGATGAAGACAGGGATGATCCCTACCGGGTTAACCAGAGCAAACAAGCCGATAAAAAACTTGAAATATGTAGGGAAATCAAAGAGCGTTTGAATCACATTAAGCTCCGCAATTGAGCATGGCCAGGGAGAAACTGCGTGTCATGATAAATCCGCGCTGAAGATACGCTTTTTAGCCGCATACTTCACCAGAAATCTGTTCTTAAACGTTATCAATTCATGATGTTAAACATTTGTGTAATCAATGATATCGCCGCTTCCAATAGTTACTTAATTATTTAACAGTAGAATAATTAGCACAAAATAACCCTGCTGAAAGGTATCAGCTTAGGACAAAATTGATCTCGATCATAATTTTCGTACTCAGAAGTGAGTAATCTTGGTTACGCCGCCAGGGAGATCACCTATCAAAAAGGTATGATGCTAAGGTAAGGCTCTTTTAGTAAATTAGTGAGCTGGAGCAGTGAGTAATCCTTTGTTTTACTGTGTGTTACGCAAGTGGGATCGGCTCTGACTATACTGTCAGACGTATCGAGCGCTGGTTTACTAAAAGAGTTTAAACATTATCAGGAGAGCATTATGGCTGTTACCAATATCGCTGAACTGAACGCCCTCGTCGAGCGCGTGAAAAAAGCCCAGCGTGAATATGCCAATTTCACCCAAGAACAGGTTGATAAAATCTTCCGCGCGGCCGCTCTGGCTGCTGCTGATGCTCGAATCCCTCTCGCTAAAATGGCCGTTGCCGAATCCGGCATGGGTATCGTTGAAGATAAAGTGATCAAAAACCACTTTGCTTCAGAGTATATCTACAACGCCTATAAAGATGAGAAAACCTGCGGTGTGCTGTCAGAAGACGATACTTTCGGCACCATCACCATCGCAGAACCGATCGGCATCATTTGCGGTATCGTTCCAACCACTAACCCAACCTCTACCGCCATTTTCAAATCTCTCATCAGCCTGAAGACACGTAACGCAATCATTTTCTCCCCGCATCCACGTGCGAAGGACGCTACCAACAAAGCGGCAGATATCGTGCTTCAGGCTGCCATTGCGGCGGGTGCGCCAAAAGATCTGATCGGCTGGATCGACCAACCTTCTGTTGAACTGTCCAACGCCCTGATGCATCACCCGGACATTAACCTGATTCTGGCGACCGGTGGTCCTGGTATGGTTAAAGCAGCGTACAGCTCCGGTAAACCAGCCATCGGCGTAGGCGCGGGTAATACCCCTGTTGTGATCGACGAAACGGCAGATATCAAGCGTGCAGTTGCTTCTGTGCTGATGTCTAAAACCTTCGATAACGGCGTTATCTGCGCATCTGAACAGTCAGTTGTCGTGGTTGATTCGGTATACGACGCCGTTCGTGAACGTTTCGCCAGCCACGGCGGCTACCTGTTACAAGGTAAAGAACTGAAAGCTGTTCAGGACGTAATTCTGAAAAATGGCGCGCTGAACGCGGCTATCGTAGGTCAGCCAGCGTATAAAATCGCTGAACTCGCTGGCTTTAGCGTCCCTGCTACCACCAAGATTCTGATTGGTGAAGTGAAAGTCGTCGATGAAAGTGAGCCGTTTGCTCACGAGAAACTCTCCCCGACGCTGGCAATGTACCGTGCGAAAGATTTCGATGACGCGGTAGAAAAAGCAGAGAAACTGGTGGCGATGGGCGGTATCGGCCACACCTCTTGCCTGTACACCGACCAGGATAACCAGCCTGAGCGTGTTGCTTACTTCGGTCAGAAGATGAAGACAGCACGTATCCTGATCAACACCCCTGCTTCTCAGGGTGGTATCGGTGACCTGTACAACTTCAAACTCGCACCTTCCCTGACTCTGGGTTGTGGTTCCTGGGGTGGTAACTCCATCTCTGAAAACGTTGGTCCAAAACACCTGATCAACAAGAAAACCGTTGCTAAGCGAGCTGAAAACATGTTGTGGCACAAACTTCCGAAATCTATCTACTTCCGCCGCGGCTCTCTGCCAATCGCGCTGGATGAAGTGATTACTGATGGCCACAAACGTGCGCTCATCGTGACCGACCGTTTCCTGTTCAACAATGGCTATGCAGACCAGATCACCTCTGTTCTGAAAGCGGCTGGCGTCGAAACTGAAGTCTTCTTTGAAGTTGAAGCTGACCCAACCCTGAGCGTTGTACGTAAAGGCGCTGAACTGGCGAACTCCTTCAAACCTGATGTGATCATCGCGCTGGGTGGCGGTTCCCCAATGGACGCCGCGAAAATTATGTGGGTGATGTACGAGCATCCGGAAACTCACTTCGAAGAACTGGCGCTGCGCTTTATGGATATCCGTAAACGTATCTACAAGTTCCCGAAAATGGGCGTGAAAGCGAAAATGATCGCCGTCACCACCACTTCCGGTACCGGTTCAGAAGTGACGCCATTTGCCGTTGTGACTGATGACGCAACCGGTCAGAAGTACCCGCTGGCTGACTACGCACTGACGCCAGATATGGCTATCGTTGACGCCAACCTGGTCATGGAAATGCCGAAATCACTGTGTGCATTCGGTGGTCTGGATGCGGTAACTCACGCTCTGGAAGCTTACGTTTCCGTACTGGCTTCTGAGTTCTCTGACGGTCAGGCTTTGCAGGCGCTGAAACTGCTGAAAGAAAACCTGCCAGCTTCTTACAACGAAGGTTCGAAAAACCCTGTAGCGCGTGAACGTGTACACAGTGCGGCAACCATCGCGGGCATCGCGTTTGCTAACGCCTTCCTGGGTGTCTGTCACTCCATGGCGCACAAGCTGGGTTCACAGTTCCACATTCCTCACGGTCTGGCGAACGCCCTGTTGATCAGCAACGTTATCCGCTATAACGCCAACGACAACCCAACCAAGCAGACTGCCTTCAGCCAGTACGACCGTCCACAGGCGCGCCGTCGTTATGCTGAAATCGCAGATCACCTGGGTCTGAGCGCACCGGGCGACCGTACTGCCGCGAAGATCGAGAAACTGCTGGCATGGCTGGAAAGTCTGAAGGCGGAACTGGGTATTCCTAAATCTATCCGCGAAGCAGGCGTTCAGGAAGCTGACTTCCTCGCTCACGTAGATAAGCTGTCTGAAGATGCATTCGATGACCAGTGTACTGGTGCTAACCCGCGCTACCCACTGATTTCCGAACTGAAACAGATCCTGCTGGATACTTATTACGGTCGTAACTTCACTGAAAGCGATGTCGCAGCCGTAAAAGTTGAAATCCCCGCAGTTGTAAAGGCTGACAAGAAAGCGAAGAAAAACGCTTGATTGACAGTGTGACAAAAAACCCGCCGCTGGCGGGTTTTTTTATATCTGAGGATACGTGAAACATTCTTATTATTTTCGATTGTCGCCCTGTAACGCCGTCAGCGAGCCTACAGCCAGCGCCTCTTTATAATGCTTGCGGCAGACCGAGACATAACGTTCATTGCCTCCTATCACCACCTGCTCGCCATCAGCATAGGGTTTACCCGACTGGTCCAGGCGAAGAACCATACTTGCCTTGCGGCCACAAAAGCAGATCGTTTTCAGTTCAACCAGCTTATCCGACCAGGCGAGCAGATACTGGCTCCCGGCAAATAACTCCCCACGAAAATCGGTACGTAATCCATAGCAAAGAACGGGAATATCCAGCTCATCAACGACCTCTGAAAGCGCATGGACCTGCTCGCGGGTCAGGAACTGGCTTTCATCCACCAGCACGCAATGGACAGGCTTAGAGGCATGCTCGGCACGAATGTCCTCCAGCAGGTCTGTTTCAGGGTTAAACAGCCTTGCAGGCGACGAGAGCCCTATTCTTGAGCTTACCTTCCCTGCCCCAAAACGATCGTCGATTTCGGCGGTATAAACAACGGTACGCATCCCTCGCTCCTGATAATTGTATGAGGATTGCAGTAACGCCGTCGATTTCCCTGCATTCATTGCCGAATAGTAGAAATAAAGTTGTGCCATTGGCCGAAGAACCCTAATCAATGTGTAATATTCCCGATGGATCATTGTACCATATTTTGTACCGTCATCAGCGGCGCGGTGCACACTCCAGCCTGTCATGCCTGCGTAAACCCTTCGCAAATAGCGCAAAATAATGCGTTAAAACAGGCAGTAATGACATTAAACACTGACAATAAGGTGAGCCCGCAACCAGAGATAACACTTCTTTTTATAGTGTCTTCTTCGTTCATTAAAATTCACTATTTATTAACTATTCCTGGCTTCGCTGCGCTTACGCGGGGTAATACAAAAGGCTGATATTTATCAACCGCAACTATAATTCCTGAGGTAAAAGTCACAAAACAAACATGCAAATGACGCGCTTTTGCCGTTTGAAACGATATCTCGCAGACCCAACAAACAATGAAATTTAAGTTAGCGTAATTAATAATAGCGTCGTTTATTTTGTATTTTTTGAATTCCTTACATTCCCACCTATTGCACAAGTGAAATTAAGGCTCTATTATTAGGACAACAAACCCACCCCCATTATAAGTTTGAGATTACTACAATGAGCGAAGCACTTAAAATTCTGAACAACATCCGTACTCTTCGTGCGCAGGCAAGAGAATGTACCCTTGAGACGCTTGAAGAAATGCTCGAAAAATTAGAAGTTGTAGTTAACGAACGTCGTGAAGAAGAAAGCGCAGCTGCGGCTGAAATCGAAGAACGTACACGTAAACTGCAACAGTATCGCGAAATGCTGATTGCCGATGGTATCGATCCAAACGAATTGCTGAACAGCATGGCTGCGGCTAAAACCGGTACCAAAGCAAAACGCGCGGCACGTCCTGCTAAATATAGCTACATCGATGAGAACGGCGAAGAGAAAACCTGGACCGGCCAGGGTCGTACTCCTGCTGTAATCAAGAAAGCAATGGACGAACAAGGTAAACAACTGGATGACTTCCTGATCAAGGATTAATCTGGAAAGAATCTGAAAAATCCCGCCCTGTGCGGGATTTTTTATGCCTGTAATATTAGCCCGAACATCTCCTTACATTCTGTCATATTGCGAGGCTTACTATTTAACGTCCTTGACAATCCCCCACCAATTACAGAGTGACAGGCATAAAAAAACCGGTGGGCATCGCCACACCGGTCTTGTTCACAGGCTGGTGAGTTTATTACTTAATACCCACGCTACCTTTGAGCCAGGCTTTAAATTCTTCACCCAGGCTGTTATGGCGAATACCATATTCGACGAATGCCTGCATATAACCGAGCTTATTCCCGCAGTCATGGCTCTTACCTTTCATATGGTAGGCTTCCACGGTCTCTTTCTCGATGAGCATATCGATAGCATCCGTCAGCTGGATTTCATCGCCCGCACCCGGAGGCGTTTTCGCCAGCAGCGCCCAAATTTCAGCGCTCAGTACGTAACGGCCAACGACAGCAAGGTTAGACGGCGCGACGTCCGCTTTAGGTTTTTCAACAACGCCAACCATCGGTACGCTTTCGCCAGGTTGCAGGTCAACGCCTTTGCAGTCAACCACACCGTAAGCGGTCACGTCGTCGACGGGCTCAACCATAATCTGGCTGCTGCCGGTTTCGTCGAAGTGTTTAATCATTTCCGCCAGGTTTTCCTGGGAAAGATCGGACTCGTACTCATCAAGAATTACGTCAGGCAGGATAACCGCGACCGGCTCATCACCCACTACCGGGTGTGCGCACAATACTGCGTGCCCCAGGCCTTTCGCCAGGCCCTGACGAACCTGCATAATGGTAACGTGTGGAGGGCAAATAGACTGCACTTCCTCCAGCAGCTGGCGCTTAACGCGTTTTTCCAGCATTGCTTCGAGTTCGAAACTGGTATCGAAATGGTTTTCGATAGAGTTTTTAGATGAATGCGTCACCAGCACAATTTCGGTGATACCTGCTGCAATACATTCATTCACGACATACTGGATTAATGGCTTATCAACCAGAGGCAGCATCTCTTTTGGGATTGCCTTCGTCGCTGGCAACATCCTGGTACCCAATCCCGCCACCGGGATAACGGCCTTTCTGACTTTCGAATTAAGGGCAGCCATTGAAATTCTCCTGAACTGTTCAAGTTTTGAACTTTTATGCATTGAATAACGCGTTGAGTATACCGTCTCAGCCACTAATACGGGTCTGAAAAGAACGCGTTGCCGATCAATTAAGACAAATACGCATGAAACTTGCAGCGATAGTAGCACTGCCAGCAAAAACACAGGTAAAGCAATCTGAAAAATAAAATCTGACTGCTTACTCCGTGGACAACATTAAGCGCAACCGCCCTCCGGCACCCCAAATTTGGCACTGCCAGGAGGTGCAGCGATGGCTAATTTGATTAAGGTAAGTATTTCCCAGCGTACCCAACGGCACGCCGTTACTCACCTGAATATGGTGTTCGCCAGTATTCAGTGTGGCATTTAAACCCGCAGATACCAGAATAAGGTTATTCAACCCGCTGTGATAATAGCCAACCAGAAGCGGGAACTGCCCCGGCAAATTGGCCTGGCGAAAAAGTTGGTTGACCTGTTTTAGTAAACTGCCTAACTCAGGAAGTCGTTGCCCCTGATGGGATAATTGTTCCTGTAGCAATCCATTAAACAGCGCCCGGAGTAATAAGGCCGCCAGAACGCCGTTATCTCCCGCTCGGGTAACATCCAGGCAATAAAAAGCGAGGTCGGAATCCGAGAGCGGCGCAATATCCAGTACCAGTCCAGGCTGGTCAGCCGCTACCAGCTGGCGATAATTTACTCTGCAATGAGAGATATTTTGCTGCACCGGCGGCTGAAGTTCCTGAAGCAGCTTCGCGGCCGCGAGCGGATTACTGACTAAAGCATCCCAGTCCTGGAAAAGACGTTCTTCTTCTTCCACCCGGGAATTGAACATATTGGGATACAGGCAGGCCAACACCGTTTCACGCAGACGGTTTAAATCTTTAACCGGTTTGAGCAGGATATCCTGCACTCCTAAACGCAACGCCTTAGCTATATCCGCCATATTTTCGGTGGCCGAGATCACCAGTATCGGTGTCTGATAACCTTCATTACGCAGGTTTTCCACCAGCATTAATCCGTCCATGCGCGGCATCTCGAGATCGCAGATCATCAGATCCGGCGCCATGCTGGCCATTTTTTCCAGTGCCTCGACGCCATCTTCGGCGAGGGACGTGGTTGCACCCAGTGAGGATAACCACGAATCCAGTAGCGATCGGAAAACGGGCTCGTCTTCAACTATCAAAATATGTTTTCCGGCCAATGGCTGTGTCATGGTTCCTCCCCTGGCTGACAGTTACTCAATAGTGGCATGCTATTGGTACTATCGCCTGTCAGATTTTGCTGAAGTAATCAAAAAAGTGCTCAACGTGCTGTACGCACAAAAGGCAACAGTTCATCTATTTTCTTTTCGACGGCTAACGAGCCCGCTGCTATGGCGGCCTCAGCCCGGTGGAAATCAAGGGTAGAGATTTGTGGACAATAGGGTTGAATAAGAATATCCGGAGGATCGCCAGCCATACGGTTTCGCTTCAGGCGATTCTCAAGAATTTGAATAGAGGTCGTCATGATTTCAATGGCGTTCGGCGCGGTCACCGCGCGACGGGCAGCCAGGCGCCCTATTCTGCCGCGTAAACGCGCATGCCAGGCAAGTTTCTCTTCTTCCGCGTCATCGCTCTGAAGATTAACCGGCATCAAATCCTGCTGCATGAGGTGAGCATCGTGCTGTAAATCCACGGCAATGACGATATCCGCCCCCATGGCGCGCGTCAGAGAGACAGGGACAGGATTCACTACGCCACCGTCAACGAGCCAGTAGCCATTGTGAGGCACAGGCGCCATTAATCCAGGCATACTACAGGATGCACGAACGGCGAGATGAATATCCCCTTCGGTGAGCCATAACTCCCTGCCCGTACTGAGGTTGGTTGCGACGGCCCCGAAAGGCATTTGGCAGTGGCTGAAGTCAGCGAGGGGCATTATCTTGCGAAACTGATTGAACACGCGTTCGCCGCGCAGCAGGCCGCCACGCTGCCAGGAGAGATCCATCAGGCGCAGCACATCCCAGTAACTGAAGGAGCGCACCCAGCTTTCAAGCTCCGGGAGCTTACCGCAGGCGTACGCGGATCCGACCAGCGACCCGATAGAACATCCTGCGACAATATCAACGTCAATCCCCATCTGGTTTAAGGTATTGATAACGCCAATATGTGACCAACCCCGGGCTGCACCTGAGCCCAACGCCAGTCCAATTTTTACCTTTCTCATTAGCCCTGTTTTACTTCCCCTGGATTCCCGACATAGCGTCAACGCACCTGCTCAGTTAACATATTGCTACCTTAAGCGTTTAACGCCTTATTTTTTGTTCCAGGAAGAGAATCGTGTCTCAACTCTGCCCCTGTGGTAGCGCTCTGGAGTATAGCCTATGTTGCCAGCGATATCTTTCTGGCGAGCAGGTTGCACCAGACCCGTCACACCTTATGCGCTCGCGGTATACTGCTTTTGTGATCAAAAACGCAGACTACCTGATTAAAACCTGGCATCCGTCCTGCCATGCTGCCGATTTTCGCCAAGAGATTGAAGCTGGTTTTGCCAACACCGTCTGGCTGGGCCTCACCATCTTTGAAGCCGCTCCCGGCCGCGATGCCAACGAGGGCTATGTCAGTTTTGTCGCCCGCTTTAGCGAACAAAACAAACCCGGCGCCATCATTGAACGCTCACGGTTCTTAAAGGACAGCGGGCAATGGTATTATATTGACGGCACACGTCCGCAATTCGGTCGTAACGATCCCTGCCCCTGTGGTTCAGGAAAAAAATTTAAAAAGTGTTGCGGCAGTAATGCCTGACAACTCAGACTTCGCAAATACATAAACAGGATTTCCCGGCGATGCAATCATTACAACGTAAAGTTCTGCGCACTATCTGTCCCGATCAAAAAGGGCTGATCGCACGAATTACCAACATTTGCTACAAGCATGAACTGAATATCGTGCAGAACAACGAGTTCGTTGACCACCGTACCGGTCGCTTCTTTATGCGTACCGAACTGGAAGGCATTTTCAACGACACAACCCTGCTTGCCGATCTGGACAGCGCCCTGCCGGAAGGCTCGGTGCGTGAGCTTAACCCGGCAGGCCGTCGCCGCATTGTCATTCTGGTCACCAAAGAGGCGCACTGCCTGGGCGATCTGCTGATGAAAGCCAACTACGGTGGCCTGGACGTCGAAATTGCCGCCGTCATTGGCAACCACGAGACGCTGCGTACGCTGGTTGAACGTTTCGACATTCCGTTTGAACTGGTCAGTCACGAAGGCCATACCCGTGAAGAGCACGACAACCTGATGGCTGCTGCGATTGAAGCGCATAACCCGGACTACGTGGTGCTGGCGAAATATATGCGCGTGCTGACGCCATCCTTCGTGGCGCGCTTCCCGAACAAGATTATCAACATCCACCACTCCTTCCTGCCCGCCTTTATTGGCGCGCGTCCGTATCACCAGGCATACGAGCGTGGGGTGAAGATCATTGGCGCAACCGCGCACTACGTGAATGACAATCTGGACGAAGGCCCAATCATCATGCAGGACGTAATTCACGTGGATCACACCTACACGGCAGAAGATATGATGCGTGCTGGCCGTGACGTTGAGAAGAACGTACTGAGCCGTGCGCTGTATCAGGTACTTGCCCAGCGCGTCTTTGTGTACGGCAACAGAACGATTATTCTTTAATCCTTCGGAAAATGAATTGATTAGCTTTACGCCTTTACGGATAAAAAGCAGGCAAACAGCTTCATTTCCCTAAAGGAATGCTTTACAGGGGCGTCTCATTTGATATGATGCGCCCCGCTTCCAACAGGAAGCAGGCCAGTTAAAAGCATTACCCCGTGGTGGGGTTCCCGAGCGGCCAAAGGGAGCAGACTGTAAATCTGCCGTCATCGACTTCGAAGGTTCGAATCCTTCCCCCACCACCATCACTTCCAGATTCTTAAGCACTCATTCAAGCACAATGCACCATATTTCTCGATGCCGGGAGTAATCCTTCCCTGCCTGTTTTCCCCGGTGGCGCTTCGCTTACCGGGGCTACAAATAGGGTCTGTAGGCCGGGTAAGGCGCAGCCGCCACCCGGCATCCGCACGAAATCCTGGATCGGGGACAAAAAAAACCCCGCAAATGCGGGGTTGTATTAATACAGCGAATCAGCGACGAGCACGCACAATCTGATATTTGCGCGTCAGATACTCCACCGGCGCACTCCAGATGTGCACCAGGCGAGAGAACGGGAACAGCACAAAGAGGGTCATACCCAGCACCAGGTGAACGCGGAAGATAAACGCCACGCCGTCCAGATGCTCAGAGGCGCCCCCGCGGAAGGTCACGACAGACTGCGCCCATCCCACCAGCTTCATCATCTCGCTGCCGTCCATATGCTGCGCAGAGAATGGAATAGTCAGCAGACCAAGCGCACACTGCACCATCAGCAGGGAGAGGATCAGGATGTCCGCTCCGGTCGTGGTAGCCCGCACGCGTGGGCTGAACAGACGGCGTTTCAGCAGCAACAGACCACCCACCAGGGTCATCACGCCGCAGGCGCCGCCGGCAATCATCGCCATCTTCTGCTTCACGTCAATCGGCAGCCACGCTTCGTACATCCAGTGCGGGGTCAGCATCCCCAGGAAGTGACCGGCGAAAATCCCCAAAATCCCGATGTGGAACAGGTTTGACGCCAGGTTCATCCCTTTACGATCCAGCATCTGGCTGGAGGCAGCACGCCAGGTGTACTGGCCATAGTCATAACGCAGCCAGCTTCCCACCAGGAATACGGTGCCCGCGATATACGGGTAAATGTCAAAGAAGAACATATTCAGGAAGTGCATTAGTGCTGTCCTCCGTTAGAGATATTCAAATATTGCGGAGCCACCGCTCCGGCAAAACGACGCTGATGCGCGGAGATTTCAGATTCGCCACAGCTCTGGTCAGCAAAGAATTTCACCTGCTCTTCTTCCCAGACGGCATCCAGTGCTTGTGGGGTATCGTCCCGGGCTTCATCCGCGATTTTTTCCGCCACTTTTTGACTGTCAACCGAGGCGTTAGCCAGTTTCACCAGCAGATCGAACAGGACTGCATAGCTGCTCTCACGTTGCTGGAGACGCGCGCCGAGCAACGCCAGAATAGGAGCAATGTCCTGTAACCCGCCCAGCGCTTCCTCTTTCGGCAACTGTGCCAGATATTCCAGATACAGCGGCAGGTGATCCGGCAGCTCGCGGCTGTCGAGTTGCAAACCGTGCTGCTCGTACTGGGCCATCAGATCCACCATCGCCTGACCACGGTCGCGGGATTCACCGTGAACGTGTTCGAACAGCAGCAGAGACGTTGCACGGCCGCGATCAAACAGCTGGCTGTAGTCCGCCTGCGCATCAAGAAGCTCGCGCGCCAGCAGGTCGCGGAGGAAAATGCCCAGCTTCTGGGCATCCTCTTTATCCAGGTTTTCAGATGACGCGAGTGCATCAAAGAGTTCCTGTTGATGCTGCACAAGCGCAGCATCAGGGTACTCGAGCAGACGCGAAACAATGACAAGTTCAATCATTGGTGCGGCTCCGTTTTGCTGGTCACATCCATCACGTCAATGCGGCGGCTGTTGAACAGGTTGAATTTGCTGTCTGACCCGTGGCAACCGTCGCCAAAGGTAAAGCCACACCCACTTTTCTCCGGGAAGGCCTCGCGAGCCAGTTCACGGTGGCTGCTCGGCACCACGAAACGATCTTCGTAGTTAGCGATTGCCAGATAGCGGTACATCTCCTGCGCCTGCGCTTCGGTCAGACCAACCTCCTCCAGCGCGCGGGTATCGTTAACGCCGTCAACGGTTTCCGCACGTTTGAAGTGACGCATCGCCAGCATACGTTTCAGCGCGAGCAGTACCGGCTGGGTATCCCCTGCGGTGAGCAGGTTAGCCAGATACTGAACCGGGATACGCAGGCTTTCCACGTCCGGCAGAATGCCGTTGCTGCCCAGTTCACCCGCGTCCGCCGCAGACTGAATTGGAGACAGCGGCGGCACGTACCAGACCATCGGCAGCGTGCGGTATTCCGGGTGCAGCGGCAGGGCCAGCTTCCAGTCCATCGCCATCTTGTACACCGGAGACTGCTGTGCGGCGTCAATCACGCTCTGCGGAATACCGTCTTTCAGCGCCTGCTCAATCACCTTCGGATCGTTCGGATCGAGGAAGACGTCCAGCTGACGCTGATACAGATCTTTCTCGTGCTCGGTGCTTGCGGCATTTTCAATCGCGTCCGCGTCGTACAGCAGCACGCCGAGGTAGCGGATACGACCTACGCAGCTCTCTGAGCAGACGGTCGGCATACCGGCTTCGATACGCGGATAGCAGAAGATGCACTTCTCAGACTTACCGCTCTTCCAGTTGAAGTAGATTTTTTTGTACGGGCAGCCGGTGATGCACATACGCCAGCCGCGGCACTTGTCCTGGTCGATCAGCACAATGCCGTCCTCTTCACGCTTGTAGATGGCGCCGCTTGGGCAGGTCGCCACGCACGCCGGGTTAAGGCAGTGTTCGCACAGGCGCGGCAGGTACATCATGAAGGTGTTTTCGAACTGGCCGTACATCGCCTTCTGCATGTTCTCGAAGTTCTGGTCTTTGGCGCGTTTTTCGAACTCGCCGCCCAGAATCTCTTCCCAGTTTGGACCGCTGGTAATTTTGTCCATGCGCTGGCCGGTGATCAGCGAGCGAGGACGGGCGATCGGCTGGTGTTTGCTTTCCGGCGCGTTGTGCAGGTTCTGATAGTCGTAATCAAACGGCTCGTAGTAATCATCAATGCCCGGCAGATGCGGGTTAGCGAAGATTTTACCCAGCAGCATGGCACGGTTACCCATGCGCGGTTGCAGTTTGCCGTTGATTTTACGGATCCAGCCGCCCTTCCACTTCTCCTGGTTTTCCCAGTCGGTCGGGAAGCCGGTGCCCGGCTTACTTTCCACGTTGTTGAACCAGGCGTACTCCATACCTTCACGGCTGGTCCAGACGTTTTTACAGGTGACTGAGCAGGTATGACAGCCGATGCATTTATCCAGATTCAGCACCATGCCGACTTGTGAACGAATTTTCATTTTACGCTCTCCTGTACCTGGTCATTACCTTCGCCGTCTAACCAGTTAATATTCTTCATCTTACGTACCACCACGAACTCATCGCGGTTCGATCCTACGGTGCCGTAGTAGTTAAAGCCGTAGGCCAGCTGGGCATAGCCACCGATCATGTGGGTTGGCTTCGGCGTAATACGGGTCACGGAGTTGTGAATACCACCACGCTGCTCGGTGATCTCTGACCCCGGCAGGTTCACGATACGTTCCTGCGCGTGGTACATCATGGTCATCCCGGCCGGTACGCGCTGGCTCACCACCGCACGTGCCGTCAGGGCGCCGTTGCTGTTAAACACTTCGATCCAGTCGTTATCTTCGATACCCAGATCTTTGGCGTCCGCTTCGCTCATCCAGACGATTGGCCCCCCGCGCGACAGCGTCAGCATCAGCAGGTTGTCGCTATAGGTGGAGTGGATACCCCACTTCTGGTGCGGCGTCAGGAAGTTCAGCGCCTTCTCCGGGTTACCGTTCGATTTCGCGCCCATCACCGCTTTCACGGAGCGGGTGTCGATTGGCGGACGGTAAACCAGCAGGCTTTCCCCGAAGTCGCGCATCCACTGGTGATCCTGATAGAGCGACTGACGACCAGACAGGGTGCGCCATGGGATCAGCTCGTGAACGTTGGTATAACCGGCGTTGTAAGACACATGCTCATCTTCGAGGCCTGACCAGGTCGGGCTGGAGATAATCTTGCGCGGCTGGGCCTGAATATCGCGGAAGCGGATTTTCTCTTCCTCTTTATTCGTCGCCAGGTGCGTATGGTCACGACCAGTAAATTCACTCAGCGCCGCCCAGGCTTTCACGGCAACGTGGCCGTTGGTTTCCGGTGCCAGGGTCAGGATCATTTCCGCCGCATCAATTGCTGTGTTCAGCATTGGCTGGCCTTTTGCCGGGCCGTCCGCCTTGGTGTAATTGAGCTTGCGCAGCAGGTCCATTTCGCTCTGGGTGTTCCAGGCGATGCCTTTACCGCCGTTACCGATCTTCTCCATCAGCGGGCCGATAGAGGTAAAGCGCTCGTAGGTTGCCGGGTAATCGCGTTCAACCGGAATAATGTGCGGCGCGGTCACGCCCGGGATCAGGTCGCACTCGCCTTTTTTCCAGTCCTTCACGTCCAGCGGCTGCGCCAGTTCGGCAGCGGAGTCGTGCTGGATGGGCAGCGTCACCACGTCGGTCTCTTTGCCCAGGTGCCCTACACAGACTTCGGAGAATTTCTTCGCGATGTCTTTGTAAATTTCCCAGTCGCTTTTTGATTCCCACGCCGGGTCAACGGCCGCAGACAGCGGATGAATAAACGGATGCATATCCGACGTATTCATATCGTCTTTTTCGTACCAGGTGGCAGTAGGCAGCACGATGTCGGAATACAGGCAGGTACTGGACAGACGGAAGTCCAGCGTTACCACCAGATCCAGCTTGCCGTCGAGACCGTTGTCTTTCCACTCCACCTCTTCCGGCTTCACGCCGCCCTGCTTGCCGAGATCTTTACCCTGAATACCATTTTCGGTACCGAGCAGGTATTTCAGCATGTACTCGTGGCCTTTACCGGACGAACCCAGCAGGTTAGAGCGCCAGATAAACAGGTTACGCGGATGGTTTTTACCGTTCTCCGGCTGTTCTGCCGCGAAGCGGATTGAGCCGTCTTTAAGTGATTTAACGGTGTAGTCCACCGGTGACATGCCCGCCTGCTTCGCCGCTTCCGCAATGCGCAGCGGGTTCGTGCCCAGCTGCGGCGCAGACGGCAGCCAGCCCATACGCTCAGCGCGCACGTTGAAGTCAATCAGGTGGCCGCTGTAGCGGGATTTATCCGCCATCGGCGACAGCAGCTCCTGCGCGGTGACCGTCTCGTAGCGCCACTGGCTGGAGTGGTTATAGAAGTAGGAGGTACTGTTCATGTGACGAGCCGGACGCTGCCAGTCAAGGGCAAACGCCAGCGGTTGCCAGCCGGTCTGCGGACGCAGTTTTTCCTGGCCCACGTAGTGCGCCCAGCCGCCGCCGCTCTGCCCGACGCAGCCGCAGAAGATCAGCATGTTGATCAGGCCGCGATAGTTCATGTCGAGGTGATACCAGTGGTTCAGACCGGCACCGACGATGATCATGGAACGACCGTGGGTTTTGTCGGCGTTTTCCGCAAATTCGCGGGCGATACGGGTGATCTGGGCGCGTGGCACACCGGTGATCTGCTCCGCCCAGGCTGGGGTATAAGCCTTCACGTCATCATAGCTGGTCGCGCAGTTTTCGTCGTTCAGGCCGCGCTCCAGGCCGTAGTTCGCCATGGTCAGATCGTAGACGGTAGTGACCAGAGCAGTAGAACCGTCCGCCAGTTGCAGGCGCTTCACCGGCAGCTTGTGCATCAGAACGTTTTGCAACTCAACCTTGTTGAAGTGCTCGGAACCTTCACCACCAAAGTACGGGAAGCCGACATCGGCGATCTCATCCTGGCTGCCCAGCATGCTGAGACGCAGCTCCGTCTCTTCACCCGTGGTGCCGTTACGCTGCTCCAGGTTCCATTTGCCTTTTTCGCCCCAGCGGAAGCCGATAGAACCGTTTGGCGCCACCAGCTCGCCGTTGCTGTTGCAGGCGACCGTTTTCCACTCCGGGTTGTTTTCCTGACCCAGCGCGTCCACCAGATCCGCAGCACGCAGCATACGGCCTGCGGCGTAATAGCCGTCACGCTCTTCGAGCATCACCAGCATAGGCATGTCGGTGTAGCGACGGACGTAATCAGTGAAGTACTGGCTTGGCTTGTCGAGGTGGAACTCACGCAGCATGACGTGGCCCATCGCCAGCGCCATTGCGGCATCGGTACCCTGTTTCGGCGCCAGCCACAGGTCGCACAGTTTGGCGATTTCGGCGTAATCCGGGGTCACGGCGACGGTTTTGGTCCCTTTGTAACGTACTTCAGTAAAGAAGTGCGCATCCGGGGTACGGGTCTGCGGAACGTTAGAGCCCCAGGCGATGATGTAGCTGGAGTTGTACCAGTCAGCGGACTCCGGCACGTCGGTCTGCTCGCCCCAGGTCTGAGGCGACGCTGGCGGCAGGTCGCAGTACCAGTCGTAGAAGCTCAGGCAGGTACCACCGATGAGTGACAGGTAGCGCGCGCCGGAGGCGTAAGAGACCATCGACATCGCCGGGATTGGCGAGAAGCCTGCCACACGGTCAGGACCGTAGGTTTTCACTGTGTAGACGTTGGAAGCCGCAATCAGCTCGTTCACCTCTTTCCAGGAAGAACGAACGAAACCACCGCGACCACGCGCCTGCTTGAAGCTTTTCGCTTTGTCGGCATCTTCAATGATGGAGGCCCAGGCATCAACCGGATCGCTGTGCTGCGCTTTCGCTTCACGCCACATTTTCATCAGGCGTTTACGCATCAGCGGGTATTTCAGACGGTTGGCGCTGTAGAGATACCAGGAGTAGCTGGCACCACGCGGGCAGCCGCGCGGCTCGTGGTTCGGCATATCCGGACGGGTACGCGGATAATCGGTCTGCTGCATTTCCCAGGTCACCAGACCGTTTTTAACGAAAATCTTCCAGCTACATGAGCCAGTGCAGTTTACGCCGTGGGTAGAACGGACAACTTTGTCATGCTGCCAGCGTTGACGGTAACCGTCTTCCCAGTCCCGGTTGGTATCCAGAACCTGGCCGTGCCCATCGGCAAAAGTTTCACCCTTCTGTTTGAAGTAGCGAAACCGGTCCAAAAATTTGCTCATCGGGTATCTCCTGTGTGGAGCCTGTGGCTCTCTAAATCGACATTGCTGATTTGCAGCGAAGGTAACGCTATGAAAGATGGTGAGAATTGATAACGATCAAGACGAAGGGGGACTCTGAAGGGGGGTATTAGATCAAATACCACTAAAGCGGTATCCGTTAATATTTTTTAACTTTATGATTTATATAGATATATTTTATTTATCGTACAATAGTCTAGGCAAAATTTAACATCTTAGGTATTAAGGGGTAGACACACCTGTAAAGCGATGACGATCACAGCGTTACCTGCGGGTGACCACGGGTAACGCTATTAGTATGTTGTAACTATTTAGTATTTAAAAAAAGCGCGGCACTCAGGCCGCGCAAACGGATAATCAAGCTTACTTGTTTTTCTTGGTATTACGGCCATATACCAGCCAGGTGATGACCACGCAGGCGATATAGAAGACGAGGAATACCTTCATCGCACCCGCCGGAGAGCCGGTCAGATCCAGTGAGATACCGAACGCTTTTGGAATAAAGAAGCCGCCAATCGCGCCAATCGCAGAGATAAACCCAAGCGCCGCAGCGGTATCGGTGGCAGCTTCACGCATTGCCTGCTCGTCGCTCCCGCCCTGCGCTTTCACGCGGTCCATGGTCAGCTTGCGGAAGATGACAGAGATCATCTGGAAAGTAGACGCACTGCCCAGCCCGGCGGTCAGGAACAGCACCATGAAGACACCGAAGAAGGCAAAGAAGTTACCCCCCTCACCACCCGCAGGCAGCGTCAGGAACAGCAGCGCACAGAAGATGGCCATCACAATAAAGTTCACCAGCGTAACGCGCGTGCCGCCCAGACGGTCGGAGATCATCCCGCCCAGCGAACGTGCCAGCGCGCCAATAAACGGACCGAAGAAGGCAAACTGAAGGATCTGCACGTCCGGGAACTGGGTTTTAGACAGCATGGCAAAGCCTGCGGAGAAACCGATGAACGAGCCGAAGGTCGCCAGATACAGCAGCGCCATCACCCACAGGTGGCCACGCTTCAGCACCGGCAGCTGCTCGCTCAGTGACGCTTTGGACGCGGACAGATCGTTCATGAAGAACCACGCCGCCAGGGTAAAGACCACCAGGAACGGTACCCAAATCCAGGAGGCGTTTTGCAGGAACAGCACGGAACCGTCGGGCTGCGTCACACCGCCGCCGCCAAAGGCCGCAAAGATGGAGACAGAGATCGCCAGCGGAGCAATCAGCTGCATCACGCTCACGCCCATGTTACCCAGGCCGCCGTTAATGCCCAGCGCACCGCCCTGCTTCGCTTTCGGGAAGAAGAAGCTGATGTTTGCCATACTGGATGCAAAGTTTGCCCCCGCAAAACCGCACAGCAGAGAGATAATCACGAACACGCTAAACGGTGTGGAGGTATCCTGCACCGCAAAACCGAGCCACACGCACGGTACGATCATGATCCCGGTACTGAAAGCCGTCCAGCGACGACCACCAAATACCGGCACCATAAACGCATAAGGAACGCGCAGCAGTGCGCCTGAAAGCGACGGCAACGCGGTCAACATAAACAGCTGATCGGTGGTAAAGGTAAAGCCCACTTTTGGCAGGTTAACCGCAACCGCACTGAACAACATCCAGACGCAAAACGCCAGTAACAGACATGGAACGGAAATCCACAGATTACGACTTGCTACACGGTGGCCGCGCTGTTGCCAGAACGCCGGATCCTCTGGACGCCAGTCTGTAATAACGGCACCAGTTTCCCTTTCGGGAGCGGAAGAGTGACTCATAGACACCTCTGATTCTCGAATGATGCTGCAAACATTAGGGCTTTAGGGCGGCGGTAAGTTGATATAAATCAAAGGAAAAGTGGGAGGTTTTGCGGCGAAAAAAAAGCCATCACTCTTAATGAGTAGATGCAAAACGTAAAAAAGGTGTGGTTTTTCACGGTGCTGACGCATCCCTGCTTCGTCCACCCACTAACCGTTACCCCTCTGGCAATTTAGAGGTAATCCTTTATTGGTATGGGTATACTCCAGGGTATGCACCAGAATAGCGCCATTCCTGCAATCAGGTCACGTCAGGAGCCCGGCAACTCTATGTTAAAAAGATGTTTATCTCCGCTGACGCTGGTTAACCAGCTGGCGCTTATTGTTCTGCTGTCCACCGCTATCGGCGTGACCGGCATGGCTATTTCTGGCTGGCTTGTACAGGGTGTACAGGGTAACGCGCATGCCATCAACGAGGCAGGCTCGCTACGTATGCAGAGTTACCGGCTGCTGGCGTCGGTGCCGCTGACGCAGGCTGACCAACCGCTTATCGACGAAATGGAGCGTACCGCATTCAGCCCTGAACTGGAAAGAGCCGCCATCCGTGACGGTCAGCAATCTCAGCTTAAGGCGCTTCAGGACTACTGGCATACCCAGCTGGAGCCAGGATTAAAGCGGGCGGAAGACCGGGAAACGGTCGCCCGGGATGTCGCCGGGTTTGTATCACGCATCGATCGTCTTGTCTCCTCATTCGATCGCACCACGGAGTTACGCATTGACCGTGTGGTGATGGTTCACCGCGCAATGGCCCTGTTTATGGGTTTGCTGCTGATTTTCACGGTTATCTGGCTGCGCGCGCGGTTGCTAAACCCCTGGAAACAGCTCCTGGCGATGGCCCGCGCCGTCACACAGCGCGATTTTACCCAGCGCACGCACATCAGCGGGCGCAACGAAATGGCGATGCTCGGCGAGGCGCTCAATACCATGTCGGCAGAGCTATCAGAAAGCTATGCGGTACTGGAACAACGCGTCCAGGAGAAAACCGCCGGGCTTGAGCAGAAAAACGAGATCCTCTCTTTCCTCTGGCAGGCGAACCGTCGTCTGCATATGCAGGTCCCGCTTTGCGAACGTCTCTCGCCGGTACTGAACGGCCTGCAAAATCTGACTCTGCTCCGCGATCTTGAGCTTCGGGTTTACGACGTTGAAGATGAGGAAAACCATCAGGAATTTACCTGTCAGTCGGACATCTCCTGCGACGATAAAGGGTGTCATCTGTGCCCGCGCGGCTTGCCGCCGCTTACCACCAGCGGCACGACCCTCAAGTGGCGGCTGATGGACAGCCATACCCAGTACGGTATTTTGCTGGCCACCCTGCCCGCCGGACGTCACCTGAGCCACGATCAGCAGCAGCTGGTCGATACGCTTGTTGAGCAGCTCACGGCCACGCTGGCGCTCGACCGCCACCAGGAGAAACAGCAGCAGCTGATCGTGATGGAGGAGCGTGCCACCATCGCCCGCGAGCTGCACGACTCCATCGCCCAGTCCCTCTCCTGCATGAAGATGCAGGTGAGCTGCCTGCAAATGCAGGATGAAGGCATGCCCGAGAGCAGCAAACAGCTGCTCAGTCAGATCCGCAACGAGCTTAACACCTCGTGGGTTCAGCTTCGCGAGCTGCTGACCACCTTCCGTTTGCAGCTCACCGAGCCGGGGCTGCGCCCTGCGCTGGAATCCAGCTGTCAGGAGTTTAGTGCCCGGCTGGGCTTCCCGGTGAAGCTGGATTACCAGCTGCCACCGCGTTTTGTGCCCTCTCATCAGGCGATCCATTTGCTGCAAATTGCCCGTGAAGCCCTGAGCAATGTGCTCAAGCATGCCGAGGCGACGGCCGTCACGGTCACCGTCAGCTGCCAGGATAATCAGGTGAAGCTAAGGGTTCAGGATAACGGCCGCGGCGTGCCGGAAAATGCCGAACGAACGAACCACTATGGTTTAATTATCATGCGAGACCGCGCGCAAAGCCTGCGCGGTGATTGCCAGGTTCGCCGGGGAGAGTCAGGTGGCACCGAAGTTGTGGTCACCTTTATACCCGAAAAGCCCCTCATAACTGCTCAAGGAGAAAACCATGACTAATCAGGAACCGGCATCTATCCTGTTGATTGACGATCATCCGATGCTGCGCACTGGCGTTAAACAGCTTGTCAGCATGGCGCCAGATATCACCGTCGTCGGGGAAGCCAGTAACGGCGAACAGGGTATTGAACTTGCCGAATCGCTCGATCCTGATTTGATCTTGCTCGATCTCAACATGCCGGGCATGAATGGCCTGGAAACCCTCGACAAGCTGCGGGAGAAATCCCTCTCTGGCCGGGTGGTGGTCTTCAGCGTCTCAAACCATGAAGAAGACGTGGTCACCGCCCTCAAGCGAGGGGCAGACGGCTATCTGCTGAAAGATATGGAGCCGGAAGATCTGCTCAAGGCGCTGCAACAGGCTGCCGCAGGCGAGATGGTGCTGAGTGAAGCGTTAACGCCGGTACTGGCCGCCAGCCTGCGTGCGAACCGCGCCACGTCTGACCGCGACGTCAGCCAGTTGACCCCGCGCGAGCGTGACATTCTGAAGCTGATTGCCCAGGGGCTGCCGAACAAAATGATCGCCCGCCGTCTGGACATCACCGAGAGCACGGTCAAAGTGCATGTCAAACACATGCTGAAAAAAATGAAGTTAAAATCCCGCGTCGAAGCCGCCGTCTGGGTGCATCAGGAGCGCATTTTTTAACTTACTCATCCGGCAGCAACTTCCACCGTGGATCGTCGGCAGGCATTGCGACGAGCGGTTGCACCACGGAAAGCGTGATCTCATTGGAGGAGACACGCTGCCCATCCTTATCTTCCACCACGGCCGTAAGCCGCCATGCGTTTTTCGCCCCTTCTGAATCATCCCATGCAGGCATGATCACACTCCAGCCATCGCTGCTGTTGCCGTTTGCCGGTGAGGTCAGGCTGAGCGCCTGGGTATCACCCAGCCAGTGGATCTGCCGGATACCGTGCTTGCTGCGAATTTGCAGCTTAAGCATCACCGTTTCGCCTGGCTTAAGATCCCACGGCGGCGTGGCAAGATATACCGAGAGGGTTTTGCGCTGACGAAATTCCATCACGGGCAGATTATCGCGCTCAGGTGAATCATAGCGACTGCCCCGCAGCGAGCGCGTCGCCGCCACTTCCCCGGCGGAAAGCTGTTTCGCCAGCGGCACGCCAAAACGATAGTTGAGCTTCAGCCCGAGGTTATTCTGGCTAACGCCGCTCTCCCCCTGCTTATGGGCAGCCGTCAGGGTGACCAGCGGAACGGGGGTATAGTTCAGCCCCAGGTTGACCGCAACCGGGTTGTGATACCCCGTACCGCTGTTAAACAGATCGACGTTATCGCCAAAATACTGTTCAAAGCTGACGCTGGTGTTCAGGTGATGAAACCAGGGAAGCCAGGCTTTGGCCGTCACGTCGTACCCGCGCGCCATGCGCTGCTCGCGGATGTCGGAACGCGGCTGCCAGCCAGCGAACGGCTGGTAGTAATTGGCCGACAGGCGCAGGTTTTCGCCCCACGCCTCTGCGCCCAGCCCGGCACGTTGCAGGTTGTCTTCCAGCAGGTTGTCGTAAAAGGTGTTGTAGCCCAGCAGCCAGTTTCCGGCAACCCAGCGCTGCCCGATCCCGACGTTGCTCACCAGCCCGTCTGTCTGCTGCGTCAGACCAAGCTGGCTCCAGCTCAGATAACGGGTGTTGTCGTTCCAGGGGATAAACCAGCTTCCGCTGCTGCCGTTAAAGTTGCCGTCGTCATCCACCAGCACATTGACATTGGCGTTTCCCCAGGGTGAAAGCCAGGATTCAATCTGCTCGTTGACTTCCCCGCTGACGACATCCCGCACCTTGCCAAACGCGAACTGTCGCGCCTGCTGCCCGGCCGTCAGGCCGTTATCGGTCATACTGGCTTCACCGAAGGCCTTTGCCATTTCAGCCAGATGCTTTTCGCCTTCGCTGGTCGGTTGCGCCATACCGAGATCCGGCAGGCTATCGCCGTTATTATCAAACGGATTTTGCGCCTGCTGCACGAAGGATTTCGGCGCACCGTGAACGGCTCCAGCCGTAAAAAGGGGGAGTAACAGCAAAAAACGGATGCGGGACGATACAGCCTTCAACGTCGTCAATCAGAACCTGTGTTTATGAACAAACACTTATTATGTTAACGCCATAAGCCCTGAAAACCAGTCTTAACAGAAATTTCAGGAATATCCTGAAAAGATTCGTCGGGTGGCGGCTTCCCCTTATCCGATCTACAAATTCGTACCAGTGCAAAGCCGCCACCCGACGCCCTTACACTATCCCAACAGCCCTTTCAGCTCCGGCACGCAGGAGCCGCAGTTCGTACCGCAACGCAGCTTCACGCCCAGCGCTGCGGCAGAATCACAGCCTCCGGCTATCGCCTTACGTATCGTATTTTCACCCACGCTAAAGCAGCTACAGATAATTCGCCCGGGATTGGCATCTTCGCCCGGCCGTTGTCCGTGCAGCAGCGCATGGCGTTCAGCGAGTGGTACGGGCGCAGCAGCAAAGGCTTCTTCAATAAACGCATGCGCCAGCGCTGGCAGCGTATGGCCCTCCCAGTAGCCCAGCATCAGCTCGCCGTGATGCCAGGCGAGCACGCTGCTGCGTTCTCCCGTTTGTGCCACCTGTAACTGCCAGCCCCGACCGCTGGCGTACGCCATGACCCACGACAGTAACGGCTGCTCCGCCGCCACCGTCAGCCGTGAGGCTTTACGCCACCAGCAGACCGACGGCGGCAGCGCTGGCAGCTCCCGGGCATACAGTTCCCCCTGCCAGGCCGGTAGCCAGGGCAGGATCCTCACCGCGGTTTGTTTACTCTCCGGCTGGCCTGACCCGGCATCAACCCGCCCTTCCACCAGCGCGTTGACCTTTCCCTGCCTGGCAAATTGCGCGTTCCAGTGCATCGGCGCAAACAGCTCGCCCGCACGCTGCGCGGTGGAGATACGTACTCTGGCAACCATCACTCCGCGCGGGGAGCTTACCCGCGCCAGCTGGCCGTCAGTCAGCCCGGCGCGCGCCGCATCGGTTGCGTTCATCTCAACAAAAGGCTCATCGATATGCTGCATCAGGCGCGGAACATACCCCGTGCGCGTCATGGTGTGCCACTGATCGCGGATCCGCCCGGTGTTCAGTATCAAGGGGTACAATTCGTCGACGCTGGCCCCATGCGGGGACGGGTCAACCGGAACAAGCGTTCGTTGCGGGAACTCACCGGCATGCCACTGATACGGCGCCAGCGCGTCCCACGCCTCTCGCGTCAGCGACGCCAGTTCGCGCAGGTTTAGCGCCCGTTGGCCGTTATTTTCAAACGCCGTCAGCGCCGCATGCTCACAAAATATCTCCTGAGGGTGTTCCCAGGCGAAGGCATCGCCATAACCGAGCTGCTCTGCGATCCGGGCGATGATCCACCAGTCCGGTCTGGCCTCGCCCGGCGCAGGCAGAAAGGCGCGCTGGCGGGAGATACGGCGTTCAGAATTGGTCACCGTGCCGTTTTTCTCGCCCCAGCCCAGGGCGGGAAAACGGATATGGGCAAACCGGCTGGTGTCCGTCTCCTGCATCACCTCAGATACCATGACCAGCGGGCAGGCCGCCAGAGCCTGGCACACCGCGTGGCTGTCGGGAAGTGACACAGCAGGGTTGGTGCCCATGATCCACACCGCCTTCACCTCGCCGCGGGCAATAGCGTCAAACAGTTCCACCGCCATCAGGCCCGGGGTCTGCGCCAGCCGTTCCGTTCCCCAGAAACGCGCCACGCGCGAGAGATCGTCCGGCTCGAAGTTCATGTGCGCCGCAAGCTGGTTCGCCAGCCCGCCCACTTCCCGCCCGCCCATGGCATTTGGCTGTCCGGTCAGTGAAAACGGGCCGCAGCCCGGACGGTTGAACTTCCCGCTGGTAAGATGCACGTTAATGATGGCGTTGCACTTGTCGCTGCCGCTGGAGGACTGGTTAATCCCCATGGTGTAGAGCGTGATCGCGCGTGGCGCAGTGACAAACCAGTCGTAGAAGGTGCCAATTTCATCTGAAGGCAGATCGCAAAACGCCGCCACGCGAGGGATCGGCCACTCGCCGCGCCCCTGGATCAGATTGAGCAACCCCACAAACAGCCCGGCGTCGCTGCCGGGCCTGAGCGCGAGGTGGAGATCGGCGATATCGCAGGTGGCGGTTTTACGCGGATCGATCACGACCACTTTCATCTGCGGATTGTTGTGTTTTGCCTGCACCAGCCGCTGATACAGCACCGGATGCGTCCAGGCCGCGTTTGAGCCAACGAGTACCACCAGATCGCTGTTTTCCACGTCCTCGTAGCTGCACGGCACCACGTCTTCACCGAAGGCGCGCTTGTAGCCCACCACCGCCGACGACATGCACAGCCGCGAGTTGGTATCAATGTTCGCCGCCCCGATAAAGCCTTTCATCAGCTTGTTGGCGGCATAGTAATCCTCGGTCAACAGCTGGCCGGAGGCATAAAACGCCACCGCCTGCGGCCCCCATTCGTTGATGATGTTCCGCAGCCGCTCGCCCGCTTCGCCCAGCGCCTGCGGCCATGCCACCTCCCGGCCATCGACAACCGGGCGCAGCAGGCGTCCCTGTAGCCCCGTGGTTTCCCCGAGGGCAGATCCTTTTACGCACAGACGACCGAAATTCGCCGGATGAGTTTCATCCCCCCGAATGCTCACCTTTTCACCGTCTGCGCTGGCGACCACGCCGCAGCCCACCCCGCAGTAAGGGCACGTTGTCCGGGTTTCCGTCATGAGGCCTCCGCGCGCATCACCAGCTCTTCATTTCCAACCCACACCTTGCCGTTTTCGATTTTTACCGGCCAGGCACGCACCGCAGGCGCCCCGCTCTCAGCCTGACACCCGTCGCGCAGACGAATACGTTGCTTGTAGAGCGGCGAGATCACCACCGGTTCCCCCGCCGCATCACCGAGAATGCCGCGTGAAAGCACGTTCGCGCGGCTGCCCGGCTCCCGATCGTCGAGGGCATAAACGGTTTTGCCAAAGCGGAACAGCGCAATCGGTTTGCGCCCAAGATGCGCGCCAATGCCCGCCTGCTCCGGGATCTCGTCGATATTACAAATTTCCTGCCAGCGCTTGTTCTCCTCCGCGGCGGGGACATTCACCGCGGTGCGGAACAGCGCCAGGCGGTCAGGATCGTTAAGGGTGGTTTGCCATTCGCACTGGTAGGTCTCCACCACCCGGGCCATCTCCTGCTCCAGCTCGTGGACGATCCCCAGGCTGTCGTTGAGGATCACCTCGCGCAGATAGTCGAGGCCGCCTTCCAGGTTATCCATCCAGGTACTGGTGCGTTGCAGACGATCTGCCGTGCGAATGTAGAACATCAGGAAACGGTCAACGGTGCGGATCAGCGTTTCGTCGTCCAGATCGCTGGCGAAGAGGTCCGCATGGCGCGGCTTCATCCCGCCGTTGCCGCACAGATAGAGGTTCCAGCCTTTGTCCGTGGCAATCACCCCCACGTCTTTGCTCTGCGCCTCTGCGCACTCACGGGTACAGCCGGAGACCGCCATTTTGATTTTGTGCGGCGCGCGCAGCCCCTTGTAGCGGTGCTCCAGCCTGACCGCGAGGCCGGTGGAATCCTGCACGCCGTAGCGGCACCAGGTCGACCCGACGCAGGATTTCACCGTGCGCAGGGATTTCCCGTAAGCATGTCCGGTCTCAAACCCGGCCTCCACCAGCGCCTGCCAGATTTCCGGCAACTGTTCGAGCGTGGCGCCAAACAGGTCAATACGCTGCCCGCCGGTAATTTTGCTGTAAAGGCTATAGCGTTTCGCGATCTGGCCGATGGCGATCAGCCCGTCGGCGGTCACTTCACCCGCAGGCATCCGCGGGACGATGGAGTAGGTTCCGTCTTTCTGAATATTGGCGAAATAGCGGTCGTTGGTGTCCTGCAACGGCAGATGTGCCGGTTTCAGCAGATACTCGTTCCAGCAGGATGCCAATACCGATCCCACCAGCGGTTTACAGATCTCGCACCCGTGCCCCTGACCGTAGCGGCTGATAAGCTGGTCGAAGGTGCGGATATGGTTGACGCGCACCAGGTGGTAAATCTCCTGACGCGAGTACGGGAAGTGTTCGCAGATATCCTTTTTCACCTCCACGCCCTGCGCCGCAAGCTGGAACTCCATCACCTGCTTCACCAGCGCGCTACAGCCTCCGCAGCCGGTCGCCGCTTTGGTGCACTGCTTAATGGCGCCGATATCCGTTGCGCCCGCGCTTACCGCCTGGCAGATATCCCCTTTGCTGACGTTATGACACGAACAGATCTGTGCGCTTTCCGGCAGCGCCGCCACGCCCAGCGCTTTCGGCGCGCTGCCTGACGACGCGGGTAAGATCAGCGTTTCCGGCTCTTTTGGCAGGCTGATGCCGTTGAGCATCATCTGCACCAGCGTGGCGTATTCGCTGGCATCGCCCACCAGCACGCCACCCAGCAGGGTTTTGCTGTCGTGGCTGACCACAATTTTTTTGTAGATTTGCTGCGGCCCGTGCGTCCACTGGTAGCTCAGCGCCCCCGGCGTGCGCCCGTGGGCATCGCCAAACGACGCCACATCCACGCCCAGCAACTTGAGTTTGGTACTCATATCTGCGCCGGTGAAGCGCTTCTCCTCACCCGCCAGCACAGCGGCGGCCACGCGCGCCATCTGGTAGCCTGGTGCCACCAGGCCAAAGATTTTCCCCTCCCACAGCGCGCATTCGCCGATGGCAATCACGTCCGGATCGGAGGTCCGGCAGCCGTCGTCAATGCAGATCCCGCCGCGCTCGCCGACAGCCAGCCCGCTGCTGCGCGCCAGCGCGTCCTGCGGCCGAATACCGGCAGAGAAGACCACCATGTCCGTTTCCAGCTGCTCGCCATCGGCAAAGCGCAGCACCAGCCCGTCGTCTGCGGTGGCAATCTCCGTCGTCGATTTACTGGTGTGCACCCCTACGCCCAGCGCCTCAATTTTCTTGCGCAGCATTGCCGCGCCGTCGCTGTCGAGCTGCACCGCCATCAGATTTGGCGCAAACTCCACCACGTGAGTTTCCAGCCCGAGCTGCTTAAGCGCATTTGCCGCCTCCAGCCCCAGCAGGCCGCCGCCAATCACCACGCCACGACGCGAGCCTGCCGCATGGGCCGCAATGTTGTCCAGATCGTCGAGGGTGCGGTAGACAAAACACCCCGGCAGATCGTTGCCCGGAACGGGCGGTACGAACGGGTACGATCCGGTCGCCAGCACCAGCTTGTCCCAGTGGATCTCATGGCCGCTGGCGGTACGCACTACGTGTGCATCACGATCGATAGCGACGATCTGCTGCGAGAGGCGCAGCTCAATGCCGTTATCGGCAAAGAACTCCCCCGCCACCAGCGAGAGCGAGTCCGCGCTGCGTCCGCCAAAATATTCCGACAGATGCACGCGGTCATAGGCCGCATAGCGCTCTTCGCCAAAAACAATAATCTGATATTGCTGATGCAAATTGCGGTTAACGCAGTCTTCGAGGAAATGATGGCCGACCATACCGTGCCCAACCACCACCAGAGTAGGTTTTGTCATAGCGTTCTGTCCTGCAACCTGCGGTTGCGTTGTGAAACGATCGAACAGCCAGTCCGCGTGGGCGGGCGCAGCCGTTGCCAGTAAATCGGTAAAGGTTGCCGCGCTGCGGCAGTCACCCATCAGCAGCACGCCAGCCAGCGCCCCCTGATGGATGAGTAAACGTCGATAGTGACGGGTCAGCGGGTCCCATGAACTCCAGACCACATCGTCCGCCTGCGCCGTCGCGCGTCCGAGGCTGAACAGCGCCACACCGGTCACCTTAAGGCGCACGCCATTGTCGGTCAGGGTAAACGACGCGGTGTTCTCCCCGGCCAGCCGCGCGGCAAGAATATCCGCCTGCGCCAGACAGGGGGCGACCAGGCCAAACGTCTGGCCGTCAATTTCGCAGCACTCGCCGATGGCGTAGATATCCGGCACGGAGGTTTGCATCTGCTGATCCACCACGATGCCGCGCGCGCAGCGAATGCCGCTGGCTTTTGCCAGCGCGACGTTGGGCTGCACGCCTGTGGCCATGACCACGCGCGTGGCGGCGATGCGGCGTCCGTCGAGCAACGTCACGGCATCGTCAGCGATGGCGGTGATGCCGGAGGCGAGTTCACAGCGTACGCCCCGCGCCGCCAGCGCCTCGTCAAGCAGCAGTCCCGCCTGCTGATCCAGCTGCTGTTCCATCAGCCACGGACCGCGATGCACGAGCGTGACGTTGTCACCGTGTCGCGCCAGCGCTGCCGCGGCCTCCACGCCGAGTACGCCGCCGCCCAGCACTACCGCCGGTCCGGAGATATTCCGGATGGCGCGGGTCTCTGCCAGGGTGCGAAAGGTGAACACATGCGGCGCATCGCCCCCGGGGATCGGCGGCACGACAGGGGTAGACCCGGTGGCAAAAACCAGCGCATCCCAGCCCAGCGTGCGAGCAGAGGTATGCACTTCACGCGCGTTGACGTCTACTGCGAGCGCCTTTTCTCCTCGCAGCACCTTCACGCCTCGTGCCGTGTACCAGTCTTCATCGTGCAGACAGATGTGCTCCGCCTGCTTTTCACCACCCAGCACCGGCGAAAGCTGGATGCGGTTGTATGCCTGCTCCGGCTCGTCACCGATGACGGTGACAGCGAAACGACCGGGAACACGCCCGGTGAGCGACGCAATCAGCCGGGTTGCCGCCATACCATTACCGATAATGACCAGTCGCATCGTGCCCCCTCATTACGCCGCTTTCGGCTGTTTTTCGTAGAGGAAATGGAGGATCTGCTGGCGCATGTGGTGATAGCGGCTGTCGTCCGCCAGCTGCACCCGGTTGCGCGGGCGCGGCATATCGACGCGCAGGATCTCACCCACGGTGGCCGCCGGGCCGTTGGTCATCATCAGTACTCGGTCAGAGAGCAGTACCGCCTCGTCCACGTCGTGTGTGATGAGCACGATGGTGGTGTTCAGCGCCTGCTGGATCTGCATTACCGAGTCCTGAAGATGGGCGCGCGTCAGCGCATCGAGCGCGCCAAACGGCTCATCCATCAGCAGCACTTTCGGCTTCATTGCCAGCGCCCGGGCAATCCCGACGCGCTGCTTCATGCCGCCGGAGATCTCCCCTGGGCGCTTATGCAGCGCGTGGCCCATCTGCACCCGGTCGAGGTTGTGTTCAATCCACGCTTTGCGCTCGGCCTTACTCATGGTGTGACGGAAGACCTGATCCACCGCCAGCGCCACGTTGTCGAAGCAGGTCAGCCACGGCAGCAGCGAATGGTTCTGGAACACCACCGCGCGCTCGGGCCCCGGCCCGGCGATTTCGCGGTTATCGCAAATCAGCCCGCCTTCCGTCGGCAGCGTGATCCCGGCGATCAGGTTTAACAGCGTCGACTTGCCGCAGCCGGAGTGACCAATCAGACTGACGGTTTCGCCCTCGTGGATATCAAAAGAAACGTTTTGCAGCGCCAGAAACTCGCCGCTGGCGGTGGAAAAACGCTGGCTCACGGCCTGGACCTGAATTAACGGTTTCATCTTCACTCCTTATTTTTCCTGCCAGCTAAAGCGACGGGCGATCAGCATCAGCCCCTGCTCCAGCAGCAACCCGACCACGCCAATGATGACGATGGCGATGAGAATGTTTTCGACGTTGAGGTTGTTCCACTCATTCCAGATCCAGAAGCCAATGCCTAAACCTCCGGTGAGCATCTCGGCGGCGACAATCACCAGCCAGGCAATGCCAATGGAGAGACGTACCCCGGTGAGCACCGCAGGCAGCACGGCGGGGAAAAGAATGCGGCGCATGATGGTCCACTCGGAGAGTTGCAGCACCCGGGCTACGTTGAGGTAGTCCTGCGGAATACGGCGCACCCCTTCGGCTGTATTAATGACCATCGGCCAGATGGAGCAGATAAAAATGGTCCAGCTCGATGCAGGCTCCGCCTTCTGGAACAGCAGCAGGCCGATAGGCAGCCAGGCCAGCGGGCTGACAGGACGCAGGAGCGCGATCAGCGGGTTGAACATGCGGGAGAAAAAGGTGAAGCGGCCAATCAAAAAGCCCAGCGGAATGCCCGCCAGCGCCGCCAGACCAAAGCCGATGGCGACGCGCTGCAACGACGCCAGCACGTTCCAGCCAATGCCCATATCGTTTGGCCCGTCGCGATAAAACGGATCGGCAAACAGGGTCATGGCCGAATCAAGCGTGCTGAGCGGCGTCGGAAAGCCTTTACTGTTTATCGCCGCCAGCTGCCAGAGCAGCACCAGCAGGCCGAGACCGAGCAGCGCCGGGATGACGCGCTGTAAAAAGTCATTCATCCGGCGCGTAAAGGCTGGCGCACGACGGCGAACCTGTAGCGGAGGCAGGACAATCACTTCCCCGCTCTCTGACGTCTCTTGTGGTTTTGTATTTTGCAGATGCTGCATACTCAGGCCCCTTTACGGTGAATGGCGAAGCGGTTGGCGTACCCTTCCGGATCGGTGCCGTTCCAGACGGTGCCGTCCATCAGGGTGCTGCTGCGATACGGTGATGACGGTGTGGACATGCCGCCCACGGCGGTCGCGGCCTCCTGCCAGACCGCGGTCTGGTTAATGCGCTGTGCAATACCCGCGTAATCCGGCGCGGCGTTGAGCAAGCCCCAGCGGCGGAACTGGGTTAAGAACCACATCCCGTCGGAGAGATACGGGTAGCTCACGGCTCCCTCGTTGAAGAAACGGATCGGGTGCGCATCCTGCCAGCGCTGACCGACCCCGTTGTCGTACTCGCCGAGCATACGTCCGGTGAGATACTGTTCCTTGCAGTTGAGCCAGGCGCGGCGCGAGAGGATCTGCGCGGTTTCGCGTTTGTTTTCCGCTGACGCCTCGATCCAGCGCGCGGCTTCCATCACGGCGCTCACCAGCGCCCGTGCGGTGTGCGGATTTTTCGCCACCCAGTCGCGTCGGGTGCCGAGGATCTTTTCCGGGTGATCGGCCCAGATGGACTGCGACGTGGCGGCGGTAAACCCGATGCGGTCGTTAATCGCCCGCGCGTTCCACGGCTCGCCGACGCAAAACCCGACCATGTTGCCAATGCGCATGTTCATCACCATCTGCGGCGGCGGCACCACCACGGTGCGGACGTCGTCAAAGGGATTGATGCCCGCGCTGGCCAGCCAGTAGTAGAGCCACATGGCGTGCGTCCCCGTCGGGAAGGTATGCGCGAAGGTGTAGGTTCCCGGCGCCTGCTGCCCAATCAGTTTTTTCAGCCCGTTGAGGTCACGAACGCCCTTCTCCGCCAGATCGCTGGAGAGCGTAATGGCCTGTCCGTTCTGGTTGAGGGTCATCAGGTTCGCCATCTGCTGCGGCTTGCCCGCGATACCCAGCTCCAGACCGTACAGCAGGCCGTAAAGAATGTGTGCAGCGTCCAGTTCACCCGCCACCAGCTTGTCGCGCACCGCCGCCCAGCTCGCCTCTTTGGTCGGCACAATGGTAATGCCGTGTTTTTTATCGAACCCTTTCAGAGCCGCGATAACCACGGGCGCGCAATCGGTCAGGGGGATAAACCCGATACGTACGGTATCCTGCTCCGGCTTATCTGACCCCGCCGCCCATGCGGCCTGCATGACACCCGGCAACAGCATCGCACCACTCGCCAGCATGCTGGCCTGCAATAACCGCCGTCTCGACAAATCCGCCATAATTGCTCCTGAAAAAAGGCAAAAAAAAGCGCCCGACGGTGCTGAAGCACCGCTGGACGCCTTTATCCCGAAGACGCATGCACCGCCGTTGGCGCATCGTCGAAAATGGTTAATTTGTTAATGCAAAGGTAATGCCTGCTTTACATCCCCGCTATTACGGGGGTTTCTGCAAGAAGAGCGCTGTTTTACGCACCTCAATCAGGCATAAATTGCCCACTGACTGTGCAACTACTCCCCAGGGGGTATCTTCCACAGATTTTTCACCGTGAGCAGCGCACGGGCGATATCCACCATGCGTTGGTTTTTATCCATCGCCATTTTGCGCAGCGCACTCCACGCCTGCTCCTCGCTCATGTTCTGGTGCGTCATCAGCACGCTTTTGGCTTTGTCGATGGTCTTACGCTCCTCCAGCGTGTCGCGCAGGGAAGCAAGCTGACGGGAGAGTTGCTCAATTTCACGCGCCTGCTGGCGCACCAGCGGCAGCAGCGGTTTATCCGGAAATCGCGCCAGGATATCGTCGTGCTCATCATCTGCGTACAGGTTTTCGCTATAGCGACGCTCCTCAACTGCCGTCATCAGATCGGCAATTGCCACCTCTTCCAGCGTGCGCAGGTGCTCAAGGCGCGCGGTTTGCAGGGCAAACCATTTGAGGGCGGTATCGCCGTTATCTGCCGGAGGCTGACGGGTGCACGCTTCACGCCTGAGTTTTTCAGTCTCCAGATCCGGCAGGCAGTTGAGGGTAAATGACTCCTGCACGTCTGGAGTGCAATGGGAGATAAAAACCTCAAAGCAGGCCTGCTGGCCATCAATGCGATCCACCAGCCGCTGGCGGGTTTCATCGTCAAAGAATCCCTGGGTGAAACCAATAGCCCCCAGCGCCCGCTCTTGTCCCACAAGTTCTTTGCCCTGCATCAGGCTGTAAAGGGCCACAAATCGGCCCGCGATGTGCGGATCGTCAATGCTGTCGCTGAGTTGAGGCACGATACTAAGCAGATGACGCAGTATGCGGCTGTAGTGTTCCATCGCCTGCGGCGCGGTGACGCGCTGACCTGTAACGCCATCACGCAGCGCCGTCAGCGTCTCAAGGCCGTGCAGTGCGCTGGCAATGCGTTCGCAGAGGGCGCTGCCCGGCAGCGGTTCGTTAAACAGCCGGTGCAATACAGCAAGGTTTTCATCCACCAGGGCCCTGCTGGCCTTGCATTCAGGCGCGTACAATTTGCCCTGCGAGCAGAGCCAGACATTTGACGCACCGCGCTCGCACTGTAGCATATGCACCAGTCGACTGATGCCGTTCACCAGTGCGCCCAGCTGCGCCAGTCTGCCGAGCTGTTCCTCGCGCAACATTCTCGCACGCTGGAACCATTCGGTTGCGCCATGGGAACTGCCAGCCACTATCGTCATCGTTTCTCTCCCCGATACGTATTCTTCGGTACGAGAAGCAATATTCGTGCCTTTTCAAAGAACAGGAGTCAACATGCAGAAGATTGTGATCGTCGCCAACGGTGCGGCCTATGGCAGTGAATCCCTTTTTAACAGCCTGCGCCTGGCAATCGCGCTGCGCGATAAGGAGAGTGAGCTGGAGCTGCGCCTCTTTTTGATGTCCGACGCCGTCACGGCCGGGCTGAAGGGGCAAAAACCCGCAGAGGGCTACAACATTCAACAAATGCTGGAGATTCTGACCGCGCAAAACGTTCCGGTCAAACTGTGCAAAACCTGTACCGACGGGCGCGGCATTACCGGGCTGCCGCTGATTGATGGTGTGGAAATTGGCACGCTGGTCGAGCTGGCTGAATGGACGCTTTCCGCCGATAAAGTATTAACTTTTTAATAATAACCCGCGAAAAATATTATTTTCTTATGGACGCGGTTTCAGCATCAAGTTTACCTGCGCCGTTGCCGATAGGCATGGAAACAACACAGCAGGTATTACACTTATGTTCAGATCCATTCGCGCCCGCATCATTGCCGCGACGACAGGCTGTCTGGTCGTCGCCCTTCTTCTTAATACCATTATTAACTTTCAGGTCACGCGCCAGGATAACCAGCAGTCGCAGCGCGATATTCTGACCAGCACCAGCGCCAGCCACAACATGGCGATTGCCGACTGGGTGAACAGCAAAATGACCGTCATCACCTCGGCGCAGCCAGTCGCGCTCAGCGACGATCCGGTTCCGGTGTTTAAACAGCTTGCGCTGGCGGGTGGATTCACCAACGTCTACGTGGGTTATGCCAGCAAAACGGCTAAATTTTCTGACCCAACCGGGGTACCCGCTGATTACGATCCCACCCTTCGCCCGTGGTATCAGCAGGCCGTCAGCGCTGATGGTCCGGTAGTGACTGCACCCTATGTGGACGCGGGCACCGGGAAACTGGTGGTGACGTTCGCGGTACCGGTTAAAGAGCAAGGCGCCCTGAAAGCGGTGGTGGCGGGCGATGTGGCGATGGACAGCGTGGTAGCTAACGTGCGCGGTATTCACCCGACCCCGGCCAGCAGCGGACTGCTTCTGGACAGCAACGGCACCGTTATTGCCGGAAGCGATCCTGCGCTGACGCTTAAGCCTTTTACGGAGACGATCAAAGGGACCGATTTTGCCGCCCTGAAAAGCGGCAACCTGGTTGACGGAACGTTTAACGGACGTGAAAAAACGTTCCTGGCCACCGCCGTACCGGGGACGCACTGGCTGCTGGTTGTGGCGCTTGATAATGGCGATGCCACCGCCGGGATGCGGTCATTGCTTAAAGCATCTGCACTGTCTCTGGCGATCCTCGCCCTGCTGAGCGGTGCCCTCATGCATCTCCTGATTGCCCGCCTGCTTAAGCGGCTGTCCGGTATCCGTGACGCGATGAACAGCATTGCCAACGGTACTAACGATCTGTCGCAGCGTCTGCCGGATAAGGGGGGCGATGAAGTGGCGCAAATCGCGCAGGCATTTAACGCCTTTAGCGATAAGCTTTCTGTGGTGATGGTCCAGCTGCGTGATGCCAGCGCCTCAGTGAAAAACGCCGCGCATGAGATCGCGGCGGGTAATCAGGATCTTTCCGGGCGTACCGAGCAGGCGGCATCAAGCCTTCGCGAAACCGCCAGCGCCGTGGAAGAGATCACGGCCTCCGTCACGCAGTCAAACGAGTCGGCAGCAGAAGCGAATGAACAGGCGAGCAAGGCCTCTGCCGCCGCATCCCGTGGAGGCGACGTCGTCGCTCAGGCCATCAGCACCATGCAGTCCATCGAACTAGCTTCCGCGAAAATCGGCGATATCACCAGCGTCATTGACGGCATCGCCTTCCAGACCAATATCCTGGCGCTTAACGCCTCGGTGGAAGCGGCGCGTGCCGGGGAACAAGGCCGTGGGTTCGCGGTCGTTGCGGGGGAAGTACGTAACCTGGCCAGCCGCAGCGCTCAGGCAGCGAAAGAGATCAAATCCCTTATTGACTCCACTACCGAAAGCGTTGCAACCGGCTCCCGGTTTGTGCACCTTGCGGGCGACAGCATGGATGAGATCCGCGCCAGCGTCGGGAGCGTGTCTGGCATTATGCGTGAAATATCCATTGCCACCCGGGAGCAGATGAAAGGGATCCATGAGATTAACCACGCGGTGACGCATCTGGATCGCATGGTGCAGCAGAACGCCGAGCTTGTTGTACAGTCTGCTGCGGCAGCCAGCGCCCTGCAAAGCCAGGCGGGCGACCTTGCTGAGACCGCAGGCCATTTCCGCATATAATTTTTCCCGGACGCGCGTTAAGCAGGGAAAACGCGCGTCCGCTGAAAGGTTTCAGGGATTTTGTCATTTTTGTTTAATCGTTGCGCCATTTTTTGATCGAAATCAGCATCCCACCCCTGCCCCTTTGGTGTTATGAAACGAGTAAATTGTGAACAACATCACGCTCGGGATGGGCAAAAACGACGGGGTATAAAATGGCACGAGTTAAAACAAGTCTGAAACTGTTTGGCGGGGATACGGTAGTGGTGCGTTGCTCAGAGCGTTGCCGCATCCATCTGATGAGTACAAAAGGACAGAAGCAATCGCAGGCAGATATCCTTACTGTCCAGGACGATAAGGCCTGGCTGACGGTGCCTTACACCGGCACCTGGGATGTGCTGATCGACAGCCACAGCCAGTCGCTCGAACATTCCGTCAGTTACGTGGCGGCATAACCGTAAACGCCCGGCCAGCCGGGCGTATTATCAGGCAAAACCCGGTCGCAGCGTATTGCTGAGCGGGTTCCCTTCCAGCAGCGCTTTCACCTTCACCACCAGCTCACTCAGACAGTCGTCCTGCATACCGAGACGCGTCAGCTCCTGATCGAGCGAGAAAAGGTACTGGGTGTTAGTGCCCAGCGGTCCACTGGCGGCGGCAATCAGCGGGGCAATCACCTGGGTTCGGGTGTCGGCTTCATACAGCGGATGGCGCGGATCCATAATGAACACCAGCGCGTTGACGGTGCGCCCGTCATCCAGTTCCAGCTTGCACCAGCTGGGCATATAGCAGCCGGTGATCATCTCGCGCTTCCACAGCAGCGTCAGCTCATCTTCCAGCGTGGTATCCGGCAGCCGGTATGCCACGCCCGTGGTGCGCCCGCCCTCTTTTAGTGCAAGCATGCGTCCAGGCTGACACGCGCTGCCGCGTCCGGCGGTCAGGCGCAAACAGAAGGCGCGGTGCCAGCCAGGCAGCGTTCCGGTTGCCGATTCAACAAATTCGAGCGCCGGGTTCCACATCAGCGAGCCGTAACCAAAGATCCAGACCGGGCCATCATCCGGGCGGCAGGCCAGCGTTGCCGCAAGCGACGCCGCACGTTGTTCAGCCGACCACAGAAGCGATTCCTCAATAGCACCAAATGCCGTCTTACAATCTGCCTTCATCAAGAAATCACGCGTTAACACATTCCACCTCCGCCACTGCATGCTTCCTTGCGACATCTTTAATGCGCCTTCCCGGCATTCTGTGCTGTTCATTTTAACAGCAGTTGAGCAACGATAAGCAATTCGCGGGCCAGATGCAATACAGCGGCAGGTCAACCGCCTGAAATGTCAAAATGGAGGTAGCGTATTATTCGACGGCTATTTCTTTTTGTGCCATTTATCATCGTCCCCTTTCTCATAGTCATTTTTCACGGCGGCCCAGGCCACCTTATGCGCCGTCTCTTCACGGCTGGCATCGTCCCGGCGATCTTCTTTATCTTTGTACTGATCCCAGGCGCTGTTAAAGGCTTCTTTGTAGATATCCTGGGCGTGGGCAGGCAATACGTTTTGCACGTTCTCCGGTAATTCGCTTTTCGATTTGTATGGCATCGTTAACCTCTCTTTTGGCTAAAAGATAAGTGTGGACGACGATACGCCAGCGTGCCACCCGACAGGGAGAAGTGAACAATTTAAAAATACAACGCATTGTTATTAAACAATTATTTCATGGAGATAAGTCATTATAAGCCTCAGACATAAAAATTATCAGAAAGGGTAAAATTAAGTAAAAAACACAGGGTATTTAACAAATTTCTGTTAAATTAATACCCTCAAAATCTATCTATAATTACAAGCACCTGCACTGTTGGAGAAACACATGACAGCAACACACGAGGCGGTAAAAACCCGCCACAAGGAGACCTCTCTCATTTTCCCGGTTCTGGCACTGGCTGTGCTGCTCTTCTGGGGAAGCAGTCAGTCATTGCCAGTGGTTGTGGGGATCAATATTCTGGCTCTGGTGGGTATTTTAACCAGTGCATTTAGTGTGGTACGCCATGCGGATGTTTTAGCCCACCGTCTTGGCGAGCCGTATGGGTCATTAATTTTAAGCCTTTCGGTTGTGATTCTTGAGGTCAGTCTCATTTCCGCATTAATGGCTACCGGCGACGCCGCGCCAACGCTAATGCGCGATACGCTCTACTCCATCATTATGATTGTCACCGGCGGCCTGGTCGGTTTTTCACTTTTATTAGGTGGTCGCAAATTTGCCACCCAGTACATGAACCTCTTTGGCATTAAACAGTACCTGATCGCCCTGTTCCCGCTGGCGATTATTGTGCTGGTCTTCCCGATGGCGCTGCCGGGCGCCAATTTCACCACCGGCCAGGCGCTGCTGGTGGCGCTGATTTCCGCGGCGATGTACGGCGTGTTCCTGCTGATCCAGACCAAAACGCACCAGAGCCTGTTTGTTTACGAGCATGAAGACGACGGCGACGACGATGACCCGCATCACGGTAAGCCGTCGGCCCACAGCAGCGCGTGGCACACGGTTTGGCTGATCGTGCATCTGATTGCCGTTATTGCGGTCACCAAGATGAATGCGAACCCGCTGGAGGCGCTGTTAACTGAACTGAACGCGCCGGTCGCCTTTACCGGTTTCCTGGTGGCCCTGTTGATTCTGTCGCCAGAAGGCCTGGGAGCGCTGAAAGCGGTGCTCAATAATCAGGTGCAGCGGGCGATGAATCTGTTCTTCGGCTCCGTTCTGGCGACCATCTCTCTTACCGTTCCGGTGGTGACGCTGATTGCATTTATGACGGGGAATGAATTGCAGTTTGCGCTGGGTGCGCCAGAGATGATTGTGATGGTGGCATCCTTGCTGCTGTGCCAGATTTCCTTCTCCACCGGCCGCACCAATGTGCTGAACGGCGCGGCGCATATGGCGCTGTTTATTGCGTATCTGATGACGATATTTGCGTAGCCTTTTTGCCCAGCGGCGCTTCGCTTGCAGGGCCTACGGGTTTTGTAGGCCGGGTCAGCGCAGCGCCACCCGGCAATATGCCCCATAAAAAAACCCGCCGAAGCGGGTTTTTTTATTAGTTGCTGGTATCCAGCTCGTCGAAGCTCTTCACCAGATCGTCAATCGCTTTGATCTGTTTCAGGAACGGCTCCAGCTTATCCAACGGCAGCGCGGATGGACCGTCGCATTTCGCGTTAGCCGGATCCGGGTGCGCTTCAATGAACAGACCCGCCAGGCCGGTTGCCATACCGGCGCGGGCCAGTTCGGTCACCTGCGCACGGCGCCCGCCAGATGCGGCGCCAAACGGATCGCGGCATTGCAGGGAGTGGGTAACGTCGAAAATCACCGGAGACTGGTTAGAGACGTTCTTCATCACGGTGAAGCCCAGCATATCCACAACCAGGTTGTCATAACCGAAGTTTGAACCACGGTCGCACAGGATCACCTGGTCGTTACCGCCTTCGATAAACTTGTCGACGATGTTACCCATCTGGCCTGGGCTCACGAACTGCGGTTTTTTCACGTTAATCACGGCACCGGTTTTCGCCATCGCTTCTACCAGGTCAGTCTGGCGAGCGAGGAACGCCGGAAGCTGAATCACGTCTACCACATCAGCCACGGGCTGTGCCTGAGACGCTTCGTGCACGTCGGTGATCACTTTCACGCCAAACGTCTGTTTCAGCTCCTGGAAAATCTTCATCCCCTCTTCCAGGCCCGGGCCACGGTAGGAGTGAATGGAGGAGCGGTTGGCTTTGTCAAAAGAGGCTTTAAACACGTACGGGATGCCCAGCTTTTGGGTCACGGTCACGTAGTGTTCGCAGATGCGCATAGCGAGATCGCGGGATTCCAGCACGTTCATACCGCCAAACAGCACGAACGGCAGGTCGTTTGCCACGTTGATATCACCAATGCTAACCACTTTTTGTTTCATAGGATCGCCTTATTCAGGTGTGAATCGGAATTAAGATTAATGCAGTGTAATGTGTTTATGCGCGATCGCGTTGATCTGCGCTCGGATCATCTCGCTGATCGGGTCTTCCGGACATTGCTCGACGAAATAATTCAAATCATTCAGCGCCACGTGCTCGCAGTCGAGCTGCGCATAAATCAGGCCGCGGTCGCGGATTTCGTACGGATCTTCCGGATTGAACTGCAACAGCACTTCGCTTGCGCGCAGGGCCAGCTCCATCTGACGCTCTTCCATCAGCGCAGACTTCAGCGTATCCAGGAGCTTGCGGATCACTTCGGCGTTATCGGCTTCATCAAGATCTTCATTGAACAGCTCAGCTATCGGGCTGATGTTGCCTTTCAGCCAGACGTCCAGCGTATGCTCATCCAGCGTGTCGCCGTTAAACGGATTGATTAACCACATCTCACCGTCCAGCCACTCCGCCCGCAAAATCATCTGCGTCGGGAAAATGACCGGCACCAGTGGAATATCCAGCTCGTGCGCAACCCACAGTAAAATGGCGCCCAACGCGACGGCACTGCCCTGACGATTTTTCAACACCTGGTCCAGCCACAGTGCGTCAGACAGGCGGTACACGCCTCGCGTGTCGCAGAAACCCCATTCGCCGTAGAAAAGCTCAATTAGCTTCTCTAATTGCCAGTCCTGCGGACGTGCCTGATTGATCTCTTCGCGCGCCAGGCTGACCAGATTCTCCAGTTCAGCGTAAACGTACTGTGACGTAAAATCGTCGCGGATCATCTCTGAAATCAGGATCATACCATCGCAGAGCGGCACTTTGTTAAATTCGAAATCGGCTAAGGACCTCATGACTTACCCCAGTAACGGTATTCTTGTGGTGGCGAGTTTAATGATGATGTACAGCACCACCAGACCCAGCAAAAAGGCGATAAACCCTGTCTGCTGGCTGCGCGGACGATGACGCCCAAGCGCGATAAAACCCAAAACGATGTAGATGATAACGCCAAACAGCTTTTCAGTCAGCCATGCGCCTTTATCAGTAAATGGCAGATAGCCGGTTTTCCACATTAACCCGGCTCCGGAAAGGAACAGCACCGTATCGATACAGTGCGGGGCGATGCGTACCCAGCGGGCGTTAATCAGCGGATTGTTGCTGTAGCGCCACCAGTAGCGGGCAATGAAAAAGCCGATGGTCAGGGCAACGGAAACCAGGTGAACGGAGATCAGCAGCGTAAACAGGCTCATGACCACTGCCCCAGCGTCAGACGTTCATTGCCGCCGTAATCCCGGCAGGTTTCCACGGCAGCGTATCCGGCACGCGTAAACAGCGCTCGCACCGCCTCTCCCTGCGTCCAGCCATGTTCCACCAGCAGCCAGCCACCGGGAAGCAAATGTTGTCGTGACGTTGTCACAATGTGATCGAGATCCGCAAGTCCCTCATTCGCAGCGACCAGCGCGGTCAACGGTTCAAAACGCACGTCGCCCTGCGCGAGATGCGGATCGTCTTCGTCGATGTAGGGCGGATTGCTGACAATCATTTCGAACATGCGGCTTTCAAGCGCAGCAAACCAGCTGCTTTGCAGAACGGAAACATTGTTCAGCCCCAGCCGTTTAACGTTGCGCCGCGCGAGGGCGACCGCATCCGGCATCACGTCTACCGCCGTCACGGTGCAGTCCGGCCGCTCGCTGGCAAGCGCCAGCGCAATCGCGCCGGTGCCGGTACCGAGATCGAGGATCTGACACGGCTGCGCTGGTAACCGCGCCAGCGCCTGCTCCACCAGACACTCGGTGTCCGGGCGCGGGATCAGCGTGGCCGCTGAGACGTACAGCGGAAGTGACCAGAACTCGCGTTCGCCAACCAGATGCGCCACCGGCTCGCCGGTTTTACGGCGGGCAAGCAGCGTCTCCAGCTGCGATAGCTGTTCAGCGGTTAGCGCGGTTTCGCCGAAAGCCAGCAGATACGTGCGGGCTTTACCCGTCACATGCTCAAGCAGAATTTCGGCGTCGCGCTTCGGGCTTTCACTTGCAGAAAGCTCACTGGCGGCATGGCGTAACCAGCGCTGAAAATCCATTAATCCTGCTCGGACAGTGCCGCCAGCTGGTCGGCCTGGTATTCCTGCACGATAGGCTCAATCAGCATATCGAGCTTGCCTTCCATCGCCTCATCCAGACGGTAGAGCGTCAGGTTGATGCGATGGTCGGTTACGCGACCCTGCGGGAAGTTATAGGTACGGTTACGGTCGCTACGATCGCCGCTGCCCAGCAGGTTACGGCGGGTAGAGGCTTCCGCCTGCTGGCGTTTCGCCATTTCAGCCGCGTGGATACGGGCGCCCAGCACGGATAGCGCTTTAGCCTTGTTCTTGTGCTGGGAACGTTCATCCTGACACTCAACCACAATCCCGGTGGGCAGGTGAGTAATACGGATAGCGGAGTCGGTGGTGTTAACGTGCTGACCACCTGCCCCTGAAGAGCGGAAGGTGTCGATGCGCAGATCCGCCGGGTTGATATCCGGCAGTTCCGCTTCTGGCAGCTCCGGCATCACCGCCACTGTACAGGCTGACGTATGAATGCGTCCCTGTGATTCTGTCGCAGGCACGCGCTGCACGCGGTGACCGCCGGATTCAAACTTGAGACGACCATACACGCCGTCGCCGCTGATCTTGGCGATAACTTCTTTGTAGCCGCCATGCTCGCCTTCGTTGGCGCTCATGATCTCCACGCGCCAGCGACGGGATTCGGCATAACGACTGTACATACGGAACAGATCCCCGGCGAACAGCGCCGCTTCGTCGCCGCCGGTACCGGCGCGGACTTCCACAAAGGCGTTACGCTCATCGTCCGGATCTTTCGGCAGCAGAAGCACCTGAAGCTGCTGCTCCATCTCTTCTGAACGCGCTTTCGCGTCCTGCAACTCTTCCTGCGCCATCTCGCGCATCTCAGGATCGTCAAGCATCATCTGCGCGGTTTCGATATCTTCCTGGACCTGTCGCCAGTCGGTAAAGCATTTTGAAACATCACTTAACTGCGCGTATTCACGCGACAGCGCGCGAAAACGTTCCTGGTCGGCAATGATCCCGGCATCGCCGAGCAGCGCCTGGACTTCTTCATGGCGCTCGTGCAGAGCTTCCAGTTTAGCGACGATAGAAGGCTTCATAGGCGTAAATGCACCTTGTCTTAGAAAATGGGTATAGGGCGCTATTCCAGCCCGAGGCTGTTGCGCAGAATTGTCAGGCGTTCATCGTCCCCGTCACGGGCAGCCTGCTGAAGAGATTTGGTTGGGGCATGGATCAGGCGGTTGGTCAGTTTCCAGGCCAGATCCTGCATAATCGCCTGCGCGTCGCCGCCCTGCTCAAGGGCCGCCAGCGCTTTGGCCGTCAGGTCATCACGCACCTGCTCCGCCTGACCGCGGTACTCGCGGATAGTCTCGCTGACGCTTTGCGCGCGCAGCCAGGCCATAAATTCGCTGGTTTCCTGTTCAACGATGGTTTCCGCCTGCACAGCCGCCGCCTTACGCTGGGCAAGGTTGTGCGAAATGATGCTTTGCAGGTCATCCACGCTGTACAGGTAGGCGTTCGCCAGTTTGCCCACTTCCGGTTCGACATCACGCGGAACGGCGATATCCACCAGCAGCATCGGCTGATTGCGGCGGGATTTCAGCGCACGCTCGACCATCCCTTTCCCGATAATCGGCAGCGGGCTGGCGGTAGAACTGATAATAATGTCCGCCTCTTTCAGACGTTCATCGATGTCGCTCAGCGCAATCACCTCTGCGCCCACTTCATCTGCCAGCACCTGCGCACGTTCGCGGGTGCGGTTGGCGATGATCATCTTCTTCACCTTGTGTTCGCGAAGATGGCGCGCCACCAGCTCGATGGTTTCGCCCGCTCCCACCAGCAGTACGGTGACGGTCGACAGGGATTCAAAAATTTGACGGGCAAGGGTACAGGCCGCGAAAGCAACCGAAACCGCACTGGCGCCAATGTCGGTTTCGGTTCGCACACGCTTCGCCACGGAGAATGACTTCTGGAACATTCGCTCCAGTTCGCTGGCTTTCAGATGCCCTTTCTGGGAATCCGCGAAGGCTTTTTTCACCTGGCCGAGGATCTGCGGCTCGCCCAGCACCAGCGAATCCAGACCGCTGGCCACGCGCATCAGATGGCTGACCGCATCGTTATCCTGATGCCAGTACAGACTGTTGCGCAGCTCTTCTTCGTTGAGGTTGTGGTAGTCACATAGCCAGCGGATCAGCGCCTCGTGCAGGTTGTCCTGCTCTTCTACGCTCAAATACAGCTCGGTACGGTTGCACGTCGACAGCACCACGCCACCCTGCACCATCGGCTGTGCAAGCAGGCTGTCCAGCGCCAGGTCGAGCGTATCCGGCGAAAACGTAACGCGTTCTCGCAGTGAAACCGGGGCCGTTTTGTGGTTAATACCGAGTGCTAATAGGGTCATGTTGAGCGGGAGTAGTACCAGCGTTAATAAGGTTAGCAGGACGCATCATACAGGATGCGCGAGATCAATAAAAGAGACTGCCCCCTTTCGGAGTAATAGCTTACGCCACGCTTTGAGATAATTTGAACGTAGACGGTGGCACCCTTCAACGCTAGCATTAACAGTTATAACTGCAACGTATCTCAAGGATTTGTCATCATTATGACCCGAATGATTCGCCTGCTGCCTCTGGCGGCCCTGGTTCTGACCGCCTGTTCCGTTCATCAGCCGAAAGGCCCGGGCAAAAGCCCTGACTCACCGCAGTGGCGTCAGCACCAGCAGGACGTGCTGAAATTAAGCCAGTATCAGACCCGCGGTGCATTTGCTTATCTCTCTGACGAACAAAAAGTTTACGCTCGCTTCTTCTGGCAACAAACGGGTCAGGACAACTATCGCCTGCTGCTGCTGAACCCGCTGGGCAGCACCGAGCTGGAGCTTAACGCGAAGCCTGGCGAAGCGCAGATCACCGATAACAAAGGCCAGCACTACACGGCAACCGACGCCGAAGAGATGATTGGCAAGCTGACCGGAATGCCGATTCCGCTCAATAGTCTGCGTCAGTGGATCCTTGGCCTGCCGGGTGACGCAACCGACTATACGCTCGACGATCAATACCGTCTGAGCCAGGTGAACTACACCCAGGGCGGTAAAACCTGGAAAGTGGTGTACAGCGCGTATGACAGCAAGACGCAACCGTCGCTGCCGTCCAATATGGAGCTGACGCAGGGTAGCCAGCGTATCAAGCTGAAAATGGACAACTGGATCGTTAAATGATGACCCACTGGCCCTCTCCCGCAAAACTGAACCTGTTTCTCTACATTACCGGGCAGCGCGCTGACGGCTATCACACCCTGCAAACCCTGTTTCAGTTTGTCGATTACGGCGACACCATCTCCATCGAACCGCGTCAGGACGGGCAGATTTGCCTGCTGACGCCGGTCGACGGCGTGGCGCATGACGATAACCTGATCGTGCGCGCTGCTCGCCTGCTGATGAACACGGCGTCGACGTCGGGTCGTCTGCCAGCGGGAAGCGGTGCGGATATCCGTATCGACAAACGCCTGCCGATGGGCGGCGGTCTTGGCGGCGGCTCATCAAACGCCGCAACTGTACTGGTGGCGCTTAACCACCTCTGGGGCTGCGGTCTGACGACGGACGAACTGGCAGCGTTAGGATTGACGCTGGGCGCCGATGTACCGGTGTTTGTGCGCGGCCACGCGGCATTCGCTGAAGGTGTCGGTGAAATCCTCACGCCGGTCGATCCGCCGGAAAAATGGTATCTGATCGTTCACCCTGGCGTGAGCATTCCTACCCCGGTCATCTTTAAAGATCCTGACCTGAAAAGAAATACCCCGGTACGGTCAATAAAAACGTTATTAAATTGTGAATTCAGCAACGATTGCGAGGATATCGCAAGAAAACGTTTTCGCGAGGTTGATGCGGTGCTTTCCTGGCTGTTAGAATACGCGCCGTCGCGCCTGACCGGTACAGGGGCCTGTGTCTTTGCTGAATTTGACACCGAAACCGCCGCCCGTCAGGTGCTTGAGCAAGCGCCGGTTTGGCTGCATGGTTTTGTAGCACGCGGGATGAACACCTCCCCCCTACAGCAGGCCATTCTGGCGCAGACTGAGTTTCGGTGACAACGTCACCCTGTTCCAGACGTTGCATCGCGCTCTTTAATACACCGCCTGGATAGCGTTTGCTTAGGCCCCGCAGTTTGCGGCGAACGCTATCCACCACTGGACGCATGCCTGAGGTTCTTCTCGTGCCTGATATGAAGCTTTTTGCTGGTAACGCCACCCCGGAACTAGCACAACGTATTGCCAACCGCCTGTACACTTCCCTCGGCGACGCCGCTGTAGGTCGCTTTAGCGACGGCGAAGTCAGCGTACAAATTAACGAAAATGTACGCGGTGGTGATATTTTCATCATCCAGTCCACCTGTGCTCCAACGAATGACAACCTGATGGAATTGGTTGTTATGGTCGACGCGCTGCGTCGTGCTTCTGCTGGCCGTATCACTGCTGTTATTCCTTACTTTGGCTATGCACGTCAGGACCGTCGCGTCCGTTCCGCGCGTGTGCCAATCACCGCTAAAGTTGTCGCTGACTTCCTGTCCAGCGTCGGCGTTGACCGCGTACTGACGGTTGACCTGCACGCAGAGCAGATCCAGGGCTTCTTCGACGTGCCGGTTGATAACGTATTCGGCAGCCCAATCCTGCTGGAAGACATGCTGCAACTGAATCTGGACAACCCGATTGTGGTTTCTCCGGACATCGGTGGCGTGGTACGTGCGCGTGCTATCGCGAAGCTGCTGAACGATACCGACATGGCGATCATCGACAAACGCCGTCCGCGCGCTAACGTTTCTCAGGTGATGCACATCATCGGTGACGTGGCTGGCCGTGACTGCGTGTTGGTGGACGACATGATCGATACCGGCGGTACGCTGTGTAAAGCCGCTGAAGCGCTGAAAGAGCGTGGTGCGAAACGCGTATTCGCTTACGCCACTCACCCGATCTTCTCCGGCAATGCGGTAAACAACCTCCGTAACTCCGTCATTGACGAAGTTGTGGTGTGCGATACCATCCCACTGAGCGACGAGATCAAAGCGCTGCCAAACGTGCGTACGTTGACTCTGTCCGGGATGCTGGCCGAAGCGATTCGTCGTATCAGCAACGAAGAATCCATCTCTGCAATGTTCGAACACTGATCGAACACGGCCAAAAAAACCCGCTACGGCGGGTTTTTTTGTTTATAGTATTTATTTGTATGACTTATGCCTCCTTCACCTGCCATTCATATGACAGATGATGCGCACACGGATGATAGATAATTGTGAAAAACGTAACCTCCTCACATGTTCTGCCCTTTCGCGCCCTCATCGACGCCTGCTGGAAAGAGAAATACACATCGTCACGCTTTGTTCGTGACCTGATAGCCGGGATCACCGTCGGGATTATTGCCATCCCGCTGGCGATGGCGCTGGCGATTGGTAGCGGCGTCGCGCCGCAGTACGGGCTGTACACCTCGGCCGTTGCGGGGATTGTGATTGCGCTGACGGGCGGGTCCCGCTTCAGCGTCTCCGGCCCGACTGCCGCCTTTGTGGTGATCCTCTACCCGGTTTCCCAACAGTTTGGTCTGGCAGGCCTGCTGGTTGCCACCCTGATGTCCGGCATCTTTTTAATTCTGTTTGGTCTGGCCCGCTTTGGTCGCCTGATTGAATATATTCCCCTTTCCGTAACGCTGGGGTTCACCTCGGGGATAGGGATTACCATCGGGACCATGCAGATTAAGGATTTCCTCGGCCTGCAAATGGCCCATGTTCCGGAGCACTATTTACAGAAAGTGGGCGCGCTGTTTATGGCGTTGCCGACGGCCAACCTGGGCGATGCGGCCATTGGCATCGTTACACTCGGCACACTTATCGTCTGGCCTCGCTTAGGCATTCGTCTCCCGGGGCATCTGCCCGCTCTGCTGCTGGGCTGCGCGGTGATGGGCGTCGTCAACCTGCTCGGTGGACAGGTCGCCACCATTGGCTCCCAGTTCCACTATGTTCTGGCGGACGGCTCACAGGGCAGCGGCATTCCGCAGCTGCTGCCGCAGCTGGTTCTGCCTTGGGACATGCCGGGTTCCAGCTTTACCCTGAGCTGGGATTCCCTTCGCGCTCTGCTGCCCGCCGCATTCTCCATGGCAATGCTGGGCGCGATCGAATCCCTGCTCTGCGCCGTCGTGCTCGACGGCATGACCGGCACTAAGCACAAAGCCAACAGCGAGCTGGTCGGCCAGGGCTTGGGGAACATCGTTGCACCGTTCTTCGGCGGTATTACCGCTACGGCTGCGATTGCGCGTTCCGCCGCGAACGTACGTGCGGGCGCGACATCACCGGTTTCCGCGGTCATTCACTCCCTGCTGGTGATCATGGCGCTGCTGATCCTTGCCCCGCTGCTTTCATGGCTTCCACTCTCTGCCATGGCTGCGCTGCTGCTGATGGTGGCCTGGAACATGAGTGAGGCGCATAAGGTGGTTAACCTGCTGCGCCGCGCGCCGAAAGACGACATTATCGTGATGCTGATCTGCATGTCGCTGACCGTGCTGTTCGATATGGTTATCGCCATCAGCGTCGGCATTGTGCTGGCCTCGCTGCTCTTTATGCGCCGCATCGCGCAGATGACGCGTCTCTCCCCGGTTAACGTTGAGGTGCCTGACGATGTGCTGGTGCTGCGCGTGATCGGCCCGCTGTTCTTCGCCGCAGCGGAAGGTTTGTTCAGCGATCTGGCGTCCCGCATCGCGGGCAAACGGATTGTGGTCCTGAAATGGGATGCCGTCCCGGTGCTGGATGCCGGCGGTCTGGATGCCTTCCAGCGCTTTGTTGCCCGCCTGCCGGAAGGCTGTGAACTGCGGGTGAGTAACCTTGAATTCCAGCCCCTGCGCACCATGGCGCGCGCGGGCGTGCAGCCGATCCCTGGCCGATTGTCCTTCTACCCTAACCGTGAAGCTGCATTAGCGGATCTGTGAGTCATCTGATGCAGAGACGCGTCTTTGCATCATCACCCCGATCGCCTGCTGGAGCCATTCAAGCACGGCAGGCGTCATCCACGTGCCCTTCATCAGATGCGGCTCCTGCTGCATGGCGAGGCGAAATTTTTGCTGGGTCTGCGGGTTTGTTCCCGCATAGGACTGGAATAAAACCAGCCAGTTTTCTGCCAGCTTTTGCGCATCGTCAGAAGCGGGACTGAGATTATCCCGCTGCGCCTGATGCAGCTTCGCCACCAGCGGCGGCCACTCCATCATCCGGTCAAAGTAGTGCGCCCGGGTAAAGGCCATCTCTTCGGCAGTGAGATATTTCTCCCAGATGCTGAGCTTTGATTCGGCAAACGCCCGCGTGATGTAATCAGTTATCTCCGGCGTAATGCCGGTTTGCTCCTGCATCTGCGGCTCCACGCTGTGCATCTCGTTCAGGCGGGTCAAAAATTCCGGTTTGCCTGCGGTATCCTGCTCCAGGCGTTCCATCCACCGTGAAGCCAAATCGGTCGCCCGCGCGTCCGTGACGCTGACGTTCTGTTCCAGCAAGTGTTTAACCTCCCTCACCAGCCCCGACCAGATATCCGCCAGCGCCTCTTTCTCTACCGCAAACGGCAGTTGCTGCAACTCTTCTTTGCTAAACCAGCGATCGTACATATTCATTAACTCCAGAGTCTGTAGCCAGGATTCCAGATCCGGCGTCGCATCGTCGGTCAGCCCGGTACGCAATTCCACCAGCCGGTTGCGCAGCGTATGGATGCTACGCAGTTGCTTGTCCAGCAGAGTGATTTGCCCGTCGAGTAATTCGGCTAATGTCAGCGAACGCTGTTCCAGAAAATCCCTGATTTCGGCAAGCTCCAGTCCGGCTTTTGCCAGCGCCTGGATCATATGCAGACGCTGCACATCCGCCAGGTTATAAAGCCGGTAGCCTGCCGCGCTTCTGGCAGAAGGTAACAACAGCCCTGTTTGCTCGTAGTGATGCAAAGTCCGCACGGTGATCCCGGCACGTTTCGCCAGTTCACCCACCTGTATCAACATAACGGCTCCTTTTGTTCTGCCAGTGTCGTTACTCTGAAGCCTTACGTTACGTGAGGGTCAATGCGTCATGCAAAAAAAAAACGACTTCAGATGAAGTCGTTTCGGTGTTCTTTATGGGGCACTAGCTATGCTTGCGCTGGTCGCGGCGGCATCGTTTATCGTAATGACGCACCCACCAGTATTTATCGCAGACTTCCTCATGTCCGCTCACGCGCGCCCCGGCGAGCCACAGTACCGCACCGAGGAAGATACTCAGCACCGCGCCATGCGCAAAGTATTGTGGGAGGTCAAGCTGCGGTAATTGGTTTAAGATTGAATAACCGACACCGGCGACCATCACGAACAGTCCCAACCCCATTAGCACGTTACCGAGCATTGAAGCGTTTTTGCGTTTCATATGTCACCTCCGGAACTTTGGGTTGTCAGGGGAAAAGCCCCTTCTCCTTGTGTGTAAAGTATACACAACGCCTCTTATATGAGTTGCGTGAATGATCACAATTACGGATAACGCACAAACAAAAGTTTACAAATAAGGCGTTGAACAGCTTGAAATTCTAATTGTTCAGATGAGTAATTATTCGAATTTCGCCGGGATAACCGCAGAATTTTGTCAAGCGGCGCGCCAGACAGTAAACTACGCGCCAGATCTGGAACCCATTAGGAATTGAATCGTGACGATTAAACTGATTGTCGGCCTCGCCAACCCGGGCGCGGAGTATGCGGCCACCCGCCACAACGCCGGAGCCTGGTACGTCGATCTGCTGGCCGAACGGTTACGTGCTCCCCTGCGTGAAGAACCTAAATTCTTCGGCTATACCTCACGTATCAACCTTGCTGGCGCGGATGTTCGCCTGCTGGTGCCCACCACCTTTATGAACCTGAGCGGTAAAGCGGTGGCGGCGATGGCTACGTTTTATCGCATCAATCCGGATGAAATTCTGGTGGCTCACGATGAACTGGATCTCCCGCCTGGCGTAGCAAAATTCAAGCTGGGCGGCGGACACGGCGGTCACAACGGTCTTAAAGACATCATCAGCAAGTTGGGCAATAACCCGAATTTCCACCGTTTGCGCGTGGGAATCGGCCATCCGGGCGATAAAAACAAAGTTGTCGGTTTCGTGCTCGGTAAACCCCCGGTTTCCGAACAAAAACTGATTGACGAGGCGGTAGACGAAGCGGCGCGCTGCACTGAAATCTGGCTGCAAGACGGCTTAACCAAAGCGACAAATCGCTTACACGCTTTCAAAGCGCAATAATCCGCCCGATACGGCTTTTTTACCGCGCGTCATGCGGGTTACGTGTATAATAGGCGTAGTTATTTACTTTTCTTCAATCGGTTATCGTTAACGGATTGATTATCAAGATATTAAGGTGATTTAGAAATGGGATTCAAATGCGGTATCGTCGGTCTGCCAAACGTGGGCAAATCCACCCTGTTCAACGCGCTCACTAAAGCAGGTATTGAAGCGGCGAACTTCCCGTTCTGTACCATCGAGCCGAACACCGGTGTTGTTCCTATGCCCGATCCGCGTCTGGACCAGCTCGCGGAAATCGTGAAGCCGCAGCGCATTCTGCCAACTACCATGGAGTTCGTGGACATCGCGGGCCTGGTAAAAGGCGCATCCAAAGGTGAAGGCCTGGGTAACCAGTTCCTGACCAACATCCGTGAAACCGAAGCGATCGGCCACGTTGTGCGCTGCTTCGAGAACGACAACATTATCCACGTTAACAACAAAGTGGATCCGGCCGACGACATCGACGTCATCAACACCGAGCTGGCCCTCTCTGACCTCGACACCTGCGAGCGCGCCATTCACCGCGTGCAGAAGAAAGCCAAAGGCGGCGACAAAGACGCGAAAGCGGAACTGGCTGCGCTGGAAAAATGTCTGCCACAGCTGGAAAACGCGGGCATGCTGCGCGCGCTGAAAAACCTTACTGACGAAGACAAAGCGGCGATCAAATACCTGAGCTTCCTGACCCTGAAGCCTACCATGTACATCGCCAACGTTAACGAAGACGGTTTCGAGAACAACCCGTATCTGGACAAAGTGCGTGAAATTGCCGCGGCGGAAGGTTCTGTGGTTGTGGCGGTTTGCGCTGCCGTTGAATCCGATATCGCCGAGCTGGACGACGCCGACCGTGAAGAGTTCATGGCCGAGCTGGGTCTGGAAGAGCCGGGCCTGAACCGCGTGATCCGCGCGGGTTATGAGCTGCTGAACCTGCAAACCTACTTCACCGCTGGTGTAAAAGAAGTGCGTGCGTGGACCATCCCTGTGGGCGCGACCGCGCCTCAGGCGGCTGGTAAGATCCACACCGACTTCGAGAAGGGCTTCATTCGTGCGCAGACTATCGCGTTTGAAGACTTTATCACCTACAAGGGTGAGCAAGGCGCGAAAGAAGCTGGCAAGATGCGTGCGGAAGGGAAAGACTACATCGTTAAAGATGGCGACGTGATGAACTTCTTGTTTAACGTTTGATTTGTTTTGAATGAAAAAAATCCACGCTTTGGCATGGATTTTTTTATAGAGTAACGAACTTATCTCCTTTTGCGCAGATAGAACTCAAGATATTTTTTAGGTCTATCCTGAAACGCACGCTCTTTGCCGTAATTATAAGCATCGTTAAAATATTTATACGCTTCCTCGAATTGATTCAATTCATAACAGACCATGCCGAGATCGATTAAGGGTGCAGTGTCTATATCCGATCCACGTGTCCGTAATGTCGTCTTTCCCCATTTCTTTGCCTCAGCGTAATCCGCGAGATCAAAACATGCGCTGTACATGCAGGCAGCGATCCAGTTGGCGAGTTCCCATTCGAGCTTTGGCTCAGGAAGCGCTTGCCAGGCTTTTTGGTATTGCTCTAAAGCCTCGACGTATTTTTTATCATCGTGAAACTCGTTTCCTTGTTCAATAGTATATTATTATAGATATTATCATACTTAAGTTCTTGCCCTTTTAAATAAAAAACCTTGCCTAAGAAACCGCCAAAAATACCATAATATATGGTTAAATTTTATTTAAAATCATAAATTTATTACATTGCAATCAATCATTTTATAGCAAATATTTTTTAGTATTAATGACTCTATAACATTCCAATCACCACCACCGAGGCCAGCTCCTATCCTTGGCATTTGTACAGAAAGGCGATTCACTAAAGCAAAGTCAGATAATTTTTCAAGACAAACTTCCAGAGAGTCATAACATACGTATTGTTTTTTGTCGTTGATATTTTTCTTTATACCATCCTGCGCATACATATTAGCAATAAATATCTTCTCCTGAGCATCAACCATAACAAAATCAACCACCCCTAATTCTGGGGAGTTATTTTCTTTGAAGCTACTAAGATAGCTTTTTTTTGCCGCAGGATATTTATTTGAAAGGGACAGAACAAAACCTTTACCCCACTTCCCTTTATTATTCACAATATGAGCAATAACTGTGGATTTTTTCAAAGGTTCCACAGCATCTCCAAACAAGTATTTTATTCGCTTTTTTTCTTGCAATGAACTCGTTGATGTTTGCCAGAAAACTTCAAATTCCTCATTCGAAATTTCTTCGGCGTCACTTAAGTCCAGGTCGCTTTTCTTACCATCATACAGCAGGAAGCCAACTTTTTCATTTTTATCTAGCAAAGAGGAAGAAGCATAATAATTACCATCTATAATATTTATTTGTCGCGTGGCTACCTCTCCTATGAACTCATTGAGAATAGTCCCTTCACCTGCAATAAAATCAACACTTCCTTTATAATATTTTTTCACCTCAACCACAACTCCTCCCACTTTTAACAATTCTTTTAGAGACATCGAGATCTTTTGTGTTTAAGATCAAAAATGTATTTTTCCGGGGTTCAATTACATCTAAGCCAGTAACATCTATTTCGACAAAATGGCTTAAACCTTTTAATTTCCTCGCATCACCATATATATCAGCTGCTAATTGACCCAGAGACATTTTTCCAGTTCCTCCAACATCTTTGAGTGTTCGTCCGCCAATCATTTCAGGTCTGATATTAGTGAAGTATTGTCCATCCCCGAAACGGGCGTGTATATCTCCTGATGAAGGTCTTATTACACCACTTTCCGTGATACCTTTCATCCCTTCTTCAGTCGTGTAGTGAATTAATGTTTTAGGAGTCAACCCCCACGGATCCACCCACCCCAGCGTGTTCGGCGCATACTGGTAAAGGTTTATCCCCCCCGCCAGCCCTATCGGGTCCTGCTGCGTAAACCGTCCGCAGTCCGGGTCGTAATACCGGAACAGATTGTAGTGCAGCCCTGTCTCACGGTCCAGGTATTGCCCCTGCATACGCAGGTTCTGGGAATATCCTGATACCTGCGTCTCGCTTTCCCGCAGCAGCTTGCCCCAGGCGCTGTTCACGCCTTCCCAGCGCACCTGCCCTTCGATATCCGTCATCCGCTCCGGCGTGCCGTTGGGCTGGCAGTGGAACTAGAAGATTTCCGGGGCATCAACGCCGTCAATACGTGCCAGCGGATCGTAGCTGTCCTGATCGCTGTAGACGTAGGTCAGCGGCACATCCCCGTGCACCTCCTGCAACAGCCGGAACCCTTCCCAGACAAACCGGGTGGTGACTGGCTTGCCGGTCGGCTGCCCAAACAGCATCTGGCGGCGCGTTTTGCTGATGCGACGCCCGAGCGGGTCATAGCGGAAGCTGACCTGCGTCTGCGGCCTGTTGCGGTCCCGCGGCTGGCTGATAACCTCCGTCAGGCGATGCTCGCCGTCGTAGCGGTAATGCCAGCGGTACCAGCTGAACGGGTTATCGTCCCGCTCTTCACTCACCAGGTTATTGCGGTAGTCGTAATCCCAGCGGCGAAACCAGCGGCGCGGCGACGGACGCTGGGCATTGCCGGTAAAGACGTCCCGGCGATGCAGGCGGCCAAGACGTTCGTATTCACTGCGGGTGGTCAGCAGCCCCTGGGTGCGGCTGGTCTCACGATGGAGTTCGTCGCGGGTTAAATTGAAGATCGACAGCTTATTGAGAACAAGGTGAGCAAGGCGAGAAAGAATCAGGCAAGATGCGTGCGGAAGGGACAGATTATATCGTTAAAGATGGCGATGTGATGAACTTCCTGTTTAACGTTTGATTTGTTTTGAATGAAAAAATCCACGCTTTGGCGTGGATTTTTTTATTGCGAGTCTATCAATAGATAACTAGTTTTCCCGCTGGCCAAATACCTGACCACCCACAAGGCATATAACCAGCTTCATAAACATTAAACAATCCATTAAAAAAGAACGGCTCTCGTAGTAAAGAACTATACGCATCTTCAAGCATGTAATTGACAAGATCCCATTTTAAGTTCTCAATCATTGAGCTTTTCTCAGACTCTGGGAAGATTATTTTTTGGATAATATCATTCTCCACAACATTCTTAGCTTCTTTGACCAAAGAATTCCAGTATTGATATTTGTTAGTGTGTTTTTTTGCGAGATAACCCGTTATTTTATTAACAGCCTCCCGGGTGCACCCTCCCATTCATCACTATTCAGGCCTTTTATAAAAAAAGCTAAGGGACTGAGACTGGAGAACCCCAGGGAGTGTCGTTGCCTTACCAAGATTAATAAACCAATTAATTTTATTTAACCTGTCTATTGCTAGCTGGGATATTTTCATATTTTAACCTGATTTATTTTTCTTGGGAGTTCCAGGTGTGTTAATACTACCAAGCGCGCTATGCTGCTTTGAAATAAAACCCTATGATTTGCCATAGGGTTTTATTAAAACAATCTCAAAACAACAGCAACCGCATTAAATTAATCGCTTGAATTATTAAAGTTTTCTTAAGAAAGCTCTTCTTCTGTTACTAATCCATTAACAAAGTTGGAAAATGAATTTGTCAGATATCTTTGAAGTTTTGTGTGATTCTCTTGCATAGTCAAATCCTCATCAAAAGAATCTGTAGCAAAGTATACAATTGAGTAATTATCTAAATCCAGGCAGAAGAAATTTCCTCCCCAATCATTTGCGAAGGGAAGCAGGTTTTTAGGAATCACTTCCCTACCCAACATGTTGATATAGCAACCGTCAACTAAAGATCTAGGGTCATCATTTGTCTGACTATTATAAACAAACGGTTTAAACCATGCCACCTCTATTGGCTCAAAATCTTCATCATCGCCCCACCAACTTTTCTCAGGAGTGCCACCATTAAATTGCAAATAATGTGAAACGAAATCATCCGGAAGAGTAATAGATAACTTCTCTTCTATTTTGGCTATATCTTCACGTCCAATCTTTTTTTCACAGTTACTGAAATGATTCATAGATTTATACCTCACTGGTGACAGTTTGCACGCAATTTTTTCGGAACACGCCCCTTCAACCAGCCTTTAGAATGGGAAACAGCAATGGCTTCTTGGGAACCATATTTTACACCAAAATATTTCTCGAATTGTGAGACTGAGCCTTTATGTGGGAAAGTAGCTTCATGCGCAGAAGTTTTTACTAATTGCATTGTTGTCCTTCCTGTGGCTGGGTCAAAATCATCGACATGATGCCATGTATATCCGGTTGCTTCACTTTTAGAGATACCGGCTGCCTTGAAAGCCTCGGTGAAATCTCTATCTCGAGTTCCTTGCATTGTAATAGATACAATGTTTTGTTTCGTTCCATTGATTGGGAAAAGATCTGGGCTTCCTGTAAAGTCGACTCCCTTTAATGCCAACCCCCACGGATCCACCCACCCCAGCGCATTCGGCGCATACTGGTAAAGGTTTATCCCCCCCGCCAGCCCTATCGGGTCATGCTGCGTAAACCTTCCGCAGTCCGGGTCGTAATACCGGAACAGATTGTAGTGCAGCCCTGTCTCACGGTCCAGGTATTGCCCCTGCATACGCAGGTTCTGGGAATATCCTGATACCTGCGTCTCGCTTTCCCGCAGCAGCTTGCCCCAGGCGCTGTTCACGCCTTCCCAGCGCACCTGCCCTTCGATATCCGTCATCCGCTCCGGCGTGCCGTTGGGCTGGCAGTGGAACTAGAAGATTTCCGGGGCATCAACGCCGTCAATACGTGCCAGCGGATCGTAGCTGTCCTGATCGCTGTAGACGTAGGTCAGCGGCACATCCCCGTGCACCTCCTGCAACAGCCGGAACCCTTCCCAGACAAACCGGGTGGTGACTGGCTTGCCGGTCGGCTGCCCAAACAGCATCTGGCGGCGCGTTTTGCTGATGCGACGCCCGAGCGGGTCATAGCGGAAGCTGACCTGCGTCTGCGGCCTGTTGCGGTCCCGCGGCTGGCTGATGACCTCCGTCAGGCGGTGCTCGCCGTCGTAGCGGTAGTGCCAGCGGGTCTGGCCGTTATCCTTCTCCACGGTGCGGCCGTGGATGTCATAGCGCCAGCGAATGCCGTTGAGGTGCGTCAGACGGTTGTGCGTGACCTTCTCAGCAGAGCCTTCGAGCGGGTTACCGGCTGCATCCCAGCGCCACTGCTCCTGGCCAGGCAGCGTGCCGTCCTGAACGAGCAGGCGCCCGGTGCTGTCGTACTGCCAGCGGTACCAGCTGAACGGGTTATCGTCCCGCTCTTCACGCACCAGGTTATTGCGGTAGTCGTAATCCCAGCGGCGGGACCAGCGGCGCGGCGACGGGCGCTGCGCATTGCCGGTAAAGACGTCCCGGCGATGCAGTCGTCCAAGACGATCGTATTCGCTGCGTGTGGTAAGCAGCCCCTGCGTACGGCTGGTTTCACGGTGGAGTTCGTCGCGGGTAAAGTCGGAGACCGAGAGCTTATCAAGCGCGATGCTGAGCAGATGCCCGCTGCCGTAGTAGAACTGTTTCAGCTCCCGACCATCGGGCAGCGTGACGGAGGTGCGGTTACCCAGCGCGTCATACTCCCACGCCAGCTCCCCGTGCTCGCCCGTTTCGCGCGTGACGCGCCCGAGCGCGTCATACTCAAACACAAGCTCCTGCTCGGCCTCGGCGCTCCAGGCATCGGCTGAAAGCGCGGGATGCAGCCCAGTCCGGCTCAAAAGTCCGGACGGGGTGTAGTGGTAGCGGGTCTGCCCCTCCGGCGTGGTGCGGGCGACCAGCTGGCCGCTCGCGCTCCAGGCGAAGGCATGGGTAATGGCCTCCGGATGTCCGGCGGCAAAGGTGCGCGCTATCGTACGCCCGCAGGCATCGTAGCGATACTGCGAGGCCACGCCATCAAGCCCTACCTCTTCCAGCAGTAGCGAGTCCGCGCCCCAGCGGAACTGATACGCTTCGCCGTTTTCGTTTTCCAGGGCAATCAGACGCCCGCGGCTGTCCCAGCGGCGGTGCACCTCTTCACCCTGCGTATTACGGGTGGCGGTTAAGCGCCCTGCCTCGTCGTATCTGAACTCGCTCTCTTTCCCGTCGGCGCCCGCATGCTTCACCGGCAGGCCACGTTCGTTCCATTTGAGCGACTCGGTCCAGCCTTCTGGTCGGTCGAGCTGCACCGGACGCCCCGCGGCGTCGTAGCGGTAACGCGTCTCTTCGCCGTCGGCGCGGATCTCAGCCACCAGCCAGCCCAGCGGATGATAACGGTATTGTGTCACACGGCCCGAACAGTCCGTCGCACGCACCATCTGCCCGGCTTCGTTGTACTCCTGGTAGCGGCTGTTCCCGGCGGCATCAACTTCTTCAACCACCTGACCAAACTCGTCCCGACGCAGCATCGTGGTCTGCCCCATCGGATCCACCACGCGTTTCAGCCCATGATGTTCGTCATACAGGAACCGGGTGGCGCTACCGTCGGCTTCGATGATGGACGCCGGAAGCGCACGGTGCTCCAGCCAGGTGGTGGTGCGAGTATTGCCATCGGCGTCGATCTCCTGCACCCGGTTGCCCATCTCGTCATAGACGAAAGTAACGGCATTACCCAGCGGATCGATGCGACGCGTGAGGAGTTCGTTGTCATCCCACTCGTAGCGCCAGTTCTCACCGCGCTCGTCAACGTAGCGAACAATCAGGTTTTGCGCGTTCCAGTAATGCTTTCGCGTCTGACCGTCGTAGTGATCGACGGTCGTCAGCCCGGCGGCTAAATCGTAGCTAAAGCGACAGCCGTCGCCGGTGCTGGTGCGGTTTTCCACCACGCGCCAGTGGTCAAATTTTTGCCAGCGGTATTCGCTCTCCAGCCCACCCGGCAGACGGTGCCAGACCATCAGTCCATCATCGTTATAACGGTATTCACGGGTTACTACGCCGGAGGCATCCGTTGCGCTGGCCAGCTGGCCGCGCGCGTCGTACCCCCAATGCATCAGCGGCCATGTCTGGTTGCCGTCAAAATGGCTGGCAGCGGTAACGCGCTGCGGGAAACGTTCATCGTCATAGCGCAGGGTGACATCGATCGCTCGCGGCTCATCGTGCAGACCGACCAGCCGCCCGTGCTCATCCCATTCCGTCAGCAACGCGTTGCCGTACTCGTCGCTGAGGGAGGCCAGGCGCAGGATGGAGGGGTTAGCGCGGGTCGGTTTATACAGACGCCACACCGCGCCGTCATCGTCAGCTATCGCCACGTCGCCGCTCTCATTGCGGCGGATAATGATGCCTTCGCTGATGCTGTAAAACGCGCGGTCGACCGGCGGCAGTTCAAAGCTCAGCTCGCGCCCGGTTTCATCGAACCAGGTGGCGTTGTTTTCTTCCAGCGTCAGATAGCTGTCAAAAGTGGTAGCCCAGCCCAGACCAAACAGCCCTTGGCGGGTGGTCAGGCTGTTGTAGCTGCGTTGCCAGCGCAGCGGAAAGCGCCCCGGCAGCGAGAAATCGAGTTCGTCGTCGTCATTCAGCACCTTCACGCCAGTGGCGGCGTGAACCGGGTGCGAGGAGCCGAACACGGCGTTGACAGCCATATCCGCCAGCATCCCGCCACCGGCAGCAGCCAGCGCGCAGGGCATGTTTTTCAGGATCTTGCCAGGACGCCCGCGCAGCAGGGAGAGCGCAATCATCCCCAGCGCCAGACCCGGCGTTTTGCCGCTTTTGATGTCGCGGACCGTGAGCGTGTCACCGCCGATGATCACGTTAGGGGAGACGTCGTCGGAAACGGTGCCCTCGCAGGTGGTGCGATCTTTTGCGCGCACCGCAGGCTGTCCGTTAATGAAGACGCTTTTCGAGCCTTCCGCCAGATACTGCGGCCCGGAGTGTTTATCACACGCCACCTTGTCTTCTTCCAGTGGCGAGGTCCCCGCGGCGGCAGAGGCGACGCTGGGCTGCCACATCTCGCTGCCGAACTGTCCGGCAGCGGAGAGCAGCATGCCCGCATAGTCGGCAAAGCTGCCCGGCGACTGAGGCTCCGGGGACGGGGTATCGGCAGGCGTTAACGTCCCGGCTGCGCGTGCAGCGGGAAGTTTATTTGTCAGAACGTTGCTCGAACCGGTGGTGATTTTGCCCGCGGGCGACGGCGGGAAAAGCGCGTTACCCAGCCCTTCAGCGGCGTTGCTGATATCGTCGGTGATCCCGGCGACGTTCGCCAGAACCCCGCCGATAATGCCGCTCAACAGACAGCTGGATCCAATCGCCGCCACGCCTGCCGCTGCGGCCCCGGCTCCCAGCAGTGGGGCCGCGACGGTCGCTGCCGCGCCCACCGCCGCGCCAATCACCGCATAGGCGGCACCTTCCGCCACAATGCTGGTTATATCAGCAAAAATGCTGGAGTGAATAATCTCGTCGCCCTTACGGGCCGCGTTGTTATCGCTCATGCCTTACACATTCCGGTTGTCGTTTAGCGTCAGACTTTGCTTCAGTGCGCTCCAGCGCGCCTCGTCCTCTTCCGTAAAGGCTTTTAAGGCCGAGAGGGTAAAAATCATCAGTACCGGTTTGCCTGGCGTCTGCACGGCCAGCTGTTTTTGCCACAGGCGCTGGCCGTTACGGTCAAAGGTGGTCTCAACTTCTACCCCATCAATGTTGCCGGCAGGCCCGGCTTTTACGTGCTGAAATTCGCTCTGGGCGATCTCACCCATCTGAGGACGCAGCACGTCCCACTGGCGGTGAAACTCTTGTTCGTAGTCGCTGCCATCGGGAATAACGCCGCGGCTGACTACCACGGACAGCCCGCTTTCGTCATCGCGAATGATGTTCATGCTGTTGTCCTGCCAGGCAGCAGGAAAAAGGGTAAAGGAACCTTCCTGGAGGGTGTATTTCATAAGTGAACTCGGGATGATTAATATCAAGGAAAGTTAAGGCAAAAATAAAGGTCAGAGAATACTGACCTTTAGTAATAGATTCTACTTATTAACCCATTGACCTGGCTGATCAACTAAAATATGACCACCTTTGCTGACTACCAATTTTAATGGGTTATAGGTAACTGTATAGGTAATTTCGCCATTCTTAAATAAAGAACCAATTAATTTTCCTGTCGCATCGTTTAAAGTCTTACCATCTAAAGATATTGTACTATTATCACTTTTTCTAATTCCAAGATAAAACATATCATTGCAGTTGCTTTCAAAAGAACCACATTTATTTACTAGAGTAATATTGAATTTATCGGTATCAAAAATTCTTTTTTCGGACGCCGATGACTTTAACTCTCTTGTTAGCTCATAATTCCGCGGAGCAGAATATTCACCTTTCTGTGGCGGTGTAATTAAAGTCCAAATCATTTTATCACCAACCACTTCCAGTTTCGCACGTCCCTTTTCACCACCAAATGAAGAGTTAAATTCCACATTTGCTCTATTTTCAGCAATAACACCCTTTAGATTACTCTCATCATCTGGGGGACAGTCAATGCGGTTACCGTTTTGCGTAACATAACAATAACTACCATTCACATTTTGACCAGCTTGAGTTAATCGTAAAGTGAGTGTTGACTCATTTTTTTGTTCTCCGCTCCACTGACCAGAAAACATATCTTTAGCTATTGCATGACCACTATTAAAACCTGCAACCATCAATAACATTACTAATTTTATATTCATTACAAAGCCACCTGTGCACACCGATCAACTCGATTTAACCAACCTGTCAAAAACTTAGCATTTTTGGAATTATTTACCACAAGATTTTCATAATACTCTTTACGGATGTCCGCTATTCTGGACGTAAGTTTCGCTGAGTCGCTTACGCTGTTCATTGCTTCTATTGTCTTAGGCCCTATTTTCCCATCTGCAATCAACTGCTGGCCAAACTCATTGTTCAGCAATTTTTGGATTTGTTTACCGGCTCCGCCGGAGGTTATGGTCCAATCATAAGACATTAGTGCGAGTTTAGGATCATTAAGATTGTTAAATCCAGACGGCTCCCAGTAACGTTTACGGTAAATTGTCTCAGCTTGTTCATTGGTTAAATTTTTTAGGTTATCCAATGTGGGTTCAACGCCAAGATCTTCCTTGGCATATTTCTGCCATGTTTTCCACGCAATTCCTTTATTGGTAGCTCCCCCGGAGTCGTTAGGGTCATTAACGTATCCGCCTTCATTCTGGAAAATAATAGGTGAGATCTTTGAAAACTTGTCCTCACCTTGAGTCGGTGGTGCTGAAGTGGCATTACTTGCTGTAGCTTGAGGTGCTGGTTTCGTTGCAGACTCTGATGGCACAGGAGACGCTCCTGCCCCTTTCTTTCTTTGTTCAGGCGAAAACTTCTCCTGCACAGCTGCATCAATATCCCCTTTATGTCCCGACCCCGGTGCCGTTGTGCCAGGTTTAGTGCCAGAGGTATTCAGATGCAGCTTACCGCCCGTGGTGATATACCCATCGCCCTCAACGAAGAAGTTAAACTCTTTGCCGATCAGGTTAATCTTGCCGTTAGCGTTAAGCTCAATAGCACTCTCACCTGAGACCAGCCTCAGCTTCGTCCCGGAAGCAATGACATACTGCTCCACCGCCGCATCCAGCTTGCCTTTGCCCGTCAGGATTTCGGTCCCACCTTTCACCGCCTGGATCTGGTTCGCTTCAACACGATGCAGCTCATTTTTCTTCACGTAATGACTGCGCGCGCCGCCGACGGTGTGCGTTTCATCATTTTTAACGCTGGTGTCCATGTTGCGTTCGGCCTGGATCCACACCTGCTCTGCGCCCGCCTTGTCCTCAAAGCGCAGGGCGTTGGCGTTGTCCACGGAGCCGTCCTTCGTCCGGCTCATAAAGCCCATCTGCGTCGCGGCAGCCGGCAGCGCCCACGGCGGCATGCTTGCTTCGTTATAGACACGACCAGTGATAATCGGACGGTCCGGGTCGCCGTTGATAAAGTCCACCACCACCTCATCGCCGACGCGCGGGATCTGCACCCCGCCGTAGCCCTGGCCCGCCCAGGCGCTTGACACGCGCACCCAGCAAGAGCTGGTGTCATCGCCCTTCGCCAGACGGTCCCAGTGGAACTTCACCTTCACGCGGCCATATTTATCCGTCCAGATACTTTCCCCCTGCGGTCCCACGACTTTCGCGGTCTGCGGGCCGTAGGTGCGCGGCCACGCCGTGCTCTGCGCCGGACGGTACGACACCGACGCCGGGATAACGGTGAAATCGGTGCGGTGAATGGTTTCCCCCTCGCCGCTCGCGTAGCGGTTCTCCTCGAAGTGATAGCCCGCCGCCGTCACCAGATACTCCCCGTTGTCACTGAAGAACGGCGCGTTGGTCAGGGTAAAGGTGTGGCCCGGCGCAATGCCCGCTGCCGTGGCGGTTGCCTGAATCTGCTGATGCTCCACCTGCCAGCGCTCCTGACGGATACGGGCATAGAACTCTCCGTGCCCTTTGTCGACAAAGCGCCCCGGCCAGTCGTACACGTCGATGCTGCCCGGTTTCGGTGACGCCGGGTTCTGCTGCGCCTGGAAAAGCCACGCGTTCGGCTTGCGGAAGTCATAGTCGTCGAGGCTGTAAATCCCCGGCGTGACGCTGTCCTCCAGCGCCCACTGGCTGATGCCCTCTTCATCCGTACTGCCGCCGGACGGCGTCTGATGGTAAGGAATGACCTCATAGCCGCTGAACGGCTGATGCTGCGTCGCGGCGTCGGTCAGTACCAGGGTATGCTTGTCCGCCTCGTGGCTGAAGTAGTACGCAATCCCCTCCAGCTCCATCAGGCGGCTGATGAAGTCCAGGCTCGACTCCTGATACTGCACGCAGTAGTCCCACACCCGGTAGCTGCCGGTAAGTTTATCCTCAACGTTAACCTGATGTTCAGCCAGCAGGATTTTGACAATCTGCGGTACCGTCTGGCCCTGGAAGATACGCAGGTTACGGTCGCGCTTCATCGGCCACAGGTCCGGCTCCACCGTCAGCTGGTACACCGCGTAACGGGTGCCCGTCAGCTCCACGGCGCTCACCGCCACGCGCGTCACCTTGCCGTTGATATAGCGGGGGGTAAGCAGGTTCTGCGTGGGGATAGTCACCGTGACCGGCTGGCCCAGCAGCCTGCTGCGGTCAATGCGCGCGTCCGTGCCGAGAAGGGTCAGCGTCAGCGCGAACGACTCGGACATGGCCTCGCGGCCGGAGAGTTTCCAGAAGAGCAGCCCCTCAACCGGGAGCTGAACGGTAATTCGGTTGAGCATAATCTTTATTCCATCTAGCTTATGCGATTCAGAAAAGAGGTTCGCATCTACGCATCAGCGTCATTTATATATTAAAGTGAATGAGTTCTTTTTCTTTTGCCCATTAAGTAAACAAGAGAATATACTTTTAGCAGTTCCGAGATAACGAACAATCCTAAATTTACCCAGACACTTGAAATACCAAACACACTTACCAGAAGTGGGAAAAAAGAAACCGAACATCTGAACGAAATTAGACGGAAAACTTCCTGAATAAGGGCAAATTTAATCGCAACGTCTTTTTTCTTAAAAAACAACCAAGCTGAAATAAAAAGTGAAAGTAATAAGAGCAAATCAAATATAAAAAAGAGTGTTACGATAAAGTAGTAACCGCCTCCTGAAACTACATCTGAGGTTCCTGTGAACGCGATTAAATCTGAAATGAAGGGGATCCTGTCCTGGCGAAGTGAGTTTACAGAATAAAGCAAAAGAGCCAGTACATCCATGCTTCCCCAGAAATACCATAATTTACTTTTTAAATTCATAATCCTCTTCTCTGACTCCAGGTATCCATTGCCATGATTTACCACTTACTGCCCAGGCATCATCGCTCTCAAGGTATTTCTGATAAATGGATCGTTGTTCTCCGTATCGTCTGATGACCGATTTCGCAGATATAAACACGCGCGATTCACCGTCCAGATCTCCGGGTAGCGCTGTCCAGCGCTGAATTTTATCGCGCGACGTATTCATGTAATCTTTACCGTCCGACCCAAATACTCGTCCCTCATCCCCCATGCTCGTCAGTCGATTAATCGCCATAATCACAACATTTTTTGTGCCATGATAATCATCTTCAACAGTTTTCCAGTAACCCGGTCCGTAATTATTGGTAGAGGGAACGAATGAATCACGCGTTGGGGCTGGTTTTCCAAATAGAGCGACATTATTTCGGTAACGTTCGAGGACGTAATTCACAAAAGCTGAGTTGTAGATCGTCTCATCAACACAAAACAACTCCCCTGACTCAGAGATGAAAAAGGGATATAGGGCTTTTGTCCGTTGACGGTGATCTATTAAGACCACCTCCCCTGAGTCAATTAACCGCTCTATTTTATTAAGATTTTGCGCATAGAGGGGATCAAAAACGGCATTAGGATTAAATTCGAAACGATGTCGTAACGTTAAACCATCAATGCTGTGAAATGGATTTGAAACGCCTCGCACCACAACAAACTCACGCCCTACGTCGCTCCGTGCATAGACAGGAGAGACAATCTTTTCGAATTCCTTTGGACGAAGCCTTTGGCTTCGAAGATCGTACACTTCCATAGTATCTCCTGTTTAAACTCCTACGGATTCACAAGCCAGGTGCCTGGCTTCGCAATATCCAGCGTCTGGGTACGCGTTCTTCCATTGCCTTCCAGTTCAATGCGGGTCTCGCCCGCAGGCAATTTCAGCGATGCGTAACCGTTATTCCCCGGACGCAGCGCTTTAGACTCGCCGTTCACCTTCAGCGTCTCGCCATCAAGCATGCGTATATAGACCAACGCGACCGGGCTGGCGTCGACAGGCGGCGCACTCTGCTGCGCCGTAGCCGGTGGCGCGACCGGCTCGCTCACGTCAGCCGTGGCCGGTCTGGTTTCCGCCTGGGCGGAGGTCTCAGCCGGAGGGCTCACGGCAGGCGTTTGCGCCGTCTGCGCTGGCGTTTCCTGACTGCCGCCGCCGAACAGCATCGCACCGGCAACCACCCCAACCAGCACGCCCGCGGCCACCAGCCCCGGAAGCTTGTAACGTCGCCAGTCCAGCGCGGAAGCAGATGCCTCCTCTTCCACCGGCACCAGCATCGTGCCGGTCTTCTTCGCGGTAAGCACCTCGTCGATACCGGCGACGGGCATCTCGATCAGCGCCGCAAACTCCTCAATGGATTGCGGACGGTCTTCCATATGCAGCGCCAGCGCCTTGTCGATGGCCTGTAACAGCGGAATGGAATAGCCCTGAGGCATCAGCTCCACCAGCGGTTTGCAGGTATCCTGAATCGAACGCACCACGCTGACCGGCGGCGGAGAGCCCACGATGAGGGTGCGCAATACGGCGCCGAGCGCGTAGATATCCGTCCACGGTCCCTGCTCGCTTTCATTGTCGTCGGTATACTGCTCGATAGGCGCAAACCCCGGACGCAGCATGGTTTCCGTCTCATCCGAGAGATTACCGATGGTGCGGCGCGCCGATCCGAAATCGAGCAGCACCGGCAGGCCGTTATCCTGAATCTGAATGTTATCCAGCGAGATGTCGCGGTGCAGATACCCCTCGTCGTGGATCGTTTTGATGGCGCCAAACAGCATTGGCAGCATGCGGCGGATCCACGCCTCGTTAATCAGCTCCGGTTTTTCTTCGCGCAGACGGGACAGCGTGGTACCGCTGTAAAACAGCGTTCCCATATAGGCCGTGTCGTTTTGCACCCAGAAACGCAGGACGTGCAGCAGGTTCGGGTGGTTAAAGCGCGCCAGCAGGCGGGCTTCCTGGATGAAGCTGTTCAGACCGGCAGAAAACGCTTTGCCGAAGCGCTCGCTGCGCAGCACCAGCGTCATATCCTCGCCGCGCACGGCGAGGGAGGAAGGCATAAATTCTTTGATAGCGATAGTGCGTTCGAGCTGGTGATCCCAGGCGCGATAGACGATGCCGAATCCGCCGCCGCCAATCACCTCTTTTATCTCAAACTCATTGAAACGGTACCCGACCGGGAGCGCGTTTGGGACAGTCCGATTGTTATCATTATCCGTCATCTTTTACAGTTCTCTTGATGATTATTACGCGGCAAACTGACAGTGGAACTCGCCCTGCTCGCAGGTGACATGCAGACGTCGGTACTGCTCGTCGCTGCGGCTGGCGGTAAGTAAAATCTGGCTCATCTGAGGCAGCAACGTATTGGTCAGAATCGCATCCACCATACGCCCGCCCGACTCAACCTCGGTACAGCGCTGAACAATCTGTTCGACCACGCTGTCGTCAAATTCAGAAATAATGTTGTGATTCTCTTCCAGACGACGCTGAATGCGCCTGAGCTGAAGACGCACAATCTGCCCCAGCATCTCGTCGCTCAGCGGGTAATACGGCACCACCAGCAGGCGGCCCAGCAGCGCAGGCGGGAACACCTCCAGCAGAGGCTGGCGCAGGGCGCCGCTTAACGCGTCAGGCTCCGGCATCAGTTCCGGGTCGGCGCACATGGCTGCGATCAGGTCGGTGCCGACGTTTGAGGTCAGAATAATAATGGTGTTACGGAAATCAATGTGACGCCCTTCGCCGTCCTCCATCCAGCCCTTGTCGAAGACCTGGAAGAAGATCTCGTGCACGTCCGGGTGCGCTTTTTCAATTTCATCCAGCAGCACCACGCTGTAGGGACGGCGGCGCACGGCCTCGGTTAAGACGCCGCCTTCACCATAGCCCACATAGCCCGGAGGCGCACCTTTTAACGTCGAAACGGTGTGCGCTTCCTGGAATTCACTCATGTTGATGGTAATGACGTTCTGCTCGCCGCCGTAAAGCGACTCCGCCAGCGCCAGCGCGGTTTCGGTTTTACCCACGCCGGATGGCCCGCAGAGCATGAATACGCCGACCGGTTTGTTTGGATCGTCAAGCTTCGCCCGGGAGGTTTTTACCCGACGGGCAATCAGATCCAGACCATGACGCTGGCCAATAACCCGCTGGTTCAGCGTGTCGGCCAGATTCAGCACCGCGTCGATCTCATTTTTCACCATCCGGCCCAGCGGGATGCCGGTCCAGTCTGAGACCACCGCTGCCACCACGTTCTCATCCACCGCGGCAAACAGCAGCGGTTCATCACCCTGTAAGGTCTTCAGCGCCTGCTGCTGCTCTGCCAGCTGGCCGCGCAGTTCAGCCGTATCCTCATCACCCGCCGCAAACAGCGCGGCACGCAGACGGATAATCTCCTGCACCCGCGTGCGCTCTTCTTCCCAGCGACGGGCCAGGGCTTCGCGTTGGGTTTCGTACGCGTCACGCTCTGCGGTTAAGGTCGCTACACGCGCCGGATCGCCCGCCCCCACGCGCGCTTCGCGTTCAGCAATCTCCAGCTCCACGTCCAGGGCCGCCAGGTGACGCAGACAGTCTTCCAGCTGGGCAGGTGGCGCGCTCTGGCTGACGGCCACGCGAGCGCAGGCGGTGTCCAGCAGCGCCACCGCTTTATCCGGCAGCTGACGCGCAGGAATATAGCGATGCGACAGTTTCACCGCCGCGCTGACCGCTTCGTCGAGGAGTAGAACCTGATGATGGGTTTCCAGCGGCGACACGGTGCTGCGCAGCATCAGCACGGCTTTGGCTTCGTCCGGCTCGTGAACCTGTACGGTCTGGAAACGGCGGGTCAGCGCCGGATCTTTCTCAATGTATTTTTTGTATTCCGCCCAGGTGGTCGCGCCAATGGTGCGCAGTTGCCCGCGCGCCAGGGCAGGCTTGAGCAGGTTAGCGGCATCGCCGGTGCCCTGCTGACCGCCAGCGCCAATCAGGGTGTGGATCTCATCGATGAACAGAATAATCGGCGTGGCGCTGGACTGCACCTCGTTGATCAGCGCCTGGAGGCGCGCCTCAAATTCCCCTTTCATGCCCGCTCCGGCCTGAAGCATGCCGATATCCAGCAGCCACAGCTGAACGTTTTGCAGCGGCTCCGGCACATCGCCGTCAGCGATACGCAGCGCCAGCCCTTCCACCACCGCCGTTTTCCCGACGCCGGCTTCCCCGGTCAGCAGGGGGTTGTTCTGGCGACGACGCATCAGAATATCGACCATCTGGCGGATCTCTTCATCGCGCCCCACCACCGGGTCAATTTTCCCTTCCCGGGCGCGCGCCGTCAGATCCTGACCATACTGCGCCAGCGTACCCTGCGCAGCCGGTACTGCCCCGGCAGGCGCGTCCGCAGCGGCGGCGGCCTGCTGGCTCTCTTTGCTGCTGGCGCAAATGGCGTCGAACTGCTCGATCAGCACCTCGACGTTAAGACGGGTGAACTGCGCCGAAATGCTTTTCAGCACGTTAGCCAGATTCCACGTTTTCAGTATGCCGATCAGCAAATGGCCGCCGCGGATGCGGCTGACGCCAAACTTCAGCGAGCCGTAGACCCAGGCGCGCTCGACGGCGCTGTCGATATGCTCGGAAAGATCAGACACGGAACTCGCGCCACGCGGCAGGGCATCCAGCGCCGCCACGATATCGCGCGTCAGCTGCTGTTCATCAAGGGCGAAGTGACGGATGACCTGTTGCAGATCGCCATCCTGCTGCTGCATCAGCTGATGCAGCCAGTGCACCAGCTCAACGTACGGGTTGCCGCGCAGCTTACAGAAGGCAGTCGCGCTTTCCAGAGAGGTAAATAACAGCGTATCCAGTTTGCCGAAAAGCACGGCACGGCTAATTTCTGACATGTTAGTTTCCATTAACAATGATTCGGTATACGGAAGGATTATCGCTCTGCGCGATACACCAGATCGCCACGCGGAACAGGCTGAGGCTGAAGGCCGAGCCAGGTGTTATACCCTAATCGCCCGGCGCTGCCGAGCGTGGCGCCCTGCACCGCATCGGCGCGCAGGATCACCCGTGTTTCCCATTCAAATTCCACCCCGGCGTACTGTCGCACCCAGTCGCGCAGCTCGGTCACCCACCCTTCGCCCGGCAGAAAACGGTTGTAGTCGTCTGCGCTCAACGGGCCAATCTCAAGCCGAAATTTATGCTGCACGTCGCGTACCGCAATGCCGAGAAAAGCGGACTCTCCCATGCGCGGCAGGCGACGCCCCTCGCCCAGCTGTGCCTGCTCCCGCGTTGAGAGCGGCATCCACTGCGGGACGTTGGCCACCAGCCTGACCGGCACGTTGAAATAGTTGCGCAGGATCTTCTCCAGCCCTTCCGGGTCCCGCCCGTGGCGGATCAGGTGCCCGGCGTGAGTAAAGCGGGCATGCGCGCTCAGGCTGCCTTTCGACATCTGGGCAGGCTGTCCCATGCCAATCAGCGATGCCAGATACCCTTCGAAGCGCCTGTTGTCGTCGCGATCCAGTGAAACGGCAGGCTGCGCGTCCGCCCAGGCGCGGTAGAACAGCAGCGTCAGGCGGTGGTGAAAGAGGTCGGCAAACGCGCTAAGGCTGTGATCCTGATGATGATGAATACGCTCGCGGGCATACTCAGTCATGTGCACCGGCAGCGGGCCGTTAGGACCAAACAGGCCGAAGCTCAGAATGGAAACCTCATGCAGTCCGTTCTCTTCCCGCTGCCGGACCTCAGCAACCGTTGACGGCGCAAAGCCCATTGAAGGCTGCTGACCAATACGCAGCGGCTCAAATTTAGGCAGCGGCGCGCGCCCCAGCGGGTAACGTTCACCGCCCTGGGCATCAATGCGTCTTAACAGCTGGAACAGATCGTAGCGCCACGGCGTCTCGCGCACTCCGCGCCAGAACGCATCGGGCAGCGGCGTCAGGCGATGCACGCGCAGCGTTGCAGGGGCAACTTCACTCATACCAGCGCCCTTTTACCCATGCGCGGCGCCCAGTAGCCGATTTCACCCCGCTGCTGGCTCTTGAGCGTGAACTCCGTAAAGCTGTTGATGGAGACCAGGCGGGCAAAAAGGCGTTCCAGCACGCTGCCGAAAAGCCATGGGCTGGCGCCGGAAAAGGCGCGTTCGTCCACCGTCAGGGTGATGCCGATCCCGCGGGCGAACACCACCGGGCCGGGTTCAGGCACGCGGCGGTGCACCGGCTCCAGCACGCAGTGACGAACGCCATCCACCTGACGGGCAACCGGCGTCTCGGCGAGGTTGGCGTACAGCCCTAACAGCTGACGCAGCGCGGCTGCGCCCTCTTCGTTTTCGCTGTCCATCAGGCTGAGGTAGTTCATTTGCAGCTGGCTAATGAGCCGCCAGGTGCTGAACCCTTCGGCCAGCGCCGGACGCGGCGGCGTCGGGCCTTTACGCAGGGTTAACGCCTTCACCGGCATGGAGTCGGCCGTAATAAACTGCCCAAGCTCCTGCTGGAGCATCAGCGGCAGGTCACGGCTGGTGCACAGCACCTCGGCGGAAATGTAGCGCAAATTCTCCTGCCACGGCGCGTGCTGCGCATCCACCAGCGAGACGAAGACCTCCGAGCCGATATAGCCCGTGCGGGTGCCATAGCGCAGCGCGTGTTCGGAGAGAACGCGCTGCTCACGGCGCAGGGAAAAATAGGCGCCGTAGTTGCCCGCGTCGCCACTCCAGGTACTCCAGAACGGACGAAACGTCTGGTCGTCCCGCTGACCATCCGCGCTGGCATAGATTTTTTTCACGGCATAAATTTCATAATCCAGCGGGCGGATGTTATCCACCACCAGATGGTATTCATGCTGGCTTTCGCTCAGCTTCTGCCGGGCCGCCACTTTCGGGAACAGGTTGATCACCGGCGTGCAGTGCAGCGCCAGGTGGCTGGCATCCACCACGCGCTCCAGCTGATCGTCGCTCTTGTCGAGCAGAATGAAGATATCAAACGCTTTTTCGTCTTCGCAGCGCTGGATCAGCTTGCTCAGCCCGCTCAAACTGATGAAGCGAAAACGCGCCGGGAACGCAAAGTACTCCTGCAACAGGCGATAGCCGTCGAAGTTGCGCAGATCGTCCGGGAGCAGCGCCTGGTCCGCATCAAAGCCTTCCTGACGCAGGACGTCAGACGACAGCAGCTGGCGCTGGGGCTGCTTGCTAACCGTCTGGCAGACAATACCCGCGTGGTGCTCCATCACCAGCTCCAGCAGCTTCAGCGCCTCGATGTCCGGGCCGCTTAAGAAGAACTCCAGGCGGTCAAAATCCAGGTGCCCGAGATGCTGCGGACCATCGCAGGCAATGCGGATCCGTAAGGCGCTGCTGATCCCCCGCTGGCTCAGGCCGAGCTGGGCCAGCGGCAGATCGGCGGGAACGCCGCCCAGCTCGATCCGCTCAATTTTTAACGGCAGCAGGTTGACCTCGTGCGCCGTGGTATAGCTGCACGTAACCCCGGTTTTTTTCAGCGCCAGGCTGTCCATCATGGTGCCGCGCGGCACAATAAAGCCTTTGCTCAGGTCGCCCCGGCTGCTGTCGGGCTGAATTTCAGCGATCGCCATCGACGGTGTAGGCGCCAGATAATTTGGCGCAATCATCTCCAGCATACGCTGTGAAAAGCGCGGGAATTCGGCGTCCATTTTCATCTGCACGCGGGAGGTCAGGAAGGCGAAACCTTCCATCAGGCGCTCAATGTACGGGTCCGCCACTTCGATGCCGCGCATGCCGAGCCGCCCCGCCACTTTCGGGTAGCGTTCGGCGAACTCTGCGCCCATCTCGCGCAGATAGGCCAGTTCACGGTTGTAATATTCGAGCAGTTTGCTTTCCATAATTACCCCGCATCCTTCAGTTCAAAATGGCCGTTCTCAAGATCGACGTCGGTGCGAAAGAGAAACTCCAGCGGATACGGCACGCACCACAGGCGGCCTTTGATTTCGATAGACAGAACGTTGTGCAGATCTAACGAGGAGGTATCGGACACGCAGCGAACCTGAAGCCCCTGCGGCAGGATCCGCGGTTCAAAGTTAATAATCGCTTCGGTGAGCTTGCGCTGAATGTCGTGCCATTCGATATCGGACATTCTTTTCCCCGCCAGCGGCGCGACGCCAAAGTTAACGACGGAACGGCTCACCTGCGTCAGCCCGCTCAGATCGCTGGAGGCATCGTGGTTGATGGTATTAAACAACCACTGTAAATCCCGCAGGACGTTACGACGCAGCGCGGCGTGGGTGATCAGATTGCTGTTGGCGGACTCGCGTTTTTTTTCCGGATCGTTATCCGTAAGGCGATCCAGCAGTGAAGGCTGCATTTTGTCGCGCGCCCCCACTTTCTCCTGCCTGCTGCGGGCCTGCCAGCCGCTGCGCAGCAGATCGCCTTCGCCAGCGGGATTACTCATCCGCACCATCCGAGGTAAATGTCACCAGGCTCAGGGTAAGCAGCGGGCTTTCGCTTTGCTCGCTCAGCCAGGCTTTCTGCCCCATGCCTTCATACAGGGCGCCGTCATCGTCCAGCGGGAGCCACTCGGTGGTGCGCCCCAGCTTAACGCTGTCTGGCGCCCCGTCAGCAAACGGATAACGCGCCGGGATCTGACACACCTGCTCGGTGCCGTCCGTGAGGCGGACCAGCGCATGACGCCACACCAGATCGGTCACGCTGGCCGGAGCCTGAAAACGGATCGCGTCGATGGCGCAGAACGGCACCCAGAAATAGCGGCCATTGACCAGGGTTTCACACACCGGCCCCAGACGGGCATCGCCGTCCATCAGCCATTCAAAGGTGTGGCTCTCTTCATTCTCCAGCGTGACCTGCCCGCGGCTTGCCGGGGCCTGTTCGAGTGCCGCCAGACGCAGCGTTTGCGCATTCCCGGCGCTTTCGGTCAGCGCCGTGGCTAACGTCGTCAGCCACGGCCACTGCGCCTCGGGCATTGCTGGTCGCGCCTCTCCCGCGAACACGCGCGCCCGCTGCTGTTCACCCTGAATGGCTTGCTCCAGCAGCGTTACGGTCGGTTTTGCCTGCGGCTTCAGCGCCAGCCAGCTTTTCAGCTGGGTCAGGGCGCGCGCCCAGTTGCCGCTGAGGATCAGAAACTGCACAAACGCGGCGCGCAGATCGGCATCCGCCGGACGGGCTTTGATATCGGCTTCCAGGCGAAGCAGCGCGTCGCTAATCGACTCCCCCGCCAGACGTTGATAAAGCGTATTCATAGCCCCTCCTTAATTCGCCGCGCGCCAGGCGCCCACTGCCGGATCGCGCAGCTGCGGGCGCAGCGTGTCAATCAGAACAACGTTCAGCTCCGCGCCCGGTGCAACCCATGCGCTCCAGATCTTCTTCACCTCTGCGATACGCGCCTGGAGTCTGGCGTCGTCGCTGGCGATCTCACGGGTGATTTCCACCGCCACCGTGCCGTTGCTCTTCCAGCCGTTCAGGGCGCTGTCGTACGGCAGGATCATCCAGCTCTGGTCGCTGTTCGGGGTGCTGAAAACCATGCGCTCTTTGTTGACGGAGGTGATCAGCGCCTTTTCAGGATCGACCGCGTTGTTCAGCCCCATCACCGGGAAGCCGTGAATGTAGGTGACCGGAATCGCTTTCTGCGCCCCGTTACGGTTCTGCGTCACCACGGTATGGCCGCTGAGCCAGCTGCCGTTGCCGCAGCGGGTAGTGTCGGAATCCGGAATAAACAGCGCTGGCGCGGAGGAACCGCCCTCCCAGAAGGTGCGCAGGTGGCAACCGTCCTGAAGGGTGAACTCCTGCCATGGCGTACGATCTGCCGCCACGGTGTGCGTCTCCGGATTCTGGTCAGGCGGCAGCAGCGCGCCTGAGGTGGTGGTCGTTGCCGCCGCCGTTTCCTGCTGTTTCACCACCAGCGCCCAGTCCTGCGCTTTAGCCGCTGTGCCCCGGGCAAGCGTCGTGCCTTCCGGATCGTTAAGCGTCCAGTTCAGGGTATTCAGCTTGCTGCACTGGTGCTCCAGCAGCGAGCCAAGGCGCGGCACGAAGTTTTCCAGCACCGAAACCTCTTTCTTGCCGTTCGCCACGATACGCAGCGCAACGTCCGCTTTACACCAGCTTTGCGGCGTATTGTCTTTAATGTTGTCGATCCAGATATCCAGCTTCTGCGCAGGAGACTGCACGATGCGGAAGTTTTCAGCCTGTGCGGTGGTCGCCACCGTCAGAAGAGCCAAACCCGATAGCCAAAGTTTCATATCAATCCTTGTGTGTCTAATCAGTTCCGCAGGGAAGAAATTGTGCTGCGTCAGAGAGCGTATGCAGCAAAGTGGTGTCCTGAGGGTTGCCCATCCACACCGCCACGGCGGTATAGTTATCCTGAGCATTGCCCTCCTGTTCGGCATTCTTTTGAATGATTTGGTTCATTAAGGTCAGCCACTCCTGTGGCGTATTGACCATATGCAGCGACTGCTTCATCTGCTCTTCGCTGACGCCGTGCCAGAAACCGTCGGTGCAGAGTAAAAAGGCATCACCGTCCTCAACCTGCACGACATCGCTGTAGCTCGCTTCCGGTCCGCCATTCTCAATACCCAGCGCCAGATACAGCAGGTTGCTGTTGAGATCGTCGGTCTGATGCCCGGCATCTTTCATCTGCTGGACGAGGCTGTGATCGGTGGTCACATGCCACAGCCAGCCGCGGCGAAACAGGTACAGGCGGCTGTCTCCGGCGTGCGCCCAGTAAGCCAGACGGTAATCCCTGTCGATAAACAGGCTGACCAGCGTGGTGCCCATCCGGCGATAGTCCTGCACGGCCTGTTGTTCGCTGAGGATGGTGCGGTTCGCCGTTTGGACGTAGTCACGAATATGCTGCGCATTCAGGTGCTTGTCGCCGTCAAAGCGGGAAATAATGCTGTTGCGGGCCAGCTCAGCGGCCACCTCGCCGCCCGGCAGGCCCGCGATGCCGTCACAGACGACAAAGCAGGCTGAACGTTCCCCGATGGTTTCTCCCGTCTGATCCTGGTTGCTGGCGCGCGTCCCCTGGCGGGAGAGAGAAGCCGTTGCGATATTCATTTTTCTTCCGATCCGCTTTGTGAGTCTTTGTACTGATTGACCTCCATGTCATAGGCATGGAGGAAGGCTTCGCCAAACAGGGTATGGAAGTCGTCCTCGATCTCGCCCGCCGTCTCGCCATAACTGCGCACGAAATAATCCCACAGCGCGGCTTTACGGCTGCCCGGCAGCGCCAGGCGTGACGTCATCCCGTTCTGCTTCGCCTGCTCTTCCAGCTGTTCCGGGTTAAAGGATTGCAGCATGGCGGCGATAATGGCGCGGATACCGGAGATCATCCCCAGCTGGTGCGCCTGGAGATCGATCAGCGCATCACGCACCGATTTGGTCGGCGGCATAAAGCCCGGCATCGGCGTGCCGAACATCTGGATCAGCACCGTTTTCCCGGTCGGCAACAGTTTGAACGGGTTGTTCGCATCGTCGAGCACCATGGTCATATCGGCTTTCACTCCACGCTTGAGGATGGAGCGCGAGGAGAGCAGCGCCACGGTCCCCTGCGAGAACATGCCCAGGATCTGACCCAGCTGACGCATATTTTCCCGGTCGAATTGCGGCACCGGCTGCATTTCGCTCAGGCCCATGCCCTCCAGCAGCGCCTCCAGCAGTTCGCCCTGAAGCACCTCGCCCCGCTCGCCGGTCTGCGCGGAGGCAGCAGGCGAAGCAGCGTTTTTAACCGGGTCGATACGCAGGCGGCCTTTAGGCGCCTGCGCGTTGCTGCGCGCCACGGCCTGCGGCGTTGGCATGGTGAAGCCAGCGTAATCAGGACGCGCGGGCTCCTCTTCCGCGCGCGGCGCATCCTGTGGTTCAGTCGGTTCCGGATCGAACAGCGGTGAGCTGGCCAGCGCATCCTCTTCCTGTGCGGCTTGCGCTTCAGGCTTTGGCTCCGGCTTATCGGCCACGATTTCATCCGGATGGGTTAACGGCGCGCCGCCCATCAGGCCGAGGGGGTCATCGTGACGCGCGGCAGGTGCGCTCGCCGATCCGCCAAACAGGGCTAACGGATCGAGTTCGTCCGACGCATCTTCCTTTGACTGGGCAGGTTTGCTTTCGTCCGGCTGTACCAGCGTCGAAGGGGTAACATCGTCAAAGATGCTCTCTTTTTTAAACAACGCTTCGTCGCTAAACAGCGTGTCCGGGTCAACGTTTTTACGTTCAAGCGACGGTTCGGCGTCGTTAAACATTGCCAGCGGATCTTCGGCATTCCGCTCCGGGGCCGCAGGCTGGGATAACGGGTCGTGGGAGGCCGCGGGCTGTGGTTTTGCCCGGTTGCTGGAGATGCTGTCGGAGATGGAAAACTCCTGCATCAGGCTGTCCCAGATTTCCGACGGCACGGCCGTAGGTTCAGCTTTTCCGCGAGGCGCGGCGCTGGCCGGTTTCGGTTGCGGCGCTGGTGCAGGTGTCGCCGCTGGACGCGCCTGCTGCATGCTTGCCGCCATGCGGCTTACGGGCTGGGTGTCATGAATGAGTTCGCAGACTTCAATGCGATAATCATCAATACCGAGAATATCCCCATCCTGAAGCTCAACCTGACGCCCACGCTCCAGCGGGATATCATTCAGTACCACGCGGGTAACGCTGCCGCGGTTCGTGACGCGGCATTCGCCACTGGCGTCGACGTGAACGATGGCCTGCAAACGCGAGATGGTGCGGTCATTGTCCGGCAGCACCAGATTGTTATCCGTACCGCGCCCAATGGTGCCGCCCGGGGCATAAAAATCACAGCTGCTTTGCGGCGGCTGATGACCGGGTTTCGTAGAAATAATCGTGAATCGCATGGCGTATTCCTGCTGGTATGATTAGCGCTCAAACGCTGCCGCTCTCGGGGGTGAGAACGGCAGCGTTTGGGGGTTAAGGGCTGATTAAAGCTATTTGACTACATTCAGGAAAATAATGCCGATAAGCAGCCATAGCGTAAAAAGTATGGCCTGAGCTTTATAGCGTCGATGCAGTTTTAATATCCAGCCGATTCTCTCTTCCGGTAAAGCCTGAACGAATTTATAGGCATCATCCTGAACATTTCTGTCTTTGGTAAATTTCATCTTCACGCCTTTGCGAAGACGAACAAACCAGATTATTTTTTGATAGTTCGCCAGCGAACCAAAAAAAGATGCGTAATTTGTCACCAGATCGAGATCGTAGCCTTTTTGCCGATATTCTGAAAGAAGCTGATTATATTCGGCCTCGTGTTTTTTAAAATAACGGGAACTGATGAGATCCATGATTACGACAAGTAAAAATAAAACTACAATCAGAAATAAAAGAATATTTTCTACATTCACCATAGTTTATCCATGACATACTCAGTTGCTCCACCGGCAACTTCGCCACCAATGTATCCACCCGCAGCGGCGCCTACCACAGAACACGCGAGCAACCCTACACCACCTGTTGCCACGCCCAATGCAACACATACGCCAGCCCCAGCCATGGCGCCATATTTTCCGCCATAAATCCCGCCCGCAAGACTGGCCCCGAATTGACTGTACTTCTTAACGGCGACTTTGGAACAATTCTGCTCTCTACCTACTGTACAGGCATCGTAAACTTCATTGGTTGTGTTTGCACCAGCGAAGCCGATAGCCAGCCATCCTCCCATTTTCAGAAAACGGGCAGCTTTTGAAGCATTGTCTACATATGTTGAATACCCTCGTATCGAGGCAACACCCGCAGTACTCCATTCATGGACAATTGACCTGCTTGATAAACCTAAAGCGTGCTTGATTTCTTCATAAGGTTTCAGTTTCAGCGTTAGTCTGGACAGCTTATTTAATAAAACGTCCAGCTCAGAAAAAAGTTTTTGTCTCTCAACAAAAAACTGCTGCCCGATTAATGTGCCTTGCGTTCTGTATTGATTTTGATAAGCCAGTTCGATAGCTTTTAATTTCTTTTCTATTTCGCTAAAGTACCTTTCACCTGCATCAGCAACCACCCCGAGAGATTTATCCATAAAATTAGTTAATGCTGCGATGGTACTAAAATGCTTGTTAAAGAAATTAGCTTCATCTGTATTCAGTTCTGCCAATGCTCCATTAACCTTTTGCTTTGCATTTTGTAATTGTTTTAGCTGAACCGCATTTTCAGCACCTGGAGCATTAAGGATCAATATTTGCCCGGGTTTTAACCACCGTGTGTCCCTGTTCACTTGCATAAAATAACGTGCCGCTTCACTGTCTGGTTTATTGAACAGCAGCCTTGCCTGGAAATCTAACGTACCAGCCTGCTGAACAACACAATAACCAGGAGCAACCGTTGATTTTACGCTCATATTGACATCCCTTTGTAACCGAAATTAAGTCTCTGTAAATAATGACCGGGGAAAACTCCCCCGGTCACGCGCGCAATTACGCTTCTTTGTTTTCTTTGATGTTCCAGCCAGCGCTGCTTTCAGCACCTTTACCACCGGCAGTGGTCTGCTCCCAGTACTGCTGTTTCACTTTCGCAGCCTGGAATGCATAGGTCACGCCAACGGTATCGCCGTTGTCTGCACCCGTGTACTGAACGGAAGTCACGAGAACGTCTTCCAGGGTGATGCGGGTGTATTCAACCTGCTGACCACCCGCTTTGCAGACGGACAGTTCAACTTTGGTCAGGTGTTTACCGCTTGCGCAGTGTTTCAGGATTGCTGTAGTGGATTTGTCGATCAGAGCGTTAACGTGCAGGTCGTTAAAGTTAACTTTACCGGCACCGCCGCCACCGCCAACGCTCATATTACCTGGCTGGGACGCGCCCCAGGAGAAGGAGGTAATATCAGTCCAGCCGGTGTGGTTAGAATCTTTAGATTCGCCCGTAACACCCTCGACCTTCAGAAACATATCAATAGCCATAATATCTACTCTTCGTGGATGAACAATATTGCTTTCGAAAAAGCCCTTATATGGCAAACAGGAAAGCATGGGGCTGAATAAAACCGTCCATATTTTACCTCTGCCTCATATCAAACGACCCGTGTCATTTGACAGTCTTACATTCCCCCTGAATGAAAGGAAAGAATGTGAAGTCTTTTACTATTGTGAATTATCCTGAATCCAGGTGCGGTCAGGATTTCCGATGATTAATTGAGGAACAAGTTGATTAAGTTCGTCACTATGATAAAGACGCAGGCAGTTTAAGGTTACGCCTTTTACATCGGGTTTTCTCTCAGAATGAAAGGCGTTGGTTGCGCCTTTATATTTATTAATAAGAGCATTAATTTTGTCATTGCCATTCTCAATATCGAAAGGCACCCATTCCAGTAAGGCGCTACTGCTACGGGCTGCATCCAGAGAAAACTGGCTTTTATCATCTGCAACTTGTGCCAGGCAGCGAGAAAAAACAACGTCTTTAACAACTTGCTTATAAGGCATTTTTTTGACAAACGACACCGGATCGTCAATTGCATACACAGAGGCGGAACTGGTGAGCAACAGTAGACTAGCAATCATTTTTTTCATGGCAACTCCCAAAAATTAGCTTTGGTCGTCGAGTAATTCGTCTCCGGCGCATTGAAATAACAGTGATCCGAACAGGTTAAACCATTCCAGAATGTTGCATGACCTGCGGCGTCACTCCAGCCCTGTACCTCAAACAGAATGACGCCCTTTTTGTTGGCTAATTGCTGAACGGGTAAGGAAGGATAACTCACGATCATGTCAGGTTTACCCCACTGACGCGTCAACCAGGCAATGACATCCTTTACGCGGTAGAAGTACCATTTATTATCAGCACCGGATACCGTGAGATTTGCAATACGCGGAACGGGATGCCCGGTATAGTTAAGAACATAACTCATGCGTACGGCACAACTATTTGACCACCCGCCCTCGTCTGGCGGTATTTCGAAGTTGTGCTTAACTTTGCCGCCGATAACTTGCTTAACTTTGCCGATAGAATCATTTGCATCGTAAATACGTGTTGCCGCCGCCCAGGCAGCAACAAACGAAGGTCTCGCGGTCATATTTCCTCTCAAATTTCCATACTATAAAGCTAACGCCGGGCAAGGCCCCCCGGCGGCAATTATTATTACGCGTCCTTCGTCTTCAGCGATGGCAGTTTAGATACCAGACGCAGGGAAACGGTCAGACCTTCCAGCTGGTAGTGTGGACGGAGGAAGAACTTCGCGGCGTAGTAGCCCGGGTTGTCTTCGATTTCCTGCACCTGCACTTCCGCCGCCGCCAGCGGTTTGCGGGACTTGGTCTCCTGGGAGGAGTTCGCCGGGTCGCCGTCCACGTAGTTCATCACCCAGTCGTTCAGCCAGCGTTCCATCTCTTCGCGCTCGCGGAAGGAGCCGATTTTGTCGCGCACGATGCACTTCAGGTAGTGAGCAAAACGGCAGCAGGCGAACAGGTACGGCAGACGGGAGGCCAGGCGCGCGTTAGCGGTGGCGTCCGGGTCGTGGTACTCGGCCGGTTTTTGCAGGGATTGCGCGCCGATGAAGGCGGCGAAGTCGGAGTTTTTGCGGTGCACCAGCGGCATAAAGCCGTTTTTCGCCAGCTCGGCTTCACGACGGTCGCTGATGGCGATCTCGGTCGGGCACTTCATGTCCACGCCGCCGTCATCGCTCGGGAAGGTGTGGCACGGCAGGTTTTCCACCGCCCCGCCGGATTCCACGCCGCGAATCGAGGTGCACCAGCCGTACTCTTTGAAGGAGCGGTTGATGTTGGCTGCCATCGCATAGGCCGCGTTCGCCCAGGAGTAGCTGTTGTGGTTCGCGCCGTCGGTCTGCTCTTCAAAATCGAAGCTGTCTACCGGGTTGGTGCGAATGCCGTACGGCAGGCGCGACAGGAAGCGCGGCATCACCAGGCCCAGATAGCGGGCATCTTCTGATTCACGCAGTGAACGCCAGGCAGCGTATTCGGTGTTCTGGAAGATCTTGGTCAGGTCGCGCGGGTTAGCCAGCTCCTGCCAGGACTCCATCTGCATCACGCCCGGCGCGGTGCCGGTGATGAACGGACAGTGGGCCGCAGAGCCGATGCGCGCCATCTCGCCCAGCAGCTCAACGTCCTGCGGGCTGTGGTCGAAGTAGTAGTCGCCCACGATGCAGCCAAACGGCTCGCCACCGAACTGGCCGTACTCCTGCTCGTAGATTTTTTTGAAGATCGGGCTCTGGTCCCAGCCCACGCCCTTGTAGCGCTTCAGGGTGCGGCCCAGTTCCTGCTTGGAGATGCTCATAAAGCGGATCTTCAGCATCTCGTCGGTTTCGGTATTGTTCACCAGGTAGCTCAGGCCGCGCCAGGCGCTCTCCAGCTTCTGGAACTCCTCGTGGTGAATGATCTGGTTCACCTGCTGCGAAAGCTGCTCGTCAATACCGGCAATCAGGTTCTGAATGGTGCGGTAGGTATCGTTTGAGAAGGTCACGGTGTTTTCCAGCGCCTGCTGCGCCAGGGTTTTAACCGCGCTTTCTACGGCAGAGCGCGCCTGATCGGTTTTCGGGCGGAACTCTTTATTCAGCAGCGCGCTGAACTCGTCCTGGCTGAACGCCTGGCCCGCCTGCTGATCGTGTTGTTGAGTCTGGTTGCTCATTGATTATTCCTCGCTACCTTTCGCACTTTCGTCATTTTTTGGCAACTGGCTCAGGGATTTGAGCAGCGTCGGATCCTGGAGAATTTTCGCGATCAGCTCTTCCGCACCGTTTTTACCGTCCATGTAGGTCAGCAGGTTGGAGAGCTGGGTACGGGCTTCCAGCAGCTTGTTCAGCGGCTCTACTTTGCGGGCCACCGCGTCCGGCAGGAAGTCGTCCATGCTGTCGAAGGTCAGATCGACGTTGAGCTTACCTTCGCCGGTCAGGGTGTTATCCACCTGGAACGCCACGCGCGGCTTCAGCGCCTTCATGCGTTCGTCGAAGTTGTCGATGTCGATTTCCAGGAACTTACGCTCGTCGACGGCTGGCAGGTTTTCCACCGGCTTGCCAACCAGATCGGCCATAACGCCCATCACAAACGGCAGCTGAATTTTGCGTTCTGCGCCGTAGATCTCTACGTCGTACTCGATCTGCACGCGGGGAGCACGGTTGCGTGCGATGAATTTCTGTCCACTGTTACTCATTGCCATGATGTTCTCCATCAAAGATGCGCGGTGAAGGTGAAACGGCAGACTCCATGCCTGTCGTCATAATGCCAGGACGCGTCATTCGCGGCGTCCAAAGATGTTTTCCAGTTGGTTAACGCCGTCTGGCGCCAGGTCGCGAATAATGTCCATAAAGTTGAGTTCAGACAGCCGCTGCACCCGTTCAATCATCAGCGGTGCGGGATGGCTGGGTTCGTACTGCGCAAAATACTGTTTCGCTTTTTCCAGCATCAGCTGGGCGTCGGCGCGGCTGGTCACCTGCACGCTGCGCCAGTCCGTCACCTGCTGAACGGGCGACGCGGCCACCGGCTGCGGCTCGGCTTGCTGGTCAGCCTGCGCGTCACGGTTCGGCAGCAGCTTGCTGATATCGGTCACCTGACAGGCGCTGGAAACCAGCCCGACGGTTTTCAGCAGCTGTTCCATCTCCGGGACGCCACTTTCCCCGAGATAGCCGGTAAGCAGTTCGCGGATGGCCAGCAGGCGTTCGTTGATCACGATTACCGCTTCGGTGCCGGGCTGATCGCCCCGGGCCAGCTCATCGATCAGTCGTGGACGACCGCCCGGATAATCCGGATGCTCGGTTTTACTGCCGTCAAGCAGCGCCTGGGCGTCACGGAGCGAAATCTCATCGCCGTTTGAGCGGAGCAGTGAGGCGTTACGCACCGCGACCGTCAGGTCAGATTTATCGCTCAGCCCGGCGAGGGCGTTAATGCGGTAGAACGGATCGGTTTCGCCATACTCTTCCAGCAGCGGGTAAAGTTGCTCCCAGTAACGGGACAGGGCTTCCTGCACCAGCAGTAGCCCGTCGGCGTAACCTGCCAGCCCGCGACGACGCGTCCAGGCATGGGTTAACGCCAGCATGACGCGAAGATCTTTGGTGCGACCCAGCAGGCTGGTGGCGAGTTTTTCCACCGTGTTCCAGTCGGCAGGCTCTGCCGGAATGATGGTGTCGCCAAACTGCTGCTCGGCTTTGCCCTGACTGGCCTGCCCCATGGCCTGGAAATCAGCGTCGTACTCCAGGTTTTCACCGCAGGGGTTATCGGGGCTTATCGGCGCGAGAAATTCATCGATATTCATAAGATCCCTGCTTATTCAAACATAGGCGGGTAAAGACCGTGGCGGCCCGGACGGGCGCCGCCTGCCGGATCGAACAGCAGCGTAAAGAGCTGCCCGGTGAAGTTACCGCTGTGGACGTGGGTGTACAGCGGATAGCCGTCGCAGCGGTTTGTCCACCAGTAGCTGGTCTGGCGCAGCGGATCAAAACACTCCGCCGCCTGCGGCCAGCCCAGCGTGCTCTGACCATCGTCGTCATAACCAATCACGTCGAGAATGTCGGAACGCTTTTGCGGCTCAACCGGCTGGGGCGCCGGGATGGTCATCAGCATTTCATCCAGCTGGGAGGCAGAATAGCTGTTACGCACCGCGTGCAGCCCCAGACGGCCAAGCTGCAGGTACCAGCTTTCAGCCTGCCCGAGCAGGCGGGATGACCACTCGGCGGGGGTGAAGCTCAGTTGCAGGCATACCGGATAGTGGCGGCCTACGCTGTCACGGCCCGGCAGCAGGCAGCCCATCTGAATCATCTGGCTACCGAGCATCGGCGGGACGACAAAGTTCCACACCGGGGCTTTAGAAAACGGGCGCTCGCCGCTGCGCTGCTCTTCCTGTTGCCAGGCCAGCAGGCCGACCTGGAACCAGTGCGACCACTGGCGTTGCAGGGTATCCGGAAAGCGACGCTGCAAAAAATCTCCGGCGCTGGGTAATTTGCCATACCAGCTATAACGGTTCATCGCAGGGGTATTCGTCATACGGCTGTCCTTGCGGTTATGGGCATGAGAAACGGGGAAGCTGGAACGGGTTACGGATGCTGTTCGGGGCAAACTCCAGCGTGACCTGATGTCCGTCGACGTTGAAGGTCGCCTGACGGCTCAGGCTACCCGCGCCAGGGCTGGTGCGCGCCTTGTCGAAAAAGCGGTTGAGCGCCCAGGAACCGTTGGTCACCAGCGTTGCGGTGCTGCCATTGGCCAGACCGAGCTGCATACGCACCTGGTTCGTCCCGCCCGGCCCCGGCCAGTTCATGATCTGCACCGCCTGCGGACCGTGGCTGTAGCGCAGCAGCTGACCGTCCACGTCCAGCGTCAGGTTCAGAATGGTGTTGTCCATCCGCACGGTGCGCACCGTGACCTTAAAGGATGGCGTGGTCGCGCCGTTGGCAAAGAAGGCATCGCGGACAGACTGCGCCTGCTGGAACGGACGCAACAGCCCTTCGCTGCCCGGCAGCGTTTTACCGTCGATGCCCGGCATAAAGCGCCAGTTCGCCTGGGTGGTGTCCACCTTGTTGGTCAGGTTGTCGCGGAAAAAGGTGTCCATCAGTCCGGTGCCCGGCGCGAACATGCGGGCGAGATCGTCCGGCGTCACCTCGGTGCTGGCGCTGCGCACCAGCGGATAACGCCCGGCAATCGCCTGACGGCAGAACCCACCCACTTCCACGTTGATGCGCTTACGCACGTTCTCCAGATCGCGACGCTGGGTGTCGCTGCTGGCGCCGACGGCCATATTGCTGAACATGGTTTGCAGCCCGCCCGGCAGACGGCCCGCGCTGGCTTGCAGGCGGCTGATTGCATCCCCGCCCGGCGCAGGCATACCGCTGTTTGCCGCATCCTGAACGGCGGTCAGGTAACGATAAAGCTCGTCAACCTGCTTAAGAAAATCGTCAAAGACGATGGTCTTGCCACCCTTCTCCAGCGGCTGCGCCAGCTCAATCATCGGCGCATAGTGGTCAGTCACCAGTTGCTCAGGCGCCTGCGTCACAACCGCGCCCTGCGTCGGGGCTTTGTCACCGTTGCTGAACAGCGCTTCCAGCGTGCGGGTGGCGCGGTTGCTTTGGTCTTCCGCTTTCTGCGCATCTTCCGGCGCTGGCGCAGTGCGCGACAGGGTCAGCACCTTGCTCAGGTTAAGCACCAGACGGCGCAGCGGCGAGTTGGTGCCTGAAAGCAGGCGCGCGGTGTTGATGCGCTGGGAAAGATCGGCGCTGTTGTTGAGCTGAATGTCAGCGAGAAAGCGATCCCAGTTGACGATAAAGTCGCGCATGTAGAGCTGGCGCACGGCGTTGTCGATCTGCTGTTTATCTTCCTGGGCGGTGGTCGCTCCCAGTACCCAGGCGTCGTCCTCGTGCAGGGCGGTGGTCACGCTGTCGATCTGGTCGTTGAAGCTCTTCCAGTAGCCGTCCGGCGTATAGAGGCCCGGTACGCCCTCACTCACCGGCTTGCCGCTTTTACGGGAAAACACCAGCTCGCTCTGCGGGCCGCCGAGATCTGAAAGCGAAACCGGCTTCAGGTTTTCATCATGCTCCAGCAGACGTTTCAGGCGGCCATATACGCGTGTTGAGAGCGGCTGCTGGTTGATGAGCGCCCTTTCACGTGCGACCAGATCCTCATCCTGCGCATACGGTGAAGCCTGAATTTTTGGCTCCAGCAGCTGGGTCAGGTGCCATTCCAGCTCCTGAAGCTGCGCCTGCGTCACGTTCTGCGGCAGGTTGCGTTGCAGGTTGAGCATCACCCACGAGTGCAGGAATTTGCCGTCATAGTGCTTCGGCTGGTAGAGCATTTGATAGGCTTTCAGCGCCTCATAGCTGTACTCCACGTCGCTGCCGTTGTCGTTGCGCAGCCAGGTGGTAATGTGCATTGCCACGGCGGGCAGCAGCATCTGATCCAGCGCCTTCTGATACAGAGACTGCGAGGCATCGCTGACGTCATCCCCGCGATAAAGCCCCATGCGGCGGGAAACCGGCGGGTCGTTAACGTCGAAGGCATCGCTTTTCGGCAGATCCACCAGGCTGTTAAGCAGCGGCAGAAGCGCAAACAGATCGCGCTGGGGCTGGTTTTGCAGCGCCTTGCTCTGCTGCTCCAGCATCGGCACTTTTGCGTCCACTTCTTCCAGATAGGCTTTATTTTTGGCGTAGCTGGTCAGCCACAGGCCACCCAGGATCACCAGCAGGGCGAGCAGCGCCGCGTAGCCGGACCACATCACCGCGCGGTTGCGCAGCTCCCACCAGCGGTTTTCCCCGGCGATGCCCGCTTCCTGGAAAATCACGTTTTGCAGCAGGTTTTTAATGAAGAAGCTTTGGCCTTTCGCGCCTGGGATCGGCGCCTCTTTGCTCACCGAATCCCAGCGCGTGCTTTCTTCCCCTTCGGGCAAGGAGAGCGCGCGGTTCAGCTCGCCCATCACGCGGTCAAACGGCATCCCTTCCTGAGTGCCGCTGGCAAAGTAGATGCCGCGCGGCGAAAATTCGGTTTCGAAGTTTGAGCGGGCAAAGACCGTGCTCAGGTAGTCTGCCAGCAGCGGACGCAGCGCGGCGAACTCCTGCGGGAAGAGATAGGCTTCCGCACGGGTTTTGGCGTCATGCTCTTTGAGCATGGTTTCCGGAAGGCCAGCATCCAGACGCTGTTGCAGCAGGGAAAATTCCTGCTGGAAGTTGCCCATCAGGTCGTAATCTGCGTGTTTGGTCTGCTCCCACGGCAGCGTAAAGCCCCAGATCTGGTCGCGCTGGGCTTTGTCGTAATCCGCAAACCAGGCGCGGAAGCCTTTAAGTAGGTCCGCTTTGGTCACCATCACATACACCGGGAAGCGAATACCCAGCTGTTCATGCAGCTCGGAGAGACGCTGGCGCAGGTTGACCGCCTGCTGGCGCGAGGCCTCAGCGGACTGCGTAAGCAGGTCGGAAATGCTGATGGTGATAATCACGCCGTTAATGGGCTGGCGACGGCGGTATTTACGCAGCAGGTTGATAAATTCCAGCCACTCCCCGGCGTCCTGAACCTGCTCGCTCTCCTGAGTGGTGTAGCGCCCCGCGGTATCCAGCAGAACCGCCTCGTTGGTGAACCACCAGTCGCAGTTGCGTGTGCCGCCAATGCCGCGCAGCGCGGTTTTACCGAAGCGATCCGCCAGCGGGAATTGCAGCCCGGAGTTGGCCAGCGCGGTGGTTTTACCGGAACCCGGCGCGCCAATAATGACGTACCACGGCAGCTGATAGAGGTACTGCGTGCTGAAGCGCTGCGTCCACTGCGCGCCATGTCCCGCTTTGCTGAAGTGGGCTTTTTTCAGCATCTGGGCGGCTTCATCGAAACGCCCGGCAAGGATCTGCTCCTCGCTGTTCAGACGTTTCTGCGGATCGGCCGTCTCCGGGCTGGTGGTATTTTCGTTGAGCTTGTCCATCAGCTTACGGTTCAGCCAGGCGTTATACAGCCGCGGCAGAATGTGGCTCTGGGCCCAAATCAGGTAGACCACCGCAATGCTGATGACGCGGTTCTGCTCTGATTCAAGGGGCCGGGTATCCACGATGGACAACAGCGGGCCAATCATCCAGATGACCGCCGCGAGCGCCGTTACGCCCAGGAAGCTCCACAGAATGCGATTGGTCAGTATAGAAAGTAGAGTAGTCAGCATCCTTAGTTTCCTTGCGGCAATCCGTTCAGCTCGGCCTGGGTATTGTCAGGCGATACCAGCAGCGTAATTTCCACGCGGCGGTTACGGGCGCGATTTTCAGGCGTGGTGTTTGGCGCTACCGGGTTGATCTCGCCCCGCCCTTCGGCTTTGACGCGCTCAGGCTGCGAGAGGCTGCCCTGGAGCTGTTTTTGCACCGAACGGGCGCGCTCAAGCGAGAGTTCATAGTTAGAGGCGAAGCGTGCGCTGCGGATCGGCACGTTGTCGCTGTACCCCACCACCAGAATTTTGCCGCTGACGTTATTCATCGCCTGGGCGATGCGGTCGATGACCGGCTCATAGCGATCGCGCACCACCGTTGAGGCCGAGGCAAAGAGTCCGTCCCCTTTCAGGATCACCACGCTGCGATCCGCCTCATCCTTAACGGCCACCAGACCGGCATCAATTTCCGGCTTCAGGAAGCCGCGCAGGTTCAGCACCGCCGGCAGCTGACGCGCAGGCTGCTGGAAGGTGGTTTCCGGCAGTTGGGACTGGTAAATTTTCGCCAGCACCGGGCTGGTGTTATCACCCAGACGCCAGTTCAGCACGATATAGAACAGGCAGGCGATAAAGCCGACCAGCGCCACGCACGCCCAGAGTGGGATCATCGGCCGCCAGAGCTTGCGCAGTACGGGGCGATCTTCCGGGTGCGGCGAGAGCGGCGGCGGGTAGCTGCCGCGCACGCCACGGATCATCTGCCACAGGCGCTGTTTGATGGTTTCAAGCTGGGTCCGGCCATTGTCCAGCACGCGGTAGCGACCTTCAAAGCCGAGCAGCAGACAGTAGTTGATCATCTCCAGCAGCAGAATGTGTTCGCGCGGATTCTGCGACAGACGCGCCAGCAGCTGGAAAAACTTCTCACCGCCCCAGGTTTCGTTATGAAACGTCACCAGCAGACCATTGCTTGACCAGACGCCGCTGCTTCCCCACGGGGTCAGCGCGGCGGCTTCGTCCAGCGCCGTGCAGAGGCAGTAGCGCGCGCCGACAATCACTTCATACGGTAAGCCCGCCTGCTGGCATCGCACCTCGAAACGGCGAATTTCGTCAATCAGGCGCTGGCGCAGCCCGACCTGATCGTCGTGGGAAACCGAATGACGGATTTGCGGAATCGCATTGAGCAGCGGATTGGCGGCCGCCACCAGCTGATTGTTCCCACTGGCTCCGGTAAACACGGCATCACTGCCGGTATCCTGTCGTTCCTGCATATTAAGCGCTCGCTTTATTATTCTGTCGGGCTACGGATGGCCCAGAACTCCATATCGAGACCCGGGAATTCCCCTGCGAGATGCAGCGCGAATGCCCCGGACTTGTCCATCTCGTGCCACAGTTCGCTGCCCCTCTCGAGTTCGAAATAGCTGTAGCCTGCATGCCACGGGATCTGCGGCGGCGCGACGGGCATTGCCCGAAGCATGATGCCCGGCAGCTGGAGCTGAACCAGATCGCGAATTTTCGACACTGGCGCAACCTTCATCTGGGCAGGGAAATGGGTTTGCAGGTGTTCGCCGGGGACATTGGCTTTTACCGCCAGCACGAAGCCAAATTCGCGGACCATGCTGGTCTCCGGCACGGTGGCGATGTTCAGCCCGTGGGAGCGTTCGTGCAGCGGCAGCTGGATGGCATGATCTTCCATGACCAGCGACAGCCCCTGACGCAGCATCAGCATCAGTTTGCTGAAGCAAACGGCGAGATCGTCATGGTCGTATACCGGCAGTATGCTCTCTGCGGTACGCTGCGGCGTCCAGGTGGCGAGCTCCGTGGCAAACGGCAGCCAGCTGCGCCAGAGCGCTTCCGGGTGAAGCAGCGGCAGCGTTTTTAAATGTGAGACGTCGCCAAGGTGGCGGTTGATCAGCGAGAGAAGCGTGAACTCAACCATCTCAGACGTATTGAAACGCCCCGGCTGGCGCAGGCGCCCGCCGATCTGCTGGCTACGCTGCACCAGCAAGCCGTGCAGGTCGTTGATCATGCCGTACAGCTGCGGGCTGTTATTGGCGTTCAGCATTGGCGGGATGTAGCTGTTATCCAGCCGCACGTGGTTGTCGTTGCGCTTTTCGGTAACGTACGCCACGCCGATGGCGGTCCATTCTGCCGTCAGATCTTTCTCCAGCATCAGGGTCAGACGCAGGCGGCCAAACTGGACCGTCGCCTCCCCGACCGACATGGCGTTGTCGTCTTCCACCTCTTGTTCAAAGGTAATAAAACGCGCCAGAGAAGACGGCTCCTCGCTGAAAATCACCTCTTCACGGCCACCGCGACGAACCGGCAGCGCAAGCACCACCTTTTCGTTGGTGAGATTATCGGGGATTTTTAGCGGGGCCGGACCATTGCGGTCGCTGCGAACCTGGAAAAAGGTGCTGTCAGGCAGCAAACCGCTACAGTAGCTGAGGGCAATACAGCCCTGGCGTAGCATCGCTTCATCCAGCTCAAGGTCGAGAAAGCCCCAGAGATACGATCGCTGCAAGGCCCCCCACTCACGAACGTGGTTGAGGAGGTAACTTTCTGTCCGCTGGAAATGGTGGGGACGCAGGAACATGCCCTCGGTCCAGACGACCTTTTCTGCTTTCGTCATGATGATCTCTTTCCTGTTATGAAGGGCGTTACTGGCTGATGACCCGGATACCATTTACGTCAAGAAAGACGCTGGCCTGGAGTTCATCTGCGGACCATTTCCAGAACTGGTAAATCGCGTTTTCGCCGGGAACAGGCAAAGGAAGTGAGACGCGCCATTTTTTGCCGTCCAGCGCCTGGTATTCCGCCATCACGCCGATATAGCGCGCTTCCGGTGAGCTTTGTCCGCTCAGGGTTTTCGAAAGCTGGCCCGGCATCAGGAAGAACACATCGCTGTTCAGCAGATTCGCGCCAAGCGTGGCTGACGCGTTGTTCTGTAAGGAGTAGAAGTCACTGGACATGAAATCCGCATCGGATTTCAGCAGCAACACTCTGACCTTAAGCGGCGCAGAATCATTGATTTGAGGATGAGCCTGAAACTGAAGATTGTAGCGGGAGGGGTCGCTGTGTGAAGACGACGTACAACCACCGATCAGCGCGAAAATCAACGCAAAAAAAGGGAACCACATCCGATGAAAATTTTTATTATTCATAAAAATATGCTCGTGAAACCCGTTTAGTTCAGGATCCAGGTACCGTTCGCGCTGTCTTTGCAGGCTTTGCTGTTGCCATCGACATCAACACAGGTGGTTTTCTTGCGCGCTTTCGGGCGCAGTGCCTGTTTACGTACGGTCGCTTCGTACTGGTCAGCCTTGATTACGGCACGCATCGGCACATAACCAATCAGCTGTTCACTCCCTTCATCGGCCAGCGCCATCCAGAAATGTTCAACCTGCCCCAGCACGACGTAAGTTTTACCGGTCTCAAGCGTACGGATCACTTTTCCGCCGTAGTCAGGACGGCTCATCAGGGATGCCGGGTACATGGCACGGTACGGTTCATTCACCTGAGTGAACTCCGCCGGAGGGGTAACAGCGTGACGGTGGGTCAGCGTGATGCCATTCACCTGGCTGGTCACAATCGTATCATCGGTGATCGCTGGTTTCTGCGGCGCCTTACAGCCCGCCACCGCCATAACAAACAGAAGTGATAACAATACGCGCAGTTTCATATGCTTTTCCGTAGCGATATTTAGAGGATGAAGAGAGGGGATAAAATTTGACTTAGGTGCTATTGTTAAAATAGTCGGGATATTTTCAGCAGGTAACTATTTTAAGGCATAGCTACCGCACGAGCCCGACAGAAATGGGCCCAGCATGCTCCTGACATATTTTGACAAACGGTAGACAAGTTTACATGAGCTTGTCATCAATTCAATATTTCCCGCCTGCTTAATGACGTTTAATGATACGCCCAATGCATTATAGGATTAATCTCATAAAAAATGCGCACTTAGCTAAAATCGTCTTTTTCTTAGACGAATTAAGTCCGTAACTGTATGAAAATTAATGGCTAAACAGGCAAAAGAGAACCACTATCATTAACGTAACCCCTTATTATCGCCACTACCATAATTAGTAGAATTTCATTTTTTCTGTGCGCTGGGGGATATATCTGGGATATTTTCATTGTTGCATTCAAAAGATAAGTTTTATTGTGCATGAGCGTCCCGCATTAACAAATGGCGGCGAAGAAAATGGCAGGGATTTAATTTCGCGATCCGAAATAACCTACCCGAAATTATCCTCAGGGTTTATTTTTTGCGCCTTAATAATTAAGCCTGACTACATCTTTTTGTTCTTTTATTGTTCAGCGCGCTCCCTTGCAGCCCATAAACTGGGGGTTTCAGCGGCGTTGACAGTGAACCACACGCAAGAAGTTTTACCGTTACTACATATTTCTTTTACTTCTTCCCAACATTTGCCGTTCCACACTTTCACCCGGCACGCCTCATTTATCTCTGCGACGGTGTTCGTCTGCCGCTTGACTTATTTTGTGATAAAGGTACTTTTCAGGACATGAAGAAGATCCTGATTATCGTACCTGACGGTGGCATGTTGTTTGAGGCCGCCGGTATCGCCGACATTCTGATGCAGGCCAACCGGTTGCACCCGGACGGCCTTGAGCAGCCCCGCTATCGCATCATTATCGCCACCACCCAGCCTCACCTGGTGATCCACGGCCAGTCCGGCTTGAACCTGCTGGCGGACTATCGCCTGCCGGAGCTGGATCCGCGCGAGCCGCTGGACACGATCATCATTACCGGTCGCGGCATGAATGAGCAGGAGAGTACCGCCGTGGTGGACTGGCTGCACCTGGCCGCGCCCCATGCGCGCCGCGTCGCCTCTGTCTGCGGCGGGGCCCTGCTGCTGGCACAGGCCGGGCTGCTCGACGGGCGCCGGGCAACGACCCACTGGCGGCTGCTGGAAACCCTGAAAACCCGCTATCCTGCGGTCAACGTTGAGGGCGGCCCGCTCTATGTTCAGGATGGACCCGTCTGGACGTCCGGCGGCGTCAGCTCCGGGTTTGACCTGACGCTGGCGCTGGTGGAGGATGATTACGGCTTCACCCTCGCCCGCAATGTGGCGCAGGATATGGTGATGTACCTGCGCCGGCCTGGCGGCCAGCTACAGTTCAGCCGCTATAATCTGGAGCAGTCCGGCGCGACCGGACCAGTCAGCGAACTGCAAAGCTGGATCCTGCAAAACCTCACCGCAGATTTGTGCGTCGAAAGGCTGGCCGAACGGGTCGCCATGAGCCCGCGCAATTTTACCCGCGTGTTTACGCGTGACGTGGGCGTGCCTCCGGCCCGTTATGTCACCGAAGCGCGCCTGGCCGCCGCCCGGCAGCTTCTGGAGCAGACCCAGGATCCGCTTGAGGTCATTGCCGAAAAAAGCGGGTTTGGTACCAGCATCAACCTGCGCCGCGTTTTTGAAAAGCAGCTTCATCTCACGCCGGGCGAATATCGCCAGCGCTTCCACTGCCGCAGAATGGCGTAATCTGATCCTTTTTTGTCATTTACGCCATCCGACCTGACGCCTACAGTAACTCCAGACAACACAGATAAGGAGTGCATCATGGTTAAGGTCGGTATTAACGGTTTCGGCCGTATCGGACGTAATGTCCTGCGCGCGGCGCTGGGCAACCCGGATCTCCAGATTGTGGCCATTAACGATCTGACGGACAGTAAAACCCTCGCCCATCTGCTGAAATATGACTCTCTGCTCGGCACGCTGCCGGTGCCTGTGGAAGCGGCGGACGGCGCGCTACAGGTTGACGGGCAACGCATCACCGTATTCAGTGAACGTGACCCGGCAAACATTGCGTGGAAAGACGCTGGCGTTGAGGTGGTAATCGAAGCCACCGGCTTCTTCACCGAACGTGAAAAAGCGGCGGTACATATCACGAGCGGCGGCGCAAAACGCGTCATTATTTCCGCCCCGGCTAAAAATGACGATCTGACGGTGGTGATGGGCGTGAACCACACGCTGTACGATCCGGCCCAGCATTTTGTGGTCAGCAACGGGAGTTGCACCACTAATGGTCTGGCGCCAGCGGCGCAGGTGCTGCACCAGCAGTTTGGCATTGAGCACGGGCTGATGAACACCACGCATGCCTACACCAACAGCCAGGCGCTGCATGACCAGCCGGAAAAAGATCTGCGCGGCGCGCGCGCGGCAGCATTATCCATTGTGCCTTACTCCAGCGGCGCGGCAAAAGCGCTCGGGAAAGTGATCCCCGAGCTTGACGGTAAACTCACCGGGTATTCCCTGCGCGTGCCGGTTCCGGTGGTGTCGATTGTCGATCTGACGGTGACGCTGAGCCGCAACGTGACCGCCGAAGAGGTGAATGACGCGTTCCGTCAGGCTGCCGCCAGCGGGCCGCTGAAAGGCATTCTGGGCTACAGCGATGAACCGCTGGTCTCCCGTGATTATCAGGGCGACCCGCGCTCATCCATCATCGACGGGCTTTCAACGCTGGTGATTGGCGGGAATATGGTGAAGATCCTGTCGTGGTATGACAACGAATGGGGCTTCTCGAACCGTCTGGTGGATCTGGCGGTGCTGATGGATAAGAAAGGGTTGTAGGGCTTAAGCCGGGTGGCGCTTGCGTCCGCCCGGCCAGTGCATCACTCCGCTTTAACCTTCACCCCCATAAACACAATCACCATCGCCGTGACCAGCAGGAAACCACTTCCGGCAAAGACCCCGCTGGCACCGTTAAGATCAAATACCGCCCCGCCACCGGCCGCCCCCGCGCTGATAGCAAACTGGATGGATGCCACCAGCAATCCCCCAGCACTTTCCGCTTCATCCGGCACGGTGGTTGCAAGCCACGTTGACCAGCCCACCGGCACCAGGCCAAAGGCAAAGCCCCACATCGCTACCAGCAATCCGTCAACCATCGCCAGATGCCCAAATAGCACCATAGCGAGTGCCAGCATCCCCATCGCGAACGGGACAAGCGCCAGCGTCAGGCGCAGATTGCGCGCCAGCAGATGTCCGGCGACGGAAGTGCCAATAAAGTTGGCAATACCGAAGCCCAGCAGGATCAGCGAGATGCTCTCCACGCTCACCTGCCCAACCGTTTCAAGGAACGGACGCAGATAGGTGAAGAAAGCAAAATGACCGCTGAAAATAAGGATCGTCGCCAGCATCCCGCCAATCATCCCCGGACGACGCAGCACGCGGAACAACGTACTCAGGCTACCGCTACTCTCCGGCTTCATGGATGGCAGGACCCAGAGCTGCCACAGCAGCGCCAGCATGCTCGGCAGAATGCAGAGAATAAACACGTTACGCCAGCCGATCAGACTCCCGAGATAGCTCCCCAGCGGGGCCGCAACCACCGTAGCAATCGATACGCTGGAGAAGATCACCGCCAGCGCTTTCGGGACCTTATCGGCAGGGACCAGACGCATCGCCGTGGCGGTCGACATCGCCCAAAATCCTCCGATAGCAATGCCCAGCAGCAGGCGACCCATCAGCAAAACGTGCAAAGTGGGCGCAAACGCAACCAGCAGGCTCGAAATGATTTGCAGCACCGAGAAAAACATCAGTACCCAGCGGCGGTCGATACTTTTCGTGGCAGAGGTGATGAGCAAGCCCGTGACCAGCGCCACCAGCGCCGTTGCGGTCACGGCTTGTCCGGCCATCCCCTCGGTGACGCCCAGGCTCGCCGCCATCGGGGTAAGCAGACTGGCGGGGAGAAACTCCGCCGTAATCAAACCGAAAACTCCCAACCCCAGTGAATAGACAGCCCGCCAGGCGGGCTTTGCAGGCGCGACAGCCTCTCTCGCCGTGACACAGGTATTCATTTGTTGGACTCCTGTTATATAAATGTGACTAATGTCGCAAAAGCATAGTGGGTTCACCCTGGACGATCTATGACATATAATCTCCACTTATTGATTATTCGTCCGGAGTTGCGCCATGTCCGTTCAGTCCCCTGATTTGATCAGCGAATTATTGCGCGGTATGCGCCTGTCGGGCGTGAAATACCGCCGGATTGAAGCCAGCGCGCCGTTTGGCGTGGCCTTTCATCAGGCGCCGGGCAAGGCGCAGTTCCACTTTGTCAGCCACGGCACTGCCCTGCTGCGAATGGAGAGCGGCGCGACGTTCGAACTGAACGGTGGCGATGCGCTGTTTATCCCAAACGGTAATGCCCATGTTCTGCTCTCAGATGAACACGCGGATATCACCCCGGTCAGCGCTTTCCCGAGCGAACCCCTTTGCCATTCGGTATGCGCCATTACCTGCGAACCCAGCCCGGAAAAAGAGAACACCATCATCTTCAGCGGATGTATGGATTTTGAACTGGGGGGCATGCAGCCCCTGATAAAGGCCATGCCGGAAGTGATGATGGTGAGCCGACTGATGTCAACCTGGCCGGAGATCCATCCGCTGCTGGCGGCGATGGAACGGGAGTCAATGACGCGCCAGGTCGGGTTCGCCGGGATCCTTGCTCGCCTTGCCGATGTGGTTGCCGCATTGATTGTACGCGGCTGGGTGGAGGCGGGATGCGGTAAAGCCACGGGCTGGGTACAGGTTCTGCGCGACCCGCGACTCAGCCGGGCAATTTACGCCATGCACCAGCAACCGGGCCTGAACTGGAGCGTGGCGGATCTGGCAAAAGAAGCCGGTACATCACGTTCCGTCTTCGCCGAACGTTTTCTGTCTGCCACGGGCACCACGCCAGCCAGGTACCTGACTGAGCTGAGGATGCGCCTGGCCATACAGTATATTCGCCATGAAAATCAGGCGATTGAAACGGTGGCGTTACGTCTGGGATATGGATCGCTGGCGGCGTTTAGTCGGGCGTTTAAGCGTATTGTCGGGCATGCGCCGGGCGCGCTGAAGGAGGCCAGCCAGCCCCCGGAAGCGATCTGACCTTCCTGCGACAGCAAAAGAGAGCGTTAAAGCGCACCCGAATTATCTGGTTATGCGAAAAATGGGATATACAACACGCGAAGTTAACGATATTCGTCTAAGGTTTTCAGGTAATTGACAACAGCGGTCACGCTGCTCAGTGAAGACAGGAGACGAACCGATGATAAGACCTCGCGCACGACGCCCCGCTTTTTTACCCCTTGCGTTGGCAGGCGCACTACTCGGTGTTACCGCATTTGGTTATGCTGAAGACCAGCCAACGAGCCAGCAAAGCTCACCTGATATTCTCCTTGGCCCCCTCTTTAACGAAGTACAGAGCGCCAGACTGTTCCCGGATCAGAAAACCTTTGCGGATGCCGTTCCCAAAAGCGACCCGCTAACCATCCTGGCGGATTACCGGATGCAGCATACCCAGTCCGGTTTTGACCTGCGCCACTTCGTGGAGATGAACTTTATCCTGCCAAAGGAGGGTGAAAAATACGTTCCCCCTGAGGGCCAGAGCCTGCGCGAACACATAGACGATCTGTGGCCTGTTCTGACCCGCACCACCGACAAAGCGAACAAATGGGACTCCCTCCTGCCCCTGCCAAAACCCTATGTCGTGCCGGGAGGACGCTTCCGCGAAGTCTATTACTGGGACAGCTATTTCACCATGCTGGGGCTGGCCGAGAGCGGCCACTGGGACAAGATCGGCGACATGGTGGACAACTTCGCTTACGAGCTTGATACCTGGGGCCATATCCCTAACGGTAACCGCAGCTACTACCTGAGCCGCTCTCAGCCGCCGTTCTTCTCGCTGATGGTGGAATTGCTGGCCACGCATGACAGCGACGCGTTGAAGAAATACCGTCCGCAGATGGAGAAAGAGTACGCTTACTGGATGGAGGGGGCTGATGGGCTCCAGCCTGGTCAGGCGAACAAACGCGTGGTGAAGCTGGATGATGGCTCGATCCTCAACCGCTACTGGGACGATCGGGACACGCCGCGCCCTGAGTCGTGGCTGGATGACGTGACCACCGCCAAAAATAACCCTAACCGTCCGGCCACCGAGATTTACCGCGATCTGCGCTCTGCCGCGGCCTCGGGCTGGGATTTCAGCTCCCGCTGGATGGACGATCCACAGAAGCTGGGTACCATCCGCACCACCAGCATCGTGCCGGTGGATCTGAATGCGCTGATGTTTAAGATGGAAAAACTGCTGGCCCGCACCAGCCAGGAAGACGGCGATACCGCCAGCGCAAGTAAATACGATGCGCTGGCCTCCGCACGCCAGAAAGCCATGGAGAGCCACCTGTGGAACGATAAAGAGGGCTGGTATGCGGATTACGATCTGAAAACCAGGAAGGTACGTAATCAGCTGACGGCCGCAGCCCTCTTCCCGCTGTATGTGAAGGCCGCATCACAGGATCGCGCCGATAAAGTGGCCGCAGCCGCGTCGTCACGCCTGCTGAAACCGGGCGGTATTTCTACCACCACCATCAACAGCGGGCAGCAGTGGGATGCGCCGAACGGCTGGGCGCCGTTGCAGTGGGTCGCGGTGGAAGGGTTGCAGAACTATGGTCAGCAGAAAGTGGCGATGGACGTAACCTGGCGTTTCCTGAAAAACGTTCAGCATACCTACGATCGCGAGAAGAAACTGGTTGAGAAGTACGATGTCTCTTCGACCGGTACCGGCGGTGGCGGCGGGGAGTATCCGTTGCAGGACGGTTTCGGCTGGAGTAACGGCGTGACGCTCAGGATGCTGGACATGGTTTGTCCGAAAGAGAAGCCGTGCGACAGCGTACCGGAGAATCAGCCTGCGGCGAACGATGATGTTGCACCTGCGAAACAGGCGGCGCAGTAGCGCCCCTCACCCTTACCCTCTCCCCGGTGGGGCGAGGGGACGGTTCCGTGACATAGATTGGCCCGGTAGCGAAGCGCCACCGGGCTTTTTTCAGAAGCTGTAGCTTGCCCCGACCTGGAACGTCCGGTCGCGGCCTATCCAGCAGTTGGTCGCGTCATAGCAGGTGAGCGTCTCTTTGTTGGTGACGTTCTGCGCGCTCGCTTTCAGCGTCAGCCCCTCCAGCGATGGCGCCAGTTCGCCCATGCGGTAGGATGCCGCCAGATCGTACTGCGTCGTACCGCCCAGCTTGCCTGCATCGTTGGCTGGCGAGATCTCCATCGGCCCGGTGTAGCGTGCCCCTGCCCCCAGCGTTAACCCTCTCAGCGGCGTGCTGTCAAAGGTGTAATCCCCCCACAGATTAAAGGCGTTCTCAGGGACCTGCGTCGGTCGTTTGCCCTGGTACTTGTCATCTTCGGTATTGATGGCGTGGGTGTAGGCATAGTTGGCAATCAGCGTCAGGTTATCCGTTGGACGACTCATCGCGGAAAGCTCCGCACCTTTCGATTCCACTTCCCCGGTCTGGCGATAGTTGAGGAAGCCCGGATCGCTGGTCACCACATTTTTCTGACGAATGTTAAACACCGAGGCGGTGAAGGTGGTTGCGTATTCCGCCAGCAGGTATTTCACCCCACCCTCCACCTGCTTGCTGGTGGTGGGCTTGACGTCTTTCGCGGTCAGCGTGCCCTGCGGCGATACCGGGGCGAACCCTTCCGAATAGCTGATAAACGGCGAGAGGCCATTGTCGAAGGCATAAAGCGCGCCCAGTCGCTTGGTGAGGCGATCCTGCGATACCCATGCTTTGTCACCGTTTTGCAGATAGTTGGTGGTGACAGAACGGTAGTCGTCATAGCGCAGGCTGGCCAGCACGTTCAGCCCGCCAAACGCAATCTGATCCTGGAGGTAATAGCCATTCTGCTGATAGCTGAGACGGTTTTTCTGCGCGGTTTCAAGCCCCAGCGCATCGTTATCGATCTGCGAGTGATCCGGATGACGCATATCGATACCCGGTGTGGACGAGGCGTAACGATAATGGAAGTGAGAGTTCAGCTTCTGGTAGTCAAAGCCCGCCAGCAGATGATGCTTCCAGTCACCCAGCGCGACGGTTCGGGTGACCTGGTTATCAATGTTGAAGCTCTGTAAATCTTCATCCGTGGTATAGGCAAAGCGGTTTAGCTGGTAGACCTCGCTGCCCGTCCCGGTGGAATAGGCGCTGCGCTGGTGGGTGTCCACGTCAAAGTAGCGCGCTTTCTGGTTAAAGCCCCAGCCACTGTCAAACTCGTGCTCAAAGCTGTAGCCCAGCATCCACTGGCGCTGCTTAAAGCCGCTCCACTCATCCCCGGCATAGTCACGACGATCGGCGTATTTAGACCGCAGATAGCTAAGCGGCATCGGATCAGACGGCGTCAGGCTCGGCGTATTTTGCGCCAGCGCGTCAATGGTCAGGCGCGTTTTGTCATCCGGCTGCCAGGTCACGGAGGGGGCCACCAGATAGTTTTCATAGCGCGTGGTGTGCGCCTGCTCGTCACTTTCCGTCGCCTTGCCCAGCAGACGATAGTTCCAGTCGCTGTTCGCGATTTGCCCCGTGGAGTCCAGGTATCCCTCTTTCAGATTGCGGTTTCCGGTGTTAAAGCCCAGTTCCGTTTTCGCCTCTTTCTGCGGCTTTTTACTCTGAATATTGACCAGCCCGCCCGGGGAGCCGCCGCCATACAGCACGGATGACGGCCCCTTCAGAATATCGACGCTCTCAATCAGCAGCGGATCGATTCGCGCTTTGGTGTTCCCGGTGACGTTATAGGGAAGTTGCAGGCCGTTGTAGAACTCCTGATCGACGTTGAACCCGCGGATTTTGTACTCGCTCATGTAAGAGGTGCTCCCGCGCACCTCCGTGGAAACGCCCGGCGCATAGCGCAGGATCTCGTTTACCGAACTGGCGTGCCGCTGCTCAATCTCTTTAGCGGCAATGGTGTTGATCACCTGCGGCGTTTTACTTTCCGCGACGGCTGATTTCGTGGCGCTGTTGGTCCAGGCAGGGAGCGCGCTGCCCTGCTCTGTGCCTGTCACCACGATGGTGGATTCTTCTGCGAAAGCCTGTGTTTGCAATGCCAGCGTGACGGCGCCTGCCAACGCGCATAACGCAAAACGTGAAGTGCTCATAGTGTCGTCTTGTTATTAGATGGTATTAGGAACGACAATTATTATCATTTCCATTAGCAAATCAATATCAGCGGAGAAAAACAGATCGTTTGTATTAAGTTTCATGCCAGCGTGCCGATAACCCAGAGACAGTCTGTCATCTATCGAGGAGCCATCTGGCGTGAGTAGCTACAGTGAGCAGTTCCTGAAACAAAATCCGCTGGCTGTATTAGGGGTGTTACGCGACCTGAAAAAAGGCGAGGTGCCGCTGCGCATCAACTGGTCAACCAGCCAGTTTATCAGCAAGATCCTGGACGTGACGGCAGAACACCTGATCGTCGATCTGGGTAGCCAGAGCGATGAAAACCGTGCCGCGCTACAGGCAGAAAACCTCTCGGTGATGGCTGAAACGCAGGGGGCGAAAGTCGAGTTTGTCCTGCCTCGCCTGACCACGATCGCGTACCAGGGTTTGCCTGCGTTTATCGCTCCCCTGCCCGCTAACCTCTGGTTCGTGCAACGCCGCGAGTTTTTTCGCATCAGCGCCCCGCTTCACCCGGCCTATTTCTGTAAGGCAAAAATGCCGGATAAAAAAGAGATCCGCTTTCGTCTCTTCGACCTGTCACTGGGCGGGATGGGCGCGTTAATGGATACGCCGAAGCCGGAAGGACTGGTGGAAGGCATGCGTTTTAGTCAGATTGAGCTGGATATGGGCGGATGGGGACGCTTCTGGTTTGACGCCCAGCTGATTGCCATCAGCGAACGCAAGGTGGTGGACAGCAAAAACGAAACCATTACCACGCCGCGACTGAGCTTTCGCTTTCTGAATGTCGGGCCAGGCGCCGAACGGGAATTACAGCGCATCATCTTCTCACTGGAGCGTGAAGCGCGGGAACGCGCGAATAAAGTGCGCTGAAAGGCGTCGGGCAGCGCGCTGCCGCCCGACAAAGGCGTTACATGGCGTCCATCGCTTTCTGTACTTTCCAGATATAACGTGGAGCCTGTGCTGACGGATGATTCTTCACAACGTGCTCGAAGAATTCATCTTTATCCATATCGTTAATCTCTTCTATCGCCTCTTTGCGATCGGATGAGAAGGTTCGGAGCAGCGCGCCGGCTCCGTTAACGTACGACACCACCAGCGCATATTGCATCACTTCCGGATCGTCGATCCCCTTCAGAATGCCATGCTCGAGAATGCTCAGGTAAGCGGTTCCCATAGAGATATTACGTTCCGGGTTTTTCAGCTCGCTGGTGGATGGCTGACCCTTCCAGCCCATGTAGCGATAGACCTCTCTTCCCGCCGTCGAGGCTTTTAACTGCATCAGCCCCACCGCATTCGATTTACTCACCAGCGTCGGGTTGCCGCCGGACTCCACGGCAATGATCGCCGTGATCAGACGCGGGCTCACGCCCCAGGCCTTCCCGGCTTGTTCGCTGATCGGCATCCACTGCATGGCCCGCTTTACCGGCACTTCAGGGTTCCAGGGGGGATTTTGATAATCATGTTTTGAACTACAGCCAGCGAGCAGCACAATCAAAAAAGCAAACCATCTCAATTTCACGTCATCTATCCTTATAGCCGGTCATCGCGGTACGTCGCCCCTTGAAGCAGGCGGCGTATAAGCGGCATGATATAGACAATTAGATTCTCATTCAGCAAGGAATTGCCATGCCTCAGTTTCATCTCATCGCACCGTCAGGCTACTGCATCAACCAGGAGGCGGCACAGCGGGGCGTTCAGCGCCTGCTGGAAATGGGCCATCAGGTAGAAAATCAGACAATTATCCCCCGCCGCATGCAGCGTTTTGCCGGTACGGAGGCGCAGAGACTGAGCGATATCAACAGCCTGACGACGCTGGAAGGTGAAAACACCATTGTGCTGGCCGTGCGCGGCGGCTATGGCGCAAGCCGGTTGCTGGAGAGCATCGACTGGGCCGGGCTGGCCGCGCGCCAGCAGCAGGATCCGCTGTTAATCTGCGGACACAGCGATTTCACGGCGATCCAGCTCGGCCTGCTGGCGTTGCATAACGTCATTACCTTTAGCGGCCCGATGCTGGCTGGCAACTTTGGTGCGCTGGAGCTGGATGCGTTTACGCAGGACCATTTCTGGCGCGCCCTGCAAAACCCGACGTTTACCGTCGAGTGGCAAGGCAATGGACCGTACTGGGAATGTGAAGGACAGCTGTGGGGCGGCAACCTCGCGATGCTGGTGTCGCTGATTGGCACGCCGTGGCTGCCGCAGATCGCGGACGGCATACTGGTGCTGGAAGATATCAACGAACACCCGTTCCGCGTCGAACGTATGCTGTTGCAGCTGTATCACGCCGGGATCCTGGATCGGCAGTCGGCCATTGTGCTGGGCAGTTTTAGCGGTTCAGCCCCTAACGATTACGATGCGGGCTATTCCCTGGAGACGATGATTGATTTCATTCGTTCCCGCCTGGATATCCCGGTGATCGCCGGTCTGGATTTCGGCCATGAGCAGCAAACCGTTACGCTGCCGCTGGGTGCCCGGGCGCACCTTGTACACGATAATTCAGGCAGTCGCTTAACAATCAGCGGTCATCCGGTCTTAAAGGCATAAAAAAGCCGTTATTCCCCCTCAATAAAACGCTGTTAACGTTGTTAATATGTTAGGGTTTTAATAACAGCGTTCACATTGAGGTGGGAGTAAGACAACATTGGGTGCCACAGCGATAATCAGTCTTTTCATTCTGGGTTCCATCCTGGTAACCTTCAGCATTTTATTAAGTTCATTTTCATCGCGTCTTGGCATACCTATTCTTGTCATTTTCCTGGCTATCGGCATGCTTGCCGGGATCGACGGTATCGGCGGTATCCCCTTCGATAATTACCCTTTCGCCTATATGGTGAGTAACCTCGCGCTGGCGGTGATTCTGCTGGACGGCGGCATGCGCACCCAGGCAAGTTCGTTTCGCGTTGCCTTAGGTCCGGCGCTATCTCTGGCGACCGTCGGCGTGCTGATCACTTCCGGCCTGACCGGTATGATGGCGGCCTGGCTGTTTAACCTCGATATAATGGAAGGCCTGCTGATTGGCGCGATTGTCGGCTCTACCGATGCGGCGGCGGTTTTCTCCCTGCTCGGCGGCAAGGGGCTGAACGAACGCGTTGGCTCCACGCTGGAGATTGAATCCGGCAGCAACGATCCGATGGCGGTGTTCCTGACCATCACCCTGATTGAGATGATCCAGCAGCACGAAACCGGCCTGAGCTGGATGTTCGCCTGGCACATCCTTCAGCAGTTTGGCCTCGGGATTATCATTGGTCTCGGCGGCGGTTACCTGTTACAGCAGACGATCAACCGTATTACGCTGCCTTCCGGCCTTTACCCGCTGCTGGCCCTGAGCGGCGGGATCCTGATCTTTGCCGTCACCACCGCGCTGGACGGCAGCGGTATTCTGGCGGTTTACCTTTGCGGTTTCCTGTTGGGCAACCGACCGATTCGCAACCGTCACGCCATTTTGCAGAACTTCGACGGTCTGGCCTGGCTGGCGCAGATCGCCATGTTCCTGGTGCTGGGCCTGCTGGTGACGCCGTCGGACCTGCTGCCTATCGCCGTACCGGCGCTGCTTTTGTCGGCCTGGATGATCTTCTTCGCCCGTCCGCTGTCGGTGTTTGCCGGGCTGCTGCCGTTCCGCGGGTTTAACCTGCGTGAGCGGATATTTATCAGTTGGGTGGGGCTGCGCGGCGCGGTGCCAATTATTCTGGCCGTGTTCCCGATGATGGCCGGGCTGGACAACGCCCGTCTGTTCTTCAACGTCGCCTTCTTCGTGGTGCTGGTGTCGCTGCTGTTCCAGGGGACGTCGCTGGGCTGGGCGGCGAAAAAAGCCAAAGTGGTGGTACCGCCCATTGGCTGGCCGGTCTCCCGCGTGGGGCTGGATATTCACCCTGAGAATCCCTGGGAACAGTTTGTCTACCAGCTAAGCGCCGATAAGTGGTGCGTGGGCGCGTCCCTGCGCGATCTGCATATGCCCGCTGAAACGCGCATTGCCGCCCTGTTCCGGGATAACGCCCTGCTGCACCCAACCGGCAGCACGCGGCTGCGTGAGAACGATATTCTCTGCGTAATTGGCCGCGAGCGCGACCTGCCTGCCCTCGGCAAGCTGTTCAGCCAGTCGCCCCCGGTGGCGCTGGATCAGCGTTTCTTCGGCGATTTTATCCTCGAAGCCAGCGCCCGCTTTGCGGATGTGGCGCTGATTTATGGCCTGGAAGGTGGACTGGAGAATCGCGATAACCAGCAAACCCTGGGTGAAATTATTCAGCAATTATTAGGGGCTGCGCCGGTCGTCGGTGACCAGGTGGAGTTTGCCGGGATGATCTGGACGGTAGCGGAGAAAGAAGATAACGCGGTGCGTAAAGTCGGCGTCAGGCCGATGGAGGAGGAGGCGGAGTAGCTGCTTTTTTGCCGGGTGGCGGCTTCGCCTTACCCGGCCTACAAAACCCCGAACGTAGGCCGGGTAAGCGTTAGCGCCACCCGGCACACACACAAGTTACACCGTCACAACAGGCACTCTTGGCGCCAGCGCGCACATCAGTTCATACCCGACGGTGCCCGCCGCAGCGGCCACATCATCAATTTTAACCTCGTTGCCCCACAGCTCAACCGGTGACCCGATACCCGCCTGGGGACACGGCGTTAAATCAATGGCCAGCATGTCCATGGAGACGGTGCCTACCGTGCCGGTGCGCACGCCATCGACCCACACCGGCGTGCCGCTCGGGGCGATGCGCGGATAACCATCTGCATAGCCCCCTGCCACGATACCGATGCGCTGCTCGCCCGCTGCCCGATAGCGGCTGCCATAGCCCACCGTATCGCCCGCTTTTAACGTCTGCACGCCGATAATCTCGCTTCGTAACGTCATCACCGGCTTCAGGCCGCTGTTGGCGATATCCTGCCACTGACCTGAGGGTGACGCGCCGTACAGAACGATCCCCGGACGTACCCAGTTGTAGTGCGCTTCAGGATGCCAGAGCGTTGCCGCTGAGTTCGACAGCGAGCGCGGACAGTCCAGACCTTCTGCCGCCTGCTCAATGCGGACCATGGCATCGGCAATGCCGTCCGGCTTTTCCGCATCGGCGAAGTGCGCCATCAGCGTCATCTCACCGACATTTTTCAGCGCACGAAGCTGCTGCCAGACCGTGTGCACCCGTTCAGGCTGGAAGCCCAGACGGTTCATCCCGCTGTTCACTTTGAGATAGATATCCAGCGGGGCATGCAGCTTCGCGTCCTGGATGGCCTTGATCTGCCAGTTACTGTGAACGCTGGTCGTCAGGCGGTACTTATCCAGCAGAGGCAGATCCTGCGCATGAAAGAATCCTTCCAGCAGCAGGATCGGTCCTTTCCAGCCGTGCTCGCGCAGCAGGATGGCCTCTTCCAGATTCAGCAAGGCAAAACCATCGGTGGCGCCGAGCGCACTCCAGATACGGTCGATACCATGGCCGTAGGCGTTGGCTTTCACCACCGACCAGACACGAGAACCCGGCGCAGCACGGCGAACAATTTGCAGGTTATCCTTCAGCGCCTGCAAATCCAGCTGGGCCAGAATAGGACGGGACATTGCGACTCCTTAATTATGCGCGCCGTGCAGGTGTTGTGGACGCGATGGGGTAAACCCTGATTGATAGCGTGCGGCGCTCAAATCGTCAAACGGAATTGCCGGCGTCCGCCCGGAGATCAGGTCGCTCAGCAGCTGGCCCGAACCGCAGGCCATGGTCCAGCCAAGCGTGCCGTGGCCGGTGTTGGTCCACAGATTTTTGTATGGCGTACGGCCCACAATCGGCGTGCCGTCCGGGGTCATTGGGCGCAGGCCGGTCCAGAACGTTGCCTGCTCAATGAAGCCGCCGCGCGGGAAGAGATCGCCCACGACCATCTCCAGCGTTTCACGACGCGGTTTGAGCAGCTCGGTATTGAAGCCCACGATTTCCGCCATGCCGCCGACGCGGATCCGGTTATCGAAGCGGGTGATGGCGATTTTGTAGGTTTCATCAAGAATGGTCGAGACCGGCGCGCCGCTGTCCTCTTTCACAGGAATGGTCAGGGAGTAGCCTTTCAGCGGATAGACCGGGATATCCAGGATCCCTTTCAGCATCGCGGTTGAGTAGGAGCCAAACGCCATCACGTAGGCATCGGCTTTGATTACCTCTTCCCCACACTTCACGCCGTAAATCTTCTCCCCTTCCGACAGCAGTTTGTCGACAGAAGTATTGAAGCGGAATTTCACCCCGGCCTGTTCACACATGCGCGCCAGACGCTGGGTGAAAAGCTGGCAGTCGCCGGTTTCATCGTTCGGTAAACGCAGACCGCCCGTCAGCTTATGCGCGACCTCGGCAAGCGCTGGCTCCACCTGCGCCAGCTGGCTGGCTTCCAGCAGCTGATACGGTACGCCCGCATCTTCAAGCACGGCGATATCGCGGGTCGCGTTTTCGTACTGTTGCGCGGTACGGAACAGCTGAAGCGTACCGCCCTGACGCCCTTCATATTCAATGCCCGTCGAGGCACGCAGCGCTTTCAGGCAGTCGCGGCTGTATTCCGCCAGCCGCACCATGCGCCCTTTGTTTTCCATATAGTGGCGGGTGTCGCAGTTGCGCAGCATCTGCCACATCCACTTAAGCTGGAACTGCGTGCCGTCGAGGCTTATCGCCAGCGGCGCATGTCGCTGAAACATCCATTTAATCGCCTTCAGGGGAACGCCCGGGGCCGCCCACGGCGCAGCGTAGCCCGGGGAGATTTGCCCCGCATTCGCCGCACTGGTTTCCAGCGCCGGACCGGATTCGCGATCGATAACGGTAACCTCATGTCCCGCCTGACTTAAATACCAGGCGCTGGTTACGCCAACGACACCACTTCCCAGTATGACAACACGCATAGCCACTCCATTATGAGCAAAAGAACAATCATCTAATTACAGATTGATAACCTAGTTGAAAATATTATTCAACATATGACTTTTTTATGGTGACTCAACTCACATATCCCGCTGTATAAGGGGATGGCGCTTATTTGGGATCTCCTGCTGCGCGTTATTTTTAACCAGTAGAAAATTCTGTGAGCACCGCTTTTTTTGCCGTATCGAAAACGCGAAATCGCAAAGAAAAAATTTCTGCGCCCCGCGTATTTGAATGGGGTGATCTATGCTTGAAAGGAGGCTCTCCAGTCAGAGAGAGCGACCAACAACGAGGGCGCGCTAATGGCTACACTAGATTCCATGTCCAGGGACAGCACCCGTCTGAGCGATGGACCCGACTGGACCTTCGAGTTGCTGGATGTCTACCTGGCGGAGATCGACCGGGTGGCCAAACTCTATCGTCTGGATACCTACCCCCATCAGATTGAAGTCATCACCTCGGAACAGATGATGGACGCTTACTCCAGCGTCGGGATGCCGATTAACTATCCGCACTGGTCGTTTGGTAAAAAATTCATTGAGACAGAGCGGCTGTATAAGCACGGGCAGCAGGGACTGGCGTATGAAATCGTCATTAACTCTAACCCGTGTATTGCCTATCTGATGGAGGAGAACACCATTACCATGCAGGCGCTGGTGATGGCGCACGCCTGCTATGGACATAACTCGTTCTTCAAAAATAACTACCTGTTCCGCAGCTGGACGGACGCCAGCTCCATCGTCGATTACCTGATCTTCGCCCGCAAATACATTACCGACTGCGAAGAGCGCTACGGCGTGGACGAGGTGGAGAAGCTGCTGGACTCCTGCCACGCGCTGATGAACTACGGCGTTGACCGCTATAAGCGTCCGCAGAAGATCTCATTGCAGGAAGAAAAAGCCCGGCAGAAGAGCCGCGAGGAGTATCTGCAAAGCCAGGTGAATATGCTGTGGCGCACCCTGCCAAAACGTGAAGAGGAGAAAACCGTCGCCGAGGCGCGTCGCTACCCTTCCGAGCCGCAGGAAAACCTGCTCTACTTTATGGAGAAAAACGCCCCGCTGCTGGAGCCGTGGCAGCGTGAGATCCTGCGCATCGTACGCAAGGTGAGCCAGTATTTCTATCCGCAGAAGCAGACCCAGGTGATGAACGAAGGCTGGGCGACCTTCTGGCACTACACCATTCTTAACCACCTGTACGACGAAGGAAAAGTCACCGAGCGGTTTATGATGGAGTTTCTGCACAGCCACACCAACGTGGTGTTCCAGCCGGCATATAACAGCCCGTGGTACAGCGGCATTAACCCGTACGCGCTCGGCTTTGCCATGTTTCAGGATATCAAGCGTATTTGCCAGTCGCCCACCGACGAGGACAAATACTGGTTCCCGGATATTGCCGGTTCCGACTGGCTGGAAACGCTGCACTTCGCGATGCGTGATTTTAAGGATGAGAGCTTTATCAGCCAGTTCATGTCGCCGAAGATCATGCGTGATTTCCGCTTCTTTACCGTACTGGATGATGACCGCAACAACTACCTGGAGATTTCCGCGATCCATAACGAAGAGGGCTATCGCGAGATCCGCTCGCGCCTGTCGTCCCAGTACAACCTGAGTAATCTTGAACCGAACATTCAGGTCTGGAACGTGGATCTGCGCGGCGATCGCTCCCTGACGTTGCGCTATATTCCGCACAACCGCGCGCCGCTGGATAAGGGGCGTAAGGAAGTGCTGAAGCATGTGCATCGTCTGTGGGGATTTGACGTGTTGCTGGAGCAGCAGAACGAAGATGGCAGCGTGGAGCTGCTGGAGCGGTGTCCGGCGCGGATGAATACGCTGTAGTTTGTTGCCGGGTGGCGGCTACGCCTTACCCGGCCTACGGGTTTTGTAGGCCCGGTAAGCGAAGCGCCACCGGGCGAAAAAAAACCTCTCAATCGAGAGGTTTTTTATTTCAGCGACTCTGAATCGCTAAATCACCCGGCAGCGTTTTCTGCATCCGGTGCCAGATTTCACCGGAGTCGTGGCCGTAACGACGCACCGTTTCATAGACCTGATCGTGCAGCCCTTCGGTGCAGAGTTTGCTCAGTTTATGGTAGAAGCCAAGCGCCAGGCTGCGGGCTTCAGGGTTAGCAAAGTAGTGACGACCAATGCGCGTATATAACCCTTTCATTCCATTCAGGATGAGACCGTAAACCGGATTGCCGGAAGCAAATGCTAGGCCGCGGAACACATTGTAATCCAGGGTCGCAAAGGCATCCGCGTGGTCTTCCACCTCATTAGCGGTGGCAAGCACCTTCAGCGCATCTTCAGGGTGCTGGCGAAACGCGGTGCGGATGAAAATGGTGGCGATGTTGGTGCGCACGGAAAGCAGATTATCAATCAGCTGCGGTACGCTTTCGTGGTCGAGGCGCGCCAGCGTTTCCAGAATATTCAGCCCGGACGTTTCCCAGAAGTTATTCACTTTAGTGGGTTTGCCATGCTGTATCGTCAACCAGCCATCGCGCGCCAGACGCTGGAGCACTTCTCGCAGCGTGGTACGGGTGACGCCAATCAGTTCAGAGAGTTCGCGTTCAGCAGGTAGAATTGATCCCGCAGGGAAACGATTATTCCAGATGCTTTCAATGATGTACTCTTCCGCGAAACCCGCCGGGCTCTGCGCCTTAATGACCATAGTGAGATTTCCATTACACAGCTTTAGCAAATTGCACTCATCATACCAGAGGCGTGCAGAGGCAGATAGCGCAGCAGAGACAGAAAAGAGGGATCGCCGTTTCATTTTTATGAAATTTACAAATGGCTTAATCCCCCGCTCTGCCGCCATTTTTGCGTATACTGATGTCTTGTCTTATTTGACGGGGAAAGGACGTCTGTCGTGGAAATTTCATTTGGGCGCGCGCTGTGGCGCAACTTTTTAGGTCAGTCACCTGACTGGTACAAACTCACTTTACTGGTATTCCTGGTCGTTAATCCCGTTATCTTTTTGCTGGATCCCTTCGTTGCCGGGTGGATGTTGGTCGCCGAGTTTATCTTTACCCTGGCGATGGCGCTGAAGTGCTATCCGCTGTTGCCCGGCGGGCTGCTGGCGCTGGAAGCCGTGGTCATTGGCATGACCAGCGCGGAGCATGTTAAAAACGAGATTGCCTCGAATCTTGAAGTCCTGCTGCTGCTGATCTTCATGGTGGCGGGGATCTACTTTATGAAGCAGCTTCTGCTGTTTATCTTCACCCGTTTGCTGCTGAGCATTCCGTCGAAAACGCTGCTCTCGCTGGCGTTTTGCCTCGCCGCGGCCTTCCTCTCTGCCTTCCTGGATGCGCTGACGGTAGTTGCGGTGGTGATCAGCGTCGCCGTCGGCTTTTACGGGATTTACCACCGGGTGGCCTCGTCACGTCCTGGCGATAACTTGCAGGACGACAGCCACGTTGAGGCGCACAACCGCGATGTGCTCGAGCAGTTCCGCGCGTTTCTGCGCAGCCTGATGATGCATGCGGGCGTGGGGACGGCGCTGGGCGGCGTGATGACCATGGTCGGGGAGCCGCAAAACCTGATTATCGCCAAAGCGGCTGAGTGGCATTTTGGCGAATTTTTCCTGCGCATGGCGCCGGTCAGCGTGCCCGTGCTGGTCTGCGGGTTAGCCACCTGTGTGCTGGTCGAAAAATTCAACCTCTTTGGCTATGGCGCGAAGCTGCCCGATCAGGTCCGCCAGGAGCTGCATAAGTTTGACGAGCAGAGCCGCAAACAGCGCACGCGCCAGGAGACGCTGCGCCTGATTGCACAGGGTTTCATCGGCGTGTGGCTTATCGCTGCGCTGGCCTTCCACCTTGCCGAGGTGGGGCTGATTGGCCTGTCGGTAATTATCCTTGCAACCAGCCTGAGCGGCGTTACGGACGAACATGCTATCGGAAAAGCCTTTACCGAAGCGCTGCCGTTTACCGCCCTGCTGGCGGTGTTTTTCGCCGTCGTGGCGGTGATTATTGACCAACATCTGTTCGCGCCGATCATCGCGTTTGTGCTTCAGGCCACGCCAGATTCGCAGCTAACGCTGTTCTATTTGTTTAACGGTCTGTTGTCCTCTATATCCGATAACGTCTTTGTCGGGACGGTATACATCAATGAGGCCAAAGCCGCGATGGAGCAAGGCATTGTCAGCAGTGAACAGTTCGAGCTGCTGGCGGTGGCGATCAACACCGGAACCAACCTCCCCTCCGTGGCAACCCCGAACGGTCAGGCGGCATTCCTCTTCCTGCTGACCTCAGCGCTGGCGCCACTCATACGACTTTCTTATGGAAGAATGGTCTGGATGGCGCTGCCGTATACGCTGGTGCTTACCCTGGTTGGTTTGTTGTGCATCAAAATTACTCTCGTTCCCTGTACGCAATGGTTGTTGCAAGCAGGTATACTTGCGGCGCATTAAAATTCGTTTACACTGCGCTGTCTAAGCATGTTCCAGGGAAATGATTATGTTGCGATTTTTGAACCAGTGCTCACGCGGTCGCGGAGCGTGGTTGTTGATGGCCCTGACCGCCTTTGCGCTGGAAATGGTTGCGCTGTGGTTTCAGCATGTGATGGGGCTGAAACCTTGCGTACTGTGTATTTATGAGCGTTGTGCGCTGTTCGGCATTATGGGCGCGGGTCTGGTAGGTGCGATTGCACCCAAAACACCGTTACGCTATGCGGCCATTGCCATCTGGCTGTACAGCGCCGGGAAAGGCATTGCGCTTGCCTGGGAGCACACCCAGATGCAGCTTCACCCGTCGCCGTTTATGACCTGCGATTTTGCCGCCCGCTTCCCGAGCTGGCTGCCGCTGGATAAATGGCTGCCGCAGGTATTTGTGGCTTCCGGTGACTGCTCTGTACGCCAGTGGGAATTTCTGACGCTGGAGATGCCTCAGTGGCTGGTGGGCATTTTTGTCGCCTACTTTGTGGTGGCGCTGCTGGTGCTGATTGCCCAGCCGTTCAAACCAAAGAAACGCGATCTTTTTGGAAGGTAAAAGCAAAACGGCAACGTCAGTTTTGCAGGTCGGGTAAGCGCAGCGCCACCCGACACAATTGTGAATAATAAAAAACCCGCCTCGGCGGGTTTTTTATTGTCACCGATTAGGGTGATTCATAATGTGGTCTTCCCAGTCGCGCACCTCGGACTCTTTCACCGCAATGTGGCGCACGGAAATACGTTCGCCGTGCATTGCCGCTTTCGACCCCGTCAACAGCGGATGCCATGTCGGCAGATCTTTTCCTTCCGCCAGCAGGCGATACGCGCAGGTATGCGGCAGCCACTCAAAGGTCGGCAGATTTTCACGGGTTAACTTGATGCAGTCCGGCTCATATTCGAACCGGCGCTCATAGTTGCGGCACTGGCAGGTTTTGATGTTTAACTGCTTGCAGGCAACGTTGGTGAAATAGATCTCGTCCGAATCTTCATCCATCAGCTTATGCAGGCAGCACTGCCCGCAGCCGTCACACAACGATTCCCACTCCGCGTCGGTCATGTCGTCGAGAGTTTTGCTTTGCCAGAAAGGAATGTCGTTCATCGGGGATGTCCACACGTCAAAATAGAGCGCACCTTATAACGAGTCTGGCACGTTGATGCAAGTTTTGCCGCCCTTTTCAGGCGGCAAGGTGCTTTTACAGTACGCGGGTTTTCAGCGACAGGCCGTTAAAACTGACGTCCAGCTCGTCGCCACTGTGCAGCGGCCCCACACCTTCCGGGGTGCCGGTGAGGATGACGTCGCCGGGTTTCAGGGTGAAGAAACGGCTCATGTAAGCAATCAGCGGAACGATCTTATGGATCATGTCAGCGGTCGTTCCCTGCTGGCGGATCTCGCCGTTGACCTTCAGGCTGAGGGGCGTGTTCTGCGGATCGTCGGTAAATTCACTCACCGGAACGAAACCGGAAATCGGGCATGAATTATCAAAACCCTTGGCTTTTTCCCACGGCTGCCCCGCTTTCTTCATTTTGCCCTGGACGTCGCGCAGCGTGAGGTCGAGCGCGACACCGTAACCCGCAATCGCTTTCTCTACATGCTCTTCGGTTGCCTGGCGCAGCGTCGCGCCGATCAGCACCGCCAGCTCCACTTCATGGTGCACCGAGCCTAGTCCCTGCGGCAGAACCAGCGGCTGGCGAATATCGCACAGTGCGGTTTCTGGCTTAATAAACAGAACCGGCTCTTCCGGCACGGCGCTGCCCATCTCCTGAATATGTTTTGCATAGTTGCTGCCCACGCAGACCACTTTGCTGACGGGATAATCCAGTAATGCACCTTGCCAGTTATGATGTTGATACATGGTCGACCCCTAATCGGTTGATGAGTTGTTCCCGGAAGGACCCGGGCTTATTTCTTTCCGCTCACCTCAAGATGCTGTTTTAATAAATTCTCCGGTGGCGGCGGAAGCTGTAAATAATAGCCCTGCTCGGTTAACGCCTTTTTGACTTTCTCCAGATCGGCGTTCACCAGCTTCTTACGGCCGTCCAGCGGCAGCAGCATCGCCAGCTGCGGTCGGCCAAAGCTTTTCATTAATTCTTCAGGCACGCGGGAAAAATCGTCTTTCTTTTCGACATAAAGGTAGGTCTGGTCGCGGCTGGTACTTCTGTAGATCACACAAAACATGTTTTTACTCTGAATTAACGGGTGGTTGCTTGCCTCAATATACTCCTGACTATAACATGCCTGATACTCTTCGGAATATCGCGGCGATGTGTTGCGGTTAATAGCAAATTGAGTAAGGCCAGGATGTCAAATACGCCCATCGAGCTTAAAGGCAGTAGCTTCACCTTATCAGTGGTTCATTTGCATGATGCAAAACCCGAGGTTATTCGTCAGGCGTTAGAAGACAAAATCGCGCAGGCTCCCGCTTTCCTTAAGCATGCTCCTGTTGTCGTCAATGTAAGCGACCTTGAGGGGCCGGTTAACTGGAAGCGGCTCCAGCAGGCCGTCGCCTCCACGGGGTTGCGCATCGTGGGCATTAGCGGCTGCAAAGACGCAGAGTTAAAAGCCGAAATTGAACGCGCGGGTTTGCCCTTGTTAAACGAGGGCAAAGAAAAAGCTCCGCGTGCAACGCCTGCAACCGTTCCCACTCCCCCGCCTCCGGCGCAAAATGTAGCCCCAGTCACAAAAACGCGATTGATTGATCTGCCGGTTCGTTCCGGTCAGCGCATTTATGCGCCAAACTGTGATCTGATTGTTACAAGCCACGTCAGTGCGGGCGCTGAACTGATTGCAGACGGCAATATTCACGTTTACGGTATGATGCGTGGGCGTGCGCTAGCGGGCGCCAGCGGCGATCGAGAAGCACAAATTTTTTGTACTCACCTGACGGCAGAACTGGTGTCTATCGCAGGTGAATATTGGCTGAGCGATAAAATCCCAGCCGAATTTTATGGCAAAGCGGCCCGTCTGCAACTGGCAGATAACGCTTTGACCGTTCAACCGTTAAATTGATCCCTTTTAACAAGGAATTTCTATGGCACGCATTATTGTTGTGACTTCGGGTAAAGGAGGCGTTGGCAAGACCACCTCCAGCGCGGCCATCGCTACTGGTTTGGCCCAGAAGGGAAAGAAAACCGTCGTAATCGACTTCGATATCGGTCTGCGTAACCTGGACCTGATCATGGGTTGCGAGCGTCGCGTGGTGTATGACTTCGTGAACGTCATTCAGGGCGATGCCACCCTTAACCAGGCGCTGATTAAAGATAAGCGTACCGAGAACCTCTACATTCTTCCGGCGTCCCAGACCCGTGATAAAGACGCCCTGACCCGCGAAGGCGTGGAAAAGGTGCTCGACGATCTGAAAAAGATGGAGTTCGACTTCGTGGTCTGCGACTCCCCGGCCGGTATCGAAACCGGCGCGCTGATGGCGCTCTACTTCGCGGATGAAGCCATCATCACCACCAACCCGGAAGTCTCGTCAGTACGTGACTCCGACCGTATTCTCGGCATTCTGGCCTCGAAATCCCGTCGCGCGGAAAATGGCCAGGAGCCAATTAAAGAGCACCTGCTGCTGACCCGCTACAACCCGGGCCGGGTGAACAAAGGTGACATGCTGAGCATGGAAGACGTGCTGGAGATCCTGCGCATCAAACTGGTTGGCGTGATCCCGGAAGATCAGTCCGTGTTGCGCGCCTCTAACCAGGGCGAGCCCGTGATCCTGGATACACAGGCAGACGCGGGTAAAGCGTATGCGGATACCGTTGACCGTCTGCTGGGAGAAGAACGTCCTTTCCGCTTCATTGAAGAAGAGAAGAAAGGTTTCCTCAAACGCCTGTTCGGAGGATAAGTTATGGCATTACTGGACTTTTTTCTCTCGCGGAAAAAAAGCACCGCCAACATCGCAAAAGAACGTCTGCAAATCATTGTGGCGGAACGTCGTCGTAGCGACGCCGAACCGCACTACCTGCCGCAGCTGCGCAAAGACATTCTGGAAGTGATCTGCAAATACGTGCAGATTGACCCGGAGATGGTCACCGTTCAGCTGGAGCAAAAAGACGGGGATATTTCGATTCTGGAGCTTAACGTGACGCTTCCGGAAGCGGAAGAGTCGCGTTAATCCGTTTGTGGTTTTGTAGGCCGGGTAAGCATCGCGCCGCCCGGCAATTCCCCCGGTGGCGCTGCGCTTACCGGGGCTACAATTCTTTAGCGCGGATACCCTTCCAGCAGGGTATTCAGGCGTTCGGCCATCAGTTCCCCCCGCCATCCGGCGACCAGCTCCGGTAAACTATTTTGCGGTTTCAACTTCCAGTGCCAGTTCAGCAGCTGGTTAATCTGACGACGTGAAGCCAGCAGTTCGGCACTCAGTTTGCTTTCCCCCGCCACCGTCTGCACCAGCGCTTTGATATCTTTGAACGCCTTGCGGTAGCCCGGCATATCCATCAGGTTAAGCAGTGGTTCTGGCAGTGCGTCCTCCGGCAGCTGCTGCGCTTTCTCTACCAGCGCGAGCAGCGTTTTACCGTGGAAACGGATCTCACTCCCGGAAAGGCCAATGCTGTCCAGTTCGCCAAGGCTACCCGGCATATAGCGCGCCACCGCCCACAGGTGTTCTTCACGCACCACGAAGTTAACCGCCAGATCGCGCTCACGCGCTTTACGCAGACGCCAGTCAGCCAGCAGTTGCAGACAGGCCAGCTGGCGGGTGCGCAGCTGCCAGGCGTTGGTGATGTCACGCCAGGCCTCTTTCGGATCAACCACTTCCTGGCGACGCTGCTGCGTCATGCGGCACTCGTCCAGTGCGGCAGACAGCCAACCGGACGCCTCAGCCTCTTTCATGAGCTGGCCGGCAATTGGAAGAAGGTAAAAGACGTCTGCCGCGGCGTATTCAAGCTGACGCGCCGTTAGCGGACGCGCGAGCCAGTCGGTACGTGATTCGCTCTTATCCAGCGTCAAACCGGTGTACTCTTCCACCATCGCCGCAAAACCCCAGGAGAGCGGACGACCGCTGAACGCCGCGAGGATCTGGGTATCAATCAGCGGCTGCGGCATGATGCCAAAGGTGTTGAGAAAGACTTCCAGATCTTCACTGCCCGCGTGCAGATATTTGGTCACGGCGGTATCCAGCAACAGCTCGCGCATTGGCGCCCAGTCGGTAATGCCGAGGGGGTCAATCAACGACACGTGTTTGCCGTCATACATCTGAATCAGACCCAGCTGCGGATAGTACGTTCGGGTGCGGACAAATTCCGTATCCAGGGCGATAGCGGGAAATTCACGCGTCACCTCGCACAGCGAAGCCAGCTCGTCGTTGGTAGTGATCATCTGGTAATTCAAATCGGACTCTCTTTTGTTTGCGCCCATAAAAAACGCCGGCTTAACCGGCGTCTGGGCGATTAACGTGAAGCTCAGGCCTTATTGTCCACTTTGGCACGGGCTTCGTCACGTAATTCTCGTCGTAATATCTTCCCGACGTTGGATTTCGGCAGCTCATCCCGAAATTCCACCAGCTTCGGCACTTTATAGCCCGTCAGCTGACGGCGACAAAACGTTATCAGCGCATCCTCGGTAAGAGAAGGATCTTTCTTGACCACAAATATCTTCACCGCTTCACCGCTGCTGCCGGAAGGAACGCCCACCGCCGCCACTTCCAGCACGCCGCTGTGCTGCATCACCACGTCTTCGATTTCGTTCGGATAGACGTTGAAACCTGACACCAGGATCATGTCTTTCTTGCGATCGACAATGCGCAGGAAGCCTTCGTCATCCATCACCGCGATGTCGCCCGTATGCAGCCAGCCGTCTTTGATGATCTCATCCGTGGCATCCGGACGTTGCCAGTAGCCCAGCATCACCTGCGGCCCTCTGACGCACAGCTCTCCTGGCTCGCCGTGAGGCACTTCGTTATCCTCATCATCCACCAGTTTTGCTTCCGTCGACGGGACCGGCAGACCAATGCTGCCGCTGTGGTAGTCGATATCATGTGGGTTAACGCTGACCAGCGGGGCGCACTCCGTCAGACCATAGCCTTCCAGCAGATACTGCCCGGTGAGTTTCACCCAGCGCTCGGCCACCGCCTGCTGAACCGGCATCCCGCCGCCCGCAGAGAGGTGCAGCGTGGAGAAATCGAGCTGCTGGAACTCTTTATTGTTAAGCAGCGCGTTAAACAGGGTGTTCACGCCGGTCATGGCGGTGAACGGGTATTTCGCCAGCTCTTTGACCAGCCCCGGAATGTCGCGCGGGTTGGTGATCAGTACGTTTTGACCGCCAAGCTCAATAAACAGCAGGCAGTTCATGGTCAGCGCAAAAATGTGATACAGCGGAAGCGCGGTGATCACCAGCTCCTTGCCCGGATGCAGCAGCGGCCCGTAGGTGGCATTAACCTGCTCAAGGTTCGCCAGCATATTTCGGTGGGTCAGCATCGCCCCTTTCGCCACGCCGGTGGTGCCGCCCGTGTATTGCAGGAAGGCCAGATCCTCAGACACGATCTCCGGCTTCACATACTGCATCCGGTAGCCCGCATGCAGGGCGCGGCGGAAGGAGATGGCATCCGGCAGGTGGTATTTCGGCACCAGCCGCTTAACGTATTTAACGACAAAGTTGACCAGCGTACCTTTCGCGGTAGAGAGCTGGTCGCCCATGCGCGTCAGGATGACGTGCTTAACCTGGGTTTTTTCAACCACTTTTTCCAGCGTGTGGGCAAAGTTGGAGACAATCACAATCGCTGCCGCACCGCTGTCATTCAACTGATGTTCCAGCTCGCGCGGGGTATAGAGCGGGTTAACGTTAACCACGATCATCCCTGCCCTGAGGATCCCGAACAGCGCCACCGGGTATTGCAGCAGGTTTGGCATCATCAGCGCGACGCGATCCCCTTTCTGCAAGCCCAACCCTTCCTGTAAATAGGCCGCAAACGCCCGGCTGCGCTCTTCCAGCTTACGGAAGGTCATCACTTCGCCCATGTTCACAAATGCGGGCTGGTCAGCGTAGCGCCGTACCGAGTGTTCAAATAATTCAATCAGGGATTGATAACGGTCAGGATTGATCTCCGCAGGGACATCCGCGGGATAACGGTTAAGCCAAACCTTTTTCAATGCATCACCTCTGAAATGAGTGTTCGTCGTCATCACAGCCCCGATAATAAACAGTTTGTTAACATTATATTAACTCAGCGTACCAGTTTATTAATTGTTCAGATTGCAGGTTGCGAAGCGCGTCACTCTTTTTTTTCGTTTTATCCGTAAAAAAACAGAGACAGCGGCTGAGCCGCTGTCTCTTTCCTAACAATAACAGTAAGTTACTCAGTTACGATTGTTTGAACCTGTGCAGGACCTGGATTGTACCAACCCCAGCCACCGTAGCCGTAACGATACGGATGCGGACCCCACATCCACGGATCGATTGGCTGTGGCGGCATCACCACCTGCTGGGCGATACGCCAGCGTTTGTAGCCGTTCACCTGCATGGTCATAAATTTGTATGGCGTATTGCCGATTTTCCCCGCCACCGAACCGGTAATCGGCCCGACGACGGTCACCAGCTGCCCGCGGAAATCTACCGGATCGAGGAAGCCGCTGACGTCAGCGTAGATCCGCCCGCGCGAGGCTTCACCCAGAACAGGCCGCGCGCCGTCGTCCAGTGGAACGGTGGCAATCTCCAGTCGGGTTTTACCCTGCTGGTTTATCACTTCAACCACCTTGCCGCCAAACCGCGCTTCCTGCCCGACATACAGCTCCGGGGCATTCATCACGCGTACCAGATCCTGCTGTGGCGTCGGGCTGGTGCCCTTGATCGCATCAGGAACGGTGACGCACCCGCTCAGTGCTATGGCAACCGCGCCTGCCATAAAAAAGCGTACAACTTTAGTCTGAACCGCCATGATGCGACTCCTTTTTCTCAGTTCCTGTTACTGAGATTCACTCGCGGCCAGGAAGTTTCTTCCACGCGACGGTGTTTCGTAAATAAACCGGTTCAGCATGTTCAACCGCCACGGTTTTTCCTGCGGCAAGCAGTTGACAGGCAATCGGCAGCATATCTTCGGCGGCAGGCAGGAGCATGTTACCGTCCACCAGCGTAAGGCCGGTGTCCTTCGCCATCTCCGGCCATGCCGGCCAGCCGGTTCCGACCGTCGCCCACTCACCGGAGAGCTGTTTCAGGCGCCCGGTGACGGCGTCAGGTTTAAGCACCGCTTCCGTCTCTTCGCCGTGCCAGACGCCGTTTTCGTCACGGGTGTACTCCGCCCAGTAGACTTCCCCCATGCGGGCATCAATCGCAGCCAGCACGCGGGTGGCGCCGGTCATGCGCCAGGCGCCCTGGGCCATGGTCGCAAGCGTTGAGACGCCGATCATCGGCAGGTCAGCGCCCAGCGCCAGCCCCTGCGCAATGCCAATCCCGATACGTACGCCCGTAAAGCTGCCCGGGCCACGGCCGTAGGCCAGCGCGTCGAGGTCAGTCAGGGCGGTGTTGCCCTCGGTTAAAATGGTTTTTACCAGGGGCAGAATACGTTGGGTGTGTTCCCGTGGGCACTCTTCGAAATGAGCAAAAGTCGTACCGTCGTTCCACAGGGCAACGGAACAGGCCTCTGTCGCGGTATCAATAGCCAGAATTCGCATCAGTCGTCGCGCTCTCGCAATGGTCAGTCACAAAATGGCGCGCATCTTAACACACTCCGGGAAGAATTACTCCGCCGTCGGGTTCGCCAGGAAGCGGACCGCGCGTTTAATATCCCGCGTGCGCGGCGCGGGCGGCAGGCTGGCGAGGAAGGTGGCGCCGTAGGGACGCATCACCAGGCGGTTGTCGCAGATCACCAGCACCCCGCGGTCGGTGACGTCGCGGATCAGTCGCCCTACTCCCTGTTTAAGCGTGATGACCGCGTCCGGCAGCTGGACGTCGTCGAACGGATCGCCCCCGCGCAGACGGCAATCCTCCATGCGCGCTTTCAGGAGCGGGTCGTCCGGCGATGTGAACGGCAGCTTATCGATAATCACCAGCGAGAGCGTATCGCCGCGCACGTCCACCCCTTCCCAGAAGCTGCTGGTCGCCACCAGCAGGGCATTACCCGCGCTGACAAACTGCTGGAGCAGCTGGCCTTTGCTGGTTTCCCCCTGCAACAGCACCGGTAGCGTCATGGTGGCACGGAACTGCTCGGCCAGATCGCGCATCATGGCATGTGAAGTGCAGAGCATAAAGCAGCGCCCGTTGTTGGCCTCGATCATCGGCTTCAGCATGGCCGCCAGATGACGCGCCGCACCCGGCTGGTTAGGCAGCGGCAGATTGCGCGGCACGCACAGCAGCGCCTGTTTCTCATAGTCGAACGGGCTCGGCAGAAGCAGGGATTCCGCCTGCTCAATGCCGAGGCGCTCGGTAAAGTGGTGCAGATCGTCATTGACCGACAGCGTGGCCGAGGTAAAGACCCAGGTGCCGGGCTTTTGCGCCATCACCTCTTTGAATTTATCAGCAACGGTCAGCGGCGTGAGCGCCAGGGTGAAGTGGCGCGAGGTACATTCGTACCAGTAGCTATAGCCCGGCTGGTTGATCTCTTTCAGCCGCTTCAGCCGCCCACGGTAGAGCGTGGCGCGCTCGAAGGCGGCGTCCAGCAGCGCTGAACGTCCGAGGGACAGCTTCGCTACGTCGTAACAGAGTTCAAGGGCATCGTCGAGCAGCAGCAGCGCGCGCTGGATATTTTTGTCTGCGAGCAGTTCGCGCAGGTTGCCGCGATACCCCGGCTCGCCAAGCTGTAAGCGGAAATCCTGTGCGCATTGCGCCAGGCGGTCCGCGCATTTCTGCAACTGCTGGGTATCTTTGAGTTCGGTGCGATAGGCAATGGTAATATCTTTCGCCAGATCCTGAAGCTGACGGCTGGAGAGCGACTGACCAAAATACTGGCTGGCGATGTCCGGTAGCTGATGGGCTTCATCGAAGATCATCACCTCCGCCTCCGGGATCAGCTCGCCGAAACCACTGTCCTTGACCACCATATCCGCAAGAAACAGGTGATGGTTTACCACCACCACGTCGGCGTCCATCGCGGTTTTACGCGCTTTCACCACAAAACAGTCTTTATACAGCGGGCAGTCGCTGCCGAGGCAGTTGTCATTGGTGCTGGTCACCAGCGGCCAGGCCGGGGAGTCTTCCGGCACGCTCGCGCAGGTGCTGATGTCTCCCTCCTCCGTCTGGTTGGCCCAGGCGCGCAGGACGATCACATCGCTCAGGGTTTGTACCGGCAGGTCGCCGCCCGCCAGCGCCTGCTGTTCAAGACGCTCCAGACACAGGTAGTTAGAACGCCCTTTCAGCAAGGCCAGACGCCCTTTGTATTTCAGCGCTTTCGCCACCGTGGGTAAGTCGCGGCTGTAGAGCTGATCCTGGAGCGCTTTTGATCCCGTAGAGATGATCACCTTCTTTTTTGCCCGCAGCGCAGGAGCGAGGTAAGCGTAGGTTTTCCCCGTACCGGTACCGGCCTCCACGACCAGCGGCTGCGCCTTGTCGATAGCGTGCGCAACGGCATGCGCCATCTGACGTTGGGGTTCGCGCGGTTTAAATCCGGGAATAGCCTGTGCTAACTGACCTTCTGGGGAAAAATCGTCTGCCACGGTGTTCTCTCACTGTATTTTTGCACAGGGATTATGTCAGCCCCTTCTCTCCGGTGCCACCCCAAATAGTGACGACGGCGGAACATTATGGCAGTCTTGCCGCCTGACGACGAAAGATAACGAGGATACGTTTATGACAATTACGCGCATTGATGCCGAAGCCCGCTGGTCTGATGTGGTGATCCACAACCAGACGCTGTACTACACCGGCGTCCCTGCCAATCTGGACGCTGACGCCTTCGAGCAGACCGCGAACACCCTGGCGCAGATCGACGCCGTTCTGGAAAAACAGGGCAGCGATAAATCCCGCATTCTGGATGCGACAATTTTTCTGGCGAATAAAGACGACTTCGCGGCGATGAATAAAGCCTGGGATGCGTGGGTGGTGGCGGGTCACGCGCCTGTACGCTGCACCGTACAGGCCACGCTGATGAAACCGGAATATAAGGTTGAGATCAAGATTATCGCGGCAGTGTAAGCCGGTTATTCTTCATCTTCATCCTCAAAGCGCGCCACGATCCGCTCGCCGGTATGGGTGGCGCGAAGTTCTTCCGCGACCTGGGAAATTGCCTGTCCGCTGCTCATCCCCTGGGACATCAGCTCCTGAATACGTTCAACGGCTTTCTGCTGTTGGTCATGGCTGAGAGAAGGTAAACCTGCAAACATCGTTAACTCCTGCTAAATTATTCGCGCTAATTATTTCACGCTGCCCGGTAGTATGCCATACATGAACATGCGCTTCCCCACTGTTATGACCTTGCCCTGGCGTGCAGACGCCGCCGAGTTCTGGTTTGCCCGTCTGAGCCACCTTCCTTTTGCCATGCTGCTGCACTCCGGCCATGCGGATCACCCCTACAGCCGATTTGATATTCTGGTGGCCGACCCGGTTAAATCGCTGACGACCGATGCGCTGTCGCCAACGGACGATCCGCTGATGCGGCTTCAGAACGAGATCCAGGCTCTGGGCTTATCTGCCACACCGGATCCGGATCTGCCTTTCCAGGGGGGCGCGCTGGGCCTGTTTGGTTACGATCTGGGTCGCCGTTTCGAAACGCTGCCCGAGCATGCGCAGGCGGATATTTCCCTGCCGGATATGGCGGTGGGGCTGTATGACTGGGCGCTGATCGTGGATCACCGTAAGCAGACGGTTTCCCTGCTGAGCCACCGGGACGTGCAGGCGCGTCTGGCCTGGCTTGAGGCGCAACGGCCCGCCGCCCCGGAACACTTTATGCTGACCTCCGGCTGGCGCTCGAACATGAGCGCGGAGGAATACGCGGAAAAATTCTCCCGCGTGCAGGCGTATCTTCAAAGCGGCGACTGTTATCAGGTCAACCTTGCCCAGCGTTTCCAGGCTGCATACGAGGGAGACGAATGGCAGGCGTTTACCCGCCTCAATGCCAGCAATAAGGCCCCGTTCAGCGCATTTTTACGCCTTGAACACGGCGCCATCCTCAGCCTTTCGCCTGAGCGTTTTATTCACCTGGCTGACGGTATGATTCAGACCCGCCCGATAAAGGGCACCCTGCCGCGCCTTGCCGATGCCGACGCCGACCGCCAGCAGGCGGAGACGCTGGCGGCCTCGCCGAAAGATCGCGCTGAAAACCTGATGATTGTCGATCTGATGCGCAATGATATTGGCCGCGTCGCCGAGCCGGGCAGCGTGCGCGTGCCGGAGCTGTTCGTCGTGGAGCCATTCCCGGCGGTGCATCATCTGGTCAGCACCATCACCGCACGTCTGCCGGCCTCGCGAACCGCCTGCGATTTGCTCCGCGCCGCGTTTCCGGGCGGCTCCATTACCGGCGCGCCGAAGGTCCGGGCGATGGAGATCATCGATGAACTGGAACCGCATCGCCGCAACGCCTGGTGCGGCAGCATCGGCTATGTGAGTCTGTGCGGCACCATGGACACCAGCATAACTATTCGCACCCTGACGGCCTGCGACGGTAACCTGTACTGTTCCGCAGGCGGTGGCATTGTGGCCGACAGCCAGGCGGAGGCGGAATATCAGGAAACCTTTGATAAAGTGAATCGTATCCTGAAACAACTGGAGAACTCACGGTGAAGAAAGACAACCTGACGCTGGATGATTTTCTGTCGCGCTTTCAGCTTCTGCGGCCCCAGGTTAGCCGCGCCACGCTGAATCAACGTCAGGCGGCGGTGCTGATCCCGGTCGTGCGTCGTGAGCAGCCGGGTCTGTTGCTTACCCAGCGCTCACCGCATATGCGAAAACACGCCGGTCAGGTTGCGTTCCCGGGCGGCGCGGTGGACAGCACCGATGCATCCCTGATTGCCGCCGCGCTGCGCGAAGCGCATGAGGAAGTGGCGATCCCCCCGGAGACGGTCGAGGTGATCGGCGTGCTGCCGCCAGTGGACAGCGTAACCGGTTTTCAGGTCACGCCGGTCGTTGGCATTATTCCGCCCGATCTTCAGTATCACGCCAGCGTCGATGAAGTTTCAGCGGTATTCGAAATGCCGCTGGAAGAGGCCCTCCGTCTGGGCCGCTATCACCCACTGGATATTCACCGCCGCGGACACGATCATCGGGTCTGGCTGTCGTGGTATCAGCATTATTTTGTCTGGGGCATGACGGCAGGCATCATTCGTGAGCTGGCCCTGCAAATCGGCCTGAAGCCTTGACTATACTTTACATTCCACCCTTTTCTGGCAGGTTTGCGATCGGCGTCGCGCTATTAGCAAAACCATCGTTAACCATTAGTTTAATTCATGTGAATAGTTAAGCCGAGGTTGGTGTTCCCTCTTACACTATGCGCAGTTATAACATCGTTACTGGAACCCCAGTAACCCTGTCAGGAGTGTGAAAGTGATTAGTATATTCGACATGTTCAAAGTGGGGATTGGTCCTTCCTCTTCCCACACTGTAGGGCCGATGAAGGCCGGTAAACAGTTCGTCGATGATCTGGTCGAAAAAGGATTACTGGAAAGCGTTACCCGTGTCGCCGTAGACGTTTACGGTTCACTGTCATTAACGGGTAAAGGCCACCACACCGATATCGCCATTATTATGGGTCTGGCAGGCAATATGCCGGACACTGTTGATATTGATGCCATTCCGGCATTTATCCGCGACGTGGAAACGCGCGGTCGCCTGCTGCTGGCTAACGGCCAGCACGAAGTGGACTTCCCGCAGGATGACGGAATGCGTTTTCGTAGCGACAACCTGCCGCTGCATGAAAACGGCATGACCATCCACGCCTGGAGTGGCGAAAAAGAGATCTACAGCAAAACTTACTACTCCATCGGCGGCGGCTTTATCGTTGACGAAGAACACTTTGGTAAAGAGAGCGTGGGCGACGTCAATGTGCCCTATCCGTTTAAATCGGCCACCGAGATGCTGGGCTACTGCAAAGAGACCGGTCTGTCCCTGTCCGGCATGGTGATGCAGAACGAACTGGCGCTGCACAGCAAGAAAGAGATCGAAGACTATTTTGCTAACGTGTGGCAAACCATGCGCGCCTGTATTGACCGCGGGATGAACACCGAAGGCGTTCTGCCTGGGCCACTGCGCGTACCGCGTCGTGCCTCTGCGCTGCGCCGCATGCTGGTCACCACCGACAAGTTCTCCAATGACCCAATGAACGTGGTCGACTGGGTGAACATGTTTGCCCTCGCGGTTAACGAAGAGAACGCCGCGGGTGGTCGCGTGGTGACCGCACCAACCAACGGCGCGTGCGGTATCGTTCCGGCGGTGCTGGCCTATTACGATCACTTTATTGAGCCCGTGACGCCGGACATCTATATCCGTTATTTCCTCGCGGCAGGCGCTATCGGCGCACTGTACAAAATGAATGCGTCCATCTCCGGCGCTGAAGTGGGCTGTCAGGGTGAAGTGGGCGTGGCCTGCTCCATGGCGGCGGCTGGCCTGGCGGAGCTGCTGGGCGCAAGCCCTGAGCAGGTGTGCGTGGCGGCGGAAATCGGTATGGAGCACAACCTCGGTCTGACCTGTGACCCGGTTGCCGGTCAGGTGCAGGTGCCGTGCATTGAGCGTAACGCCATCGCCTCCGTCAAAGCGATCAACGCCTCCCGTATGGCGATGCGCCGTACCAGCGAGCCACGCGTGTCGCTGGATAAGGTTATTGAAACCATGTACGAAACCGGCAAGGACATGAACGCGAAGTACCGTGAGACCTCGCGCGGCGGTCTGGCCATTAAGGTGCAGTGCGACTAAGCCTTCCTTTCGCCCATCTGCAACGGATGGGCGAATTTTCCCCTCTCGTCTCGTCGCTTCACGTATTCCCCACTACACTGTCACTGTTGCGTCTGGCTTTTCCGGCCGGTGCTTAACAGGCGACCGTTCATGCAAACTGCACAAACGATCATTAAAGACTATCGCCGAAAACGCGTTATCGTCTGTGTCACGGTTGCGCTCGTTACGCTCGTCCTGACGCTGGGTATTCGCTTTATTTCACAGCGCAACATAAATCAGGATCGGATCCACGACTTTACCCACCACACCGTGCGTGCGCTTGATAAGGTGCTTCTTTCGTTAGAGGCCCAGCGGGAAACGCTTCTTTCACTGGTTGGCATACCCTGTTCCGAAGCAAATCTGATCCTGCGAAAACAGGCGGCGATCCTCCAGACCGTACGCTCCATCGCCCTCATTCAAGACCGAATACTGTATTGCTCAAGCGTCTTTGGCAGCCGTAATGTGCCCGTCAGTGAGTTTGTGCCGGAGCTGCCGGTCAGTGAATCCAGGCTGCTGCTGTTGACCGACCGGTGGCTGGTAAAAGGCAGCCCGGTACTGATTCAGTGGTCTCCCGTTGCGGGCGATGGCAACGACGGGGTGATGGAGGTGGTGAATATCGATCTCATCACTAAAATGATTCTCGAGCCGCAGCGGCCGCAGATCACCGACGTTGTCCTGAGAGTGGGAGATAACTTCCTGCGCGATGGGCAACAGGTGACGACTACGCCGACCTTCGATGAAAACGCCTCCCTGCTGGAACAATCGTCACAGCATTACCCTTTCAGCGTCACGGTGAGCGGCCCCGGGCCTGGCGAAATGGCGTTGAAAAATCTGCCCACCCAGCTGCCGCTGGCGTTGATGCTCAGCTTACTGATGGGCTATATCGCCTGGCTCGCCACCGCGCGGCGCATCAGTTTCACCTGGGAAATCAATATGGGAATTGCGGCCCGGGAGTTTGAGCTTTTCTGCCAGCCGCTGGTGAATGCCCGCACCCGGGAATGTGTCGGCGTCGAGATCCTCCTGCGCTGGAACAACCCGCGTCAGGGATGGATTTCGCCCGATGTCTTTATCCCTCTGGCCGAAGAACATAACCTGATTGTTCCGCTTACCCGCTACGTCATCAGCGAAACGGTGCGGCAGATAGGCTATTTCCCGGCCTCGCGCGATTTCCATATCGGCATTAACGTGGCCGCCAGCCATTTTCGCCGCGCGACGCTGATCCGGGATCTCAACCGCATCTGGTTTAACGCCAACCCTGTACAACAGTTGATCGTCGAGTTAACCGAACGCGATGCGTTGCTGGATGTGGATTACCGCATCGTGCGTGAGCTGCACCGCAAAGGGGTGAAACTTGCGATTGATGATTTTGGGACCGGCAACAGTTCACTTTCATGGCTAGAAAAACTGCATCCGGATGTGCTGAAAATCGATAAATCCTTCACCACCGCGATCGGCACCGACGCCGTGAACTCAACGGTAACGGATATTATTATTGCGCTGGGTCAGCGGCTGAATATTGAACTGGTTGCGGAGGGGGTGGAAACCGAGGAGCAGTCACGCTACCTGCGGCGTCACAGCGTACATATTTTGCAGGGGTACTTGTATGCGCGGCCAATGCCGCTGCGCGAGTTTCCGAAATGGCTGGCGGAAAGTCACTCTCCGCCAGCCCGTCACAACGGACACATCGTGCCCTTACTGCCGTTACGCTAGATAGCGTTACTCTTCTTCGTCGTGTGCAGAGTGCTCTTTAACAATACGCACCATATCAACGCGATAGTCGTTGGCTTCGACGATGGTAATTTGCAGCGGCGGCAGCTCCAGCACATCACCGATACGCGGGATCTGCCCGTTAACGGCAATCACCAGCCCCGCCACGGTGGCAATGTCTTCATCATCATTGACTACGTTTTCGACGCCCAGCGTGTGCGAGAGCGCGTGCAGGTCGGTGGTGCCTTTCACCAGCCAGCCGTCACCGTCGGCAACGATTTCCGGCGTTTCATCCGCATCAGGGAATTCACCGGCAATGGCTTCCAGCACGTCCAGCGGCGTCACCAGGCCCTGTACTACACCAAATTCGTTGGTGACGATAACAAAGCTCCCGCGGGCACGGCGCAGCACGCCCAGCAGGTTAATCGGATCCAGCGTCTCCGGCACCACGATGGCAGGCGACGCGGCCGCAACGGCCTCGACGTTAACGCCCTCTTCCAGCGCCACCAGCATCTCTTTCGCGCGTACCACACCGATGATCTCATCCAGCTCCCCCCGGCAGACCGGGAACAGGCTGTGCGGCGAAGAGAGCAGCTGCTGACGAATTTCGTCGACGCTCAGGTTGGCGTCCACCCAGCTGATTTCGCCGCGCGGCGTCATAATGCCGCGCAGGGAGCGGGAAGCCAGCGAAAGCACGCCATTGATCATATAGCGTTCTTCTTCCACAAACGCGCCTTCCGGCACCGGAACCGGGTTGCGGTTCTCGTTATCAGCCTGCACGTTCACCTGACGACGCCCGCCCATCAGTCGAAGAATCGCATCTGCGGTACGGGCTCGCAGCGGCTGATTCGACTGCTGCTTAATAAAGTTACGGCGCGCAATCTGGTTAAACAGCTCGATCAGAATCGAGAAGCCAATCGCGGCGTACAGGTAGCCTTTCGGAATATGGAAACCAAACCCTTCTGCTACCAGGCTCAGACCAATCATCAGCAGGAAGCTCAGACACAGCACAACGACCGTCGGATGCTGGTTGACGAAACGCGTCAGCGGTTTCGACGCCAGCAGCATTACCGCCATCGCAATCACCACCGCCGCCATCATCACCGGCAGATGGTTCACCATGCCGACCGCCGTAATCACCGCATCCAGTGAGAAGACCGCATCAAGCACCACAATCTGGAGAACAACCACCCAGAAGCTGGCATAACCCTTACCGTGTCCATCATCGTGCTGCCGGTTTTCCAGCCGTTCATGCAGCTCTGTTGTGGCTTTGAACAGCAGGAACAGTCCCCCTACCAGCATGATTAAATCGCGGCCGGAGAAGGTGAAATCCATGACGGTGAACAGGGGCTTCGTCAGGGTAACCATCCACGAGATCACAGACAGTAAGCCCAGACGCATGATCAGCGCCAGCGAGAGGCCGATCAGACGGGCTTTATCACGCTGTTTCGGCGGCAGCTTATCCGCGAGGATGGCGATAAACACCAGGTTATCAATACCGAGAACGATCTCCAGCACGACCAGCGTAAGCAAGCCTACCCAGATTGACGGGTCCATTAAGAATTCCATGACACGCTCCTGCTAAAGGAATGACAAAACGGTGCCCCGCTAATGTCGGGCATTTCAAAGGGAATGAGAGTCGATGCGTGGCGAAGATCGCCGGTGATTAAGGCGCGGAATGGCCTGGAAGATGACTGACGTCGGTGACGGTCCATATAGTGGGCTGTAGCCCTATACTCCTGAATAATTAAACGGACGCTAAACATATCAGAGACAATTGGTTTTTAGCAAAGATTTACGTTCCTTTGCAAACTTCTGTAACACACGCGGATTATCTTAGAGAAAAATCTGTAAGGCGTAGCTAAATTACGGATCTTCATCACATAAATTATTTTTTCACTATCTAAAATAATTCGCGGAAGTCTTAGTTTTTTGAACTCTAACCCTTATCTGAATCGATTCGGTTCGCCAATACGATTCTCAGTACGCCTGCCTGGCAGACGTATAAATGATAATAAAAGGAGGTAGCAAGTGACCATTGCTATTGTCATAGGCACACATGGTTGGGCTGCGGAGCAGTTACTCAAAACGGCAGAAATGCTGTTGGGCGAGCAGGAAAACGTCGGCTGGATCGATTTCGTTCCCGGTGAAAATGCCGAGACGCTGATTGAAAAATACACTGCTCAGCTTGAGAAGCTGGATACCAGCAAAGGCGTGCTGTTTCTCGTGGATACATGGGGCGGCAGCCCGTTCAACGCTGCCAGCCGCATTGTCGTCGATAAAGAGCATTATGAAGTCGTCGCCGGGGTGAATATTCCGATGTTGGTGGAAACCTTGATGGCGCGTGACGACAATCCAGGTTTTGATGAACTGGTGGCGCTGGCGGTGGAAACCGGTCGCGAAGGCGTGAAGGCGCTGAAAGCGCAGCCGGTTGAAAAACCTGCCCCTGCCCCCGCCCCTGCTGCGCCAAGGGCGGCAGCACCGGCGAAGCCAATGGGTCCGAACGATTACATGGTTATCGGCCTTGCGCGTATTGATGACCGTTTGATCCACGGCCAGGTGGCGACACGCTGGACCAAAGAGACCAACGTACAACGCATCATCGTGGTCAGTGACGAAGTGGCCGCCGACACTGTCCGTAAAACCCTTCTTACCCAGGTTGCACCGCCGGGCGTCACCGCGCACGTCGTGGATGTCGCCAAAATGATCCGCGTTTACAACAACCCGAAATATGCGGGTGAGCGCGTGATGCTTCTCTTCACCAACCCGACAGACGTCGAACGCATTGTTGAAGGCGGCGTGAAAATCACCTCCGTTAACATTGGCGGTATGGCATTCCGTCAGGGCAAAACGCAGGTCAACAACGCGATTTCAGTGGATGCGAAAGATATCGAGGCCTTCAACAAACTGAATGCACGCGGTATCGAACTGGAAGCCCGTAAGGTTTCCACGGATCAGAAACTGAAAATGATGGATTTGATCGGCAAAGTGGGGAAATAAGCCCGGGCCGGTTTTTCATATAGAGCTTATGTAATAGGAGAAGTGCAATGGAGATTACTACTCTTCAGATTGTGCTGGTGTTCATCGTCGCATGTATTGCGGGTATGGAGTCCGTACTTGATGAATTTCAGTTCCACCGCCCTCTGGTGGCCTGTACGTTGATTGGCGCCGTACTCGGTGACATGAAAACCGGTATCATCATCGGTGGTACCCTGGAAATGATCGCCCTCGGCTGGATGAACATCGGTGCGGCAGTGGCGCCAGATGCCGCGCTGGCGTCCATTATTTCAACCGTTCTGGTTATCGCTGGTCATCAGAGTATTGGTGCCGGTATCGCGCTGGCCATCCCACTGGCCGCAGCGGGTCAGGTGCTGACCATTATCGTCCGTACTATTACCGTTGCCTTCCAGCACGCGGCGGATAAGGCGGCCGAAAACGGCAACCTCACCGCGCTCTCCTGGATCCACGTTTCTTCCCTGTTCCTGCAAGCGATGCGTATCGCGATCCCTGCGGTTATCGTGGCGATCTCTGTTGGTACCAGCGAAGTTCAGGGCATGCTGAATGCGATCCCTGAAGTGGTCACCAGCGGTCTGAATATCGCCGGGGGTATGATCGTGGTGGTCGGTTATGCGATGGTCATCAACATGATGCGCGCGGGCTACCTGATGCCGTTTTTCTACCTCGGCTTCGTTACCGCTGCGTTCACCAACTTCAACCTGGTTGCGCTGGGTGTGATTGGTGCGGTGATGGCGATTCTTTATATCCAGCTCAGCCCGAAATACAACCGTGTCGCGGGTGCCCCTGCGCAGGCTGCTGGTAACAACGATCTCGATAACGAACTGGACTAACAGGTGAGCGAAATGGTTGATATGACAAAAACTACCACTGAGAAAAAACTCACTCCGGGTGATATTCGTGGCGTGTTCATCCGTTCTAACCTGTTTCAGGGTTCATGGAACTTCGAACGTATGCAGGCGCTCGGCTTCTGCTTCTCCATGGTGCCGGCCATTAAACGCCTGTATCCGGAAAACAACGAAGCACGCCGTCAGGCAATTAAGCGTCACCTGGAATTCTTCAACACCCATCCTTATGTTGCGGCGCCGGTTCTGGGCGTGACGCTGGCGATGGAAGAGCAGCGTGCGAACGGGGCTGAGATCGACGATGGTGCCATCAACGGTATCAAAGTTGGTCTGATGGGGCCGCTGGCAGGCGTGGGCGACCCGATCTTCTGGGGTACCGTGCGTCCGGTCTTTGCGGCGCTGGGCGCCGGGATCGCGATGAGCGGCAGCCTGCTCGGTCCTCTGCTGTTCTTCATCCTGTTCAACGCGGTGCGTCTGCTGACCCGTTACTACGGCGTGGCGTACGGTTACCGTAAAGGGGTGGATATCGTTAAGGATATGGGCGGCGGCTTCCTGCAAAAACTGACTGAGGGGGCGTCAATCCTCGGCCTGTTTGTAATGGGGGCGCTGGTTAACAAGTGGACGCACGTGAACATCCCGCTGGTGGTATCGACGATCACCGGTCAGGATGGTCAGACGCGCGTTACCACCGTGCAGACCATTCTGGACCAGCTGATGCCGGGCCTGGTACCGCTGCTGTTAACCTTCGCCTGTATGTGGCTGCTGCGTAAGAAAGTCAACCCGCTGTGGATCATCGTTGGCTTCTTCGTCATCGGTATCGCGGGCTACGCCGTCGGTCTGCTGGGTCTGTAATAAACTGCGTTACCGACCGGGGGCTTGCCCCCGGTCTTTTTATCTGGAGGATGAATGACTATCACGGACACCGTACTGGTTTTGTTTATTGTTGCCCTTCTGGCTTACGCGATCTATGACGAGTTCATTATGCCTCGCCGCCACGGCGAGACGCTGCTGACCCTTCCCCTCTTACGCCGTGGACGCATTGATGCGTTTATCTTCGCCGGTCTGGTAGTCATCCTGATTTACAATAATGTGACCAGCCAAGGCGCAATATTAACCACATGGTTATTATGTGCGCTGGCATTAATGGCGATTTACCTGTTCTGGATCCGCTCGCCAAAACTCATTTTTAAAAAACACGGATTCTTCTTCGCCAATGTCTGGATAGAATATAACCGCATTAAAGAGATGAATTTATCCGAAGACGGCGTTCTGGTGATGCAATTAGAACAACGCCGCCTGCTCATCCAGGTCAAAAATATTGATGACTTGGAAAAGATATACAAATTACTCGTCAAAACTCAATGAGTTATCATTATAGCATCGGCTATATATTGCATTATTCTTGAACCAGCAATATAGCCGGTGCTATATCTCCTCTGTTAATTAACTTATATTTATTAACGATATTTTCACGCATAAATCTAAATGAAAATCGTTATCAATATAGTGGCTATATAAAGCCATCTTCGTTGTTGTTTTATATTCTCAAAATATGTTAAGGTTGCGCCCGTCGTTGGGGAGTAGCCGATTTCCTGCCTGCGGGAAATGTACGTGTCAACATACTCGTTGAAAAACGTGGCGCGTACGGATCGTTTTCAGCACACTTACTGTGCGAAAGCGATCAGGCGAGACCATAGATACATCAACTGCTGTTTACTGGGGGCAGTGATGTGTCATATGGATATCCCCGGTCTGGACGCTCTTATGAATATCTCCGCTACGATCCTTCTGGCTTTTGGCATGTCCATGGACGCATTTGCCGCCTCTATTGGTAAAGGCGCCACCCTCCATAAACCTAAATTTTCCGAAGCCCTGCGTACCGGTCTCATCTTTGGCGCTATCGAAACGCTGACGCCGCTTATCGGCTGGGGTCTGGGGATGCTCGCCAGCCAGTTTGTGCTGGAGTGGAATCACTGGATTGCTTTCGTGCTGCTGGTGTTCCTCGGCGGACGCATGGTGATTGAAGGTTTTCGAGGCAACGGCGATGAAGACGATGCGCCGCTGCAACGCCACGGCTTCTGGCTTCTGGTGACAACCGCCATCGCAACCAGCCTGGATGCAATGGCCGTGGGTGTCGGTCTGGCATTTTTGCAGGTCAATATTATCGCCACCGCGTTGGCGATTGGCTGCGCCACGCTGATCATGTCAACGCTGGGGATGATGGTGGGTCGGTTCATTGGCCCGCTGTTAGGCAAACGCGCCGAAATTCTGGGCGGTATCGTGTTGATCGGGATTGGTGCCCAAATCCTTTGGGCACACTTCGCGGGTTAACCTTCGCGCTGCCAGCAATGGATGCTGAAATCCGTCTGGCAGCGAAATTCTGTCTGCGCTGCCAGCGTTTCCCACACCTCTGGTTTTGCCCGCCACGCAAACGGCGTCATTTGCAGTAACGCCACCGCTTCACTTCCCTGCAACGTCATTTCATACGCGACCGACTGCGCCTGCTTCAACGCAAAGCCCGCCAGCTGTTCAGAGTGCGGCGCATGCAGGTGAACTTCATCATAGATCAGTCCTTTTAGCTCCAGCAGATGACGCGGCCCTGGCGTGACGGTGATAACCCAGCCGCCGGGCTTAACGACGCGCGCCAGCTCCTCTGCCTTGCACGGCGCATAGATACGCACCACGGCGTCCATACTCGCTTCCTCAAACGGCAGGCGGTGGCTGGAGGCCACGCAGAACGTTACCGCTGAGTAGCGTTTGGCTGCCGCACGGATAGCCACTTTCGACACGTCCAGCCCGTATGTTTCGGCACCCTTCTCAGCCGCCACGTCAGCAAACGTGGCGGTGTAGTAGCCTTCGCCGCAGCCGATATCCAGTATGGCAGATGCGCCTTCTGTCAGATGTTGACGGAGTAAGGCGACAACGGCATCCCTGAGCGGTTGATAGTGCCCGGCATCGAGAAACGCCCGGCGCGCCTGCATCATCTCCGCGCTGTCACCCGGGTCCCGGGAGCGCTTGTGCTGTACCGGCAGAAGATTTACATAGCCCTCTTTCGCCCGGTCAAACTGATGTCCCTGTGGACAGATAAACGTTTTCTCCGCGCGCGTCAGCGGCGCGTGGCAAAGGGGACAACTGAAAGACATGACAGCTCCAGGGCGTAAACCAAAAGGCGAAGTGTACCGCTATTCGCCAGGGTTATAAACGGCTGGGTGACGCATCACGATCAGATGGTCAGAATCTGCCGGCAGCCCGTCTGGCTTCACGTTTTCCAGACGCAGAACGTTACCCATAATTTCGCTGAACACGGGCGCGGAAACGGCCCCGCCGTAATAGGCACCGTTTTGCGGATCGTTGATCACCACCACCAGCGCAAAACGGGGATCGCTGGCAGGCGCAACGCCTGCGGTATAGGCGACGTATTTATCCACATACTTACCGTGTTCATCGATTTTTTTGGCCGTCCCGGTTTTTATCGCCACGCGATAGTTACGCACCGCCGCTTTGATCCCGCCACCGCCGGGTAACGCAACGCTCTCCATCATGTGCTCCACCTCGTGAACAATTTCCTCGGGCATCACCCGCTTGCCAATCACCGGCGGGTCGATTCGGGTGATGGACAGAGGCCGTTCAATGCCATAGCTGCCGATGGTGGCATACACATGCGCCAGCTGGAGGGGGGTGACCATCAGGCCATACCCAAAGGCAAAGGTCGCCCGGTCTAACTGGCTCCAGAATTTTCGCTGCGGCAGTAAACCTGCGCTTTCTCCCGTTAAGCCAAGCCCGGTACTCTCTCCAAAACCAAAGTGTTTATAGGTATCCAGCAACCGTTGCACGGGCATCGCCAGCGAAAGACGCGACACGCCCGTGTCACTGGATTTTTGCAGGATCCCGGTCATCGTCAGCTCGGGGTAGTAGCCCACATCGCGGATACGATGGCCATCAATGGTGTAGGGATGCGTGTCTATGACGCTGTCAGGCCGTACCAGCCCCTGCTGTAGCGCCGTCATCAGCACCAGAGGCTTAACGGTCGAGCCAGGTTCAAAGGTGTCGCTGATCGCGCGATTGCGAAAATCATCCAGCGTTGCCCCTTCCCGGTTATTGGGGTTGAAGTCGGGGAAGCTCGCCATCGCCAGAATTTCGCCCGTCTGGATATTAATCAGCACCGACGCGCCTGATTCGGCTTTGTTCCACGCCACGGCATTATCCAGCGCGTCTTCGGTGATAGTTTGGAGGCGTTCATCGATACTCAGCTGGATATTATGTGCCGGTACGGGAGCCACCTCCGTGAGGTTCTCCACCACATGTCCGTAGCGATCTTTCCTGACCAGCCGCACGCCTGCCTTCCCGGTAAGCTGTGTGTTAAAACTTTTCTCGACGCCCTCAATGCCCTGACCATCAATATTGGTGAAGCCAATCAGGTTCGCCGCCACGTGCCCGGCAGGATAAAAGCGGCGGGACTCATTGCGAAGGTTGATACCGGGAAGACGCAGCTTATCGATCCACTTTGCCTGGGCGGGATCAACCTGACGGGCAAGGTAAATAAATCGCCCGTGCGGGTTACTGTTGATGCGCGATGCGAGCGTGCTCAGAGAAAGGTGTAAGGCATTTGCCAGGGCCTGCCAGCGCGAGTCATAACCGATCCCCCCTTTTTCCAGCACTGTTTTGGGATCGGCCCAGACGGCCTGGACAGGTACGCTCACCGCAAGGGGTCGCCCTTCACGGTCCACAATCATCCCACGCGGGGCGTCTATCGCCACTTCGCGCAGGGAGCGCATATCCTCCTGCTTCACCAGATTATCCGGTTTGATAATTTGCAGCCACGCCACTCGGCCCAGCAGAAACGCAAGACTACAAAAGATGGCGAGACACAGAAGTGCAAAACGTGCCGGAGTAAAGTTTCCGGTGGTCGTTATTGTCTTTTTTTTCACCTTAACCCCAGGGTTGTTGATCAACGCCCTGATTTAACGGGAAAAGCAGATAATAAGGCGGGAAAACAATGCTAATAATCTCGCGGGTTTGCAACAAGATAATAACAGCGGAGGATTACGTAATATTTTGAAAAATAAGCGAATAAAAAAGCCCCGCATCGGCGAGGCTTATGTCTGAGATCGAAGCGCTGAGCGCTTCAGTCAGCAGTGATTCGATCAGATAGCAGTTACGTTAACCGCAGCTGGGCCTTTCTGGCCATCCTGAATTTCGAACTCAACGTTCTGGCCTTCAGCCAGAGTTTTGAAGCCGTTACCCTGGATTGCAGAGAAGTGTACGAACACGTCTTTGCTGCCGTCAGCAGGAGTAATGAAACCAAAACCTTTAGACTCGTTGAACCACTTAACTTGACCTTTAATCTTTGCCATTTGCAAAATTCCTTAGAGTGTTTTCTTAGCCCGCGGGCTTTGACATAGATAAAACTGAGACATTACTGCTTGAGGCACTAATATAAGGTTCGGCAGAGAAGCGGTATTCAACGACAACGTGTTTACTCAGGACTTCTTTACTGAAAATGCCACACATAAACAGAACTGTACCTCGTTTGACCCAAAACGTGTTATCACACACAACGTTTAATATGGCAAGCCATTTTTAAACGTGTCTCGATCCGCCGCACAAATTCAGGTGTTACTCCATAACAATCTGCACAGTTATGCGAATTGTCAAATGAAGCGCCACCTGACCTCACTGCCCGCAGGGTGCGTTGCCGCGCCCTGTAATCAAAGACTTTTTAAACATAGCTCAATCATTTCAAAGCGTCCATCCCAATCCCTGATTTTCTTTAAAAGAATGACTGAGTTAGAACATTTTGTGAAAAGTTATGCTGAAAACATTGCAACGCACCGACATGTGTCAGGGGAATATACGATGTTAATTACATTTTGCTAATTGTATTAAAATCCACCATTTAATTAGCGTTATTCTGCACCAAAATAATGAAATTTTTATGACTCTGCCTCAAAACAAGGCAAGCAAAACGTTTCGATAAAAATAAAACACTTCAGGAAAGATAAAACACACAATTTATTCAACGAAACGGTAATTATTGAATAAGGATAAATATTCGCCAGTTTTCAGTATGCTGAAACAATAGTTAACTGCTGCTTAATTATATGTTGGGATGGTGTGGATCACATTTGATAAGGGAGGGGATTTACGCCGTACGTCAGGCTACCTCCCTTTCCGGGCAGACTATCGTTCGGCTACCAGGCGAATGAAGTCTTCCTCGTCCTGTTGTTGAGCAACAGCGTCCTTCGGTACCGCTTTCTCCTCCGGCTCGTTGGCTTCGCACAGACGACGCAGCAACGCAGTCTGCCGTTTCTGCTGATCGAGCAATGCTTCCAGCAGTTCAATCTGCTCGTTTGTGCGGGAGCTGGCGCGGTTAACGAAGAACCACAGCACCAGCCCAACGACCAGCACCACCAAAGACATTACCAGGGATGCAATGCTCAGCAGCCCCGAATTCAGTAACTCACCCATTTCACCACCTCAGTAAAAACGGTCATTTTACCACTGCCGCCACGTAAGGACATCACTCAGCGTAAAAATGGCCTCTACCAGGGGATAAACTTATTGATTGAACAAATGCCGCTAAAGAACTGTACATCCTGATCGCACATCACATTGATAGTCTGCGTCCACAGCACCACGCATGCTATCAACACTATAATCAGAATTACCCAGCGTATTTTTTTCACTCCACACTCCGTCTTATGACCTGATGCAGCCAGGTTATCACGGTTATCTTAAACAGGGGCTAACTGTACCTTCAACAGACGCTTTTCGGAATCGTGCACTTGTTTCACTGCGTAAACCCGTTACGCTTACTCCATGACAACAAAGAAAAAAGAGGCAGCGATGCGTTTACTTATTCGTACAGTAATTGTACTGGCCATTGTGTGGATCGGCCTGTTATTAAGTGGGTACGGCGTATTAATGGGGAGCAAAGAAAATGCCGCGGGTCTGGGTATCCAGTGTAAATATCTTACAGCCCGGGGGGTAAGCACGGCTCAGTACATCCATTCCGACAGCGGGATCATCGGGTTAACCAACTGTCCTGTGCTGCGTAAATCGTCTGATGTGATTGATAACGGTTAATCAGCGCTGAATTTCGCTTACAAAAACGCCGCACTGTTGCGGCGTTTTTATTGGAAGCGTCGATCAGAACGGATAATCGTTATAGCCCATCTGCTCTGAAATTTTGCGCGCTGCGGTATGCAGGATCGCCACATATTCATGAAGACGCTCTTCAGAGAAACGCAGCGTTGGGAACGAAATACTCAGGCCCGCAATGACAACGCCGAAGCGGTCAAATACCGGTACACCGATGCAACGCAGTCCCTCTTCCTGCTCTTCGTTATCTTCCCCGTAACCCTGCTCACGCACGTTATCCAGCACGCTCAGCAGCTCATCCGTACTGGTAATGGTGCGGTCGGTGCTACGTTTGTACTCCACCCCGTCAAGGATCTGCTTCACCTCTTCGCGATCGCGCCAGGCCAGCAGTACTTTACCAATTGCGGTGCTGTAGAGCGGGTTACGACGACCGATGCGTGAATACATGCGCAGGTTGTACATGGAGTCAATTTTGTGGATGTAAACAATGCTGTCTTCATCCAGCGCACCGAGGTGAATTGTCTCTTTCGTCAGTCGTGAAAGTTCACGCATCTGAATGTCAGCGCTGCGGATCAGATCCACGTTCTGCAAGGCGCGGGCACCCAGTTCAAACAGTTTCAGGGTTAGAGAATATTTTTCTGATTCTCCTTCCTGCGCGACATAACCCAATGATTTCATCGTCTGCAAAAAGCGATAAACGGTGCTTTTCGACATCATCACACGCTGCGACAACTCTGTAATACCAATTTCACGCTCTTCTCCGAGCGCCTGCAAGATGCCAAACACCTTCAGCACGGAAGAAACAGAATCTGGCTGCTTATCCAAATCTGCGATTGCCATTTATCACCTCATGGAGAGTGTTTTATAAAAATCAGAACCGGTTTTTATTATAAATTCGTGTGATGCGTGCTGCAATCTATCTGGGTTTACTTCGTTACAAATCTGCGACATAAAACCGAAATAACGATGCTAAAATAGTTACTCTGAAAATAATTTCACGCTGAGTCATTCTTTTCCCATGCAAAAAAACGTTTCTGATGGCCTGCCCTTACCGCAGCGGTACGGGGCAATTGCCACTATTGTCATCGGTATTTCGATGGCTGTCCTTGACGGTGCGATTGCCAACGTGGCGCTTCCGACCATTGCCAAAGACCTGAATGCTTCGCCGGCCAGCTCTATCTGGATTGTCAACGCGTACCAGATAGCGATTGTGATTTCTCTTCTGTCGCTCTCTTTCCTGGGTGATATGTTTGGTTATCGCCGGGTTTACCAGTGCGGGCTGGTGGTCTTTACCCTCACCTCGCTCTTCTGTGCCCTTTCAGATTCACTGCACACCCTTACGCTGGCGCGTATCGCCCAGGGTTTTGGCGGGGCGGCGCTAATGAGCGTGAACACGGCCCTGATACGGCTTATCTACCCTCACCGCCACCTGGGGCGCGGGATGGGCATTAACTCCTTTATTGTGGCCGTGTCGTCCGCCGCCGAGCCGACGATTGCCGCCGCCATCCTGTCCGTTGCCTCGTGGCAGTGGCTGTTTGCCATTAACGTGCCGCTGGGCATTGTGGCGATCTTCTTCGCCCTGCGCTATCTTCCGGAAAATGGTCCGAAAAGCACCATGCCACGTTTCGATCTGCCCAGCGCTGTGATGAACGCGCTGACCTTTGGCCTGCTGATTACCGCGCTGAGCGGATTTGCGCAGGGACAGTCTCTGTCGCTCATTACCACAGAAATCGTTGCCATGCTTATCATCGGCTTTTTCTTTGTACGACGTCAGCTGGCGCTGCCCGTGCCGTTACTGCCGGTGGATTTGCTACGTATTCCGCTGTTTTCGCTATCCATTTGTACCTCCATTTGCTCGTTCTGTGCCCAGATGCTGGCGCTGGTTGCGCTGCCGTTCTTTTTGCAGAGCGTGATTGGCCGTTCAGAAGTGGAGACAGGCTTGCTGCTCACGCCCTGGCCTCTGGCAACCATGGTGATGGCCCCGCTGGCCGGTTACCTTATTGAGCGCGTCCACGCCGGGCTTCTGGGGGCGATTGGACTGGTCGTCATGGCGGTGGGCCTGTTTGCACTGGCGCTCCTGCCCTCCTCGCCAGGGGATCTGGATATTATCTGGCGCATGATCCTGTGTGGGGCCGGTTTTGGTCTGTTTCAGTCCCCTAATAACCACACGATTATCACCTCTGCCCCACGTCATCGCAGCGGTGGCGCCAGCGGGATGCTGGGCACGGCAAGACTGTTAGGGCAAAGCACCGGGGCCGCACTGGTGGCGTTGATGTTTAACCTGGCCGGGCAGAATGCGACGCACGTTGCGCTGATTACCGCAGGGTCACTGGCGACCCTCGCAGCTGTCATTAGCGGCCTTCGTGTCACCCAGCCAAAGGCGCAGGCATAAAAAAACCGGGCGGAGAAGGACTCCAGCCCGGTTCTTTTCAACCCGATTACGTTACTTCAGATATTCGCCGCTACGCAGCGCTTCAATACGTTTATCCAGCGGCGGGTGAGACATAAACAGCTCGCTCAGCGACTTTGACTTGCCGTTGATGCAGAAGGCCATCATGCTGTTTGCTTCCTGCGGCTCGTAGCTGGTTTTCAGACGTTGCAGCGCAGCAATCATCTTCTCACGACCCACCAGTTTCGCGGAACCGGCATCCGCGTGGAACTCACGATGACGGGAGAACCACATGGTAATGATGCTTGCCAGGATACCGAACACCAGCTCCAGCACCATTGAAACAGCAAAATAGATCAGCGGGTTGCCGTTGCTCTCTTCACCCTCATCACGGTTGCCACCCATAAACCCGGCAGCAATCTGCGCCAGAATACGGGAAATAAAGATAACGAAGGTGTTCACCACGCCCTGGATCAGGGTCATGGTGACCATATCGCCGTTAGCGATGTGGCTGATCTCGTGAGCAATAACCGCTTCTGCTTCGTCACGGCTCATGTTTTGCAGCAGACCGGTGCTGACGGCCACCAGGGACGCGTCACGACGCGCACCGGTAGCAAACGCGTTGATATCCGGCGCGTGGTAGATGGCTACCTGCGGCATGGCAATGCCCGCCTGCTTCGACTGCTGAGCAACCGTGCTCATCAGCCACTGCTCCATATCGTTACGCGGTTGCTCAATAACTTCACCACCCACGGATTTCAGCGCCATCCACTTGGACATCAGCAGTGAAATGAAAGAGCCACCGAAACCAAACAGCAGCGCCATAATCAACAGACCCTGAACGCTGCTCGACTGAATTCCCGTCAGGCTTAGCACCAGCCCGAATACCACCATCACCGCCAGGTTGGTGAGCAGGAAGAGCGCGATTCGCATCATAATATTCTTTTAACCTCAGTTTAACAAAACGCACTATGCGATTACCCACATCGTATGGGTATTACGGCTATTTTCAAGCATCCAGACGGCGTAAGTCACCAGAAAGACACAACTTTACACAATTGGAAATCTGCCTGACGGAAGGAGGAGGTACAAAAAGAAACAGGCACAAATTCTTGTGCCTGTTGGGGGATTATTTTGTCGGAGCAGGTTGCAGGGCAGGTTTCTCTTTTTCCAGCTTCGCGAGATCAAGCGCGATATGCACCGTCTCGTCCAGATACGGATCGGGCTCCTGGTAATCCTTAGGCAGATCGTCCAGTTTTTTGAGCAGAGGCTTGCCTTCACGTTTGAAGCGATCGTTGATACGCGCCAGACGTGTCGCGTCATCTTCATTGTTCTCTTTTTCACGCTGGGCGTAGTTCAGAGACACAATATTCCGTTTCGCTTTCAGAGCGTTAAAACGCGCGATGTCCTTCATGATGTACTGGAATTCCGGATCCTTCCCGATGCGATCGTTGTGATTTTTCAGCAGTTCCGGTCCGAACTGTTTCATATCACCCGATTTCACGAATGTCGCGGCATCAATGCTATCCCACGGCAGCGCGTTATCTTCAAACTTCTCGCCCGTTTCCGTCTCTTCGGTACCTGTCGGCATCATGATATCCGGCGTCACGCCTTTGCGCTGCGTACTGCCGCCGTTGACGCGGTAAAACTTCTGAATGGTGTACTGTACTGAGCCCAGCGCAGGCCATTCAGGGCGCAGCATCTGGTCGTAAATACGGTTCAGAGAGCGGTACTGCTGAACGGTGCCCTTGCCAAACGTCGGTTCGCCGACGATTAACGCCCGGCCGTAATCCTGCATGGCAGCAGCGAAGATTTCCGATGCAGAGGCGCTGAAGCGATCGACCAGCACCACCAGCGGCCCCTTGTAGTAGACCACGCCATCGGTATCGGCATCTTCACGCACTTTACCGTTGTTATCGCGCACCTGTACCACCGGGCCAGACGGGATAAACAGCCCGGAAAGCGAGACGGCCTCGGTCAATGCCCCGCCGCCGTTGCTGCGCAGGTCAATGATGACGCTGCTGACATTCTGCTTTTCAAGCTTCTGGAGCTGCACTTTCACATCATCGGTCAGCCCGACGTAGAAACCAGGGATATCCAGAACGCCAACCTTCTCTTTACCCACGGTTTTCACCGACATTTTCACCGCGCGATCTTCCAGGCGGATGCGCTCACGGGTCAGAGTAACGATACGGGTTTTGGTCCCCTTACCGGCTGGCAGGATCTCCAGGCGAACTTTGCTGCCCTTCGGCCCTTTGATCAGCGCAACAACGTCATCAAGACGCCAGCCAATCACGTCCACCATGCTCTTTCCGGTTTGGCCCACACCGACAATACGGTCGCCTACGCTGATCGCTTTGCTTTTCGACGCAGGGCCACCAGCCACCATGGAGTTGATTACGGTGTAGTCATCGTCCATCTGAAGCACAGCACCGATACCTTCCAGAGACAGGCTCATTTCGGTATTGAACTGTTCGGTGTTACGTGGAGAGAGATAATTGGTGTGCGGATCAATTTCATGCGCAAACGCGGTCATCGCCAGCGAGAAAACATCTTCACTGTTGGTCTGCGCCAGACGACGAATAGCGAACTTGTAGCGACGGTTTAACGTCTCACGGATCTCTTTCTCGTCTTTGCCTGTGAGCTTGAGGCTCAGTTCGTCATATTTGACTTTTCCGTCCCACAGCGCATTCAGTTCAGCCTCGTCTTTCGGCCATGGCGCTTTGCTGCGGTCCAGATTAAAGGTGTCGTTGCCGGTGAAGTCCATCGGACGTTCCAGCACTTTCAGCGCGTATTGATAACGCTCAAAACGGCGCTTTTGCGATAAATTGTACAGATCGTAGAACAGATCGAGTTTTCCGGAGCGCAGCTCATCACCCACTTCGGATTTGCGTTTAGCGAACTGTTCGACATCGCTGGCCAGCAGTACGTTATGGCTGTAATCCAGCAAGTTCAGATAACGGTCAAAGATTTTGGCCGAAAAGGCCTGATCGAGATCGAACTGACGATAGTGCGAACGAGTAAAGCGCGACGTCACGCGCTCACTCACCGTCGCGTGCTGAGTCTCTTCCTTGAGAACCGGAATTTGATCAACACGCGTAATATCGTCCACAGCGAAAGCGTGGCCTGTTATAGCAAACAGGCCAGCCAGCGCGGTGAGCTTAAAAAAAGTGTTCATGCCAGGCTCGGCCTCCGTTTCAGAACAACAAGTGTTCTGCGCGTACAATCATTGACATACCAGAAGTCAGCTGTACACGAACGCCATCTTTGGTGATTTCCAGTACGGTGGCGTCCATCGCGTTGTTACCCGCTTTCACCTTCAGTGACTGACCTACGCTCAGCGCGTTGATGTCAGAAACCGGGGTGTGGCGCGGCTCTTCGCGCGGCGCACGTGGGGCTTTAGCTGCTGGTTTGTCAGCACGCGGTTTGCGATCGTTATTTTCAGTACGACGCGGTGCCGGGCGCGGTTTACGCTCGCGACGAGGAGCGTCTTCCTGACCGTTTGCCGCTGCGGCTTCGCGTTTTTTCGCCTGCTGTTCCGCACGCTGTGCCTGCACGCGAGCTTTGGCTTCTTCAAGCTGCTTACGCGCATGTTCTACGTGCTGCTCGTCCAGCTCACCGCACGGGTTGCCGTCAAGGTCGACACGGGTCGCACCCGGCTTGATACCGTACAGGTAACGCCAGCTCGAGGTATAAAGGCGCAAGGCAGAACGAAGCTGCGTTTTGCTGAGGTTCATCTCCCCCTCAACGCGCGCGACCAGATCCTGAAAGATACCGACTTTCAGAGGACGCGCTTCACCTTCAGCGCTGAAGCACTGCGGGAAACGCTCGGCCAGAAATGCGATAACTTCTTTACTGCTATTCAACTTAGGTTGATTTTCCATGAAATTTCCTGATTACAACGGACGTTGCCAACAAGCGCAGGCATGAACAGGCGACATTATAATGACGCTATCAGTAAATGCTACGTTATCCGTTGATTATCCTGCGACGCTCGCAAAGAATTTATGATAATCGGTCTCTGCCAGAACATTTTCCAGGTTTGCGGCCAGCGCGCGCAGTCCCTGCTCATCCTCGGCAGTAAAGCGGCTGAAGACCGTGCTGTCGATATCCAGAACGCCAATAATCTGATTTTTAACCACCAGCGGCAGTACGATTTCAGAATTGCTGCTGGCATCGCAGGCAATGTGGCCGTCAAACGCATGAACATCTTCGACACGCTGAACCTGACGAGTCGCCACTGCGGTACCGCACACGCCGCGACCTACCGGGATGCGTACGCAGGCGAGTTTACCCTGGAAAGGCCCGAGCACCAGCGTGTCGCCTTCCAGCAGATAAAAGCCCGCCCAGTTCACGTCAGAAAGGCGTTCGAACAGTAACGCACTGGTATTTGCCAGAGTGGCTAAGAAACTGGTTTCCCCTGCCATTAATGCCTTAAAATCGCGATTCAGATCCGCGTAGAATTCTGTTTTGTTCATTATTCAATCACTTAGTTATCTTACATAGTTACCGCATAGCCTATTAAAATAAGCATTAAATGCGCTCATGCTCAAGATGAATCCGTTCATGAGTTATTATAACTTTCAACAATACTAATCTGTGTGCGACTGATGGCCCTAAAAACACCCCAAATTACGCCGACACGAAAGATCGTTGTCCGTACGGTAAGCCAGGCTCTGCCCCGTGCACATTATCAGCGTTGCCCCCAGTGCGATACGCTTTTTATGTTGCCGAAGATGAAATCGCACCAAAGTGCTTTTTGTCCTTGCTGTGATGCCAAAATTCGCGATGGCCGGGACTGGTCATTGACGCGTCTGGCGGCAATGGCGGTCACCATGCTGCTGCTGATGCCCTTCGCCTGGACCGAGCCGCTGTTAAAGCTCTACCTGCTTGGTGTGCGTATTGACGCTAACGTGTTGCAGGGGATCTGGCAGATGACGCGCCAGGGCGATCCGCTTACGGCCGCCATGGTGCTGTTCTGCGTCGTCGGCGCGCCGTTGGTGCTGGTCGCGGCAATTGCCTACCTGTGGTTTGGCAACATACTGGGGATGAACCTGCGCCCCGTCCTGCTCATGCTGGAAAAGCTCAAGGAGTGGGTGATGCTGGACATCTATCTGGTGGGCGTCGGCGTGGCCTCCATCAAAGTGCAGGATTATGCGTTTTTACAACCCGGCATTGGACTTTTTGCGTTTATTTCACTGGTCCTGCTGAGTATTCTGACCCTGATTCATCTCAATGTTGAACAGCTTTGGGAGCGATTTTACCCGCAGCGCCCCGCGACCCGGCCTGATGAAAACCTGCGCGTCTGCCTGGGGTGCCATTACACCGGTTTTCCGGATAAACGCGGGAGGTGCCCACGCTGCCACATTCCGTTAAGATTGCGACGCAACAACAGCCTGCAAAAATGCTGGGCGGCGCTTATCGCCTCCCTGGTATTTTTGTTCCCGGCCAACATGCTGCCGATCTCCGTAATTTATGTGAACGGCGCCCGTCAGGAAGATACTATCCTTTCGGGGATTATCTCTCTGGCGCACAGTAACGTCGGGGTCGCCGCCATTGTTTTCATCGCCAGTATTCTGGTGCCCTTTACCAAAGTGGTGGTGATGTTTACGCTGCTTATCAGCATTCACTTTAAATGCGAACAAGGACTACGCACCCGCATCCTGCTTCTGCGATTCGTGACCTGGATTGGTCGCTGGTCGATGTTGGATCTGTTCGTGATTTCGCTGATGATGTCGCTCATCAATCGCGATCAGTTACTTGCTTTTACCATGGGACCCGCAGCTTTTTATTTCGGCTCTGCGGTGATATTGACTATTCTTGCAGTGGAATGGCTGGACAGCCGCTTACTTTGGGACGCACATGAGTCAGGAAACGCCCGCTTCGCCGACTGAAGCGAGAATTAAAACAAAACGCCGCATTTCGCCATTCTGGTTGCTGCCTGTCATCGCGCTGATGATCGCAGGCTGGCTTATCTGGACAAGCTATGAAGATCGCGGAAGTACCATCACGATTGATTTCCAGTCTGCGGACGGCATTGTCGCCGGACGTACCCCCGTTCGCTTCCAGGGGGTGGAAGTAGGTACCGTGCAGGATATTTCCCTCGGCAAAGGGCTGAACAAAATCCAGGTCCGGGCGAGCATTAAGTCTGATATGCAGGATGCCCTGCGCGCCGAAACGCAGTTCTGGCTGGTCACGCCTAAAGCCTCCCTGGCCGGCGTTTCCGGGCTGGATGCGCTTGTGGGCGGTAACTATATCGGCATGATGCCCGGCAAAGGCGAGCCACAGGATCACTTTGTTGCGCTGGATACCCAGCCGAAATATCGGCTGAATAACGGCGACTTGATGATCCACCTCCGCGCGCCGGATCTCGGCTCGCTGAACAGTGGTTCTCTGGTCTATTTCCGCAAAATTCCGGTTGGCCGCGTTTACGACTACGCCATTAACCCGAACAAAGATGGCGTGACCATTGATGTACTCATCGAGCGCCGTTTTACCAACCTGGTGAAAAAAGGCAGCCGCTTCTGGAACGTCTCCGGCGTCGATGCCGACCTGAGCTTAAGCGGTGCGAAAGTGAAGCTTGAGAGCCTGGCGGCGCTGGTGAATGGCGCTATCGCCTTCGACTCACCTGCTGACTCCAGCCCTGCCGCCGCAGAAGACACCTTTGGCCTGTACGCCGACCTGGCGCACAGCCAGCGCGGTGTCATCGTCAAGCTGACCCTGCCGGATGCCAAAGGCCTGAAAGCCGGTTCGACCCCGTTGATGTACCAGGGTTTAGAGGTCGGGCAACTGACAAAATTAACCCTCAATGCGGGCGGCTCCGTTACCGGCGAAATGACGGTGGATCCGAGCGTGGTGGATCTCCTGCGGGATAAAACGCGCATTGAACTGCGTAATCCGAAGCTCTCCCTCAGCGACGCCAGCATCAGTTCCCTGCTGACGGGAAGCACTTTTGAGCTGATCCCCGGTGAAGGCGCGCCGAACAAAAACTTTGTTATCGCGCCGGCGGATAAAGCCCTGCTGCAAAAACCGGGCGTGTTGACGGTTACGCTGAATGCGCCGGAAAGCTACGGTATCGAGGCCGGGCAACCGCTGATCCTGCACGGTGTGCAGGTGGGCCAGGTCCTCGAACGTAAGCTGTCGGAAAAAGGGGTCTCCTTCTCCGCCGCCATCGATCCGCAGTATGGCAACCTGGTCCACGGCGACAGTAAATTTGTGGTTAACAGCCGGGTCGACGTGAAGGTGGGTCTGGACGGGGTTGAGTTCCTCGGCGCCAGCGCCAGCGAGTGGGTTAACGGCGGGATCCGCATTCTGCCGGGCAGCAAAGGTGCGCTGCGCGAGAGTTATCCGCTGTTCGCCAATCTCGACAAAGCCATTGAAAACAGCCTCGGCGACCTGCCGACCACCACGCTGACCTTAAGCGCTGAAACGCTGCCGGATGTCCAGGCAGGCTCCGTCGTACTTTATCGTAAGTTTGAGGTGGGGGAAGTGATCACCGTTCGTCCTCGTGCGGACGCGTTTGATATCGAACTGCATATCAAGCCGGAGTACCGCAAGCTGCTCACGCCAAACAGCGTGTTCTGGGCTGAAGGCGGCGCGAAAGTGCAGCTCAACGGCAGCGGGCTGACCGTACAGGCCTCGCCTCTCTCCCGTGCCCTGCGCGGTGCGATCAGCTTCGATAACCTGAGCGGCGCGGGCGGCAACATGCGTAAAGGTGACAAGCGGATCCTCTTCCCGTCCGAAACCGCGGCGCGCGCCGTCGGGGGGCAGATAACCCTGCACACCTTTGATGCCGGTAAACTGGCAGAAGGCATGCCCATCCGCTATCTCGGCATTGATATCGGGCAGGTCCAGAAGCTGACGCTGATCACCGCTCGCAATGAAGTGCAGGCGACCGCCGTGCTTTATCCGGAATATGTGCAGACGTTCGCCCGGGCAGGCTCGCGCTTCTCGGTGGTTACGCCGCAAATTTCTGCCGCAGGGGTTGAGCATCTCGACACCATACTTCAGCCGTACATAAACGTTGAACCGGGTCGCGGCAACGCGCGTCGTGAATTTGAGTTGCAGGAGGCCACCATCACCGACTCCCGTTATCTGGACGGTCTGAGCATTGTGGTTGAAGTGCCGGAGGCCGGTTCGCTGGGCATCGGTACGCCGGTCCTGTTCCGCGGCATTGAAGTGGGGACAGTAACAAGCCTGACGCTGGGTAATCTGTCCGATCGCGTGATGGTTGGCCTGCGCATCAGCCAGCGTTATCAGCATCTGGTGCGCAACAACTCGGTGTTCTGGCTCGCTTCAGGCTACTCGCTGGACTTCGGCCTGACCGGTGGCGTGGTCAAGACGGGGACCTTTAATCAGTTCATTCGCGGCGGCATTGCCTTCGCGACGCCGCCTGGCACGCCTCTGGCGCCTAAGGCGCAGGCAGGTAAACACTTCCTGCTGCTGGAAAGTGAACCGAAAGAGTGGCGCGAATGGGGAACGGCGCTGCCGCGTTAATCTCGCAGGCTCCGGTGTCAACGCGCCGGAGCCTTTATGTTACACTGCGCGCCTGAATGTTTCCCTGTGGTGTGCCAGTGGCTCAAAACTCCGTATTTCTTCCCGAACAATTCCTCGCACAGATGCGCGAGGCGCTTCCTGCTCATCTCTCTTTCGACGATTTCGTCGCCGCCTGCCAGCGCCCTTTGCGCCGGAGTATTCGCGTCAATACGCTGAAAATCAGCGTCGGGGCGTTTCTGGATCTTGTCTCCCCCTACGGCTGGCAGCTGACGCCGGTGCCGTGGTGCGAAGAGGGGTTCTGGATCGAACGGGATGACGAGGAGAGCCTGCCGCTCGGCAGCACCGCCGAGCACCTTAGCGGGCTGTTTTATATTCAGGAAGCCAGCTCCATGCTGCCGGTTGCCGCGCTGTTTGCCGACGGGAACCAGCCTGAGCGGGTTATGGATGTCGCGGCGGCGCCGGGCTCTAAAACCACGCAGATTGCCGCCCGGATGAACAACCGCGGCGCGATCCTCGCCAACGAATTTTCCGCCAGCCGCGTCAAAGTCCTGCACGCCAATATCAGCCGCTGCGGGATCCACAACGTCGCGTTAACGCACTTCGACGGTCGCGTGTTTGGCGCTGCCCTGCCGGAAGCCTTTGATGCCATCCTGCTTGACGCGCCCTGCTCCGGCGAAGGCGTGGTGCGAAAAGATCCTGATGCGTTAAAAAACTGGTCCGTTGAAAGCAACCTGGAGATCGCCGCCACGCAGCGTGAACTGATCGACAGCGCGTTTCATGCCCTGCGCCCAGGCGGGACGCTGGTTTATTCCACCTGCACCCTGAATCGCGATGAGAACGAGGACGTCTGCCTGTGGCTCAAGCAACGCTATGCGGATGCCGTCGAGTTTCTGCCGCTGGACTCCCTCTTCGATTCGGCAAGATACGCGGCCACCCCTGAAGGCTTCCTGCATGTCTTCCCGCAGATTTACGATTGCGAAGGCTTCTTTGTTGCCCGTCTGCGTAAAACCCGCGCCGTCGATCCTCAGCCTGCCCCTAAGTTTAAGGTCGGCAACTTCCCGTTCGCGCCGGTCAAAGGCCGTGAGGCGGCACAGGCGCAAGCGGCTGCGAGCAAAGTGGGCCTGCACTGGGATGAGAGCCTGCGCCTCTGGATGCGTGACAAAGAGCTGTGGCTGTTCCCGGTCAACATCGAACCGCTGATTGGTAAAGTGCGTTTCTCCCGCCTCGGTATTCGCCTGGCGGAGATCCACAACAAAGGCTATCGCTGGCAGCACGAAGCGGTCATTGCGCTGGCCGGCAGTGAGAACACCTTCGCCCTGACGCATCAGGAAGCGGAAGAGTGGTATCGCGGTCGTGACGTTTACCCGGAAGACGGCCCGTCACAGGATGAAGTCATCGTGACGTATCAGGGCTATCCGCTGGGGCTGGCGAAAAAAGTCGGCTCGCGGCTGAAAAACAGCTATCCGCGCGAACTGGTACGCGATGGCCGCCTGTTTACCGGTAACAACCGCAGCGCCTGAAAAAAAGCGCATTTTTTTACTGGCGATTTCGCTCTCCTTGTCTAGGATCAAAAATGGGTGGCTGCACTGGTCATACCAGATTTTGGGCAACAAACCGGAGAGCATTATGACGAAAACCAGCGTACGCATTGGCGCTTTTGAAATCGACGACGCTGAATTGCGCGGCGAAGCACAAGGCGAACGAACGTTAAGTATTCCCTGCAAATCCGATCCGGATTTGTGCATGCAGCTGGACGCCTGGGATGCCGATACCAGCGTCCCGGCGATCCTTGATGGGGAACATTCCGTTCTGTACCGTGAGCATTACGACAGTAAAACCGATGCCTGGGTCTTGCGTCTTGCCTGACCCAAAGAGAACCCGCCCGAAGGCGGGTTATTTATTACTGAAGCTGTGCCAGCGTCAGAAAGCCCCCGAACACCGCCCCCGTATCAATGTAGTGCAGATTGTTAAAATCGTAGCGTTTGTCCAGAGGCGTATGCCCGAACCAGAAGTGATCCGCGCCGCTAATGCCCTGCCCTTTACCCACCATAAAGCCCATTAACCGGTCGCGATCCCACAGCACGCGCCGGACATCCACCGGCTTATGCCAGCCATATTCGGCGGAGGGATAATCTGCATGAGCAATCACGTTGAGACCGTTTTTGCAGGTTATTTCAATAATGTGCGGCAAGTCCTGACACGCGTCGAGTAAACCCTTCGCCTGCTTTTGTTGAGCGACCGTAAGCCCGGTAAACCAGTTACCGCCATTTATCGACCAGAGACTAAACTCATTATTTTCAAGCGCATCTAACGCCATTTGCTCGTGATTACCGCGTACCGCATAAAACCAGTTTTCCTGCATCAGTTGTAAACATTTTACGCTGTCAGGTCCGCGGTCGATAATATCCCCCACCGAGATCAGCAGATCCATATCAGGATTAAAATGCCGTCGTTTCAGCTCATCCATAAGCCACTGATAGCAACCATGAATATCGCTGACAACCCAGACATGACGCCAGTGTTCTCCCTCTATTTTCTGATACATAACGCCTCCTGTAAGAAGTATAGCTGCCACAGAAAATGTCATGAGCCGGCGTTGGATATCGCGAATCCAAACAAACCATAAACCAGCCGGAAATAAAGATCGCTGCGCTATTAATCCCTTATTCCCTGGCCTTTAAAATAGCGCGGAATAAAAAGAGGGATTTTCACGTGTCAAACATACACCTGCAAAACGATGTTTTTTATCCGCATCGCACAAATATTATTTCTGAACTGGTGAGAGGAAAACGCGTTCCCGGCCCAATCTGGCACAAACGTGATTACCGGTTAAAGTTCCTACTGCGCTCGCTTTTATTCTGGTCCTCCACCCATCGCATGCTGGAGGCGCTATCCGGGCGCGATGATTTCGACAGGCTGCTCACCTCTCAAATTACCTTGCCGAGCAAAACTCACCGCCAGTATCTGATGCGCGGCCTGAACTCAAACGATCGGGCCGATGCTATCGTCAGCCACTATCAGTGGATTGATAGTCTGAAAAATATCGCCCTCGCCCACGCGCTGACCAGCCCGCAAGAGGTGCCGGTTGTCCGGTTCGAGGCAAAAAACGGCGAAATCTATACCGTCCACGCCTCGTCCGCAGGTAAGGCCGAACGCGAAGGCGAAAGCACGCTTTGGCTGCACGACAATGACAATACGCTGCTTGCCAGCCTGACGTTCTGTGTCGCACGCAGTAACGGCCGTATGGTGCTGGTGATCGGCGGCCTTCAGGGTCCACGTCGTCATGTTTCACGGGAGGTGATTAAGCAGGCTACCCGTGCCTGCCATGGGCTTTTCCCGAAACGCGTGCTGATGGAGGTGATCTTCCAGCTGGCCTCACGCTCGAACATCAGCGCGATTTTTGCCGTCAGCGATGAAGGCCATGTTTTCCGCGCGCTGCGCTACCGTCTGAGCAAAGGCCGTCATTTTCACGCCAGCTACGACGAGTTCTGGGAAGGCCTGAACGGAAAGAAACTCTCCCCCTTCTGCTGGCAGTTGCCGCTCCAGATGGAGCGTAAAGCGCTGGAGGAGATTGCCAGCAAAAAACGCGCCGAATACCGTCGCCGCTTTGCGTTACTTGATGATATTGCGGCTTGCGTACAGGCGCGCATTGATCCCGCAGTCGTCTCAGGCAAAAAACAAACAAAAATTTAACAAAACAGCCAAAAAGGACTGGACTTACGCCTGCCGGGTTGTGGTATGTTTGAAGCAGGCGCACAGGAAGTGAACCTTCTGCTGAGACGAAAACCGGATTTTATCGTTTATTTTCATGCAGATAAAAAGAGACCGAATACGATTCCTGTATTCGGTCCAGGGAAATGGCTCTTGGGAGAGAGCCGTGCGCTAAAAGTTGGCATTAATGCAGGCTCAATCGCCCTGCCCTTTAAGAATAGATGACGACGTCAGGTTTTCCAGTCCACAGCAAAAGTGGTCTGAAAAAAAGCGTCAGAACATCACTAAATGTGAAAAACCGCAGAGCTTTTACAAGCACCTGCGGTTTTTTTTACTGGAAACCTGACGGCTAACAGAGCTTTTCAGCGCGCTCAATAAACGGCGCCAGACTCTTCTTCTGCCCGGGGTTTGCCGGGTCATCCACCTGGATCACGCTGACAGGCTGTCCGTTACTTTTCCCGCTGGCCACCTGCTGCTCCGCTACGTCATTTAACGGATACTGCACGAGCGTACTGGGATTGATGACATACAGCGCGTTACCGGGACGGCAGGTAAGCATGACCTCTTCACGATTAAATGCCCAGTTGTCCTTACCCACCTCAAACCGGCTGACGGTGATGACCTGCGGCGCGGCTAACGCACTGCTGGCACAGGTGAGAAGTAAAAGAGAAAGCAGTGTCTTTTTCATATGTTATTTAACCTTGTCAGAAGGGTTCCCAGGTCGCGAACAGGCTGACGGCCGCCAGTACCAGCGCGCCCAGCACCACCTCTGCCTGTGTCATCCTGATAAAAATCTGTTGTTCCCGCCCGGCCTCCGGGCGAAAGCGTGGCACAAGAAAATACCGATTCGCCAGCGCAATTGCCACCATCATCATGACCAGCGCACATTTGAACAACAACAGCTGGACATAAGGCGCCTGCCACGGCACGTTTATGCCAACAATAAAGAGCGTATTGATTATCCCGGTCAGCAGCACGCCTGCCACGGCGTAATGCCCCACGCGGGAGAAGCGCATCATGGTAAAGATAGCGGCTGGCTGCCAGCGGCCTTTCGCCAGACGCATACAAAACAGCAGCGGCAGTAAACCACCCACCCAGGTCGCGGCGCAGAGCAGGTGAAGCGCATGGTTGAGACGATGCAACGCTCCCGGTGCGCCACCGTTCATCGCGGCATGTCCCACGCCCGCCAGCAGCACCAGCTGCCCCATCGCGAGCAGTAACAGCCGTGAGCCTTTTTGCGGGGTAAGCCAGGCAGCGCCCGCCGTCACCGCGGCCAGTACCATCTGCCATAACCAGACGCCGCCAAATTGCGTTCCCAGCACGCTGCGCCAGACCGCCGGGCGAATGACATCGCCCCAGCCGTTGCCCATCAAGCCACTTTGCAGGGCGAACATCAGCAGAGCCGCCATCAGGCTGATTAAGGCCGCGAGTTTCTGCTGCCGCTGGAAACGCCGGGTCATGAGACGCTGCAACGAAGACGGCGCAAACCAGACGCTGTAAAGCGCGTTGCCAAAAAGCAGCATCAGCGCAGCAAAATGGATAAAGCGTAACGCGACGTAGCTCAGGGCCAGCATGCTATTTCACGCTAAAGTGATAGCTGCCTTTGGTTTTGTGGCCATCCACGGAGACCACATGCCAGTCCACCGTGTAGGTGCCGGTCGTCAACGGTTTCTCAAGAGGAACAATCAGCTTTGCGTTATCCTTCTCGTCACGCTTCACCGCGCCCGTCTGGATCTTGTGCTGCTGCGCGTCCGTCACCACCACGCCGCTGAAGGCTGGCTCAATGCCTTCCGAGAAGTTCAGCGTAATGACCTCTGGTGCCACCGCGACGGTATTTTCCTGCGGGGATTGCTGCTTAAGATGCGCATGGGCCAGTACTGAGGGCGTGATGGCTGAAGAGAGCAGAAATGCCAGCGCGCACGCGACACGGGAAGGGGTAAAATGCATCACAATCATTCCTTTTCGTTATGCCTGAATGCTAAAGAATAACTCTGTATAATTAACGAGTCGAGGAACATCCTTTGCTCCCTTGTCATCGTTGAACAATCGCGGTAACGTTGCCGCCGCAGAAAAAGGAGAAGGAAATGAACGTTAACCTGGCCGCCCTTCCTCAGGACGAGATGGACAAAGTGAATGTCGATCTCGCCGCCGCGGGGGTCGCATTCAAAGAGCGTTACAACATGCCCGTCGTGGCTGAAGTGGTAGAGCGTGAACAACCCGCGCATCTGCGCGACTGGTTTCGCGAACGTCTCATTGCGCATCGCCTCGCCTCCGTCAATCTCTCGCGCCTGCCGTACGAACCTAAAGTTAAATAAGCTTAACGTCTCGTTACACTTCCTTACGCGTTATGTGGCAGGATAAGAAAACCCTGATAAGTTTAGGTGTAATCTTAAAATCCCAGCGACTTAGTGTATAAGGAAGTCACGATGTCACGATGGAATATTGCCGCGGCTCAGTATGCCCCGCGGCACAACTGTGTTGATGAGCACGTAAAACATCACCTGCACTTTATTGCCGAGGCTGCCGGGCATGGGTGCGATTTAATCGTCTTTCCGGAGCTTTCGCTTACCGGCCCTGTCGGAACAACCTTACCCCCACCCCCTGACGATTTGCAGCTTGCCCCCCTCCTTCATGCCGCCCAGTCACGTTTCATCACGGTGATTGCTGGTATTACGCTCCAGCAACACGGCCAGCGCCAGAAAGGACTCGCGCTTTTCACCCCTAACCTGTCGACCATCCGGCGTTATCCGCAGGGCAACGGTGCGGGTGTTATTCCTGGCGATAAACGGTTAACCATCGTGGATAACCAGGCTGACGCCCCGGAGCTGGACCCGGAGGCAACGCTGTTCACCAGCAGCCTGGCCGTGGGCGAGCATCGCTGGCGGCAATCCATCGGTTCGTTACAACGCTTCGCGCACAAGTACGCCATCGCGGTATTAATGGCGAACGCGCGAGGCGGTAGCGCACTATGGGATGAAAAAGGTCAGCTGATTGTACGTGCCGATAAGGGAGAACTGCTGCTAACCGGTTCTTTAGGCCAACAGGGTTGGCAAGGCGATATCATTCCATTAGGCTAGGCATTTTAGGATCAGGAGCGATCAATGCTGCGCGTTATCGATACCGAAACCTGTGATTTGCAGGGTGGAATTGTGGAAGTCGCTTCTGTCGACGTGATTGACGGAAAGATAGTCAACCCAATGAGCCATCTGGTGCGCCCGGATCGTCCCATCAGTGCGCAGGCGATGGCGATACATCGCATTACGGAATCGATGGTGGCGGACAAGCCGTGGATTGAAGAGATCATCCCTCTTTACCACGGTAGCCAGTGGTATGTCGCCCATAACGCCAGCTTTGACCGCCGCGTGCTGCCGGAGATGCCCGGCGAATGGATTTGCACCATGAAGCTGGCGCGCCGTCTGTGGCCGGGGATCAAATACAGCAATATGGCGCTGTATAAGTCGCGCAAACTTAGCGTGCGGACGTCGGAAGGGCTGCATCATCACCGTGCCCTCTATGACTGCTACATCACCGCAGCGCTCCTGATTGATATCATGAACACTTCCGGCTGGACGCCAGACGATATGGCGACCATTACCGGGCGCCCCGCACTACTGACCACCTTTACGTTCGGTAAATATCGGGGGAAGCCAGTATCGGAAGTGGCGGACAAAGATCCGGGCTATCTGCGCTGGCTGTACAACAACCTCGACAGAATGAGCCCGGAACTGCGCCTGACGCTGAAGCATTATTTAGGCGAAGCCTGAGTCCCCGCCCGGCCTGGCAGCGTATCCTGCGCCAGGCCAATCAAAAAGGCGTACTCCAGCGCCACCCCTTCATAGGATTTAAATCGCCCTGATTTCCCGCCGTGCCCCGAGTCCATATCGGTACACAGCAGCAGCAGATTATCGTCAGTTTTCAGCTCACGCAGCTTCGCCACCCATTTCGCGGGCTCCCAGTACTGTACCTGGGAATCGTGCAGGCCGGTGGTCACCAGCATATGCGGATAGGCTTTCGCCTCGACGTTATCGTACGGGCTGTACTCTTTCATGTAGCGATAATAGGTTTCATCCTGCGGGTTCCCCCACTCCTCAAACTCCCCGGTGGTCAGCGGAATGGACTCATCCAGCATGGTCGTCACCACGTCCACAAACGGCACCTGGGCGATAACGCCTTTAAACAGTTCAGGCCGCTGGTTGATCACGGCGCCCATAAGCATACCCCCGGCGCTGCCCCCCATGCCAAAGCAGAGCTGCGGATCGCCATAACCCTGCGCGATCAGCGCATCGCAGACATCAAGGTAGTCATTAAAGGTATTTTTCTTTTTGAGAAATTTTCCGTCTTCATACCAGTGCTGACCCAGCTCGCCGCCGCCGCGAATATGGGCAATCGCATAAACAAAACCACGGTCGAGCAGGCTCAGCCTGCTGCTGCTGAAATCGGCGTCCATACTGGATCCATAAGAGCCATAGCCATAGACGAGGATGGGGTTTTTACCTTTGTTGAAGTGCGCCTTGTGATAGACGAGCGACACAGGGACTTCGACGCCGTCGCGTGCGGTCACCCACAGGTGCTCACTGCGATAATTTTCCGACTCAAACCCCCGAACCTCCGCCTGTTTAATCACCTGACGCTGCCCGGTGTCCATATCCAGTTCAAACAACGTATCCGGGGTGGTCATCGACGAATAGCCGTACCGCAGTCGGGACGATTCCGGTTCCGGGTTAAAGCCGATCCACGTCACGTAAGCCGGGTCATCGAACGCAATGCCCACCACTTCGCGGGTTTTGCGGTTGATTTGGCGGATACTGGTCAGTCCGCGCTGACGCTCTTCCACCACCAGCCAGTCGGTAAACAGGGTGAACCCCTCCAGCATCACCTGATCGCGCGCGGGAATTAACACCTCCCATTTGCGTTCATCACGCACTTTGGTTTTATAAAGGCCAAAGTTTTTGCCCTCGCGGTTCGAACGCAGGTAAAAGCTGTGCTGGAAGTGATCCAGGCTGTACTCATGATCTTTACGGCGCGGCAGGAAGCACAGCGGCTGCGCATCCGGCAGCTCTGCATCCAGCAGCAGCACTTCTGAGGTGGTGGCGCTGGAGAGGAAAATGATCACATAGTGGCGAGACGACGTTTTGTGCAGGCTGACATAGAACGTCTCATCTTTTTCCTCATACACCAGTTCATCGTCGGCGGAATCGGTCCCCACCGTATGACGCCAGACCTGATAAGGCAGCAGCGTTGAGACATGCTTTTTAACGTAGTAGACCGTTTCTGAATCGTTACCCCAGACGAAATCGGGGGAGACATTATCCAGCATTTCGGGATACCAGTTTCCCGTTTCAAGATTGCGGAAACGCAAACCGTACTGGCGGCGGGAGAGGTAATCCTCAGCCAGCGCCATAATGGCGTTATCGGGGGAAATGGACATGCCGCCCAGCGTATAAAACTCACTGTGGGCAGCACGTTTGTTGGCATCCAGCAGGATCTCCCATTCATCCCACTCGGCGCTCAGCACAGACTGGCGCTGGTAGATGGGATATTCGTTTCCCGGCTCATAAATATGGCGATAGCGATAACCGTTTTTGCACCACGGGGCAGAGACATCACGCTGGGGGATACGCTGCACCATTTCGTTCAGGAGCTGATCCTGAAGCGCCTGCTGACTGGCCATGACCTGGCGGCCATAGTCGTTTTCCTCGTGCAGATAGTCCAGCACCTCTGGCCGGGAACGTGAATCGTCCCGCAGCCAGTAGTAGTTATCGATACGCGTATCGCCATGCGTGGTGATCGCATAAGGAGTACGTCGGGCTTTTGGAGGCATGGCATTCTTACTTTTTCGTTTTACATCCTATAAGGTTGGCAAAACACGCGTATGATGCAAGCGAAACATGGCCTTCTAGCCCGCGAGGGTCTGCTTCTGCTGCTGAATATCCTGCTCAATCCCCTCGCGAACGTCCTGGGGGATCTTCAGCGCATCGCCCAGGGCGTTCAGGTAGCTGCGCTCCATAAAGTGATCGATATCGATGGCGGCACAGCTCAGAAAATATAGTTCCAGCGCCTCTTCTTCGTTTTTCACGCCTTGCGCCAGACGCTGCGGATCGAGCGGCTGTTCAATGGCCTGCGCCACCAGCGCCCTGCCCTGCTCCTCAACGCCCGCTTCCCGCATCTGCTGTTCAATTGCGGCACGTTCACTGGCATCAATATGCCCGTCGCTCTTGGCCGCAAAGACCAGAGCGAGGATCAGCCGCTCGGTGCGTAAATCTAACGGCGATACCTGCTTCCCGTACTGCGGTTCATCCTGATGCGCGCTGCGCACCTTGTCTTTGTATTTGTTCCATAAGACGGAGCCTGCAATAGCCCCTCCGCCCGCCAGCAGCGCGCCGGTACCGTATTTGGTAAGCAGTTTCCGCGATGATTTATTGGCAACCAGCAAACCGGCCAGCCCGCCGAGCGCACCCGGCACCAGCAGCTTGCTCAGACCCTGCTCGCCCGACGACGAGCCTTTTTGTCCCAACAGGGATTGCAGTTGATTCATCCAGCCTGACATATTTTTCCTCACGTAACAGTGCGTAACCTTCACAGCCTAAGCGAGCGGGTGTCAGGAAATGTCTGTCAGTACTAAAGAAGCGCAAATTTCCCCCCTGTCCGGTTATCCCCATACAAGACAGACGCAAACGTTTTCGTTTATACTGCCCGCATCTTTTTCAGGGGGATTTTTATGACTCGTTTAGGAACCGCGCTGCGTCCCGCCGCGACGCGCGTCATGCTGTTGGGATCGGGTGAACTGGGTAAAGAAGTGGCCATTGAATGCCAGCGTTTGGGTGTGGAAGTGATTGCGGTGGACCGTTACGCGAATGCGCCCGCCATGCACGTCGCGCATCGCTCGCACGTCATCGATATGCTTGATGGTAATGCCCTGCGGGGGTTAATTGCCGACGAAAAACCGGATTTCGTGGTACCTGAAATTGAGGCCATTGCCACTGAGATGCTGGTTGCCCTTGAACAGGAAGGCCAGCGCGTGGTCCCCTGCGCCACTGCGGCAAAACTGACCATGAACCGGGAAGGCATTCGTCGCCTGGCGGCAGAAGAATTACAGCTCCCGACCTCCAGCTACCGTTTTGCCGGGGATAAAGCTGCGTTTCTCCAGGCCGTAGAGGAGATTGGCTACCCGTGCATCATTAAGCCGGTAATGAGCTCCTCCGGCAAAGGGCAGAGCTTTATCCGCGACAGCAGCACGCTGGACAAAGCCTGGGACTATGCCCAGCAGGGCGGCCGAGCCGGGGCCGGGCGCGTCATCGTGGAAGGCGTGGTGAAGTTTGATTTTGAAATTACCCTGCTCACCGTCAGCGCCGTGGATGGCGTTTATTTCTGCGACCCGATTGGTCATCGCCAGGAAGACGGCGATTATCGTGAATCCTGGCAGCCGCAGCAGATGAGCGCGCTGGCGCTGGCACGCGCGCAGGAGATCGCCCGCAAGACGGTGCTGGCGCTGGGCGGCTACGGCCTGTTCGGCGTGGAATTGTTTGTTTGCGGCGACGAGGTGATCTTCAGTGAAGTCTCCCCTCGTCCGCACGATACCGGGATGGTAACGCTGATTTCACAGGATCTCTCCGAGTTCGCGCTGCACGTACGCGCTTTCCTCGGCCTGCCGGTTGGCGGCATCCGTCAGTACGGCCCGGCAGCCTCGGCGGTGATCCTGCCGCAGCTGACCAGCCAGAATATCACCTTTGATAACATCGAAGGTGCGGTTGGCGCAGGCTTGCAGGTCCGGCTGTTCGGCAAACCGGAGATCGACGGAAGCCGTCGTCTGGGCGTGGCATTAGCAACCGGTGAAAACGTGGACGAAGCCGTCGCCAGAGCGAAAAAAGCGGCTGCGAACGTCAGCGTAGCAGGATAAAAAAATGGGCCGAAAGGCCCGTTATAACTGTCTGGCAGGCCGGGTAAGGCGCAGCCGCTACCCGGCAAACAAACTTACTGTTTCGCGCCTTCTACCGCTTCGCGAGCCAGCTTAGTGATGCGATCCCAGTCGCCTGCTTCCAGCGCATCCGCCGGAACCAGCCAGGAGCCGCCGATGCACAGCACGCTTTTCAGCGCCAGGTAGTCACGGTAGTTGGCCGGAGAGATGCCGCCCGTTGGGCAGAAACGCACCTGGGAGAATGGGCCCGCAATCGCCTGCAACGCTTTGGTGCCGCCGTTCGCTTCAGCCGGGAAGAATTTAAACTCCTTCAGACCGTAGTCCATGCCCAGCATCAGTTCAGAAACGGTGCTGATACCCGGGATCAGCGGAATAGAACCTTCGGTTGCGGCTTTCAGCAGGGGCTCAGTCAGCCCCGGGCTAATGGCAAACTGTGCGCCCGCTTCGGTCACTTCCGCCAGCTGCTGCGCATTCAGAACCGTACCTGCACCGATGATCGCTTCCGGCACTTCTTTGGCGATAGCACGGATCGCATCCATCGCACAGGCCGTACGCAGGGTCACTTCCAGAACGCGAACGCCACCCGCAACCAGCGCCTTCGCCATTGGGACAGCATGCTCCAGTTTGTTTACCACAATAACCGGCACGACAGGGCCAGTGGTCAGGATTGCTTCTGCACTTGTTTTCCAGTTTTTCATCAGAGTTTTCTCTCGCCAGATCGTTAAAATCAAGTCGTCTTAAAACGTAATACAGGTTGCGCCCTGCTCCGCACCGGAGAGTTTCTCACGCAACGCACCAAACATTTCGCGTCCGGTACCCACGCGTGACGCGCTCAGGTCAGGAATATGTGGCTGACGCGCCGCCAGCTCTGCTTCATCCACCAGCAGGGTTAACTCGCCTGTCTGACCGTTAACGCGAATCATGTCACCATCACGCACTTTCGCCAGCAGGCCGCCGTCGTAGGCTTCCGGGGTGACATGAATCGCTGAAGGCACTTTACCGGATGCCCCCGAGAGGCGTCCATCGGTTACCAGCGCAATTTTGAAACGGCGGTCCAATAATACACCAAGCGGCGGCATAAGTTTATGTAATTCTGGCATCCCGTTCGCTTTTGGTCCCTGATGACGCACCACGACCACACAGTCTTTATCAAGCAGACCCGCGTCAAAGGCAGGTAAAACGTCGTGCTGGCTTTCAAACACCACCGCCGGGGCTTCAATCACCTGATTCTCTTCCGGCACGGCAGAAGTTTTCATCACGGCACGTCCAAGGTTACCGCTCAGCACTTTGGTACCGCCGTGAGGAGAGAACGGCTGTTCGAAGGTTGCGATAACCTGAGGATCGAGCGAAGCGCTCGCCCCTTCGCGCCAGTCCAGCTCACCGTTGTTCAGCCAGGGTTCAAGGGTATAGCGATGCAGGCCAAAGCCCGCCACCGTGTTGACATCCTCATGCAGCAGGCCGCCTTTCAGCAGCTCGCGCATTAGTACCGGCACGCCGCCCGCGGCCTGGAAGTGGTTGATGTCCGCCGGACCGTTCGGGTACAGACGCGCCATCAGCGGTACCACGGAGGAGATTTCGGAGAAGTCATCCCAGTTGATCAGAATGCCCGCCGCGCGCGCCATCGCAACAAGGTGCATGGTATGGTTGGTTGAACCGCCGGTCGCCAGCAGGGCGACAATCCCGTTGACGATGACTTTTTCATCCACCATTTTGCCCATTGGCATCCACTCGTTGCCGTTACCGGTCAGGCGCGTCACCTGACGGGCTGCGGCTTCGGTCAGCGCTTTACGCAGTGGCGCATCTGGCTGGATGAACGACGAGCCCGGCAGCTGCATCCCCATAAACTCTACCACCATCTGGTTGGTGTTGGCCGTACCGTAGAACGTACAGGTGCCCGGCGCGTGATAGGACGCGGCTTCCGCTTCCAGCAGCGCCTGACGGTCCGCTTTTCCTTCGGCATACAGCTGGCGGATACGGACTTTTTCCTTATTTGGCAGACCGCTAGCCATCGGGCCTGACGGCACAAAAATCGCTGGCAGATGGCCAAACGACAGCGCGGCCATCACCAGCCCCGGGACGATTTTGTCGCACACGCCCAGATAGAGCGCGCCATCAAACATATTGTGAGACAGGCCCACTGCCGCTGACATGGCGATCACTTCGCGGCTCAGCAGGGACAACTCCATACCGTCCTGGCCCTGGGTTACGCCATCACACATGGCCGGCACGCCGCCTGCAACCTGGCCCACCGCGTTCACGCTGTGCAGCGCATTGCGGATGATAGACGGGTAGACCTCATACGGCTGGTGGGCTGAAAGCATGTCGTTATAGGAGGTAATGATGGCGATATTGTTACGCAACATGCTTTTCAGCGCGTCTTTATCACCAGGCTGGCAGGCCGCAAAGCCGTGGGCCAGATTCCCGCAGGCCAGCTGAGAGCGATGGACAGTTTCACTCTTCGCCTGTTCGATGCGGGCAAGGTAGGCAGCACGGGTCTCTTTCGAGCGTTCAACGATGCGCTGTGTTACGCGTAACAATGTCGGATTCATAAAAGCTCCTCTAATTTATCTGTCCAGGCTCGGGAGTTTACACAGTTTCTGACGGTTGTTAACAACGCTGAAACGCCTGTTATCCGGAGCGCAGGGGCAAAATGTCTGAAGGGAGTGTAATAAAAAAAACTCCGCGGGTGAATCCACGCGGAGCTTAAAAGATAAAAATTATGCCACTTGCTGTGTTAGATCATGTTACCGGTAAAATAACACCTTTGGGCTAGAAAGGGGGGTTATTCGAACTCGTTCCAGGAGCGTCCATCACGGGTGATCATCGCAACGGAGGCGACAGGTCCCCATGTTCCCGCCTGATACGGTTTTGGCGCGTCCTGATCGGCTGCCCACGCTTCGGTGATGGAGTCGACCCACTTCCACGCCTCTTCCACTTCATCGCGGCGGACGAACAGCGCCTGGATACCACGCATGGTTTCCAGCAGCAGACGCTCGTAAGCATCGGCGAGATGCGTCTGGTTGAAGGTTTCAGAGTAGCTCAGGTCGAGCTTGGTGGTTTGCAGGTTGTGTTTGTGATCAAGACCCGGCACTTTGTTCAGGATCTGAATATCCACACCCTCGTCCGGTTGCAGACGGATGGTCAGTTTGTTCTGCGGCAGTTCCTGCCAGGATTCTTTGAACAGGTTCAGTTCCGGATTTTTGAAGTAGACCACCACTTCGGAGCATTTTGCCGGCAGACGTTTCCCGGTACGGAGGTAGAACGGCACACCGGCCCAGCGCCAGTCGTCGATATCCACGCGGATCGCCACAAACGTCTCGGTGTTGCTGGACTTGTTCGCGCCCTCTTCTTCCAGATAGCCTGGAACTTTTTTCCCCTGGGCAAAACCTGCGGTGTACTGGCCGCGCACGGTTTTCTCACGCACGTTGGAGCGGTCAATACGGCGCAGTGATTTCAGCACTTTCACTTTGGCATCACGAATGCTGTCGGCCGTCAGATCTGACGGTGGAGACATGGCAATCATGCACAGAATTTGCAGCAGGTGGTTCTGGATCATGTCACGCATCTGGCCAGCCTGGTCGAAGTAGCCCCAACGGCCTTCGATGCCCACCTCTTCCGCCACGGTAATTTCCACGTGGTCGATAGTGCGGTTGTCCCAGTTGTTCACGAACAGGGAGTTGGCAAAACGCAGCGCCAGCAGGTTCAGTACCGTCTCTTTGCCCAGATAGTGGTCAATACGGTAAACCTGACACTCCTCAAAGAACTCGCCCACCTGGTCGTTGATTTCACGCGAGGTCGCCAGCGACGTACCCAGCGGTTTCTCCATCACCACGCGCGCCGGTTTGGCGTTCAGCTTCGCTTCGCCCAGACCTTTGCAGATGGCGCCAAAGGTGCTTGGCGGCATGGCGAAATAGTTAATAGTGACACGATTTTCCTGGTCAAGCATTTCACCCAGACGGGTAAAGGCGGCTACATCGTTGACGTCCAGGTTGCAGAAATCGAGACGCCCGCTCAGCTTATCCCAAAGGCTTTCATCGATTTTCTCTTTCATGAACGTTTCGAGCGCCTCGCGCACGACTTTGGTATAAGCCTCCTTATCCCAGTCGGCGCGCCCTACCCCAAGGATTCGGGTGTCGGGATGGATCTGGCCCGCTTTTTCGAGCTGATACAGGGAAGGCAGCAATTTTCGGCGTGCAAGATCGCCTTTCGCGCCGAAAATGACCAGGTCACATGCCTGGGCTGTTTGCGTTACCGCCATGTCATTCTCCTCAGTTAGATCGCCTGGTACTCTGCCAGGTATCGTTGTAATTTTATTACAATGCACTGTACTGCTTTTACGCGTTTCCTGAAACCATTAGCGCTTAACGTCGCGTGCGATACGGTGATTTTTCGTCGCCTGGGCCATTACGCCCGTCTGATGACGCAACAAACGTCGATTCTTTGCGCAACAGGGTCAGAGCAAAACCCGACGTCGATCAAGTAATGAAAAAAAACAACAACATTTCTTGTCGACGATTACCCTTTCGGGAGTCCCGGGGGTAATATCGGCTAAATCGAATCAAGGTTTCATCTCTTTATGAAATCGTTTATGCCCTCATGAGCGTCTTGTTAACAATGAACATGCTGGAAAAAATCCAGTTTCAACTGGAACACCTTAGCAAATCCGAGCGCAAAGTGGCTGAAGTTATTCTCGCCGCGCCCGCTCAGGCGATTCATTCAAGCATCGCCGCTCTGGCACAGGAATCGGGCGTCAGCGAACCGACGGTCAATCGATTCTGTCGTAGTCTGGACACGCGCGGCTTTCCTGATTTTAAACTGCATCTGGCTCAGAGTCTGGCAAACGGCACCCCGTATGTTAATCGCAATGTCGATGAAGACGACAGCGTTGATGCTTACACCGCAAAAATATTTGAATCGGCTATGGCCACGCTCGACCACGTTCGCCAGTCTCTGGACATGAGTTCAGTGAATCGCGCGGTCGATCTTCTTACGCAGGCCAAACGGATTGCCTTCTTTGGCCTTGGCTCGTCCGCCGCCGTGGCGCATGACGCCATGAATAAGTTCTTTCGCTTTAACGTGCCGGTGATTTACTCCGATGACATTGTGCTGCAACGCATGAGCTGTATGAATTGTAGTGAAGATGATGTCGTGGTACTCATCTCCCATACGGGCCGCACCAAGAGCCAGGTGGAGCTGGCGCAGCTCGCGCGTGACAACGATGCGATGGTCATCGCCCTGACGACGGCAGGTACGCCGCTGGCCCGGGAAGCGACGCTCGCCATTACCCTGGACGTACCGGAGGACACCGACATGTACATGCCGATGGTCTCCCGCCTGGCGCAGTTGACGGTCATCGACGTGCTGGCGACCGGTTTTACCTTACGCCGGGGCGCAAAATTCCGGGATAACTTGAAGCGGGTCAAGGAAGCCCTGAAAGAATCGCGTTTTGATAAAGAATTGCTTATAAAGAGCGATGTTCCCTAATAACTACGATGTACGATTTACGGCATTCGGTCCCCTCGCTACTGCCTTGCGATAGATGAAGGCCGATTCTATGTTCACGCAACACCAAAGTTGTTTCAGTCAACGGAGTATTACATGTCCAGAAGGCTTCGCAGAACCAAGATCGTCACCACCTTAGGCCCGGCCACCGACCGCGATAATAACCTCGAAAAGATTATCGCCGCGGGTGCCAACGTGGTGCGCATGAACTTCTCTCACGGTACGCCAGAAGACCATAAATTACGTGCCGACAAAGTGCGTGAAATCGCAGCTAAACTGGGCCGCCATGTTGCTATCCTCGGTGACCTGCAAGGTCCAAAAATCCGCGTATCGACCTTTAAAGAAGGCAAAGTCTTCCTCAACATCGGCGATAAATTCCTGCTGGATGCCAACCTGAGCAAAGGCGAAGGCGATAAGGAAAAAGTGGGTATCGACTACAAAGGTCTGCCTGCTGACGTTGTGCCTGGCGACATCCTGCTGCTGGACGACGGACGCGTACAGCTGAAAGTGCTGGAAGTTCAGGGTATGAAGGTGTTCACCGAAGTGACCGTCGGCGGCCCGCTCTCCAACAACAAAGGCATCAACAAACTCGGTGGTGGCCTGTCTGCCGAAGCGCTGACCGATAAAGACAAAGCGGATATCGTGACCGCAGCGCAGATCGGCGTGGATTATCTGGCCGTCTCCTTCCCGCGCTGCGGCGAAGATCTGAACTATGCTCGCCGCCTGGCGCGCGATGCAGGCTGCGATGCGAAAATCGTTGCGAAAGTGGAACGCGCTGAAGCGGTCTGCGATCAGGACGCGATGGACGACGTGATCCTGGCGTCTGACGTGGTGATGGTTGCCCGTGGTGACCTGGGCGTGGAAATTGGCGACCCTGAACTGGTCGGTATCCAGAAAGCGCTGATCCGTCGCGCGCGTCAGCTGAACCGGGCGGTGATCACCGCCACCCAGATGATGGAATCCATGATCACCAATCCAATGCCGACCCGTGCGGAAGTCATGGACGTGGCGAACGCCGTGCTGGATGGTACCGATGCGGTGATGCTGTCAGCGGAAACCGCAGCGGGCCAGTATCCGGCGGAAACCGTGGCCGCCATGGCGCGCGTCTGCCTGGGTGCGGAGAAGATCCCAAGTATTAACGTCTCCAAGCACCGCCTGGATATCCAGTTCGACAATGTGGAAGAAGCGATTGCGATGTCCGCGATGTACGCAGCCAACCACCTGAAAGGGGTCACGGCGATCATCACCATGACCGAATCTGGCCGTACCGCGCTAATGACGTCCCGTATCAGCTCCGGTCTGCCGATCTTCGCCATGTCCCGTCACGAGCGTACGCTGAACCTGACGGCGCTGTATCGCGGCGTGACGCCAGTATACTTCGACAGCACCAACGACGGCGTGGCCGCCGCGCACGATGCCGTGAACCTGCTGCGCGACAAAGGTTATCTGGTATCCGGTGATATCGTTATCGTGACGCAGGGTGACGTGATGAGCACCATCGGCTCAACCAATACCACTCGCGTACTGACCGTAGAGTAAGCTCCGATCCCCTCTCCCCTAAGGGGAGAGGGGTGAAGGTTTCCTATTTCTTCGGGAAAAGCTCTTTACGCTTGTACGGCTCTGTTTCGCCAGGTTTACGCGTTTTGAGCAGCTTCAGGATCCACGTATATTGCTCCTTATGCGGCCCCACCAGCACTTCCACCTCTTCATTCATGCGGCGTGCGATGGTGTGATCGTCTGCGGTCAGCAGATCGTCCATCGGCGGACGTACCTCAATGCTCAGGCGATGCGTTTTACCGTCATAAGTCGGGAACAGTGGGATCACGCGGGCGCGGCAGACTTTCATCAGACGTCCAATCGCAGGTAGCGTGGCTTTATAGGTTGCGAAGAAATCGACAAACTCGCTGTGCTCAGGGCCGTGGTCCTGATCGGGCAGATAGTAGCCCCAGTAACCCTGACGTACCGACTGAATGAAAGGCTTAATGCCATCGTTTCGGGCATGCAAACGTCCGCCAAAGCGACGGCGCACGGTATTCCAGACGAAATCGTAGATTTTGTTTCCCTGATTATGGAACATCGCCGCCATTTTCTGGCCCTGCGACGCCATCAACATCGCCGGAATGTCGACCCCCCAGCCGTGCGGCACCAGGAAAATCACCTTTTCATCATTGCGACGCATCTCGTCGATGATCTCCAGCCCTTGCCAGTCAACGCGTTCGACGATCTTCTCCGGCCCTTTCAGCGCCAGTTCCGCCATCATCGCCATGGCCTGTGGCGCGGTGGTATACATGTCATCAATGATTGCTTCGCGTTCGGCGTCGCTTTTATCCGGGAAACAGTACAACAGGTTTATTTGCGCGCGGCGGCGCGCACTTTTACCTAAGCGCCCTGCCAGGCGCCCCACTTTACCGAGCACCGGATCGCGGAGTGAAGCAGGTAGCAACGCCATGCCAGCAAACGCGTATACGCCAATCCAGGCGCCCCAGTTACGCGGGTGGCGAAAAGATTTTTCAAACTCGGGAATGTACTCAATATTGTTTTTTTTGGTTTCCATGCGGGTTCCAGGGTCTGGTGACGCAAAAATATATGCGGATAGTGTAGCGAGGCTGCTGCCCGCGCACAAAAGAAAAAGCCGGCGCATACTGACGCCGGCTTTTTAAATCAGGAGAGCTTAGTCGAAGCGCAGCTGCGGCATCACCTCTTTCACCTGCGCCAGGTAATCTTTGCGATCTTTCCCGGTCAGCCCTTCGGTGCGCGGCAGTTTCGCCGTCAGCGGGTTGACCGCCTGCTGGTTGATCCACACTTCGTAGTGCAGGTGCGGGCCCGTCGACCGGCCGGTGTTACCGGACAGCGCGATGCGATCGCCACGTTTCACCTTCTGGCCCGGTTTGACCAGCAGTTTACGCAGGTGCATGTAGCGGGTGGTGTACGTACGACCGTGACGAATAGCAACGTAATAGCCAGCAGCACCGCTGCGTTTCGCCATGACCACTTCACCATCCCCTACCGCCAGCACTGGCGTGCCCTGCGGCATGGCGAAGTCAACGCCACGGTGCGGCGCTACGCGGCCAGTTACCGGGTTCAGACGACGCGGATTGAAGTTGGAGGAGACGCGGAACTGTTTCGCCGTTGGGAAACGCAGGAAGCCTTTTGCCAGACCCGTACCGCTGCGGTCATAGAACTTACCGTCTTCCGCGCGAATGGCGTAGTAGTCTTTGCCGTCTGAACGCAGACGAACACCCACCAGCTGGCTCTGCTCGCGCTTACCGTCCAGCATTTCGCGAGACATCAGGACAGAGAACTGATCGCCTTTTTTCAGTTTGCGGAAATCCATCTGCCACTGCATGGCTTTGATCACCGAGCTGATTTCAGCGCTGGTCAGGCCGGCATCACGTGCGCTGGAAACAAAGCTGCCGCCGACGGTCCCTTTCATGACGCTGTTAACCCAGTCGCCCTGCTGCAATTCGCTGGTCATTTTGAAACCGTTTGCCGTGCGATCGTAGGTGCGGGTTTCGCGACGGGACATCTCCCAGGTCAGACGTTGCAGATCGCCGTCGGGCGTTAGGGTCCAGGAAAGCTGCTGACCAATTTTCAGGTTACGCAGCTCTTTATCGGATGCGGCGAGCTGGCTGATGTTGCCCATGTCGATACCGTACTGGTTCAGGACGCTGCTCAGCGTATCGCCAGTAGAAACAACGTATTCATGAATGCCAGCTTCATTCTGGATCTTGTCATCCAGCTCATCCTGGGGAATCGCTTCATCTTCCTGAGCAGCCTGATCGATAGGCTCGCTGGCCTCAGGCAGCAGAGAGCGGATTTCGCTCTTCTCCAGTTCGATGGTTTTGATGATGGGGGCGGAACTCGGGTGGTAAACATAGGGCCGCCAGACGGCGACCGCTAACGTGAGAACTGTAAGCGACCCCAGCATAACGCGGTGGGGTCGAGGCAGATTGTTAAATGCCAGGGCGACAGAGCGGGCTATCTGTTGCACGTATTCACTTCCTCGTTAATCTCCTTTCAGGCAGCTCGCATACTGATTCGCCAGTTGGCTGAGGAACTGCGAATAGCTCGCTTTGCTCAACTGGATGTTCGTACCTAGCGGGTCAAGGGTTCCCATGCGCACGGATGTTCCCCTGGCCACGGCTTCTACGACCGCTGGCCTGAACTGTGGCTCAGCAAAAACGCATGTCGCTTTTTGCTCAACCAACTGTGTTCTGATTTCATGTAAACGCTGCGCACCAGGCTGAATTTCAGGGTTGACGGTAAAATGCCCCAGCGGGGTCAGACCGTAATGTTTCTCGTAATACCCGTAGGCATCATGAAAAACGAAGTACCCTTTTCCTTTAAGCGGTGCGAGCTCGTTACCCACCTGTTTGTCGGTTGCGGCTAATTGAGCCTCAAAATCCTTCAGGTTGGCGTCGAGTTTGATTCGACTTTGCGGCATAAGTTCCACTAATTTGTCGTGGATTGCAACCGCTGTAAGCCGCGCTATCTCTGGGGAGAGCCAGAGATGCATGTTGTATTCGCCATGATGGTGATGGTCGTCACCTTTTTCACCGTGAGCATGGTCGTGGTCGTGTTCGTCACCCTCGTCCTCAGCCCCTTTCATCAGCAACGGTTTCACGCCGGACAGCCCGGCAATCGTCACCTGTTTCTCAGCCGGAAGCTGTCTGGCTGACTTCTGCATGAACGCTTCCATCTCAGGACCAATCCAGACGACTAAGTCCGCGTTCTGTAAGCGTTTTACATCAGATGGCCGCAGGGAATAATCATGCTCGGAAGCCCCGTCAGGCAGCAGAACCTGGGTCTCGGTGACCCCATCCGCGATGGCGGAGGCGATAAATCCAAGCGGTTTAAGCGAAGCGACAACGGCGGCGTTAACATCTTGTGCTGTTGTACCCCAAAGAGCAGCGGATAAAGCTGCGAAAAGAAGCGTATTTTTCTGTAACATAATGCGACTAATCATCGTAATGAATGCGTGGAATGTGATATTATAACATTCGATGACTTCTGCAAGCTTAAATTGACATGACGACTTTAGTTTCTCTTGAAAATGTTTCGGTCTCATTCGGCCAGCGCCGCGTCCTTTCTGACGTGTCGCTGAATCTGAAGCCCGGCAAAATACTCACGCTGCTCGGCCCTAACGGTGCAGGCAAGTCGACGCTGGTACGCGTCGTATTAGGCCTGGTAGCCCCTGACGCAGGTGTTATCGTCCGCCAAGACAAGTTGCGTATCGGCTATGTGCCGCAAAAATTACACCTCGATGCCACCCTCCCCCTGACGGTGAGCCGCTTCCTGCGCCTCCGCCCCGGTACGCGTAAAGCGGATATCCTCCCGGCGCTGAAACGCGTTCAGGCGGGACATCTTGTTGAGGCGCCCTTGCAAAAGCTGTCGGGCGGTGAAACCCAGCGCGTATTGCTTGCCCGCGCCCTGCTCAGCAGCCCTCAGCTGCTGGTCCTGGACGAGCCGACGCAGGGTGTTGACGTCAACGGCCAGGTTGCGCTGTACGATCTGATTGACCAGCTCCGTCGGGAGCTAAACTGCGCGGTGCTGATGGTGTCCCATGATCTGCATCTGGTGATGGCCAAAACCGACGAAGTGCTGTGCCTGAACCATCACATTTGTTGTTCCGGCACGCCGGAAGTGGTGTCAATGCATCCGGAATTTATCTCTATGTTTGGCCATCGCGGCGCCGAACAGCTGGGCATCTATCGTCATAATCACAATCACCGCCATGATTTACAGGGACGAATTGTCCTGCGTCGGGGAAATGGACACTCATGATTGAACTGTTACTGCCCGGCTGGCTGGCCGGGATTATGCTTGCCTGCGCCGCGGGTCCACTCGGCTCGTTTGTCGTCTGGCGCAGAATGTCCTATTTCGGCGATACGCTGGCCCATGCTTCATTGCTGGGTGTCGCGTTTGGTTTGTTACTGGACGTGAACCCGTTTTATGCGGTGATTGTCGTCACGCTGCTGCTGGCTGCCGGTCTGGTCTGGCTGGAAAAACGCCCTCACCTGGCAATTGATACCCTGCTCGGCATTATGGCGCACAGCGCCCTGTCGCTGGGCCTGGTGGTGGTGAGCCTGATGTCAAACATCCGCGTGGACCTGATGGCCTACCTGTTTGGCGATCTGCTGGCCGTCACGCCCGAAGATCTCATTTCCATTGCCATTGGCGTGGCGGTGGTGCTCGGGATCCTGCTGTGGCAGTGGCGGAATTTACTGGCTATGACCGTCAGCCCGGATCTGGCCTTTGTCGATGGCGTGAAGCTTCAGCGCGTGAAGTTGCTGTTGATGCTGGTGACGGCGTTAACCATCGGCGTGGCGATGAAGTTTGTTGGCGCGCTGATCATCACGTCGCTGCTGATAATCCCTGCCGCCACGGCGCGCCGTTTTGCGCGTACGCCGGAGCAGATGGCCGGTATCGCGGTGATTATCGGAATGATTGCGGTGACGGGCGGGTTAACCTTCTCGGCGTTTTATGACACGCCAGCAGGGCCGTCGGTGGTATTGTGCGCGGCGGTGTTGTTTATTTTCAGTATGATGAAGAAGACTGCAAATTAACATCGAGGGCGCTGATGCCCTCACCCTGGCCCTCTCCCACAGGGAGAGGGAACAATGCATTACGGCATTGCCGGTGGCGTAATGCCGAAATGGTTCCACGCCCGCACCGTCGCCATACGACCACGCGGGGTACGCTGCAAAAAGCCCTGCTGGATCAGATACGGCTCCAGCACGTCCTCGATAGTCTCACGCTCTTCGCCAATTGCCGCCGCCAGGTTATCCAGCCCTACCGGCCCGCCAAAGAACTTATCCAGCACCGCCAGCAGCAGCTTACGGTCCATATAGTCAAAGCCTTCGGCATCGACGTTCAGCATATCCAGCGCCTGGGCAGCAATCTCGGCCGATATAGTGCCGTCGTGCTTCACCTCGGCAAAGTCACGCACCCGGCGCAGCAGGCGGTTGGCGATACGCGGCGTACCGCGGGAGCGCTTCGCTACTTCAAACGCCCCCTCTTCGCTCATATCCAGCCCCATGTAGCGCGCGCTGCGCCCCACAATATGCTGAAGGTCGGGCACCTGATAAAACTCAAGACGCTGCACGATACCAAAACGGTCGCGTAGCGGTGAGGTCAGCGAGCCGGCGCGCGTCGTGGCGCCAATCAGGGTAAACGGTGGCAGATCGATTTTGATCGAGCGCGCGGCCGGGCCTTCACCGATCATGATATCCAGCTGGTAATCCTCCATTGCCGGATAGAGCACTTCCTCCACCACCGGCGACAGGCGGTGGATCTCGTCGATAAACAGCACGTCATGCGGTTCGAGGTTGGTCAGCATCGCCGCCAGGTCCCCTGCTTTCTCCAGTACCGGGCCGGAGGTGGTACGCAGGTTAACGCCCATTTCGTTGGCGACGATATTCGCCAGGGTGGTTTTGCCTAGCCCCGGCGGACCAAAAATCAGCAGGTGATCGAGCGCATCGCCGCGCAGCTTTGCCGCCTGGATGAAAATCTCCATCTGAGAACGAACCTGCGGCTGGCCGATGTACTCATCCAGCAGTTTGGGACGGATCGCGCGATCCACCACATCATCTGGCTGAATAGTGCCTGCCGATACCAGGCGGTCTGCTTCAATCATCCTTTACCTCACAATGCAGCGCGCAGCGCTTCACGAATCAGAGTTTCACTGCTGGCATCCGGTTTAGCAATTTTGCTCACCATCCGGCTGGCCTCCTGAGGTTTATAGCCCAGCGCCACCAGCGCGGCAACCGCTTCCTGCTCGGCATCATCATCCGATGCAGGCGCGCCCGGGGAAGTCAGCACCAGATCGGCTGCCGGAGTGAACAGATCGCCATGCAGACCTTTGAAGCGGTCCTTCATCTCGACAATCAAGCGCTCGGCGGTTTTCTTCCCGATGCCCGGAAGCTTAATTAACGCAGCCGGATCTTCCCGCTCAACGGCATTCACAAACTGTGGCGCTGACATACCGGACAGAATCGCCAGCGCCAGCTTCGGCCCGACGCCGTTGGTTTTGATTAATTCGCGGAACAGGGTGCGTTCCTGTTTGTTATTGAAGCCGTACAGCAGCTGAGCGTCTTCACGCACCACAAACTGGGTAAAGACAACCGCCTCTTTGCCCGCCTCCGGCAGCTCATAGAAGCAGGTCATTGGCATATGGACTTCATAGCCCACGCCACCCACTTCCAGCAGTACTAACGGGGGTTGTTTTTCAATGATGATGCCTCTGAGTCTGCCTATCACGTGACGCTCCTGCGTTCTGGAAGAAATTATCTGCCGACATAATAAAAAAAGGCTGGATAAACATCCAGCCTGATTTGTCATTATCGTAACCTGCCTCGCGCCAGATTGAGCCGCGAGTCGCTCATTTGCATCGCATTCTGGCTGACGTGACAGTGGGTAATCGCAATGGCCAGCGCATCCGCGGCGTCGGCCTGCGGGTTCGCAGGGAGCTTCAGCAGGGTACGCACCATGTGCTGCACCTGGCTTTTCTCCGCGCTACCAATGCCCACCACCGTCTGCTTAACCTGACGTGCCGCGTACTCAAACACCGGCAGATCCTGGTTCACGGCGGCAACAATCGCCACGCCGCGCGCCTGACCGAGCTTTAACGCCGAGTCAGCGTTTTTCGCCATAAAGACCTGCTCGATGGCGAAATAGTCCGGCTGAAACTGGGTGATGATCTCTGACACGCCCGCATAGATGAGCTTCAGGCGCGACGGCAGATCGTCCACTTTGGTGCGAATACAGCCGCTGCCGAGGTAGGTTAGCTGGCGTCCCACCTGACGGATAACGCCATAGCCGGTGACGCGTGAGCCGGGGTCAATCCCGAGAATAATCGACATCACGCGTCTCCCGTAAACGGTTTACAGGCTCTCATCAGAGAGTCGCTGCAACCTCATCAGAGATTTCACCGTTGTGATACACTTCCTGCACGTCGTCGCAGTCTTCGAGCATGTCGATCAGACGCAGCAGTTTCGGTGCGGTTTCCGCGTCCATGTCCGCTTTGGTAGACGGGATCATGGAGACTTCAGCGTTATCCGCCTTCAGGCCAGCCGCTTCCAGCGCATCGCGCACGGCACCCATCTCTTCCCATGCGGTGTAAACATCAATAGCACCGTCGTCGTAGGTCACCACGTCTTCCGCACCGGCTTCCAGCGCCGCTTCCATGATCGCATCTTCGTCGCCTTTCTCGAAGGAGATGACGCCTTTTTTGCTGAACAGGTACGCTACGGAACCGTCAGTGCCCAGGTTGCCGCCGGTTTTGGTGAACGCGTGACGCACTTCCGCAACGGTACGGTTACGGTTGTCGGACAGGCACTCAACCATTACCGCCGTACCGCCAGGACCGTAACCTTCATAAATGATGGTTTCCATGTTCGCGTCTTCATCACCGCCCACGCCACGTGCGATGGCACGGTTCAGGGTGTCACGCGTCATGTTGTTAGACAGGGCTTTATCCACCGCTGCGCGCAGACGTGGGTTAGAGGCCGGATCGCCGCCGCCCAGACGCGCCGCTGTCACCAGCTCACGAATGATTTTGGTAAAGATTTTACCGCGTTTGGCATCCTGTGCCGCTTTGCGGTGTTTGGTGTTGGCCCACTTACTATGACCTGCCATAAAAAGTTCTCCAAAAATCGCGCCTTCTCAGGCAGCGTTAATTACAAATTCTTCAATCGCCTGCCGGTTGCTCCACGACTTGGTCAGTGCGGCGGCATCCGCCGCATCCACCCAGCGGTAGGTCAGGTGTTCCGTGAACACGATCTCCCGCTCATGGGGAAGCGCAAGGCAGAACCACGATTCCGTATTGCGCTCAATTCCCGGTGCATAGCGATGACGTAAATGGCTAAAAATTTCAAACTCCACCGTGCGCTGACAGTCCTTCAGGGTCAGTTGCTCGCGAGCAACGTCAATGGCGACCTCTTCCTTTACTTCACGCGCGGCGGCCTGCGGCGCGGTCTCCCCCTCTTCCAGGCTGCCGGTAACCGACTGCCAGAAATCCGGATCGTCGCGCCGCTGCAACATCAGCACCCGCTTCGTGTCTTCTGCATAAATGACCACCAGAACCGAAACGGGACGCTTATATGCCATATCAGTTTTTCTCTTCCTTCTTCACCACCTCAATGCCCAGCTCGGCCAGCGCGGCCGGGTTGGCAAAGCTTGGCGCTTCAGTCATCAGACACGCCGCTGCGGTGGTTTTCGGGAAGGCGATCACATCACGGATGTTGTCGGTACCGGTCAGCAGCATGGTCAGACGGTCAAGACCGAAGGCCAGACCCGCGTGCGGAGGGGTACCGTACTTCAGGGCGTCCAGCAGGAAGCCAAACTTCTCGCGCTGCTCCTGCTCGTTAATGCCCAGAATGCCGAACACGGTCTGCTGCATTTCACCGCTGTGAATACGCACGGAACCGCCGCCCACTTCGTAGCCGTTGATGACCATATCGTAGGCGTTTGCCACCGCGTCTTCCGGCGCCGCTTTCAGCTCTGCCGCCGTCATCTCTTTTGGCGAGGTGAACGGGTGGTGCATTGCGGTCAGGCCGCCTTCACCGTCGTCTTCAAACATCGGGAAGTCGATCACCCACAGCGGCGCCCATTTGCTTTCGTCGGTCAGGTTCAGGTCTTTGCCGAGCTTCAGACGCAGCGCGCCCATCGCATCCGCAACCACTTTCTTGTTGTCTGCACCGAAGAAGATCATGTCGCCGTCCTGCGCGCCGGTGCGCTCAAGGATCGCTTCCACGATGTCCGCATTCAGGAACTTCGCCACCGGGCTGGTGATGCCTTCCAGACCTTTTGCACGCTCGGTTACTTTAATATAGGCCAGACCTTTCGCGCCGTAGATCTTGATGAAGTTGCCGTAGTCGTCAATCTGCTTACGGCTCAGGGCAGCACCGCCCGGAACGCGCAGGGCAGCCACGCGGCCTTTCGGATCGTTAGCCGGGCCAGCAAAGACCGCGAACTCAACGGCTTTCACCAGGTCTGCCACGTCCACCAGCTCCATCGGGTTACGCAGGTCTGGTTTGTCGGAGCCGTAGCGACGCTCGGCTTCCGCGAAGGTCATGACAGGGAAATCGCCCAGCTCAACGCCTTTCACGTCGTTCCACAGGCTACGCACTAGGGCTTCCATCACCTCACGCACCTGCTCGGCGGTCATGAAGGAGGTTTCCACATCGATCTGGGTGAATTCTGGCTGACGGTCAGCGCGCAGGTCTTCGTCGCGGAAGCATTTCACGATCTGATAGTAGCGATCGAAGCCGGACATCATCAGCAGCTGTTTGAACAGCTGTGGTGACTGCGGCAGCGCGTAGAATTTGCCTTTATGGACGCGGGATGGCACCAGGTAGTCGCGCGCGCCTTCCGGCGTGGCTTTGGTCAGCATCGGGGTTTCGATATCGAGGAAACCGTGATCATCCATAAAGCGACGCACCAGACTGGTGATTTTCGCACGGGTTTTCAGGCGCTGAGCCATTTCCGGACGACGCAGATCCAGGTAGCGGTATTTCAGACGCGCTTCTTCGGTGTTGACGTGGTTGGAGTCCAGCGGCAGCGCTTCCGCGCGGTTGATGATCGTCAGATCGGACGCCAGCACTTCGATAGCGCCGGTCGCCATGTCGGCGTTGACGTTTTTCTCGTCACGCGCACGCACGGTGCCCGTCACCTGAATGCAGAACTCATTGCGCAGCTCAGAAGCCAGCTTCAACGCATCAGCGCGATCCGGATCGAAGAACACCTGAACGATACCTTCGCGGTCACGCATATCAATAAAGATAAGGCTACCAAGATCGCGACGACGATTGACCCAACCACACAGGGTGACCTGCTGCCCGACGTGGGACTGACGCAGCTGTCCGCAATATTCTGTACGCATGAGATATCCCTTAATTAGCCGCAGGCTGATTGTCGCCTGTCTCGCAGGCTACGATGTCGCAGCTTTCTGTATGTCACAACTGGATGAAAAAAGGCGGCTATTATACTGGAAATTCTGCCGCACGATAAGAGCGAAGCACGGCCTGACGCGCGTTTGCTGAACTCTTATTGCCTATTCTCACAAAAATTAACAAAATTATCCGACCGATAACAGGCCATCACGTCGTAAGGTGTAGAAAAGCAATTCATTTGACGGGAGTGACGATGTTTACACTGGATGCCACCAAAACCGCCCTTGTGGTCATTGATTTACAGGAGGGCATTCTGCCTTTTGCCGGTGGTCCGCACACCGCTGACGATGTGGTCAGCCGCGCTGCGCGCCTGGCAGAAAAATGCCGCGCCAGCGGCTCGCCTGTTGTTATGGTGCGCGTCGGCTGGTCCGCTGATTTCGCCGAAGCGTTAAAACAGCCGGTTGATGCCCAGGCCCCGGCGCAGGCGCTGCCGGACAACTGGTGGACATACCCTGTCTCGCTCGGTAAACGCGACAGCGATATAGAAGTAACCAAACGCCAGTGGGGCGCATTCTACGGCACCGACCTGGAGCTCCAGCTGCGCCGTCGCGGGATCGACACGATTATTCTGTGCGGGATCTCCACCAACATCGGAGTGGAATCCACCGCCCGTAACGCCTGGGAGCTGGGCTTTAACCTGGTGATCGCGGAAGATGCGTGCAGCGCAGCCTCTGCGGATCAGCATCAGGGCAGCATGACCCATATCTTCCCGCGTATCGGTCGCGTGCGCAGCACGGATGAGATCCTCAGCGCGCTATGATGTACGTGGGCCTGCCCCAGTGGTCGCACCCGAAATGGGTGCGCCTGGGTATTACCAGCCTTGAAGAGTATGCCCGACACTTTAACTGCGTGACGCGGCAATTTTAAAAATCACTAAAGAACGCCCAAGAGCATGTGTATTCTTTATGATTATCAATGACATAAAATTAACTTCATATGAAAATCACCAAAGTTCATATGAGTAAAAATGTCCCACTCATGCCCCAAACCGTCTCAAAAACAATTTTTTTGCCCCATCCATGCCCCATAGCTCTCTTCTGAAATGCTATATACCTAACCGTTGACACTGTACAAATAACCAGTATAAATTCTCTTTAAAAATACAGTCGTTTCCGGAGGTCTTTATGTTCGTTGAGCTGGTCTATGACAAGCGTAATGTTGATGGTTTGGTTGGCGCCAGAGAGATTATTCTGGCAGAGCTGACGAAGCGAGTGCACCAGATCTTCCCTGATGCCGAAGTGAGGGTGAAGCCGATGCAGGCGAACGGCTTTGACCTGCTCCCCGTTGATTAGTACACCCCGATGTTAGTAATGTCTTCATAAGCCACATGAGGACATCCCCATGAAGAAGCGTTTTTCCGACGAACAGATCATCAGTATTCTCCGCGAAGCCGAAGCTGGGGTACCCGCCCGTGAACTCTGCCGCAA
>OKPN01000118.1_pt1 | contig 13430 bp, 10 predicted proteins | sample 1611031 | NCBI WGS metagenome assembly OKPN01 (sample SAMN04436705, study PRJEB24849) | human gut metagenome | biome: human gut; feature: NICU; material: stool | host: Homo sapiens | place: USA: Saint Louis, MO | collected 2010-08-01
ATACCTATTTTAAAAACATACCAAACGTACTTATAAAATAAGGGTCTATCCATTTTAATATTATATACACAATAAGATTTCTCATTACCGAAAATGATAATTAAGGTTATCTTGTTATCAATTTATTATACATTCATTCTCATTTTCATACTTGCGTTTCAAGAATTGCTTGTCATTATTAAGACTTCTAATCTCAATTTCACCTATCAAATTCTCATTTTCTAAATTTTATTCATTTAATTAGATGTTATTCAACACTCATTATTCTCCCTAGAATATTCTATAATGATATAAATTTGCTCCACTCTAATAGATTGGGTATAATTAATATAATATGTATTAAAGAAAGGACGACACATGAAATCTTTTAAATCCTTAGGCGTTTGCGACGAACTTATTAGCACCTTACAAAAACAAGGCATAAAAGAACCAACGCCGATTCAAGAACAATCGATTCCTATCGTCTTCAAAGGCAATGATATTATTGCAAAGGCACAAACAGGAACAGGAAAAACATTAGCCTTCTTATTGCCTATATTGCAACGCATTCACACAGATGTACATCAAGAACAAGTACTGATTATCGCACCAACACGGGAACTCATTAAACAAATTTCCGACGAAGCAAAGGTGCTAGGCGCTGTGTTGGATGTCGATATTCTTCCGCTCATCGGTGGTAAAACGATTGAATCCCAATTACAACAACTTGGTAGACGTCCTCACGTTATCCTAGGTACACCAGGTCGCTTATTGGACCACGCTAAGCGCGGCTCACTCCATCTCGATTCGATCCGTCGCGTAGTGTTAGATGAAGCGGATCAAATGCTTCACATGGGATTTTTACCAGACATAGAAAATCTAATCGGTCAAACAGATGCGAATCGACAATTGTTACTCTTCTCTGCTACAATTCCGGACAAGATACGCAACCTAGCAAAAGCATATATGACAAAACCGGTATCTGTAACAGCGGAAGGTAAACACATTACACTAGACTCAATTGACCAACGCGTATATATGATGAATCCAGAGGATAAAACACCTCGCCTCATCAAGATGATCCAAGAAGATAATCCATATTTGGCAATCGTGTTCTGTAACAAGCGAGAAGGCGCCATTCGACTATCCTACGAGTTGACAGCTGCAGGTCTCAACATTGCTGAAATGCACGGCGACCTAACACAGGGCCGACGCACACAAATACTTCGAGACTTTGCCAAGGCAAAAACACAAATTTTGGTGGCTACTGATATTGCAGCGCGCGGCATCGATATTGAGGGCATCACTCATGTATACAACTATGATGTACCTCATGATGTAGATTACTACATCCATCGTATCGGTCGTACAGGTCGTGCAGGTAATTCTGGTATAGCCGTTACATTTGCTACGCCAGCCGATGAATCTTGGTTACGACGCATAGAACGTGCGATCCAAGCAACCTTAACAAAATACACAAAAGATGGGCAAATCAAAACTAAAGGTAATGCCAGCACTGCGCCAAAACGCAAAAAAGCAACATCAAAACCTAAAATCACAAGTTCCTATCAATCTACAAAGGCAAAAGCCCATAAGGCTCGAGGCCATAAGGGTTCCAATACTCGACAACGCCGTACCTCTACATCACAAACAGGTCGACGTGGCAATCGAAGATAACACAAAAATGCGTGTAGCATATCATAAGCTACACGCATTTTTTATGTGCAATTATTTATTTTGATTTGCATAGATACTCGGTACACCCTCTACATCCATGCACTGCGTCTTGCAAGCTAAACGATTACTACAAACCCATGTAGTACGTCCTCTCATCTGTTGCTTTACAAAATATCCTTTTTTGCATCGAGGGCATATATATTGCTTTGACTCTTCCGGAACCTCCAGATTTGAATCCTCGTTTTGACCACCACCTACAGGTTGAGTATATCGACAAGACGGATAATTAGTACAACCTAAAAAGGCGCCAAACTTACCACTCCGCCGTTGTAATCGCCCCTTCTTACAGGATGGACACTCAGGTAAATCCTTCAGATTTACTTGATTGGCATCCATAGGCCGTCTTGCATTTTGATTCGAAATGGTACGGACCACATTGGGCATCATTTGATCACGACTTACCAGTTTATCAAAACCAAGTTTATCAATTAAGTGTTGTAAAAATTGAATCTGATCTTTTAGGAATGACTCCAGTGTATCCTCCCCCTCACTCATAAGAGCAAGACGTTCCTCCCAAATGGCTGTTTCATCAGGATATAATAATTCATCAGGCAATGCATCTACCAAAAGATATCCCGTATCGGTAGGAGATAACACCTGTTTCTTACCAGATGTCTTCATAAACCCACGACTGATTAATTCATCAATAATATTTGCCCGCGTCGCTTCCGTTCCAATACCGGATACGGCCTTCAATTGTTTCTTCAACTCTTCATTCTTAACAAACTTATGAATTTCCTTCATCGCTTGTAATAATGTAGAAGGCGTAAATCGAGAGGGCGGTTTTGTTTGTTTTGACTCTACAGATGAATCCGTATATTTAACTGAGTCATTCTTTTTAACCGACGGCAAATGATCTGCTTCTTCGATAGCATCCTTTTTAGGCCCCGATTCTGCACCTCGTTCATCGATTAAGTCCGGTTCATCACCATCTGCGTTAGTCTTAGACTTTTGACGCTTATATAAGGACTTCCAGCCTTCTTCAATAACAACGCGACCATTGGCAACGAATTCTTCCTCGCATTGACCAACTACAATCCTTGTTTGCTCATATACATGTTCTCCATAAAATTGAGCCATATAGGCCTGACTGATGAGAAAGTAAATATTACGTTCTGCTTGAGTTAGGCTGTTTACATTACAAGCAACTGTGGTTGGAATGATGGCATGATGGGCAGTAATCTTTTTTTCATTCCATGCACGACTCTTAATATTTCTATCCGCATTTTGTGCCCATTGTGAAAGTTTTTCATCCCCCGATTGCGCTAAATTGCTGAGAATAGCCATACGATCACCATATTGATTAGGTGGCAAGTATTCACAATCAGAACGAGGATACGTGGTCAATTTTTTCTCGTATAATTTCTGTGCCGTATCAAGTACAGTTTGAGGGTCATAAGAGTATGCCTTCCCTGCCAACACTTGTAATGACGATAGTGATAATGGCAACCGTTGTAAATCTTTCTTCTTGGATTTTGTAACGGATTTTACCATGCCATCAAGGCTTGATGCTAGCTGTTGCACTAAGCTTTCAGCAACCCCTTTATTAATGAGACGCCCATCTGGATCTAATCCTTTTTGTTCATCCTTAGGTTGCCACGTTGCCCAAAAGGTACCATTCTCATGGGTATATAAAATTTTAACGGTAAAATAATCAACCGGTTTAAAGTCGGCTAATTCTCGCTCACGACGTACTACGAGTGCTAGTGTCGGTGTTTTTACACGGCCTATAGGCAATGTTACCTTATTCCCCTTATACCGTTCAGATAATGTATAGGTCCTCGATAAATTCATCCCGATTAACCAATCGGCACGCGCTCTAGCTAATGCAGATTGATATAGATTGTGAAAGTCCTTATTATCGCGCAAATCACCTAATGCCGATTTTACAGATTTCTCGTCCAATGCATTTAATAAAATCCGTTGCACCGGTTTTGTATTGCCTACAAAATACAAAACCTCATCGACTAATAACTGACCTTCTCTATCCGGGTCACCCGCGTTGACAATAATATCGGCCTTTCCAATCAGCTCTTTTACAGTTTCAAACTGTTGACGACTGCTATCGGTTACGAGTAATTTCCACTCAGTAGGTACAATTGGTAAGTCTTGAGGACGCCAACGAATATATTTATCGTCATAGTCACCAGGCTCGGCTTGATGTAATACATGCCCTACAACCCATGTAACAACATCGTCACCTTGGATAAAATAACCATTGCGTTTTTGTATATTCTTATTTTCCGGCAAACATTTACTGATTTCTCGAGCCATGGATGGCTTTTCTGCAATAAATAACCGCATGGTCCCCTCCTTAACGTACATATGGCGACCATCCCCGTAGTCGCTCTTTGAAATCTCATTATACTACAATTTAGTGGTCATAACTACCAAAATCATGTATAATTTTAAAGATATGAATAATGTGAAAATTGTACAATACAATTAAACTTTCACAAGCGAAACAACAGAGGTGAATTATGACATTTTTAGAAGAAGTACAACGTCGTCGTACGTTTGCTATCATATCTCACCCGGATGCGGGTAAAACAACATTAACAGAAAAATTACTTTTATACGGTGGCGCTATTCACTTGGCAGGCTCCGTTAAGTCTCGAAAAACGGCAAAACATGCTGTATCTGACTGGATGGAAATCGAAAAGCAACGTGGTATCTCTGTAACGAGTTCCGTATTGCAATTCGACTACGATGGATGTCGCGTAAACATCCTCGATACACCTGGTCACCAAGACTTCTCCGAAGATACCTATCGTACATTGATGGCTGCTGATAGCGCAGTCATGCTCATCGACGTAGCAAAAGGCGTGGAAGCACAAACTAAAAAACTATTTGCCGTTTCTAAAGAACGAGGTATTCCAATCTTTACATTCGTAAATAAAATTGACCATTTTGGTCGTAGTCCATTCGATTTGATGGAAGAAATCGAAAACGTTCTCGGCATCCGTACATGCCCTATGAACTGGCCTATCGGTATCAATGGCGAATACAAGGGCGTATACGATAGAGAGCATGAAACGATCGAGCTCTTTGCTAAGGATGAAACACATGGTCAAGAAAAGTTAGCCTCTGAAAAAGGTGCATTAACTGACCCTCGCATGAAAGAATTATTAGGTGACGATGTATATCAAGCATTGCTTGATGATATCGAATTATTAGACGTTGCAGGCGACCCATTCGATTTTGATAAGGTGCGCGCCGGCGAATTGACACCGATGTTCTTCGGCTCTGCTATGACAAACTTTGGGGTAAAACCATTTTTAGAAAAATTCTTAGAACTCGCTCCATCCCCAGCTCCACGTCAAGCTATCGAAGAGGTTGTACAACCTACAAGCGAAGACTTCTCAGCATTAGTATTTAAAATTCAAGCCAATATGGACCCTAATCACCATGATCGCATCGTATTTATGCGTATCTGCTCTGGTAAATTTGAAAAGGGCATGTCTGTATTGCATCGCCAATCGAATAAGACGATTCGCTTATCACAACCACAACAATTCTTGGCTACAGAACGTACCATTGTAGAAGATGCGTATCCTGGCGATATTATCGGTGTCTTCGACGCCGGCACAATGGGTGTAGGCGATACACTATGTGCACAAAAGCACAAGGTTACATTTGGCGACTTCCCTGTCTTCCCACCTGAATTCTTTGCTCGTGTATCACCAAAAGATACGATGAAACGCAAACAATTCCAAAAAGGGATGACACAACTTGCCCAAGAAGGGGCTGTTCAAATCTTTGAACAATCAGGTGCTCTCGACTCCTTCGTAGTTGGCGCTGTCGGTATGCTTCAATTTGAAGTATTGGAATACCGCCTAAAAAATGAATACGGTGTCGATTTATTAAATCATACATTGCCATACAGTGTGGCACGCTGGATTGACGGAGACGTAGATACATCCACACTAAAAGGTCTAGATAATGCGATGATCGTAAAGGATAACCGTGACCGCACCGTTGTACTCATCGCCAACGAATGGCAAATGAGTTGGGTTCTAGAACGTAATCCAGATATTACATTCTTAACAACACCAAAATTACATAATGAGATTTAATTAAATCTTAGTTCACTATATAAATGGCGAAGGCCCTTTCTATCGAGCCTTCGCCATTTCAGTCTCACGTTCATACAATCAAAATTTTTCTATTCTCATTAGAGGAATTTATGACGAAAGTGTAGAATATATAATCTATACATATTTTGTATACATGATAAATTCTATAGTATTTAATTGGTTGTTCATGATACAATGTAATAAATTATTTTTATTTGTTAAAAGGAGTGATTTTATGCCACTGATTGACCTAAAGTTAGTCAACGATGTATGGACACTAAACCTGTCCATGATTCAAACTGTGGGCCTCGCTGTAATTACCTTATTCATAGGTACTTGGATTAATAAACATTCCAAGTTTTTACAACGTATGTGTATGCCAGCACCAGCTGTAGGGGCTCTACCATTTGCATTTTTAACTGCTATTCTTTCTTATTATCATATCTTGGATATCAAATTTGAAGGTTCCTTGCAAACCTTTTTAATGCTTGCCTTCTTTACTACCATCGGTTTGATGGCTTCCTTAAAGGTATTGAAAAAAGGCGGTATTTTCATTATCTTCTTCTTCCTTGCTTGTGCCGTGTGGATTGTAGTTCAAAATACTGCAGGTATCGCCATTGCAAAAGCATTGGGTATTGAACCTATTATCGGTATCATGGCCGGTTCCGTATCCATGATTGGTGGTCTCGGTACGGCAGGCGCCTTCGGTCCATACTATGAACAATTACTTGGTATTCCAGGTACTGCATCTGCAGCCGTAGCAGCAGCTACATTTGGTATGGTAGCTGGTACGATTTTAGGTGCTCCAGTAGGAGAACGCATCATCAAAATGCATAAGGTAAAAACACCTTACGACAACCCTGAAACTATGGATGATGACAACATCGATTATATCGAAGATCACGTTGAAGGCGGCGGAAAGCAATTCAACTCTCAAGATTTGTTAACGATTTGTATGTGGATTGGCCTAGCTCTTGGCATTGGTACCATCGTAAGTGCAGGTTTATCTATCTTAACTCCATTACCTGCATACATTGGCTCTATGATTTGTGCAGCCATCATTCGTAACTTTGGTGACTTTACAAAATCCTACAAGATTAACGATGCTGCCCTTGATGCTGTATCTAATGTAGCATTGTCCCTATTCGTTACAATGGCAATCAATAGCTTGAAACTTGTACAATTAATCGACCTTGCATTACCACTTATTACAATCTTAGTTGCACAAATGGCGCTTATCTGTGTATTCGCATACATTATTTACTTCCTATTTGGTCGCAACTACGATTCCGTTATGCTCGGTGCAGGTGCTATCGGTTTCGGCTTAGGTGCTACGCCAAACGCATTGGTTAATATGTTATCCTTAGCAAGTAAACACGGCCCATCCCCTCGTGCATGGCTCGTTGTATCCTTGGTAGGTGCATTCTTAATCGACTTTGCTAATGCCTTTATTATTACAACAATGGCTGGCATTCTATACTAAAATGAAAGGACCCATTCGGGTCCTTTTTTATGCCAAAAGGTCCTAAGGATAATCCTTAGGACCTTTTAATTATATTATTTAATTAAGGCCGCCCACGCATTGGCTACATCGGCAAATTCTTGGAGGGTAAATGTCTCTCCTCTCCGTTGACCATCGATATTGGCTTTTGCTAAAAGCTCTTCAATTCGATCTTTAGAAAGCCCTGTCGTCTTCATTGTATTAGCAAATGTTTTACGACGTTGCGCAAAACCGGCTTTCACAACGCGGAAGAATAGTTTCTCATCAATCACATCCACAGGAGGTTTATCACGCAATACACAGCGAATGACAGAACTCGTTACAGCTGGCGCTGGCAAGAAAGATTTTGGCGGAACATCTAACACGATATCGGGCTTAGTATAATACTGAACAGCCACCGATAGAGCACCGTAGTCCTTCGTACCTGGCTTTGCCACCATCCTTAAGGCTACTTCTTTTTGTACCATCACAACGAGGCGCTCTATAGGCAATCTACTTTCCAAAAGAGACATAATGATAGGCGTCGTGATGTAATATGGTAAATTAGCAACAACCTTAAACGGTTCATTGTTCATAATGGACGGCACATCCAATTTCAACACATCCCCATGAACAATAGTCACGTTACTATATTGAGCTAGTGTCGTATCTAAAACCTCTAATAAACGCGTATCGAGCTCAATAGCCGTTACATTAGCACCACTCTGCGCTAACCCTTGTGTAAGCGTGCCAATACCAGGACCAATTTCTAAAACAGGCTCTCCTTCTTGTAAATCCGCAGCTTTTACAATTTCATCAACAATGCCACGCTTAATCAGAAAATTCTGGCCCAACTTTTTGCTCATTTTAATATCAAAACGTTTACAGATATAATGAACTACTTCTGGACTCGCAATGATAGATTCAATCATGAATACTCCTATTCTAAATTTTATTACGAATTTAATACTATGTTTGTTGAAAGTATATTAACATCTTGAAACGGCTTGTTCATATTCATCACGACTGATGCCATAATGATTGAGTCGATATAAAAACTGTTTGCCATTTCCATACCCTATACCCAAAGCAGCACCAACGGCAGCTCGTTTATCAGCACTATTAGGAAATCCAGAAAGGCCATATCGTACAAGATCTGCCATCGTAAATTCCTCGCTGGATACCAATGATTCTGTATGGAGTACGGATAAAGCCTTTATAATAGACTCTGGCGAAGCTTGTTCGATGCCAATATCATCATTTGCATAGGCCTCATCGCGAGGAACAAAGGCATGTTGTGCATTAGGAAATTTCTTCGTTAATACGCGACGTATACGTTCGCCAGCCGTATCTGGATCGGTAAGAATAATAATGCCCCGCTTCTCATAGGCTACGCGAATCTGTTCAATAACGCCCTTGCGCAAGGTAAATCCTTCCGTAGCAATACAATCAGCGTCAATAGCTTGATGTATACGTTGTATATCCGATTTTCCTTCTACTACAATAACCTCTTTTAACATAGGACCTCCTTATATCTATTATATTATTGTAACATATATAGCATTGCTTAAATAGGTGTAATAGTTTAGTATAATATTATATAAAACTATAAAATAAGGAGATAATTGTGACATTACAACAATTGCGATATGTAACGACAATTGCCAATATCGGCAGTATTAGTGAGGCTGCAAAACGTTTATTCGTATCCCAGCCAAGCTTGACGAAAGCCATAAAAGAATTAGAAAAGGAGATGGGCATTACCATCTTCGATCGCACCAATAAGGGCATTACTGTATCTAAGGAGGGCGAGCGTTTTTTAGGATATGCACGCCAAGTATTGGAACAAGCTACGCTGTTAGAAGAACAATATAAGAGTAATAAAGGTGGAAAAAAACAATTTTCCATATCTACACAACATTACTCCTTTGCTGTAAATGCTTTCATCGATCTTATCAATCAAAGCGATGTAGACTCTTATGATTTCTCGTTACGGGAAACACAAACCTATGAAATCATTGATGACGTAGCGCATATGAAAAGCGAAATCGGTCTTTTATATTACAATGATTTTAATCGACCTGTTCTAGAAAAATTGATTCATACTAACGAATTAACCTTTACAGAGCTATTCACGGCTAGCCCTCATATTTTTATCGGCAAACAACATCCATTAGCTACTAAAAAAATGGTCTCTATGAATGAATTGGAGCCATATCCTTATGTATCATTTGAACAAGGCGACCATAATTCGTTCTATTTTTCCGAAGAAATTTTTAGTACTGTTGTGCGCCCAAAACATATACGCGTCCGTGATAGGGCCTCCCTCTTTAGTCTATTAATCGGCCTCAATGGATACACCGTATCAAGCGGCGTTATCGATAAGGAGTTCAATGGTGAAAGTATCATTTCCGTGCCCCTAGCAGAAGAAGGCATCATGCATATCGGCTACATTACTAACAATAAAATGCAGCGCAGTCGTTTAGGACAAGGATATATTAATGCCTTAGAGCAATATGTAAACAATTATGGCAAACATATTCAATTGCCCACCGAAAAATAAATCTTTCGATTCTACAAATCAAAATAACAAACTAAATCAGTACATCCTCTATACAGAAGGATGTACTTTTTCTTTATAACTAATGCCATACTATATGGTTGCCTCCATAACTATAATCTATATCAAACATTAACATATAGATATTTTTAAATATAGTTAGACTTAGCTATAATAAACCTATCGAAATTATCGGTTATACCGTTTATTATAGGAGGTTTTATTATGTCTAACCATTTAGCACCATTTCATTTTGATATTGTAGGTTCTTTCCTACGTCCAGCAGAATTAAAAGAAGCACGTCAAGCTTTCACAGACGGCAAAATCAGTCGTGAAGATTTAACAGCCGTCGAAGATCGCCTTATTACAGACCTTATCAAAAAGCAAAAAGCAGCAGGTCTACCTGTGATTACAGATGGCGAGTTCCGCCGCGCATATTGGCATTTAGATTTCATGTGGGGATTCAATGGTGTAAAAGAAATTGAACTTGAACATGGCTACAAATTCCACGGCCAAGAAACAGCACCAGGTTCTCTTGCACTTACAGGCAAAATTACAGGCACTAATCACCCATTCGTAGAACATTTTAAATTCGTAAAACAATTCGAAGATGAACATACAACAGCTCGTCAAACCATCCCTGCCCCATCTCAATTCTTAGCAGAATTATTCCGTGAAGATAATGGTACTGTAACACGTTCCTTCTACCCAGATTTAGAGGAGTTAATCCAAGATATTGCAGCAGCCTATCGTCAAGTTATAAAAGATTTATATGATGCAGGTTGTCGCAACATTCAATTTGATGATTGTACATGGGGTATGTGCTGCGACCATGGCTATTGGACTGGCCGTCAAAAAGATAAAAGTGTAACCATCGAAGGAGAAACAGCAAAATACTTACGCGTAAATAACTTGGCCCTTGAAGGTCGTCCTCAGGATCTAGCTTTTACAACACATGTATGCCGCGGTAATTACAACTCTACTTGGGCTGCTAGCGGCGGCTATGAACCAGTAGCACCAATTCTATTTGCCAAAGAAAACGTAGATGCATATTACTTAGAATTCGACGACGAACGGTCCGGTGGCTTTGAACCATTGCGCGAAGTATCACCTAATAAAAAGGTTGTATTAGGCCTCATTACAACAAAACGTCCACAACTAGAAGATAAAGAGGTGATTAAGGCTCGCATTAAGGAAGCTACGAAATACATTCCTCTCGAAAGACTTTGCCTATCCCCTCAATGCGGATTTGCATCCTGTGAAATCGGCAATCAATTAACAGAAGAAGAACAATGGGCCAAATTGGCATTAGTTAAAGAAATCGCACACGAAGTATGGGGTGATTAGATGACAGAACGCACAATATACTTAGGTGGTGGTTGTTTCTGGGGATTACAAGGTTATATTCGCCAAATTCCTGGTATAATATCGACTGAGGTGGGCTATGCCAACGGCCCTACTACCAACCCAAGTTATGAAGATGTATGTCATGACAGTGGCCATGTAGAAGCACTAAAAGTAATCTATGATACCGATATATTATCATTAGATCATTTAATTCAGTATTTCTTGCGTGCTATCGATCCATTTAGTATCAATAAACAAGGCGGGGATGAAGGAATCCAGTATCGGACAGGTATATACTATACAGATAGTGCTGATAAAGCAATTATTGAAACTACATTAGCTCGTGCTCAATCCTTTGAAAGCAAACCCTTCGCCATCGAAGTATTACCACTTGATAACTATTACTCTGCAGAAGAATATCATCAAGATTATTTAGACAAAAACCCTAATGGTTATTGTCACATTCCTCTCGGCCTATCCCAAGAGCCACTTATAGACGATAGTGCCTATAACAAACCGACCGAAAAAGACTTGCAAACTTTATCACCGCAAGAGTTTGAAGTGACTCAAAATGCTGCTACAGATGCACCATTTAGTCATGAATTGACTGATGAGTTTAAATCTGGACTCTATGTAGATATCACAACGGGTGAACCACTATTCGGATCATCGCGTAAATTCGAATCACATTGTGGTTGGCCAAGTTTTACAAAACCCATAGCAAAAGATGTTATTCGGTATTACAAAGATGACTCCCATGGTATGCAACGTGTTGAAGTACGCAGTCGAATCGGAAATGCCCACCTAGGTCATGTCTTTGAAGATGGCCCTAATGGATCGTTACGGTATTGCATCAATGGATCAGCTCTCAAATTTATACCAAAAAATGAATTATTAGGAACAAAGTATGAATACCTAATTCCTTATATAGACTAATATCTATACAAGAAAAGGACGATACATTTCCTCATTGGAAACTATCGTCCTTTTCCCATTAGGGTAATTATACAAAAAGGAGATATCACTTGGATATCTCCTTTTATTATTAATATGAATTAATCGAGTACGTAAACTGTTACATCACGTCGACCAAAGTCCATGGCTTCACCATAGGAGTCCATAACAAGGTCAATACGATTCCCTACGATAGCACCGCCTGTATCAGCTGCTACGGCCTCACCATAGCCTGGAATAAATAAGCGCGTACCTAATGGAATCACATCAGGGTCAACAGCAACTACACCGCGTACTGCAGGAATACCTGTAGCAGTAATACCAGCACCGTCGCCATCACCTGCTAAATAAGCAGATGCTTCCATAACGATGGAACGAGATGCACGGCCAGATACATTACGAGATGTCGTTACTTCACGAGTACCTTCTTTAATAATTGTAGGTACCATATTTGTCATTACAGACTTAGATAATTCATTTGTTCTAATAGCTGTGCCATTATTATATAATGTCTCAACTTGAACGCGTTCAGTGCCCGGTTGACCAACTTGAACAACTTCTTCTTCACCTTGAGCCATTGTGTCATCTTTTTGACGAATAACTTGAACTGGGATTTCTTGATCCACAGTATTCACTGCACGGCTTGTAACACGTACAATCTCCACAGTACTACCAGCTTGAATAGCACCACTAGCTGCAGTGGTATAATTAGGAGCTTTAAAGCCTAACTCTTCTGCTAAGTCCTCTGCTGTAGTTTGTGTAGTATAAACAGTTCTAGTTTTTCCATTTACTGTAACAGATACTGGGAATGCTCTTACTACTGTAAGTGTTGTCCCTTCTTGTACAGAATTAGAATCGCTAATTACTTTATCTTTCGGATTTAATTTAATACCTGCGTTACGCACGATACCTTCATTCGAATTTAAATGTGTTTTAACAGTATGAGCTGCACCATCAGCCATGACTGTAACAGTTTTATCGTTGTAAGAAAAACCAGTCAAGGTTATTGCAGTTACCATCAATCCAGCAACCACAGACGATATATATCGCTTGTGCGTCTTTTGAATTCTCATTACGAAATACCTCCTGTAACAATCATATTCTACTACAGTTAGATATAACCTGTCAAACACACAAGGTTAACAATCGCCGAAAAACCATTATAATATATGGTTTTTCTCATTTTAAATCTTTTGTTTTTTTACACTCTGTCCACTGTATAAATACATATCTAAGTTTTTCGATAACATACTACATAAGCAAAATTGTAGAGGTATATAAGATACTACTACAATAT
>OKPN01000135.1_pt1 | contig 11128 bp, 8 predicted proteins | sample 1611031 | NCBI WGS metagenome assembly OKPN01 (sample SAMN04436705, study PRJEB24849) | human gut metagenome | biome: human gut; feature: NICU; material: stool | host: Homo sapiens | place: USA: Saint Louis, MO | collected 2010-08-01
GGATAAACTCACACTCTATTCATATATTACATTATTTATCTTGATATTTATTTTTCAATTTTCGTAGAAAAAAAGAACTTCTACTATACATATAATCATGTTCAATAGTAAAAGTTCTATTTATATCAATATTTACTTCAAATACACCTTCAAATTCCCCCGAATTTGTTCTTCATATCCATCAAGTAATTCATATCTCTTCCGATATTGGCTACGTTTTTGTGATTTAATTTCTTCAATCGGTTTTCTATATTCTTCCAATGGAATTTTGAAGAATCGTGGATCTTGTGTAACTGTACCGCCAATGTCTTCCCACAATGGATCGAGTTCAGCTACTTTTGCCTTATGGCCACGCACCATGTGTGTATTGGCGTAGAAACCTTCGTCAGATACAGCATACATAGATTGAACTTTACAGTATTTAGCGAGTTCCCGAATCAAAAATACGATAAAGTTTTTTGGCCGATATCCGAACATTTTTTTCGTAATGTGTTTCGCATTATCAAGGCCATCCTTGTACCCTTGGATGGTGCCAATCCACAATGCTGGTTCCCCTTCTAGACCTTTGCCGAGGCGGATGTTCGCATGGTATACACCTTGATTGCCTAGTTGTAACAGAATGGTAAATAAACCTTCTTTACGTTGACCGGTCATAAAGTTAAGATGTGCCGTCATGTTTAAATCAGCATCTTCCCATAGTAGAATGCCTTGTTTTAATCCTTCTGGTTTTAGTTCATCCGGATTATATAACATTTCGATGGCCTCAGGCGTAAATACATCTTCTAAAGCTGTAAAGTGATTCTTTACCGCATCAATGCGTTCACGCAAGGTAGATTCTTTAAACAAGAAAATACGGCTCATCAACTCATAAAGGCCTTCTTGTTTATCTAAAATATGTTGATCTGGCGCGTAGCTTTCAAAAAAAGACTTATATTCCATCATCTCTTGCTTGTGGCCTACAGTTCGCAAGAAATGCAAGACTACGCGTCGTGTTTCACGCCATGATTTTTTCCCATAAATAGCTCGACCATTAGCCCATTGGTCCTTTATATATTGAAACATACACTCTCCTTACTTATACATATTTCATTTCAAAAGATTGTCAAAAGATTATCAAAAGATTATTTTTACTATAAACTCTTATTCTATCTGTGTTTTTGGATTTTCTAATCTATCAATATAATAATTTCAAAAGATTATCAAAAGATTATTCCAAAAATTCTTATATAGTTATACATTAATAATCGAATCGATCATCCGTTTATGTCCAAAGTCTTCATTGGCTTGTACCAAACCCACCTCATATATATCTGGATGTTCAATCATTTTGTTTACGAATTGTTCTAATCCAGTACGAATCGTATCCACCGAGGATATGTCTAAGCTTTCACCAACATGATAATCGCGCAGCACCTCAGGATTGATTTCAGGTGATACCAAGGCCGGTTTATAGAACCCGATAGCCGTGTAGAGCATAGCGCTCCAGTGATAGCGATACCGCTCGGCACCGTATGGCATCAAGATAGCGTCTACATCGAGTAAAGCCTTGTCCCAATCGGAACCGATGAGGTTCGCATGGAGAAATGAAAGCCCTGGCACGTCCTTATATTCTTCAGCAATAGCATCAAATAGTTCGCCGTCCTCAGGTTTAGCCGTTGCCCCTTGTACCAAGAGTTCTACAGGACCTGTAAAGGTAGCCGTTTTAAAAGCATCCAATAATGGGATAATATTTTTTTCCTTGCGAAACTGCCCGAAAAATCCAAGACGAAGCGGCGTATGTGTAGAGAAGGTTGGTGTTTCGCCTGTGGATGGCGTAAACACAGGAGGTAAGATAGGACGGACGCGCGGTAGATCACTGCGCAGCATATCGTCGCGCAAGGTGATAACATCTAAGTAAATATTTGGATATCGATTGGCACGTTCCGCCTGTTTCAAGAACCGTACGTTTTCACCCTTGCCAATGCCATGGAAAATAAAGTGAACTGGTACCTTTGCATGTTTTAAAGGCGTATCCAATAGTGCTTTTATATAGCGATACGTGGAGGTAGGAATGATCAAAGCATCACAATGATGTTCCTCTAATTTCTTAGCAGCCGAAGTAAACCACGCACGACGACGTCGTTCACGTAATATAGACAAGAACGGCTTTTTCCATTTCGATGCACCTGCATAGGTCACTACCTCTCCGCCCTCAAGATAGATAACGTCAACGCCATAATCAACCTTAAAGGTAAAATTCTCCGGCACCATCAATACCGGTTCATGACCTTGGCGTTTTAATTCATTGATGATCATGCGGTCAAATTCTACCTCATGACCAGCAGGCATAATGATGCTTTCCAAAATGGCTACGCGCATTGTGGTCCTTCCTTTCTCTACTAACACTCATCTGTTATCTAGAATCTATCATCTAGATCTGTTATAGTTTTCCATTGGATTTCAATAAATAATATAGCTTTACGTACTTAATCATGGTATAGAAATAATGGTTCACGGATAGGATAAATCCCATTTTTCCATCTAAAAAACCTCTATCTAAAATGTACACCTTGAAAAAAGCCCAGCTTGGACGGATAAGAATATCCTTTACAAAGGAACAGGATTTTCCGTTTTCCTTATATTTCTTAGCCGCCAATGTCGTATAATTATTGAATTTATTGAAATACTGATGCCAATTATCGTAAGTATAATGATACATTTTGCCATGTAATTTAGCCTCAGGATAGGTGCTGGATATAGTTTCGTGTACAAATCCTTCTATATTCGTACCCTCTTTTGGCATAAATCGCAACACGTAATCAGGTCGCAACACACCATGAGTGGCCTTATTGTGATGGAATACATTCGACCGTTCAATCCAGTATGCTTTTTTCTCATTCTTAGCCAGCACATCTTGTGCTTCTCGTTGTAATTCTGGCGAAATGCGTTCATCTGCATCGAGGAAGAAAATCCATTCGGACCGAGCCTCTTCGACAGCAAAACGTCGTTGTTGAGACCAATCGCCATTCATAGCATGATGTACAACGCGAGCCCCCATAGATTCAGCAATCTCTACCGTTTTATCCGTGCTGCCATCGTCGATAAGAAGTACCTCATCAGCAAATTGTGCAGATGCGATACAGTCTTTCATATGTTGTTCTTCATTTTTAGCCAAAATAATGACCGTTACTGTTGCCATGTATGTCTCCCCTATTGGATACTATCCCCATTTTTTAACCGCCAAGCCGTTAATTCTCGCATGGTTTTCATGGAGTTAGCATATGCTTGCGGCATTTTCTCATCTTCTACATATATGCCGGTCTTATCCATCCACAAGCGGTGATTAAATACGAACGGACCTTGATTAAATAGACTCGGCACCATAGCCTCATAGGTTTGCCCTGTACGTCCTACAAGTTCAGCTAATGTTGGAATGATTTGAATACTCATACCAAATGCATCTTGTGAAAGCCATTCTTTTTTGATGCCTTGTCCATAGAAAATAATCGGAATCGTGGATGCTACATTAGGACCTTCCTCATGAGCAAAGGTAAAGCGTTCACTGTGATCACCAGTGATAACAAATAATGAAGTTGGATCAGATTGTTCCTCTTTGCTAATAAATTCACCCATCACATGGTCTGCATACCATATGTGGCCCATTTCGTTAATTTGCTTATCCGTATTGGCAATGGAATCTGGCAAGTTCTTACGAACCTTATCCGCATCATAGCCTTCCTTCGCCACATTCACACTATATGGAGGATGATTCGACGTAGTCATGATGACATTGATGATCTTTTCGCCACGATGATTGTCCATGTATGTACTGATAGCCTTGAACATATCTCCATCGGCTACGCCCCAAGCATTTGTTTCGTTGCTCGGCATTTCAGATGCATCGTGGAATTCATCAAAACCTTGTTCTAATGCAAAGTTCTTAACATTTTGCCAAGTACTAAAACCGCCATACCAAAATACGGTCTTATAACCTAGTTTTTTCATAACCGGTCCAATACCGAGGCCATACGGTTCTTGTAACATGCCTACGCTATAATTTGGATACATCCCCGTATCCGGCATGCCCGTCAATAACCCGATAATGGCTGGCATCGTACCCGTTCCTTGGGCCAAGGCCATTTGTGTACCCATCGCCTGTGGACTAGCCGCGTACTTACGACCTTGCTCTACAAGATACGCACCAGGTTCGTTGAATTCAGCAAGGAATGGCCATAAGCCATAGGATTCACCGAGAATGATATTAATAGATTGTGGTTGTTGTTGTAACCGCTCTGTTGTTATCGTTTTTGTGAAAGCTTCATCAAATCGTGTACTATTAGGATTACCGCCAATGGATTGTATTTTTTCATGTAACTCAGCAGATGTTAAATGAATATCCTCTAATTCTGAAGTCCGTTTAGCAATGGATTTCACACGGTATAATGCTTGTGCATCGTCCAAAATCGTTTCATTTAACAGATTAGAATTAAGACGCGCTGCGCTTTCCCAGCTAATGGAATTCGTGTACCCAAAAGCTCCACCAAAGCGGAAAAATAAGAATAACACTCCAAATCCAACAAAACTGAGGGTTCCCGTAATCCATTTACTATGCTTAGTGCTAGGTGTCCATTGAATGGTTTTCGTATTGAGGACTTTCACCAACAGCCAAGTCAAACTAATGCTCAGCGCAATACCACCAATTAAAAATGGAATAGCATGGTATTCATTGATACCCGTATTGATAATGGCATGAATATCGTCATGTTTGCCATTGATAAGCATCGCATTATACGAAGAATTGAATATCGTATAAAACGGGATACGCCCCATAAAGAGTAATGTAAAGAAGATGGTAACCAATCCATACCAAACCTTGCGCACACCTTGGGCCTTCCATTTCGGCCACACTATAGATGGCAATGTAGCAAATAACAAACTTACAAGGACAATCGATCCAACGGTCTTCAAACTCAACCGAAAACCAAGCCATAAAGACATTAAAATACTGTTCATCGTAGTCGTATCTAATTGAGATTGAAATATAATTAAAAATACGATTCTAAAAAGTGTAAACAAGATAGAAAAGAACAAAAATGCCTTTAATTCCTGTTGAATGCCTTTTATCCAGTTCAACCAACGATTCATACCATTCCCCAACTTTATATACTATATTTCCTACACCGCGGCCCCTTGCACCGCTTGCATTTTCCACAGCCCTTATCCGTAGTTTTCTGGCCGTGGTCATCTATGAAATCTACGGTTAGTCCTTTTTTGTGGACTTTTGAGACTCCTTCTTCAAGGCTTTTTCTAATTTTTTAGCCTTTTTATCCTTCTTAGCATCCTTGTCTTTTTTAGCTTTTTTAGAATCCTTATCCTTCTTGCTCTTTTTGGACTCTTTGTCCTTCTTGGACTTCTTAGATTCCTTTACAAGTTCGAATTCTTTCTTAGACTGCTTGTCTTTCTTGTCCTTTTTTTTATCTTTATCTTTCTTTTTCTTATCTTTTTTATTCTTTTTACCTGAAAGCTTCGCCCATTCTTCTTCTACTCGTTTCAGTTGTTTTTTGATAAGCTTGTCGATTTCCTTTTGTTGTTTAGTTTTATCCTTATCGCCCGTGGATTGTTTGGAGTACAACAAGGAATTTACCATATCATAAGGATCTAAAGATGTATGAATATCTCGGTCTAGGATACTTTCATCATCAATATCTTCGATGTCATGATCTACATCGTGTAACTTAACTTGCTCCATCGCATAATCTAAGTTGTCTTGATTCGACGCACCATAGCCCATCGGTTTATCAAAGGAAAGAACATCACCAAACAAATCACGTTCTAAGCTTTCATAAGAATTAAGCATACTCATGCGGTCCTGAACGGCCTCAATTTGATTCCACAATTCCATCAAATTCGCCGTATACTGCATGCGTTCCTTAACCTCTAAATAGGCTTGGTGAATAACAAACAATTCTTTTTCATTAAGACCTTCTTCAGCGCCGATTTCTTCAATCATTTGCTGAATCTCTTGATCGCGATTATAACGCTCTACTAAGGCACTGCGAATTTCTTCAATAAGACTTGCTGACACGCGTTCCATACGTTCCTCCTTTATGGTATATACTCAGCCCTAATCACTACGATTAATCATTACGAATCAATACATACCATGGTGAATAGAAAAATAAATTTTTATACTCTCTAATCTATTATTATATCAGAAAATATGCGGATTTTCTGCGTGTTTTAGTGAAAGTACGTAAAATTTGACTATCCTTTTATATCATGCTATTCTATGAGTAACAAAGGAAATTAGTATGAGGCAATGTTTTCATACGAAAAAATAGCAGGGTGGCAGCCCTGCTATTTTTTATTGTGCTGGTTACTAACTAAACTATCTATCCAGCCACTTGCAAATATAATATGCAACTATACTTGCTATGATAGATAAAAAAAAGGAAATTAATATCTCCGGCAATGTTTTCACCTCCTTTCTGTTACCAGAATGGAGTAGTAACAATTAGATTATATAATGTCTATATATACTTTTCTATAAGAATAGATAAAACGAAATATAGAGATAAATTAATTTACTAAAACACATTCACTCTATATACCAATATGCATTCTTTGTCGTCAGTTTTTCGAAATAAATCGCCGCATTGTATTGATTCTTCTGCTTCGAGGCGCACATGGTTATTTAGGAAATTCTCTACTTCTTCGTTAACATAATAGAAGAATAGTAGAATTTCTCTTGGATGATGATATAAAGAATCAAAGATATTACCTAGTACGCGTTTAATGGTATGAAGTGCAAAGGGGTTAAAGAAAAAGCATCGATCTGCATTGTCTGGTAATGTATAGGTAGCAGCATCGCCTAGGACAAAGGATACGCGGTTCTTGGCAGCTGGGCTTTCACCATTTACGATGGCCCGTTCATACAAACGTTCATCGTATTCGATACCAATGGAATGGCACCGCGTCTGATTAGCCATAAATATGCTAACGCGCCCCTTGCCACTGCCGTAATCAATGAGGGTATTTTGTTTCGTAATATAACCGCTATTGGCAAGGCGCTCAAGAACGCAATAGTCCGTTGGCTCATACGGATGATGCTCTGCATCCGAACGACTATCATCACGACCTGCTGTCTTTATTTGTAATATACTTTCCCATTCTTGGTCGGCTACCATTGATACACTCCCAACTATCGTATTTTAGTTACTTTATATATTCTTGTATATACCTACTCGATTATATCTATAGCAATTGTTGTTTTAATTATACTATCTTACAAAATCTACTACTAATTTCCTACTACATTATATTTCTCTATCAATACATAAAGATTACCTATCCAATGTATGTAATTATAAATTACACGATTTCCAATAAATTGCACTAAATTTAATTTTATTATATAATTTAATCAATATTTTGATAAACGCTATAAAATAAGGAGATATGATGAATAAAATCTTATTAATGGCTCTTGTGCTAGGCACACTTTCTACAACAAATGTACTAGCTGCAACGGACATGGCTACTACTATTTCTAGTACAAGCTCTGCCACTGCTACCTCTGAAGCTAAGACTCATCAAACAGAAGCGTACGGCATGCAATCTGTAACGGCAGTGCCAAAAATTTATGGTGATGGTGAAAAAATAGCGGCTATCATCATCAAATATCCAGAAGCAATCCAAGAAAGTGCACTAGCGCTCAATACTTTCACAGTAGAAGGCAAAACAATCAACAATATCTATACTAATTCTGTGCCTGAACTGAAAGAAAATTACAAATCTACAGCTAAAGGTTTGCACAATGATGCCCCTCAAATAGATGCAACAGTAGGACAAACAAATACGGTCAAAGTTAGTAAAAAAGACAAAAACTCTAAAGCTACAGCAGCTGATCAATACGTTGTAGTGGAATTTGAATATGAAAACTCTACACCATTCGTATTAGCACCACGCCCTAATAAACCAAAAAATAATGGTGCTGTAGGCGTCGATGCACCGATGCGTTCTGATCGTAAATTGCCTGATTTAAACGTTACAGTCACACAAGTTCAACCGGTAGTGACAAAAACAGGTACTATATACGGCCCTTCACAAACGAGCGTAATCAATACATCTACGGCATCTACTATTATGGATGAGTTTAAAACATATATTTACACAGATTCAACTACGGGTAATAGCATTCCTTACAATGTATTTTTACCGAAAAACTATGATGCATCAAAACAATATCCTCTATACTTCTTCATAGCTGACTCCAGTGCCAATATCAATGATAATCGCACGGTACTATTCCAAGGTAATGGTGCTACTGTTTTCGCTAGCCCTGAGGAACAAGCAAAACATGAAGCCATCATCGTTGCCCCTCAATACACTCAAGATTTAGTAGATACACTTGGTATGATGACTACCGATAAAAATGAATGGACTCCAGGTCTTACCTTAGTAGATAATCTATTACATCATGTCATCGCTACGTATCCAATTGATAAGAACCGAATTTACGGTTCTGGGCAGTCTCAAGGTGGTATGGCAAACATCGCCATTAGCGACAAACATCCTGATTTGTTTACTGCTCAATTCCTCGTAGCATGCCAATGGAATACGGAGAAAATGAAAGTATTAAAGGATAAAAAATTGTGGATACTCGTATCCGAAGGCGATGATAAAGCATATCCTGGCATGAATACAGCTACTAAAAATTGGGCTGACTTAGGCACTAAAATTGCAACCTCTCCTATGTGGGATAGCCATTCTACACCGGAACAATTCGACGCATTGGTGAAAGCTACAGTCGATCAAAAGGCTCCTATTAATTACACGGTATTTAAAGATGGCAACCATATGTACACATGGTCTGTAGCTTATAATATCGAAGGCATTAGAGACTGGTTATTCAGCCAAACTAAGGAAAAATAGACCCTAAAAAAAGCAGGGTTGCCATCCTGCTTTTTATAACAATTACTGACCATTTACAAATAATGGTAAATTGTGTAATATAATATTAGATGAAGAAATAAGTATTTTGCAAACATTTTAATGCACGCAAAACAAAAGAGGAGGGTGGCACCCCTCCTCTTTTTGTGCTAGTTACCGGCCTAATATCTATCTAGCCACTTGCAGATATAATAGCACGTTATACCTGCTACGATAGATATTGTGAAAGAAATAAGTATTTCGAACATTTTAATACACCCCCTTTCTGTTACCAGTATGGGGCGGTAACATTTATAGTATATAACATATACTTATATAACCAAAGAATTAAGATATGGTACCATTTACAAACATTAGATAATCATGTAATATATAAAAAAGGAAATCAATATGTGACACGTTTTCACGCAAACAAAAAAGGAGGGGTGCTACCCTCCTTTTTTTGTGCTATTTACCATATATGATTCGAATATGGTATACTAAAAAGTAATATTTCAATTTTTCTCATGTGCAGAATTCTATCTCATAAAAAGGAGTATTTACTTACATGGACAGTGATCTGACCTTAGATTTTATAATTATTATAATATTAATCATCGCCAATGGCTTATTTTCCATGACAGAGTTAGCCATCGTCAATGCTAAAAAACGCCGTCTCGAAGAGATGGGTGAAGCAGGTAATGAACGGGCTAAAAAAGCCTTTGAATTAGCAGAAAAACCTAATAATATGTTTTCTACCATTCAAATTGGTATTACTCTCGTTGGTATTTTAACAGGCTTGTATTCCGGTGCGACATTTTCCGCTCCATTAGAGGAATTTTTAGTAGCTCATGTTCCAAGTATTGAACCGTATGCTACATCCTTTAGCTCATTTATCATCGTTGCGATTATTACCTATTTATCCCTCGTTATCGGTGAACTTGTGCCAAAACGCTTGGCTTTAAATAGTCCTGAAAGTATCGCAGTAGTGGTAGCAAAACCAATTTACTGGCTATCAGTAGCACTAAAACCAATTGTTAGCTTCCTCGGTATTTCTACGGAATTTTTATTAAAATTACTAGGCGTTACCATAAAAGAAGAGGCTCCTGTTACAGAGTCTGAAATCAACAAAATGCTCACCGAAGGTGTTGCTATGGGTGCTTATGAAGAAGAAGAACCTATCCTCGTAGAAAACATTTTCCATCTAGCCGATATGAACGCAGGCGATGTCATGACACCGCGAACACAGCTAAAATGGATTGATTTAAATTCTTCAGAAGAAGAAATCATGGAAGTGCTTAAAACAGCAAATCAATATCGTATTCCTGTAGGTGAAGACTCTCTCGATGAATTACGAGGTATGATCAATGTAACCGATGTTATGGTCCAATGCTTACAAGGAGAAAAATCCTTACATCATGTGATTCATTCTTGCTTGAAAGAACCATTGCTCGTACCTGAGTCCATTTCTCTTATGAAATTGCTCAATACATTGCGTAACGAAGGTGTTCATGAAACTATCGTTCTCGACGAATACGGTGGCTTTAGCGGTCTCGTTACCTTGCATGACATCATGGAAGAAATCGTTGGCCTCATGCCATCCGGCGAAGAAGAGCGCCAAGAAGAAGAAAACCGCATCGTCGAACGCGAAGACGGCACTTGGCTCGTAGACGGTCTACTCGACGTAGACGAATTTAAAGAATTTTTCCACATCGACAAAGAACTACCACGCGAAGAAGACGACCTCTACAAAACACTGGGCGGCCTCATGAACCTACTATTCGGTAGAATCCCACGGGAAGGCGACAAAACCACCTGGGACGGATATACATTCGAAATCGTAGACATGGATAATACACGGATAGACAAAATTTTGGTTAGTTATGTTGAACCAGTTGTGGAACAAACAGAAGAATAGATTATAAGGCACATGGTGCTACCAAAGCCGACACGCTATCGCGCTAAAGCGGGACCCGAAGTCGTTTTGGTAGCACCATGTGCCTTTTTCACTCTTACTATAGTTCGCACAACTGGTTAAACATAATCTATGAGAGAAACACGCTACGCGGAGCCAGAAGTCGTTTTCAGGAGGGATTCTCTCTTCTTCTATTCTACGTTTGTTGCACAACTTGGTTAAAATAAATCAGAATGTGATCCAGTATCTGATAAGGTTAAAGTTAAAATATCATTTTCAATATAATAAATTAATAACCAATCT
>OKPN01000143.1_pt1 | contig 10727 bp, 10 predicted proteins | sample 1611031 | NCBI WGS metagenome assembly OKPN01 (sample SAMN04436705, study PRJEB24849) | human gut metagenome | biome: human gut; feature: NICU; material: stool | host: Homo sapiens | place: USA: Saint Louis, MO | collected 2010-08-01
GCTTATGAAGACATTACTAACATCGGGGTGTACTAATCAACGGGGAGCAGGTCACATGGGTCATAGCGTTGTTTCCGTCTTATGTGCATAAAAAACGGGAACCCTCAGGCTCCCGTTGTCATTTAACCCAGCGAGTGGATTACATGTTCGCGATAATCGCGTCGCCAAACTCTGAGCATTTCAGCAGTTTAGCGCCTTCCATCAGACGTTCAAAGTCATAGGTGACGGTTTTCGCGTTAATCGCGCCTTCCATACCCTTAACGATCAGGTCTGCGGCTTCGAACCATTCCATATGACGCAGCATCATCTCTGCGGAGAGAATGATAGAACCTGGGTTGACTTTGTCCTGGCCTGCGTATTTAGGTGCAGTACCGTGAGTTGCTTCGAACAGGGCGCACTCGTCACCGATGTTCGCGCCCGGGGCGATACCGATACCACCCACCTGTGCGGCCAGCGCATCGGAGATGTAGTCACCGTTCAGGTTCATACAGGCGATCACGTCATACTCAGCTGGACGCAGCAGGATCTGTTGCAGGAACGCATCGGCAATCACATCTTTAATGATGATCTCTTTACCGGTGTTTGGGTTCTTAATTTTCTGCCATGGGCCGCCGTCGATCAGTTCACCGCCGAACTCTTCGGTCGCCAGCTGGTAGCCCCAGTCTTTGAACGCGCCTTCGGTGAACTTCATAATGTTGCCTTTGTGAACCAGGGTCACAGAGTCACGATCGTTGGTGATAGCGTATTCGATGGCGGCACGCACCAGACGCTTGGTCCCTTCTTCGGAGCACGGCTTGATGCCGATGCCGCAATGCTCAGGGAAGCGAATTTTCTTCACGCCCATCTCTTCGCGCAGGAATTTAATCACTTTTTCTGCATCAGCAGAGTCCGCTTTCCATTCGATACCGGCGTAGATGTCTTCTGAGTTTTCACGGAAGATAACCATGTCGGTCAGTTCCGGGTGCTTAACCGGGCTTGGGGTGCCCTGGTAGTAACGCACCGGACGCAGACACACATACAGATCCAGTTCCTGACGCAGCGCCACGTTCAGGGAGCGAATGCCGCCGCCAACTGGCGTGGTCAGAGGGCCTTTGATAGCAACGCGATAGTCGCGGATCAGGTCCAGCGTTTCGGCTGGCAGCCAGACGTCCTGGCCATAAACTTGAGTCGATTTTTCACCGGTGTAAATTTCCATCCAGGAAATTTTACGCTCGCCTTTGTAGGCTTTCTCAACAGCGGCATCAACCACTTTCAGCATTGCCGGGGTAACGTCTACACCGATACCGTCGCCTTCAATGAACGGGATAATCGGGTTGTGAGGAACGTTAATCTTGCCGTTTTGCAGGGTGATCTTTTTACCTTCCGCCGGAACAACTACTTTGCTTTCCATTAACCTCTCCTTCGAGCGCTTCTGGTTGTTACTGATCTTATGTTAATAAATTGTAATGAGCCTTCCGATAGTACCTGATTGTCCGACGCCATGAAAGGTCTTCGTTATTAGGCTATAATGCGGCAATTGATAACGCCTGAAAATACCATGACGAAAACTTCTTTTAGAAAACACCGGGTTGAGCGATTCAGCTCACGACAAGCCACCAGAAGAACGCCAGAACCCCAGCCAACGCGGGTCATACTGTTCAATAAACCCTACGATGTATTGCCGCAGTTTACCGACGAGGCCGGGCGCAGCACGCTGAAGGACTTTATTCCCGTACAGGGAGTCTACGCAGCGGGACGTCTGGATCGCGACAGCGAGGGGCTGCTGGTGCTTACCAATGACGGCGTGCTCCAGGCCAGGCTTACTCAGCCGGGCAAACGTACCGGAAAAATTTACTATGTGCAGGTTGAAGGCGAGCCGGACGACGCGTCGCTGGCAAAACTGCGCAACGGCGTAACGCTGAACGACGGTCCCACCCTGCCGGCTGGTATTGAGCGCGTGAATGAGCCCGAGTGGCTCTGGCCGCGCAACCCACCGATTCGTGAGCGGAAATCCATTCCCACCAGCTGGCTTAAAATCACCCTTTATGAAGGCCGCAACCGACAGGTCAGGCGCATGACTGCGCATGTGGGCTTCCCTACCCTGCGACTCATTCGCTATGCCATGGGCAGCTACACGCTGGACTCGCTGGCAAACGGGGAATGGCGGGATGTTACCCCTAAGGAGAACTGATGTTTAAACCTCATGTTACGGTCGCCTGCGTGGTCCACGCGCAGGGGAAATTCCTGGTGGTGGAAGAGACTATCAACGGCAAAGCGCTGTGGAATCAGCCTGCCGGGCATCTTGAAGCCAATGAAACCTTACGCCAGGCGGCAGCCCGTGAGCTGTGGGAGGAGACGGGTATCCGCGCCGAACCGCAGCATTTTATCCGTATGCATCAGTGGATAGCGCCTGACCAGACGCCTTTCCTGCGCTTCTTATTCGCCGTTGAGCTTAACGAAACGTGCGCCACTGAACCGCACGACGACGATATCGATCGCTGCCTGTGGGTGACTGCCGACGAGATCCTGAACGCGCCAAACCTGCGTTCGCCGCTGGTTGCGGAAAGCATCCGCTGCTGGCAGTCTGCGGCGCGCCTGCCGCTGGATGTCATTGCAGAATTTAACTGGCCGTTTACAGAGGGTGTCAATGGTGGGGGGGCGTGATAGAATACGCCGCCTTGAAGTTCAATGTCGTGAGTATTCCATGTCAGATAACAGCCAGAAAAAAGTAATCGTCGGCATGTCCGGCGGTGTCGATTCCTCCGTTTCCGCCTACCTGTTGCAGCAACAGGGCTATAAGGTGGAGGGCCTGTTCATGAAGAACTGGGAGGAAGACGATGGCGAGGAATACTGCACTGCCGCTGCGGATCTCGCCGATGCGCAGGCCGTGTGCGATAAGCTCGGCATCGAACTGCACACCGTTAACTTTGCCGCAGAATACTGGGACAACGTTTTTGAACTCTTCCTCGAAGAGTACAAAGCGGGCCGCACGCCAAACCCGGATATCCTGTGCAACAAAGAGATCAAATTCAAAGCCTTCCTGGAATTCGCCGCGGAAGACCTGGGCGCAGACTACATTGCGACCGGCCACTACGTGCGTCGCGCGGATGTGAATGGCAAAAGCCAGCTGCTGCGCGGTCTGGACGGTAACAAAGATCAGAGCTACTTCCTCTATACGCTGAGCCACGAACAGATTGCCCAAAGTCTGTTCCCGGTCGGCGAGCTGGAAAAGCCGGAAGTGCGTAAGATTGCTGAAGATCTGGATCTGATCACCGCGAAGAAAAAAGACTCCACCGGTATCTGTTTTATCGGCGAGCGTAAATTCCGCGAGTTCCTGGGGCGCTACCTGCCTGCACAGCCGGGCAAAATCGTCACCGTTGACGGCGATGAGATTGGTCAGCACCAGGGGCTGATGTACCACACTCTCGGCCAGCGTAAAGGTCTGGGTATCGGCGGCACCAAAGAGGGCAGCGAAGATCCGTGGTACGTGGTCGACAAAGACGTCGAAAACAATATTCTGGTTGTGGCTCAGGGTCACGACCACCCGCGCCTGATGTCCGTTGGACTGATCGCGCAACAGCTGCACTGGGTCGATCGCGAGCCGCTGAAAGGCACGCTGCGCTGCACAGTGAAAACGCGCTACCGCCAGACAGACATCCCTTGCACCGTAACCGCACTGGATGACGATCGCATTGACGTGCGTTTCGACGAGCCGGTTTCCGCCGTTACCCCTGGCCAGTCTGCTGTTTTCTACAGCGGCGAAATTTGCCTCGGCGGTGGGATCATTGAACAGCGCCTGCCGCTGCCTGCTGTTTAAACCGTTTGCACACATAAAGGAGACCGTGTGGCGAAGAACTATTACGACATCACCCTGGCGCTGGCGGGAATTTGCCAGTCAGCCCGTCTGGTGCAACAGCTGGCGCATCAGGGTCATTGCGACGCTGATGCCCTGCACGTTTCACTCAACAGCGTTATCGATCTTAACCCAGGCTCCACGCTGGGCGTCTTTGGCGGCAGTGAAACCAATCTTCGTCTCGGTCTTGAAACTCTGCTCGGCGTGCTCAACGCCAGCAACCGTCAGGGGTTGAACGCGGAACTGACCCGCTACACCTTAAGCCTGATGGTGCTGGAACGTAAGCTGAACGCGGCAAAAGGCGCAATGAATACCCTGGGCGACCGCATCGCCGGGCTACAGCGCCAGCTCGATCACTTTGATCTCCAGTCTGAGACCCTGCTCAGCGCGATGGCCGGTATCTACGTTGACGTGATTAGCCCGCTCGGCCCGCGTATTCAGGTCACCGGTTCGCCTGCCGTATTGCAAAGCCCACAGGTACAGGCGAAGGTACGCGCCTCGCTGCTGGCAGGCATCCGTGCCGCCGTGCTGTGGCAACAGGTCGGCGGTGGCCGCCTACAGTTAATGTTTTCTCGTCAACGCCTGACGACTCAGGCAAAACAAATTCTTGCTCATTGTTAACCTCCCGGAGTTGCGAATTATGGAATTATCCTCACTGACCGCCGTATCCCCTGTCGATGGACGCTACGGCGATAAAGTCAGCGCGCTGCGCGGGATCTTCAGCGAATATGGCCTGCTGAAGTTCCGTGTTCAGGTTGAAGTACGCTGGCTGCAAAAGCTGGCCGCCCAGACAGCAATCAAGGAAGTTCCTGCTTTTGACGCAAAGGCAAACGATTACCTTGATAAAATCGTTGCTGAGTTCAGCGAAGAAGATGCCGCGCGCATTAAAACCATCGAACGCACCACCAACCACGACGTGAAAGCGGTTGAATACTTCCTGAAAGAGAAAGTGGCAAGCGTCCCTGCCCTGCACGCGGTATCTGAATTTATTCACTTCGCCTGTACGTCTGAAGATATTAACAACCTGTCTCACGCGCTGATGCTCTCTACCGCGCGGAAAGAGGTGGTACTCCCTTACTGGCGTAAAATCATTGATGCGGTGAAAGCGCTGTCCGTGGAATACCGCGACATTCCGCTGCTGTCCCGTACTCACGGCCAGCCAGCAACCCCATCCACCATGGGTAAAGAGATGGCGAACGTGGCGTACCGCATGGAACGCCAGTATCGTCAGCTGGAGCAGGTTGAGATCCTCGGCAAAATCAACGGCGCGGTGGGTAACTACAACGCCCACATCGCCGCGTACCCGGAAGTGGACTGGCACCAGTTCAGCGAAGAGTTTGTGACGTCTCTGGGGATCCAGTGGAACCCGTACACCACCCAGATTGAGCCGCACGACTACATCGCCGAGCTGTTTGACTGCATTGCGCGCTTCAACACCATCCTGATCGACTTCGATCGTGACGTATGGGGTTACATCGCCCTGAACCACTTCAAGCAGAAGACCATCGCCGGGGAAATCGGCTCTTCCACCATGCCGCACAAAGTGAACCCAATCGACTTCGAAAACTCCGAAGGTAACCTGGGTCTGGCGAATGCCGTGTTGCAACATATGGCGAGCAAGCTGCCGGTATCCCGCTGGCAGCGCGACCTGACTGACTCCACGGTGCTGCGTAACCTGGGCGTAGGTATTGGCTACGCGCTGATCGCCTACCAGTCCACCCTGAAAGGTGTGAGCAAACTGGAAGTTAACCGCGACCGTCTGCTGGACGAGCTGGATCACAACTGGGAAGTGCTGGCGGAGCCGATTCAGACCGTGATGCGTCGTTACGGCATCGAAAAACCGTACGAGAAACTCAAAGAGCTGACCCGCGGTAAACGTGTTGATGCTGAAGGTATGAAACAGTTTATCGACGGTCTGGCGCTGCCAGAAGAAGAAAAAGCGCGTCTGAAAGAGATGACCCCGGCAAACTACATTGGCCGCGCCATTACTATGGTTGACGAGCTGAAGTAATCGCCCTTCCCCCTTTCCATCCGGAAAGGGGGCTGCTTTTCATCATCGAGCCGATGTTTTCACATTACATTCCCTGTTTGCCGTGATTAAAGCCTGCCGTCAGGCTGATTGTTAATTTTCGCTGTGGAATAACTTTCCGGTATATACCGTTTTAAGCCGAACGGGCACAGTTTGAACTGGCACGGGGTTTCAGCCGTGCACGGGCGATCCATCTCCTGTCGGTTTCCTGGACACGCGTTTTTCTGTTTGAACCCCATCCAGCCTATGGATGTAAAGGGCATTGCCTGCGCTATCCATACTCTGCGGCGCCGATCGTTAATCAGGATCCCCTGGTTTGAGGTGGTGATGATTTCACCTGTACGAACGTAATAATCTCCCTTTAACCACAGGATATAATTCAGGCCATACTGTGTTTCAACTTTGCAAAAAATGGTTCCGCTTTCCGGGCTCGCAATAGTCTCAACAACCTTCCATTCCATAAAATCCTCTTTACTCGCTATATTGCTGTTTTGTTGTGTAAAAATGCTGCTTTTCTGGCACATATTATGCAAATCTAATTTCGCACCATAAAATAAGCGTAGACAAAGACAGACATAGTGAGAACATCCTTACAAAAAAAAGGGCAATCTTTACAAAACTGGTATGCCGTTCTGTCAAAAAGCGACTCGCCTTCAACAGTTCATAAACGGATGGTTGTTTTATCCGGATTGCGGAAGCTTGCGAAAACAAGTCCGTTTATATTACCCGCGCCTGGCGTCATGCCCCCCCTGTGTTCGGGAGCATGAAAAAAATCATTTAATTTCATCGCGCTGGTGTCAACCTGAATAATCAGCGTTAAACTATTCATACCATTTATATAAGGGAGAAGTGATGATGCGCGTACTGGTTGTTGAGGATAACGCATTGCTACGTCATCACCTGAAAGTTCAACTTCAGGAGATGGGTCATCAGGTGGACGATGCTGAAGACGCAAAAGAGGCCGATTATTATCTCAATGAACACCTGCCGGACATCGCCATTGTCGATTTAGGGCTGCCGGATGAAGACGGATTGTCCCTTATCCGCCGCTGGCGTAGCCATGATGTTTCCCTGCCGGTGCTGGTGCTGACTGCCCGCGAAGGCTGGCAGGACAAGGTTGAAGTCCTGAGCGCTGGCGCGGATGACTACGTGACCAAACCCTTCCATATTGAAGAAGTCGCCGCGCGTATGCAGGCGCTGCTGCGCCGCAACAGCGGCCTGGCGTCGCAGGTGATCTCTCTGCCGCCGTTCCAGGTGGATCTCTCCCGCCGTGAATTTTCTATTAATGATGAAGTGATCAAGCTGACCGCATTCGAATACACCATCATGGAAACGCTGATCCGTAACAACGGCAAAGTGGTGAGCAAAGATTCCCTGATGCTTCAGCTCTATCCGGATGCCGAACTGCGCGAAAGCCACACCATTGACGTGCTGATGGGCCGCCTGCGTAAAAAAATTCAGGCGCAGTACCCGCATGACGTGATCACCACCGTGCGTGGTCAGGGCTACCTGTTCGAATTACGCTAAATGAAAGGGATTTTGCGTCACATTTTACCCCTTTCGCTGCGGGTTCGCTTTTTGCTGGCAACCGCCGCCGTCGTGCTGGTGCTGTCGCTCTCTTACGGGATGGTGGCGCTGGTCGGGTATAGCGTGAGCTTCGATAAAACCACCTTCCGCCTGCTTCGCGGCGAAAGTAACCTGTTTTATACCCTGGCGAAGTGGGAGAACAACCGAATCACCGTCGAGATGCCGGAAAACCTGAATCAGCAGAGCCCGACGCTGGCGCTGATCTACGATGAAAAAGGGAAATTGCTGTGGGCCCAGCGCAATGTCCCGTGGCTGAAAAAGCGCATCCGTCCGGAATGGCTGAAAACCAACGGTTTTCATGAAATAGAAGCTGACCTCAACTCCACCAGCAGCCTGCTGCGTGACGATCGCGCCTTACAGATCAAGCTTAATGAGATCCGTGCCGAAGATGACGACACGGAGATGACCCACTCCGTGGCCATCAACCTTTATCCCGCCACCCTGAACATGCCGCAGTTAACCATTGTGGTGATCGATACCATACCGGTTGAGCTGAAACGCTCGTATATGGTCTGGAACTGGTTTGTGTATGTTCTGGCTGCCAACCTGCTGCTGGTGATCCCTCTCCTGTGGGTTGCTGCGTGGTGGAGCCTCCGCCCGATTGAATCCCTTGCCAAAGAGGTGCGCGAGCTGGAGGAACATCACCGCGAGAAGCTCAACCCGGAGACCACCCGTGAGCTGACCAGCCTGGTGCGCAACCTCAACCGCCTGCTGAAAAGCGAACGTGAACGCTACGACAAGTATCGCACCACGCTCACCGACCTTACGCACAGCCTGAAAACCCCGCTGGCCGTGATGCAGAGTACCCTGCGTTCCATGCGCAGTTCGAAAATGAGCGTGGATGACGCCGAGCCGGTGATGCTGGAACAAATCAGCCGTATTTCACAGCAGATCGGCTATTACCTGCACCGCGCGAGCATGCGTTCCGGAAGCGCCTTGTTGAGCCGTGAACTGCACCCGGTAGCCCCGCTGCTGGATAACCTCACCTCTGCGCTGAATAAGGTGTACCAGCGTAAAGGGGTCAACATCAGTCTGGATATCTCACCGGAAATTAGCTTTGTCGGTGAGAAGAATGACTTTATGGAAGTGATGGGAAACCTGCTCGATAACGCCTGCAAATATTGTCTGGAGTTTGTCGAGGTGTCCGCGCGGGTAACGGATAACGAACTGCATATTATCGTTGAGGATGATGGTCCTGGCATTCCCCGTAATAAACGCGAAGTGGTGTTCGATCGCGGCCAGCGCGCCGATACGCTGCGGCCGGGCCAGGGCGTCGGATTATCCGTTGCCAGGGAAATTGTCGATCAGTACGAGGGCAAGATTGAAACCGGTGAAAGTTTGCTGGGCGGTGCCCGGATGGAAGTCATTTTTGGCCGCCAGCATCCCGTATCGAACGATAGTTGACCCGGAATGTGAAAAATACGCGGATCTCGCAGCTAGGGGGCGGGGCTTCCGTTATAATCCGTCTCAGTAAGAGCCTGCGGAATACATAAATATGGATTATCAATTAACGCTTAACTGGCCCGAATTTATTGAACGTTACTGGCAAAAACGCCCGGTCGTTCTTAAACGCGGGTTCAGCAATTTTATCGACCCTATTTCCCCTGACGAACTCGCTGGTCTGGCGATGGAAAACGAGGTAGACAGCCGTCTGGTGAGCCACCAGGACGGGAAATGGCAGGTCAGCCACGGTCCCTTTGAAAGCTACGATCACCTGGGCGAAAACAACTGGTCTTTACTGGTGCAGGCGGTCAACAACTGGCACGAACCTACCGCAGCCTTAATGCATCCCTTCCGCGCCCTGCCAGACTGGCGAATGGACGATCTGATGATCTCCTTCTCCGTTCCCGGTGGCGGCGTGGGTCCGCATCTGGATCAGTACGACGTGTTTATCATTCAGGGTACCGGTCGCCGTCGCTGGCGCGTGGGCGAAAAAGTGCCAATGAAGCAGCACTGCCCGCACCCGGATCTGCTCCAGGTTGATCCGTTTGAAGGGATCATTGATGAAGAGCTGGAGCCAGGCGACATTCTCTATATCCCGCCAGGCTTCCCGCATGAAGGTTATTCCCTGGAAAACTCGCTGAACTATTCGGTTGGTTTCCGCGCGCCAAGCGGCCGCGAGATGATCAGCGGATTTGCTGACTATGTTTTACAGCGTGAGCTGGGCAGCTACCGTTACAGCGATCCGGACGTTCCGGCGCGTGAGCATCCGGCGGATATTCTGCCAGTGGAGCTGGATAAGCTGCGCGGTATGATGCTGGATCTGATCAACGAACCGGAGCACTTCAGACAGTGGTTTGGCGAGTTTATCAGCCAGTCGCGTCATGAACTGGACGTCGCACCGCCAGAGCCGCCGTATCAGGCAGATGAAATTTATGATGCGCTCCAGCAGGGCGATAAGCTGGTTCGTCTGGGCGGATTACGCGTACTACGCATTGGCGAAGAGGTATTCGTCAACGGCGAGCGCCTGGACTCTCCGCATCGCCCGGCGCTGGAAGCAATTGCCAGCCATATGGTGCTGACTGCGGATACCTTCGGCGACGCGCTGGACGATCCCTCCTTCCTCGCCATGCTGGCCGCGCTGGTGAACAGCGGGTACTGGTTTTTTGAGGACTGAGCCGCTTTAATGCCCGGTGGCGCTGCGCTTACCGGGCCTACGATCGAAATGCAGGCCGGGTAAGGCGTAGCCGCCACCCGGCTTTGTTTTACTTCCGCTCCCCCGCCGCAAAATCCTCAATCTCACCCGCCCAGTCTGCCGGATATAACCCTTCCCGCACGTCCCGATGAAACGTTGAATAGGGCCAGTCGACGACTTTCCCGACATAGCCATGCTTCAGCGGATTGATGTAGACGTAATCCATATGCCGCCGATAATCCTGCTCATTGCGAATAGTGTGCTCCCAGAAACGCGGTTGCCAGACGTGGCGCATTTCAATGTTGCGGCTAAACGTTTTTTTGATGTCGCGCCAGCGCGCTGAAAAGTCACTGTCCCCTTCCGGCAGGCTCCAGATACAGTGCATATGTTCAGGCAGGATAACCCAGGCGTTAATGGTGAAGGGCTTCGCACGCTTAACCGTGGCGGTAGCGGAACGCAGGCTGTCGATGTGGCGAGTAAGTAAATTGCTCTGACGGTTTTGCAGATTGACGGTGAAAAACCAGGTCCCTCCGGGGATGTAGTAGCGGCGGTAGTTTGACATTTGAACTCCCTGTTCATGTGCCGGGTGGCGGCTACGCCTTACCCGGCCTACATATTGCACCCGTAGGCCGGGTAAGGCGTAG
>OKPN01000164.1_pt1 | contig 7307 bp, 9 predicted proteins | sample 1611031 | NCBI WGS metagenome assembly OKPN01 (sample SAMN04436705, study PRJEB24849) | human gut metagenome | biome: human gut; feature: NICU; material: stool | host: Homo sapiens | place: USA: Saint Louis, MO | collected 2010-08-01
GGCGTGCATCGGCAGCTTGCCGCCAATCGGCGCGGACATGCGCATCAGCTGCGTGGACTTTTAATTGACACAACCCCATAAAATCTGTATACTATTTTGAGTAAGCTTTAGTCGTGTTTCCATTAGCCCCGGAAGCAAAGGACAAGCTGATTTTGGTAGAATTATGACGTTATTAGGAGGATATGCAGCATGAAAACTACATTTATGGCCAATCCGAACACAATCGAACGGAAATGGTATGTTGTTGACGCTGAAGGTAAAACTTTAGGACGCCTTGCTGCCGAAGTTGCAAAAGTTCTTCGGGGCAAAAATAAACCAACTTTCACACCACACGTAGATACTGGTGACCATGTGATCGTTGTAAACGCAGAAAAAATTCGCGTAACTGGTAAAAAATTAGAGCAAAAGGAATACTTCCGTCATTCTGGTTATCCAGGTGGTGCTCGTTTCACTAAATTGGGTATGATGCTTGAAAAACAACCTGAACGTGTTGTTGAGATGGCAGTTCGTGGTATGCTTCCAAAAAATAAATTGGGTGCACAACAATACCGTAAATTAAACGTATACGCTGGTCCTGAGCATCCACATGCAGCTCAAAAACCAGAAGTTTTAGAAATTTCCGTACGATAATCTAGAGGGAGGAACATATAATGGCAGTAGCACAATATTACGGCACTGGTCGTAGAAAATCTTCCGTTGCTAGAGTTCGTCTGGTACCGGGCACAGGTAAAATCACTGTTAACAAACGTGAACTTAATGATTATTTCGGTCGCCAAACTTTGGAATTGATCGTAAAACAACCTTTGAATTTGACTAACACAGTTGAACAATACGATGTTATTGCAACTGTAGCTGGTGGCGGTCCTTCCGGTCAAGCTGGTGCAATTCGTCACGGTATCTCCCGTGCGTTATTGGACGTAGATGGCGAACTTCGTCAATCTTTGAAAAAAGCTGGCTTCTTGACTCGTGACCCACGTATGAAAGAACGTAAAAAATACGGTCTTAAAAAAGCCCGCAAAGCAAGCCAATTCTCCAAACGTTAATATTTGGACAACAGGTTATTACACCTGCAGACAATGTCTGCAGGTGTTTTTTGTTGCTTAGATTATGGTGACACTAATAATTATCTGTTATGATGATAGTAATGATAAAAGAAAGCGTATCTTGGATAATATGAAATCTGAGTATTATAAATGATAGGAGATATTGTTATGGCATTAATGAAAGCTATTCAATTGACAGGTCCCAGTAACTGTATTTCATGATATGTTACATAATATATTTACCTGTGTATAGGGGGCTGTATGATACAAAATATATATCATTTACTAGTGGAGAATTGGAGCTTTTTCTCAGGTCTATTATGGGAACATGTCGTCATAGCTTTGCTTTCCAGTATAATTGCCATTATTTTAGGATTGGTTGCGGGTATTTTACTTAACGAGTATCGTCGAGCAGTTAATCCGACCATGATGGTTATTAATTTCTTGTATACTATACCATCCATATCCATGCTAGGATTTTTGATTCCCTTTTCAGGAATTGGTAATGCAACGGCAGTGATTGCTCTTGTGATATATGCATTATTGCCGATGGTGAGAAATACATATACTGGGTTAAGCAGTATTGACAAGGAAATGATTGAAGCGGCTACATCACTGGGGTTATCTAGGGTACAACGTTTACGATATATTGAATTGCCTTTAGCCTTTCCGGTAATCATGGTCGGTATACGAAATATGCTAGTTATGACTATAGCGCTTACTGGAGTAGCATCATTTATTGGTGCCGGAGGTCTTGGTGTAGCTATTTATCGAGGTATTACTACAAATAATACGACTATGACTGTAGCCGGCAGTTTACTAATTGCTTTTTTAGCATTGATTATGGATGCTGTATTGGGCTTTTTTGAGAAAATCATACTATATAGAGGGCATTGCAAACGTACTTTTAAACGTATTGGTATTATAGCCTCAATTGTGATAATTAGTGGTATTGGTGTGTTTATGTGGCCGTCGCAACAATCTGACGTAATTCATGTAGCTACAAAACCGATGACAGAACAGTTGATTTTGGGCGATATGCTGAAACTTCTTATTGAACAAGATACAGATTTAACTGTTGAAGTAACAGCCGGAGTAGGCGGAGGAACCTCCAATATTCAACCGGCCATGGAGTCCGGTCAATTCGATATCTATCCTGAATATACTGGTACCGGTTGGAATGCAGTACTAAAACGAGACACGCAATATAGTGAAAATTTATTTGATGAATTACAGCGCGCTTACGAGGATACATATCAATTTAAATGGGTCGGTATGTATGGTTTCAATAATACATATGGAATGGCTGTACGTAAGGATATTGCTAACAAATATAATTTAAAAACATATTCAGACTTAGCGAGGGTTTCGTCACAATTGATTTTAGGTGGGGAATATGATTTTTTCGGGCGCCAAGATGGGTATTCGGGATTACAGCGAGTATACGGCATGGACTTTAAAGATACGAAGGATATGGATATAGGTTTGAAATATCAGGCTATTGAAAGCGGACATGTGGATGCTATGCCTATATTTACTACTGACGGTCAGTTGAGCCATGCGTCTATTGTTGTTCTTGAGGACGATAAACATTTATATCCGTCGTATGTTTGTGGTAATGTCGTCAGAATAGATGTGTTAAAGAAACATCCTGAGCTAGAATCGGTATTGCTGAAATTGACAAATACGATTACGGATCAGGATATGTCATATATGAACTATGAAGTGGAATCGGAAGGACAGAAACCTCATGATGTTGCTGAGCGATACTTACGCATCAAAGGTTTGTTATACTAACGAGGGTTGATAGCGGGTACATAGTATTGTATTGTGATTATAAGATTACGTTTACATCTATAATTAATTCTCCTATAATAGATATATAATAATCGAAATTTATCGAAAAAAGATTTTCATAGAGGAGAAATCATATGATTTATAATACAATTCAATACGTAGTGGATAACGGCATTGGTACGTTGACATTTAATCGTCCTAAAGTGGCGAATGGTTTTAATATCGAAATGTGCAAGGAGATCCTTGAGGTTTTAGATAAAGCACATCATGATGAAAGTGTTCGCGCCTTATTGATCAATGCAGAAGGCAAGGTATTCTCTGCTGGTGGCGATTTGACAGAAATGGAACGCGCCGTAAATGATGGGGATACAGAGTCCTTATTTGAAATCGTTGAGCTTGTAGCCGAAATTTCCATGGCTATGAAACGCTTACCTAAACCTGTTATCATGAGCCTTCAAGGGGCTGCAGCAGGTGCGGCATTTAATATGGCACTAGCAGCGGATTTTGTGGTAGCTGCTAATAACGTACGTTTCATTCAAGCGTTCGTAAACGTAGGCCTTGCACCTGATGCAGGTGGTTTATTCTTGTTGACTCGTTCCATTGGTATGAACCGTGCTATGCACATCGTTATGACTGGTGAAGCGGTTTCTGCTGAAAAAGGTAAAGAACTTGGCTTTGTATATAAAGTTTGTGAACCAGAGGATTTAGAGACTGCTACACGACGCGTTGTTGAAAAATTAGCAAAAGGTCCTGCAAAATCCTATCGCGTTATGAAGGAAATGATGTGGAAAAGCTTCTTAGCCGGCTGGGAAGAATACAAGAAATTTGAAGTAGAAAACCAATGTGAATTAGGCCTTTCTGAAGATTTTAAAGAAGGTGTTCTTGCCTTTACAGAACGTCGTCGTCCTAAATTTGGCCAAAAGTAAGACTGTTTTGTAATAAGGTGTGCTAAATCGTCTGTAAATTAGAACTACATACTCATATTATTAGAACCGATGTGACTCATATAGTGTGTTCCATCGGTTTTTCCTTTTCATACATTGACAAAACGTATATAATAGAACTATTAAGATAGTTTTAGGAGGTCCATATTTTATGGCTCAAGATACAATTAAATGTTATGATACTCCTAGTGATGTGGTCGCTGCATTGGCGGAGGATTTTATTGCTTTCACCAATGAAGAAATCAGCCGCACCGAAACATGCATTGTAGGTATCACTGGAGGCACAGTCATCAATGGTTTGTTAGAGACATTGAACTCTGCTGAGTACATTGAGCGTGTTAACTGGGAACGGATATTTTTTGTCTGGACTGATGAGCGATTTTTGCCTCAGTCTCATGAAGATAATTATTTTAACCGTGTAAAACCATATCTGCTTTGTAAGGCGAAGGGGGCGGCCCATTTCTTTCCTATTAACACCAATTCGAAAACTGTTATAGAGGCAGCTGACGAGTACGAGAAAGAAATAGGCAATGTTCTTAAAGCTTGTAAAAAATCTGGCCTGGATTTAGCCATCCTAGATCTTGGTGAGGATGGTCATACAGCAGGACTTTTTGCGGGTTCTCATGCACTGCGTGTGGCAGATCGCAACGTTGTGCCCGTTGAGGATGGCAAGGTGTGGGAACGCATTTCCATGACCTTCTCGTTTTTGGCGAAAACAGATGTCCTTTGGTTCACTGTGACTGGTGAAAATAAACGGACTGCCCTTACAAAGGTTTTGTACCAACGTGAGGATTATGAAGATACATCATGGGATAAACGTATCGGTCGTGTACTGCCAGGTGCAGTGCTTTCACAAGAGCCTATGACATGGTATGTGGACAAAGATGCGTATAATGATGTACACTGATTGGTGTAGTATTAAGTAAATATAAAGGAGATACAAATGGGGTCTATAGGAACACCTGAATTAATAGTTATTTTAGTGATCGCTCTAGTTATCTTCGGACCTGGTAAATTACCTGAAGTGGGTAAAGCGATTGGTAAGGGAATCAACGAATTTAAAGATGCTCTTTCCGGCCCAAAGAAAGCTGTCGATGAAACAAAGGAAGCCGTTAAATCTGCTACCACTATCGATGTGACAGCTGGGGCTAAAAATGATGAAAAACATAAGGAAGCTAACGATTAGGAGGTACTACTATGTGTAAAGATTGCGGTTGTGGTGAAGATAATGGCGTTGTAACAAAGGTATTCACTGTACCTGGTATGATGTGTAATAATTGTAAGGAAACAGTAGAAGGTGCTACATTAGGCCTAGATGGCGTACTTAGCTCCGAAGTTGATTTGCCAAATAAAACGGCTACTGTATCTTTTGATCCAGCAAAGGTATCTGTTGAAACGATTACAACAGCTATTGAACGAACTGGATTTGATGTAGAGTCCGTGGCGGATGGTGTTCGTGAACATAGCCATGGTTTACTAGGTACGATTAAACGTCTCTTTAAATAATCGAATTCATAGAGCTGTATTGAAACATCGTTTCGATACAGCCCTTTTTGTATTGTGAGGTGATGAGATGATACGCAAGTTTGATTCGGAAAATTTTAAATGGGATGGCGTCGATACCTTGGTGTATAAACAAGATGGTAGTCCTTTTAAGGATGTAACACGACAAGTGCTATATGATGGGGCTTATGACATTCCCTGCCAATTCCGTTATTTTGAATGTTTGCCGGGGGGCTACTCTACGTTAGAGTATCATGAGCATACACATATGGTTATGATTGGCCGTGGTAAGGGGCAGCTTTTACTAGGTGATGAAATTTATGATGTAGCACAAGGGGACTTTATTGAAATCCCAGGTAATACAATTCATCAATTTAGAGCTAATAAGGGCGACTATATAGGATTTTTCTGCCTTGTTAATAAAGACCGAGATAAGGTTAAATTATTGACTGATGAACAAATGGAGACATTGCGTCAAAAACCTAAGATTAAGGAATTTTTGGAGGGACTATGAGTACATGGACACGAGCGGCCTTAACCGTTTTGATTGGCCTGATTATTTGGTTTTTGCCTCATACAGAGGCGATTAAGCCTGAAGGCTGGCATTTGTTGGCTATCTTTACGGCTACGATTGTTGGTTTTATTTTGCGCCCTTGGCCGACGGGTATTATGGCACTCTTTGGTATTGTTGCTGCTGTGGCAACGAGCTCTATTACGATGGTGCAAGCTTTGGGTGGCTATGCAGAGGCTAATGTGTGGCTTATCGTAGCAGCCGTATTCTTTTCTAGAGGTATTATTAATTCCGGCCTCGGTAAGCGCATTGCATACACATTAATTCGTGCCTTTGGTACAAGTTCTCTGAAATTAGCCTATGCCTTAGCTTGTACGGATTTGATTATCTCTCCAGCCACGCCATCTAATACGGCGCGTGGGGGCGGTATCATTTTTCCAATCGTCCAAAATATTTCCCTTGCCTTTGACTCTGAGCCTCATGGCAATACAGCACGTCGCATAGGGGCGTACTTGATGACGACGGCCCACACCATCAATACAATTACAGTAACAATCTTTTTAACTGCTTGTAGCGGTAACCTATTGATCACATCCTTAGGTGCAAAATTATTTGGTTATGATATTTCTTGGTGGGAATGGTTCCAAGCAGGTGTCATCCCTGGTGTGATTTGTATGATTTTGATGCCATGGTTTATCTATAAAATCTATCCGCCAGAAATCAAAGAAACACCAGAGGCGGCTGAGATGGCACAAAAGGAATTAAATGCACTTGGGCCAATTACGAAATCTGAAATTTCTGTGGCTATTATCTTTATCCTGTGTATTTTGCTTTGGGCTACGGCGATTTGGACAAAGTTACATCCTACAGTAGTTGCTATGATGGGTGTTCTTGCTTGTGTTGTAACTGGCTCCCTTACATGGGAAGACATATTAGGTGAACGCACCGGTTGGGATATCCTCATTTGGATGGGGACCCTTGTTGGTATGGCGGGCCTTCTTGGTAAACTTGGTGTAGTGGCTGTGTTTGCTAATTTTGTAAGTCAACATCTCGTAGGTATCGATTGGTTCTGGGCATCCTTTATCATCTCTGCAACCTTCGTATACTCTCAATACTTCTTTGCTAGTGGTACGGCGCGTATTACCGCATTATTCTCCGCCTTTGCAGCCATTTTGGTTGCCATGGGTGCGCCGATTCCATTTACCATCTTGCTCTTTGGTTTGATGAATAGCCCTGGCTGTACATTAACGCATTATAGCTCTGGTGTAACACCAATCTTCTTTGGTGCAGGCTATGTACCTCAAGGCACATGGTGGCGGGTAGGTCTTGCTATTTCTGTAGTAAGTTTTATGATTCACTTCTGGGCTGGTACATTTGGTATGTGGCTGTTCGGTATTTTATAATATATAAATCCCTCGCTACGGCGGGGGATTTTTGTATATCCAATATTGGTGCATAAACATATATGGGTATAGCTATTGGGTATGGTGAACTTCATAAAAAAAATAT
>OKPN01000167.1_pt1 | contig 7212 bp, 8 predicted proteins | sample 1611031 | NCBI WGS metagenome assembly OKPN01 (sample SAMN04436705, study PRJEB24849) | human gut metagenome | biome: human gut; feature: NICU; material: stool | host: Homo sapiens | place: USA: Saint Louis, MO | collected 2010-08-01
ACAACATATGAATTTAGATTTAGACATTGTAGTTCAAATTTTATTTTTTAGGTACCATTAAATATACACCATATTAAGATTTGTGATCTTAATTATTCAATTTATTTAGCTGTAACTGAATTCCTTCAAATTGGCTTAAGATGTATGTATCATGTGAAATAATGATTAATTGTGTCATCTTTAAGGAAATCAACATTTGAAGTATAGCTTCTTCATTAATGACATCTAAGTTGGTTGTAGCTTCATCCAATATGAGAATCTCTGGTTCTAATATTAAAGCTTTAGCTATCCAGACGCGTTGAAATTGACCACCACTTAACGTCGAAACTTTCTGATTAAGTATATCGTGTGGTAAGTTACACTGATCAAGCACTGCTTCAATGCTTGATGTATAACGCTGTTTATTTAACTTGTAATTCTTAAGTGGTTCTAATAATGTAGCTAATACTGTTTTACGCTGATTTAGGGTATCACGTTGATATTGAGGTACATATTGGATGTGCTTCATCCACTCTTTAGACGTATAAGATTCACGTAAGCGCCCATTAAGATATAATTCGCCCTGATAATCCGTATCTAAGCCAGCGATAATCTTGGCTAATGTAGATTTACCACAACCACTCTCACCACTTATGAGTAAGTGCTGGTCGTTAAGTGTACATGATATCTCTTTAAATATCAGTTGCGTGTCTATATATTTGGTTAATCTCTCTATTTTAAGCATAAAGTTGTCTCCGATGTGCAATCGTAATTAATTTTTTCGTGTAACTATGTATCGGCTTAGTTAAGATTGACGCTGCCTCACCACTTTCTATCAATTGACCTTGCTGCATAATGCTAATATGCGTGGCAAAATCTTTCACTAAGTTAATATCGTGTGTGATAAAAACGATGGTCATTTGGTAGCGTTCTTGTGCCTTAAGAAGGTAATGCATAAACCTTTTAACATTTCCTTGATCAAGTGCACTCGTCGGTTCATCTAAAAATAAGTAGTCCGGACGTCTAATTAATGACATTATAAAGGCGACACGTTGTGCCATACCTCCACTAAGTTCAAAGGGATAACGCTCAAGTAAATGTTCTCCTTGTCTTAAACCAAGTAATTGCATCATCTGTAAGACGTCTTCCTTAATACACTGTTTAGTCAGATGTGTGCGATTGGCTTCATAAATGTATTGGAAATATTTTGAAACATATTACTTTGAACATCTTGAAACACTGCATCTGTTTTAGTTAAATCGATGTCAATATCTCCTTGATAACATAACTGTGGTCGTTTCATTCCAAGTATCGTTCTTGTTAACAGTGATTTCCCACTGCCACTTTCACCTATAATGCAATGAAATGAACCTTTAGTTACTGTCAAATCAACATCTTTTAACAATACTTTTTCTTGATCTAAAATCGATAATTTATTGACGTTGACCACCGTATTTACTGCGTTATTTTTTTGTTGATGATTTGACATAATAAGGCGAAACCTCCTAACAATACACCAGGGAAGAAGAAGAGCCACGGTGCGCCGTTGAAATAACTTTTCCCATCAAAAAGAATTGTTCCTAACTCAGGCGTCGGCGGTTTAATACCTAGTCCTAGAAATGCAAGGCCAGATATGCTGAGCATCATTTTGCCAAAGTCAGCCGTTACCAAAGCAAATATATTACTTAATAGATGTGGAATCACATGTGTTAGTGTCGTTTTGAATGTTGAGTTCCCACTCAATCGTGCATATTGAACAAATGGACGTTTTTGAATATCTCGCGTTAAATTTCTGAAGTAACGTAAATAACGTCCTATCCATCCAATCGTTAAAGCAAGTATCAAACCTATCATGGAGTTACTTACTAAACTTAAGATGACTAATGCGATAATAAATGACGGAATAGCCAGCAACATATCGGCAACAAACATGATGATTTGATCTAACCATCGTCTTTCTATGCCTGCAATTAAGCCAAAGATAAGTCCCATACATACACTTAATAGAATCTCTATACCTGTTAAACTCAATGTGACAAGACTACCGACAATCAGTCTTACTAAGAAGTCTCTGCCTAATTGATCGGTACCCAACCAATGTTGTCCATTAAGTGACTCAAGTGGGTTCAAATGTTGCGTGTCTTGCATTAAACCATACGTTATTAATACAACCATCAAACTCAATAGTGAACCTATTGCGATGTACGTTTGATATTTTTTCATCACATCGCACCTCTTTTCTCATTGCCTGACTGCTGGGTATGACGTCGTCGAAGTCTAGGTTCATTCTTCAAAATAATCACATCGCCTAAATAATTCATTAGCATAATAAAGACTATGATAAAGATGACAATGCCCTGAATTAGTGGATAATCTCGTTGGTTAATAGCATTAATCAACAATTTACCTATACCAGACATGCTGAAGATGACTTCTAGTATTACGGCTTTTCCGATTAAATGAATGATACTGTTAATTGAAATGGTCATTAGTGGTGCAAATATCTCTTTAATTTGTACGATGATACGCGCTTTTAACGAAAAATGTCTTAACTGCGCCAGTTGATACGCATCTTGATCTAACGTTTGCGCAATCAGATGTGCTGTCATCAATAAGATGTGACACCCTTCTATAATAACAATTGTGAAGATTGGCAGTACAAAGTGTTGCCATGAATCACTACCTACAAATGGTAACAATTGCCAACGTACGCCTAAATAATAAATGAATAAAATAGCTAACCAGTATTCTGGCATTGAGGTCATCACTTGGGCGAATCCACGAATTCCATTAGCGTAACGTGTATGCGGACGCGTCCCAACGAAGTAACCAACAATATAGCCAAATGGCAACATGATACAACTAGAGACAATGATTAGCACAAGCGTCGGCATGATGGCTTCCATTATCATAGCGGTAACCGTTTCGTTGGTACTAAAACTGTATCCTAAGTTGCCCGTAAGTGCATGTCCAACCCAATCGATATATCTTAATAACACATGTTGTCCTAAGCCAAGTTTATGTTGTGCCGCTTCAATATTGTCTTGCGTAATCGACGTATAACCATGACGTTGTAGATACAGAATCGCTGGATTACCTGATGTCTTCTCAACTAAAATGAAGATAATAAACGAACTTACGATTAAATAAAGTATAAATTTAATTGTACGTTTGAGCATTATTATTCATTAACTTTCAACGCTTTATAATCAATTGGCGCGTCCGTAAGTCCAGAGAATTTGAATTGTTTTACTTTATCACTCACTACAAACGTTTCATTTGGATACGCAATTGGCACACCATAGTATTGTTGATTGAAGTGTTTAAATATGTCATCAAACGAACGCTTTTGGCCTTCTTTTGATACGGTTGATGGGAAATTGTCTAGCTGTTTCGTCAATGTTTCATCATCAGCTAACACGCCTGGTTGACCATCATTATTTTTAAACACTGAACTCATAAAGTTGTATGGCATTAATGCATCTGAATACGTTCTATAGAAAATCAAATCATAGTCTTTTTTCGTCCATAATGTATCATAGTATGATTGTGAATCTAACGTTTTCACATTTAACTTAATACCGGCTTGTTTAAGCTGACGTTGCACTTTTTCAGCTTTATCTTTCCAATTTGGGAACTCTGCAGTTTGAATGACTAAATTAAATGATAAAGGTTTGCCATTCTTTTCAAAGATGCCGTCATCGTTTTTATGATATCTTTCTGATTTAAGTAACCTTTCAGCCGCTTTCATATCATAATCGTGTGGCTGTTGATTATTTTTAGTCACAAATTGTACGTTCTTCTGGAACAGACCATTTACAGATTTGCCCGCAATGTCTTTCGCATCGATGCTCTTACTTATCGCTTCACGAATTGTGCGTTGATTTAATACATCATTTTTAGGATTAAATGCCATAAAGTGACTTACTGTACTAGGTCTATCTTCAATCGTTAAGTTCTTATTTTTCTTATCTTGTTTGATTTGTTCGTCTGAGAGCATACCTAAAGCACCACCAGAAATATCTACAGAACCACTTTGTACTGCAGAATTTCTTGAGTCCCCATCTTCAATCGTTTGGAATGCAAGATGATAATTGACTGGGTGACCGTTGTCGAAATATTTATTTGGCTTCATTGTCGTTTTTTCTTTACCAGTTTTATCAACAACAAATGCACCTGTTCCAATCGCTTTTTCAAATTTACCGTTTACTTTACCATCTTCTACTGAATGTGGACTCATAATACGCAACGGTCTCACTTGTGTTAATTCATTTAACACTTGATTTGAAGGAGATTTCAATCTAATTTGGACCACGTGCTCATTTTTAACAACGACCTTATCTAATTTTTTTAACGTTTCTACAGTCGTATTTTTGTTCATCGCTTTCGCACGATCAATCGAGAATTTCACGTCCTTAGCATCTAATGCTGAACCATCTGAGAATTTAACATTCTTTTTTAAATGGAATTCATAAACTTTCCCTGATTCATCAACGCTCCATTTATCTGCTAAACCTGCTTTAATACCCTTATCTTTATCATATTTAACTAATGCATCATACACTGCACTATAAACGGGCATCGTTGCATCATAGCCTTGCGCGTCAAGTTTATCTGCCTTTGCTTCAGTAGGTAACGATACCGTAACATCTTTATCTTCTTTTTGACCATTGCCACAACCTGCCAATAAGAGCGTAGCACTTGCTGCTACCGTCATTAATACACGTTTTTTCATTTCTCAGTACCATCTTTCACACTTGCTTTGATTAAAAATGATTCTTCATACAGTGTTTGTAAATAATCATTCGGTGATAAATAAAAATCGCTATAATGTGTTAAATCAATTACATCAGGTACAGGCTCTTTCATTACTGCAACTTCAAATCCTGCATCCACAAAGCTATCAACGATATGTTTTAGAGAGTGATTCTGAGAAGGTGTTGCACCATATTGATTAATCGTGTCATCCATAAACTGACGACTTGGGTTATTAGTTAAATCCGCGAATGAAGCGTAATAAACACCGCCTGGTTTCAATACCTCTTTTAAATCTTTCACATGTTGCGGAATATCCTCTATTAAGTACAAGACAGACGTACTTACAGCTGTATCAAACATGTGCTTCGTTTCTTGTGGTTTATCTGTTAAATAGTATGTGAGTGGTCGTTGCCCTTTTAATGTCTCTGCCTTTTCCAAAGATAAACGTGCTAAATCTATGCCAACACCTTCTTTAAACGGTGTTGTATCATATAATCGTCGTAAAAATCCGCCTTGATTACATCCCACATCTAAAATCGTTTTCCCTTCGATGTCAGATGTATCAAGCATTTCTATTGTTCTCTCCCAAGCTTCTTGATGGTCTCGTGCCATATCATCATCTGATTCTTGACCTTTTTGCCACCAAACGTCATAAGTTTTAGTCATTTCATTCTCCTCGCTTAATTCAAATCGTAATAATTACGTTTTGAATAGTACTACACTATGTACATTTACGCAATAAGGATTTTTTTAAAGTCATGAATGAACACCAAAAATTAAGCAGTGGTCGCGAGACATTGATTTATGTCCTAGGCTCTTTCCTACGATTAGTCAAGTACTTATAATTAAAATAAGCATTACTTAACTAAACCGTTCATTTTAATTTTTTTGAATAAGGTGTTAAACTATATTTGATTGTACGTTTGGCTAATGTGGTGACATTTGATAATCGTACAATTTATGATTCATTACAAGATAATGAATTGTTTTTAATAATCGATTTATACAAGCAATGATGGCAGTCTTATGAGGTTTCTCATTAGGCTGCTTTCTTAGTTTGTAGTAATAATCGACGACATGATTGTCATAATGATGCTGCCCTCTTATTATATTCATAATCACCCAAAATAAAAGTTTTCTCGCTTTTTTATTACCACGCTTGTTGATGGTATCTCTACAGTGTGTATGACCTGATTGATATCGTTTGATATCAATGCCAACAAAAGCATTGAGTTGTTTATTTGATTTAAATCGCTTAATATCACCAATCTCCCCAATAATCATAGCTGTGCTTAGCTTACCAATACCAGGTATCGAATGAATATTTTCAAAATAATCGAGTTGTTGTGCTAATTGAATCATGGCATCATCTAATTGTTTGAGATGATGAATAGATTGTTTTAATTGTTGAATAAGTAAGCGTAATTTTTCGACTAGAAAGGAATGTCTATCGACATTAGGATAGCTTTCTTGAGCAATCACCCTTAATTGAAGTGCATATTTTGTAGCTTTATCCATTGACATTCCCTTATCTGTAGAATTGAATATATGTGTAATCAGTACCTCCTTGTCGATATCAAGAACCATGTCTGGATGAGTAAAGATTTCTGCGATGTTGAGTGCAATGATTGAATATCGACTACTAAACAATCTTTCTAAACCAGGGAATGTTTGATGGAGTAATTCAAGGATCTGAAATTTAAGTCGATTTTGTTCATTCTCGATTTCTAGATGAAAACGGACGCGTTCTCTTAATTCAAAGAATATTAACTCATGTATAGGTAAGCTGTCTGTTTGTTTAAGCGTCGGTCCTAAACAAGCAAGCTTATGAGCATCTGCCTGATCAGTTTTCCATGATCTTAGAGCGCTCGTTTTAAATTTGGCTTCTAACGGATTCATTTGAATATAGTTAATTTGATTTACACAACAAAATCGTTCCATACCTCTTGAATAGATACCTGTAGATTCAAAAATGAGTTGTGGGTGGTCTAAGTCATTCAAATACTTGAGTAAATAATTGTAACCATTTTTATTATTCTGGATGAAAAACTCTTTTTGGAATTTTCCATTTTTATAATGTGCAACTACACTACTTCTTTTACTAATATCAACACCTAAGTAATCGATAAAAAAACCTCCTTTGAATAGTTGAGAAGCTAAAAACTTTACTTAACCTTTCTCATTTCATTTTCCTATACACGGTTTCAAGAACCCAACATACTACAAACGAATTTCAAAAGGCGAGAGTAAAGCTGACTTGTTTTTTTTACGGATTTAAAATCCAAGAGTCTGGACAGTCTACTCCTCTCTATAACTATAAAAAATAGCTATGAAAAAATCTATCGTCATAGATTTCTTCATAGCTAATCTTAGTATGTTTTACATATTCACAATTCATAACTGATGTGAAAGTGGCACTTTCCTATTCTAGATATTGTTGCCACAGAGAGCTCACACATTCAATATAAATGTCAC
>OKPN01000179.1_pt1 | contig 5844 bp, 5 predicted proteins | sample 1611031 | NCBI WGS metagenome assembly OKPN01 (sample SAMN04436705, study PRJEB24849) | human gut metagenome | biome: human gut; feature: NICU; material: stool | host: Homo sapiens | place: USA: Saint Louis, MO | collected 2010-08-01
ACCCTGGACACCGTGATTAAAAGTCACGTGCTCTACCGACTGAGCTAGCAAATCACATTTTGGCTGGGATAGCAGGATTCGAACCTGCGAATGACGGAGTCAAAGTCCGTTGCCTTACCGCTTGGCGATATCCCAAAATATGGGGTGAGCGACGAGACTCGAACTCGCGACACCCAGAGCCACAATCTGGTGCTCTACCAACTGAACTACGCCCACCATATGGTGTACCTTAAGGGATTCGAACCCCTGACCCACGGCTTAGAAGGCCGTTGCTCTATCCAGCTGAGCTAAAGATACACATTGACAAATTTTGAAATGATTTTAAACATTTATGGAGCGGGTACCGGGAATCGAACCCGGGTATCCAGCTTGGAAGGCTGGTGTTCTACCATTGAACTACACCCGCATATGGAGCGGAAGACGGGACTCGAACCCGCAACTTTCACCTTGGCAAGGTGACACTCTACCATTGAGTCACTCCCGCATTGAATGCTTAAAATTAAATTTAATTGGTGCAGATGAAGGGAGTCGAACCCCCACGCCGTAGGCGCTAGATCCTAAGTCTAGTGCGTCTGCCAATTCCGCCACATCTGCAAATTAAATTTGGTGATCTGCCAGGGAATCGAACCCTGGACACCGTGATTAAAAGTCACGTGCTCTACCGACTGAGCTAGCAAATCATAAGACCTGGCGACCACCTACTCTCCCACACAGTCTCCCGTGCAGTACCATCGGCTTCTAAAGGCTTAACCGTCGTGTTCGGAATGGGAACGGGTGTTACCCTAAAGAACATCATCACCAGATGTTTGAAAGTTTTTGTTCTTTCAAAATTGCACATATTTAATTTACTATATTTGGTCAAGCCCTCGATCTATTAGTATCGGTCAGCTGAACATGTTACCATGCTTACACCCCCGACCTATCAACCTTGTGTTCTTCAAGGGATCTTACTAGCTTACGCTATGGGAAATCTCATCTTGAGGTTGGCTTCACGCTTAGATGCTTTCAGCGTTTATCCATTCCCGACTTAGCTACCCAGCTGTGCTCCTGGCGGAACAACTGGTACACCAGAGGTCAGTCCATCCCGGTCCTCTCGTACTAAGGACAGCTCCTCTCAAATTTCCTACGCCCGCGACGGATAGGGACCGAACTGTCTCACGACGTTCTGAACCCAGCTCGCGTGCCGCTTTAATGGGCGAACAGCCCAACCCTTGGGACCTACTTCAGCCCCAGGATGCGACGAGCCGACATCGAGGTGCCAAACCTCCCCGTCGATGTGGACTCTTGGGGGAGATCAGCCTGTTATCCCCGAGGTAGCTTTTATCCGTTGAGCGATGGCCCTCCCACGAGGTACCACCGGATCACTAAGCCCGACTTTCGTCCCTGCTCCACTTGTGGGTGTCGCAGTCAGGCTCCCTTCTGCCTTTGCACTCTTCGAACGATTTCCGACCGTTCTGAGGGAACCTTTGGGCGCCTCCGTTACTTTTTAGGAGGCGACCGCCCCAGTCAAACTGCCCACCTAACAATGTCCTGTGACCAGATTCATGGCCGCCAGTTAGAATTTCAGTACTGTCAGGGTGGTATCCCAAGGTTGACTCCACCAAGGCTGACGCCCTGGTTTCCTAGTCTCCCACCTATCCTGTACAGACAATACCAAAACTCAATGCTAAGCTACAGTAAAGCTCTACGGGGTCTTTCCGTCCAATCGCGGGTAGCGAGCATCTTCACTCGCACTACAACTTCGCCGGATTTACAGTTGAGACAGTGCCCAAGTCATTACGCCATTCGTGCGGGTCAGAACTTACCTGACAAGGAATTTCGCTACCTTAGGACCGTTATAGTTACGGCCGCCGTTTACTGGGGCTTAAGTTCACACCTTCGCTTGCGCTAAGTGTTCCCCTTAACCTTCCAGCACCGGGCAGGCGTCAGCCCCTATACATCAGCTTACGCTTTAGCAGAGACCTGTGTTTTTGCTAAACAGTTGCTTGGGCCTATTCTCTGCGGCCTACTCTCGTAGGCACCCCTTCTCGCGAACTTACGGGGTCAATTTGCCGAGTTCCTTAACTGTAATTCTTCCGCCGGCCTTAGGATTCTCTCCTCACCTACCTGTGTCGGTTTGCGGTACGGGCACTACTTCTCTCTCTAGACGCTTTTCTTGGCAGCGTGGAATCATGTACTTCGGTTCCGTAGAACCTTCCCCATCACGCCTCAGCATTATGAGAGCGGATTTGCCTACTCTCACTGCCTAAACGCTTAGACTAGCATCCAATAGCTAGCACACACTATCCTCCTGCGTCACGCCATCGATAATAACGATGGTAGTGGTACTGGAATATCAACCAGTTGTCCATCACCTACGCCTTTCGGCCTCGGCTTAGGTCCCGACTAACCCTCAGCGGACGAACCTTCCTGAGGAAACCTTAGGTTTTCGGCCTGTGGGATTCTCACCCACATCTCGCTACTGATGCCAACATTCTCACTCGTAACCAGTCCACCGCTCCTTACGGTACGACTTCAGCCCGGTTACGACGCTCTCCTACCGCTTGAACTAAGTTCAAGCCCGTAGCTTCGGTGGTAAGTTTAGCCCCGTTACATTTTCGGCGCAAGATCTCTCGACTAGTGAGCTATTACGCACTCTTTTAATGAATGGCTGCTTCTAAGCCAACATCCTAGTTGTCTTAGAAATCTCACATCCTTTCCCACTTAACTTACACTTTGGGACCTTAGCTGACGATCTGGGCTGTTTCCCTTTTGACCACGGATCTTATCATTCGTAGTCTGACTGCCGAGCTCAAAGTATGTGGCATTCGGAGTTTGATAAGGTTCGGTAAGCGCTATGCCCCCTAGCCCATTCAGTGCTCTACCTCCACTACTCATACTCGACGCTAGCCCTAAAGCTATTTCGGAGAGAACCAGCTATCTCCGGGTTCGATTGGAATTTCTCCGCTATCCACAGCTCATCCCATGCTTTTTCAACAGCAACGTGGTTCGGTCCTCCACGAGGTTTTACCCTCGCTTCAACCTGGCCATGGATAGGTCACCCGGTTTCGGGTCTACGGCATGCAACTAGTCGCCCTATTCAGACTCGGTTTCCCTTCGGCTCCGTACCTTAAGTACTTAACCTTGCTACATACCGTAACTCGTTGGCTCGTTCTACAAAAAGCACCTCATCACCCTCATAAGGGGCTCTGAGCGGTTGTAGGCACACGGTTTCAGGTTCTATTTCACTCCCCTCCCGGGGTTCTTTTCACCTTTCCCTCACGGTACTGCTTCACTATCGGTCATCAGGTAGTATTTAGCCTTGGGAGGTGGTCCTCCCTGCTTCCCACAAGGTTTCACGTGTCTCGTGGTACTCTGGATCATAACTCGTGGTCTTCTCGTTTCACTTACAGGACTATTACCTTCTACGGTGGAACTTTCCAGTTCTCTTCAGTTACAATAGCCTCCACTTTCATGCTATGTCCACAACCCCGGAAACAAGTTTCCGGTTTGGGCTCTTTCCCTTTCGCTCGCCGCTACTAAGAAAATCGATTTTTCTTTCTCTTCCTCCAGGTACTTAGATGTTTCAGTTCCCTGGGTTACCTTCATTAAGCTATGTATTCACTTAATGATACATGGGGTTTCCCATGTGAGTTTCCTCATTCGGAGATCTTCGGATCTCAGGCTATGTGCGCCTACCCGAAGCTTATCGCAGCTTATCACGTCCTTCATCGGCTCCTGATGCCAAGGCATTCACCATGCGCCCTTTGTAGCTTGACCTATATTAGTTATAGTTCTCATTTTACAAAGAATAGAAATTGGTTTTGCCAATTTGGCTTGTTGTTTCTATAAATTAAATTATGTGCAATTTTCAAAGAACAATTTTGAGAGATAGTCTCTCAAAATTAAACAGAGATATTATCCAGAATTCATTATCATCTTAGTTGTCCTAAGATGTATTCCTTAGAAAGGAGGTGATCCAGCCGCAGGTTCTCCTACGGCTACCTTGTTACGACTTCACCCCAATCGCTGACCCTACCTTCGGCCGCTGCCTCCTTGCGGTTAGCTCACGGACTTCGGGTATTGCCAACTCTCATGGTGTGACGGGCGGTGTGTACAAGACCCGGGAACGTATTCACCGCGACATTCTGATTCGCGATTACTAGTAACTCCAGCTTCATGTAGGCGAGTTTCAGCCTACAATCCGAACTGAGACTGGTTTTTAAGTTTGGCTCCACCTCGCGGTATTGCATCTCTCTGTACCAGCCATTGTAGCACGTGTGTAGCCCTACACATAAGGGGCATGATGATTTGACGTCATCCCCACCTTCCTCCTGGTTAACCCAGGCAGTCTCGCTAGAGTCCTCAACTTAATGGTAGTAACTAACGACAAGGGTTGCGCTCGTTGCGGGACTTAACCCAACATCTCACGACACGAGCTGACGACAACCATGCACCACCTGTCACCTTGTCCCCGAAGGGATTTCCTCGATTAAGAGTAATGCAAGGGATGTCAAGTGTAGGTAAGGTTCTTCGCGTTGCTTCGAATTAAACCACATGCTCCGCTACTTGTGCGGGTCCCCGTCAATTCCTTTGAGTTTTAATCTTGCGACCGTACTCCCCAGGCGGAATACTTAATGCGTTAGCGGCGGCACGGAGGTGTTGAAACCCCCACACCTAGTATTCATCGTTTACGGCGTGGACTACCAGGGTATCTAATCCTGTTTGCTCCCCACGCTTTCGAGCCTCAGCGTCAGTTACAGTCCAGAGAGTCGCCTTCGCCACTGGTGTTCTTCCTAATCTCTACGCATTTCACCGCTACACTAGGAATTCCACTCTCCTCTCCTGCACTCTAGATAACCAGTTTGGAATGCAGCACCCAAGTTGAGCCCGGGTATTTCACATCCCACTTAATCATCCGCCTACGCTCCCTTTACGCCCAGTAAATCCGGATAACGCTCGCCACCTACGTATTACCGCGGCTGCTGGCACGTAGTTAGCCGTGGCTTCCTCCTTGGGTACCGTCATTATCTTCCCCAAAGACAGAGCTTTACGATCCGAAAACCTTCATCACTCACGCGGCGTTGCTGCATCAGGGTTTCCCCCATTGTGCAATATTCCCCACTGCTGCCTCCCGTAGGAGTCTGGGCCGTGTCTCAGTCCCAATGTGGCCGATCACCCTCTCAGGTCGGCTACGCATCGTCGCCTTGGTAGGCCGTTACCCCACCAACTAGCTAATGCGCCGCGGGTCCATCTCATAGCGGATTGCTCCTTTGGTTGAATGATGATGCCATCTTTCAACATTATGCGGTATTAATCTTCCTTTCGGAAGGCTATTCCACTCTATGAGGCAGGTTACCCACGTGTTACTCACCCGTCCGCCGCTAATCCGTTTCCCGAAGGAAACTTCATCGCTCGACTTGCATGTGTTAAGCACGCCGCCAGCGTTCATCCTGAGCCAGGATCAAACTCTCAATTTAAAAGTTTAATCTATACTCATATTACTTATAAAAGAATTGCTGGTTTATGTTAATATCTTCTGTTTAATTTTCAAAGACCATTTCGTTGTCGCCCTCAAGCGACTTTCTTAGTTTAACATCACTTTGAAACTTTGTCAACAACTTTTTTCAAAACTTTTTATTTGTTTTGTTAAGTTGTTTGTGTGTCTCTCAGCGACGAGATTTATCTTACCATCATAAGCAATAACATTTTATTATAAATAACAAGCTTTTACTAAAATATTCTTTAAATACTTAACTTTTCTTATGTTTAGTTTAAAATCCAACTATTGATACTCCAGGTTGCGTTTTTATCTATTTTCATAAGAGACATATATATTATTGTCTGCTGAAGTATATTTTATAC
>OKPN01000247.1_pt1 | contig 3379 bp, 2 predicted proteins | sample 1611031 | NCBI WGS metagenome assembly OKPN01 (sample SAMN04436705, study PRJEB24849) | human gut metagenome | biome: human gut; feature: NICU; material: stool | host: Homo sapiens | place: USA: Saint Louis, MO | collected 2010-08-01
TTCTGAGCTGCCATATTGCATTTGTAAACCGTTGAATTTCACTAAACCTGATGTTGGTTTAATAAGTCCAATGATTACATTGGCTAGGGTAGATTTCCCGCAGCCAGACTCTCCAACTAAACCGATGGTTTCCCCCGCTTTAATGCCAAGACTCACATTGTTTACTGCTGTGAATTTTTTACGTCCAAATAATGAACCGTCGCGAGAAGGAAATTGCACCACGATATTTTCTAAATCGATGATGTTTTGTTCTTTAATGACTTTAATACTACTGCTCATATTATGCTCCTTTCGCTTCCGTTACAGGCTCAGTTAAATGAGAAGCCCACAAGTGAGACGGATCGCCTTCCACGGTGGTTAATATCAATTTTTGATCCGGATTTGCATCTGGTCGCAATGAACGACTTGCAAAACGGTCGCCGGCAGCAAAATCGTAAGGTGATGGTACGCTGCCCGGAATTTGATATAAACGTTTCGCACGGACTTCGGTTGAAAGGACAGAACCCAATAAGCCACGGGTATATTCGTGAGTTGGATTAGCAAGCAATAAGGATGTAGGTGCCATTTCAACCACTTGACCTGCATACATTACAGTAATGTGGTGAGCTAACTGTGCAACCAATGCTAAATCGTGGCTGACAAACACCATCGCGAAACCCAGTTTTTCACGTAATTCATTCAATAATTTCACCACTTCAGCTTGAACGGTTACGTCTAATGCGGTTGTTGGTTCATCAGCAATTAATAATTTCGGTTCACGAGTTAATGCCATTGCAATCACCACACGTTGACGTTGACCACCAGAAAGCTCATGTGGATAACGGTTTAACACTTTTTCAGGATCAAGGTGTACCCATTCCAACAATTTTTCTGCAGTATGGTGACTACCACGTTTAATGAGCTGAGCCATTTGATCTTTAATACGCATTGATGGGTTTAACGCACTTAAAGAGTCTTGATAAATCATCGCAATTTCAGAACCACGCAATTCACTTAGATTGTTAGCATTAAGTAAACTGTGTTGTTTTCCGCTACGGTCTGTGAAAAGCACTTCCCCAGTAATTTTTGCTGTTTTTGGTAACAAGCCCATGATAGAGAATGCTGTAATGGATTTACCACAACCAGACTCACCCACTAACCCCATGGTTTCTCCTTCATTTACGGTGAAGCTGATGTTATCAACCAATGGAATTTCGCCATAACGATTCGGGAAACGGATTGATAAGTTTTTCACTTGTAAAATCGGTTTTGCATTTGGATTTAACTGCATACGATTCGTACGGGTGATTTCTTTTTCATGTAATTTGAGTAAGTAACGTTTTAATGCAAGACCTTCAGAAAGCGCTTCTTGTACGTCGGTAGAAAGACGCTCATCTGATTTGCCTTCTGGTTTTTTACCACCTTTTAAGCGCGGGTTAACCAAGGCATCGGTAAGCCCTTCCGCTAAGATATTTAAGGCTAATACGGTTAAAAGAATCATCACACCCGCAAAGGTTGTCGCCCACCATGCACCGTTTAATACGATGTTACGACCTTCAGAAAGGATGTTACCCCATGAAGGATGTGGAGGTTGTACACCTGCGCCTAAGAAAGAAAGCGAGGCTTCAAACACAATAGCATCTGCCACCATTACGGTCGCGAAGACTAAAACCGGTGCCGCGGTATTGCGTACAACGTGTTTGAGAAGAATATAAGTACGGCTACCACCAATCACGCGTTCAGCACGCACATAGTCTTCATCCCATTGTGATACCACATTAGCACGAACCACACGAGCAAGTTGCGGAGTATAAACCACGGCAATGGTGATGATAATGACCGGTACAGAGTTACCAAAGGTTGCTAATAACACTGCCGCTAATGCGATACCTGGGAAGGCCATTAAAATATCCATTAAGCGCATGATAATTTCATTGCCCCATTTCTCGGATGTGGCTGCAGTTGCACCTAAAATACTACCGAAAAGAATGGCACAAGCTACCGCACCTAAACCGATAAATAAGGACGTTTGGGCACCATAAACAATACGAGAGAAAATATCACGACCAAGTCGATCAGTCCCAAACCAATATTCCGCACTTGGAGCACGCATACGTGCGATCACTTCTAATGGATCATGTGTTGCTACCCAAGGGGCAAATACCGCCACTAAAGCAACGAAAACTAAGAATAATAATGAAATTTTTGATGCGGTGGAAAGTGCTCGGAATCTCGCACCGCTTGCAGCTAATCGATCTGCTAAACCTTGACGAAACATTATAGACTCCGAATTTTAGGGTTAATCAACACATAGAGAATATCAACGATAATATTCACTAAAACGAAGGTAAAGGCGATAGTAATAACAACACCTTGTACTAAGTGTAAGTCATGATTGACGATACCGTTAAAGATCAATTTACCCATGCCCGGTAAGTCAAAGATTTGTTCGATAACCACTGCACCACCAAGTAAGTAGCCTACACGTAAACCTAATACAGTGACTGGTGTGATTAACGCATTGCGTAATACGTTGTGGCGAATAACAGTTGCATAAGGCACACCGTTACCAATCGCGGTTCTCACATAGTCTTTATCCATTTCTTCTACCATGGTTGTACGCACCACACGAATTAATGACGCACACACTGGCACAGCAAGTGCAAGAGATGGCAAAATCATGGAATTGATATACCCCATCGGACTTTCACTGAATGGCACAAAACCACCAGAAGGTAACCAATCTAATTCCAAAGAGAACCATTGAATAAGTAAGATACCTAACCAGAATGATGGTGTCGCAACCGCTGCAACAGAGATTAAACGAATTACTTGGTCAACCCAGCTATCACGATAAAGCGCGGCAAGTACACCTAATGAGAAAGAGACTACTGCCGCAAACACCACACCAATTAAGGTAAGTTGTAACGTGATTGGGAAAGATTTCGCTAGCATGCTACTGATTGGTAATTCTGGTGGCATCGTCACACCAAAATCTAATACAAGTAAATTACCTAAGAAGCGAAAATATTGAACAAAGAGTGGATCATTTAAGCCATGTGATTCACGGTAAAGTTGTTTTGCCGCTTCACTCGCACTTTCGCCCAATGCCACCGTAGCAGGATCACCTGGTGTGAATTGAAGCACCACAAAAACGAGTGCTGTTACACCAAGAATCATGACTGGCAAGGCCATCAATCGGCGTAACAATAATCGAAGTATCATTTCCATCTGACTTCTCCTATTCTAGCTTGAGAAATTCGTTAGCTTCAAAAATGAAGCAAAACAATCAAATTCAAAAACAAAATGAATTACAGTAATCATAATGTTCAGCCCAAGCCCTGTCAATCCAAGTACATAGGGCAATATTCAAATCTGTGATCGGCTTCACAAAGATTTT
>OKPN01000251.1_pt1 | contig 3253 bp, 7 predicted proteins | sample 1611031 | NCBI WGS metagenome assembly OKPN01 (sample SAMN04436705, study PRJEB24849) | human gut metagenome | biome: human gut; feature: NICU; material: stool | host: Homo sapiens | place: USA: Saint Louis, MO | collected 2010-08-01
GTTGTTTCAGTTCTTACGCGTGAAAGAAGAAGTGAACAAAGAAGCCTTGCTTGCTGACCCGAATAACGCCAAGGCGATTGCAGGTGTGAGTATTCGAGAAAATGAAGAAGAATTTATCATCAAACCGAATGATGAGGAGGTGTGCTAATGGGGCGAAGACCGAAAATCGACCGCGATGTGCTAGAAGAAGCCTATCGCGAAGCAACAGAAATCGCAGCAGCAATGGAGCGTTCGGGCAATTATGCCCGAGCTAGTGAATTGTGGGGAGAAGCAGCAAAGCAAGCGGTAACACTCAAACAACGTGAGTGGTGCAACACGCGCAAAACCTACTGCAAAACATGGCAAGGTAAACGGGAGAAAAGACAATGATTTCCACACTAGAAGCCTTAAAAATGCAACTTCGCCAAGCGATTATTCAGCTGGAACAGGCTGAAAAATCACTAGATAAAGAACAAATGGAATACGCCAAAGTGTATGTAAGTAATGCGAAGGGGATTTTGATGACAATGGGGGTAAGAATATGACGGCACATTATTTGACCACAGTTTCTATTGGCGTTTGTCCAACAACAGAAGAACTAAGCTTTACGATAGGTGCTAAACATTCCGCTAAACTGCCAAACAAAGTTAGAACCATAATAACTGATTTGATGACAACAATGCCTATTGTCATAACAAAAGGCTGGTATCAAATTATTCGCTTAGTACCTGAAGCAGATAAAGGCTTCACAGCTGACCTTCACTTTGATTTCTTCCTTGATGAAGACAATGATTGGGCTGCAAATGGACAAGTTGAAAATAAGGACGGCATTGAGCCAGTATTAATGGGAATGGCAAAAATGATTTTTACCGATGATCCTGTTATTAAATCCCTACTGGAAAATGATGACGAGCCTGAATATATTCAGCATTTTGACCCAACTTGTTAAACCAAACCGCCTTCGGGCGGTTTTCTTGTATTAGGAGAACAGAAATGAAAGTGAAATGTAGTGCGTGTGGAGCGTTGCATTCGTTGGATGCGTTGATTGCCAACAAGGCAGCAAGTGATGCCTTAAATGCGGCATTGTTGGTGAGTGGTGAGTTAGGCGAAGCCTTAATTCGTTATTTGGGGCTGTTTCGTCCTACGAAAAGTTCGCTCACGTTCGACCGTGTGGCAACCTTGCTGGGCGAACTCACACCAATGATACAGGCTAAGACTATCAAACGTGATGGGCGTGAGTTTCCTGCACCGCCTGAGGCGTGGATTTATGCCATTAACCAAATGATGGCGAGCCGTGTCAATTTTACCCTGCCGATGAAGTCGCATGGTTATTTGTTGGAAATTATTGCAGGCTACAAGCCTATCGGCACAGCGGTGGCTGTGCAAAATCCTGAGCAAAATCGACCGCTTGCAAGTAATAAAATGAACGCAATTAAAGGAGCGTTGGAATGGGGCAAAACAATCAATGGCTAAAACCTGTGCTAGCTCAAGGCGTGGCAATGTTATTGCTGTTACGCCTAAAAAATTCGCCAACGGAAGATGTGATACAGCCAACATTGGAAGCATGGTATCGGGTAATCACTTATAAAAAGTCGTGGGATATGGAGCTGGATAAGGTGCGGTTTGAGACAGCATTTATGACACTTGGGCAAACTTGTGATTGGTTTCCTACGCCAAAACAACTGCTAGAAGCCTTGCCACAGCGTGAATATCCTGAGCTTCCGCCACCACCGCCAAAAAGTGTAGAAGAAATGGCACAGGAAAAGGCACAAGCGGAAAGTAATTTACAAAGATTGAAAGCAATTTTAAGAGGTAAACGATGAGAAAACGATTATTGCAGCTGGTGCATATTGGGAAAAGTCAGTTGGGAATGGACGATGAGACGTATCGAAGTCTATTATCTCAACAATTCTACCAAAATTCTGCGAAAAATATAAGCTATTCAGAGCTAGTGAAACTGGTCAAAATACTGCAACAAAAAGGTGCAAAAATTCGCTTACCAAGAGATACACCGCAACTTTCTGCCGTTCAGCGGAAATTGTGGGCGGTTTGGAAGGCTACAGCCGATGAAAGTACGTCTGCAGCGTTGAATGCGTTTGTTGCTCGATATTATGCGGACGTTGCAGACTGGCGTGAGCTGGATAGTGAGCAAACGGCATCTATTATTGAGCAGTTAAAACAGTGGAAAAAACGAGTAGGTAAATAATGATTGATACCAAATTTGACAATAATGACTTTCAAACCAAAGCCCCCGATTTATTGGCAGATTTGGCAAAATATACGGTGACGGCGGTGCGCGAATGCTTTCCTGATATTGATGCGGAAATGGCGGAAAATATCGGAATGATTGTGGCGTTGAAAACAGGACATAACTGGGGCGGATTGAATGTTTATGTGCCAAAGTCGATGTCGCTTTTCGCCTGTGAACGTGAAAAGCAAATTTTCAACGAGTTCACGGGCAATAATCACGCCTACCTTGCTAAGAAGTATGGTTTATCTTTGCAATGGATCTACAAAATAGTGAAACGTGTGCAGAAGGAAGAGATTGCGAAAAGGCAGTTTGATATGTTTAGGGAGTGAAAATGAAAACATCTGAAATTTTACATCTGCCAAATGATGTAAAAATTGAATTACACAAACGCTTGAGAAAATCCAATTATTCAGGATTTGTTGAGCTTGAAACTTGGTTAAGGTCATTGGGTTATAAAACGTCTAAATCTGGCATTCATAGATACGCCAAAAAATTGAAAGATTTAGATGGCTTTGTGGGGAAAAGTGGTTCATTTGAATTAGCTACTCAAATTGATGTTGCTAATGCCTCAGAACCGAACCAATCGCTAACTCAACTTTATCAACAACTTGGTCAGATTGAGTATCAAAAATTCCAAATCTTACAAAAAATTGCTGAATTAAAAGCAGGAATCCTACCTTAATAATAAACCCAGCTTACTAAAAATAGGCTGGGTTTATTTTTTCATATATTGAAACTTCGTTACATTTGAATTTTATATCTTCCCAAATAGTCAGGTTTCTTCCCACATTTATCTTAGTTTATATATATAGGTTATGTTAGATGGGTTTATTTAAGCGCGTTAGGACGTTTTGAAGTGTTATATGGAGAATTGTGATTATTGCGGTGGTTTGCCTGATTCGAACAGGATAATGAGCCTTTGACAGCACAACCTTTCCAGTAGGAAACCCCCACCGTTAAAATGACTATACGCCACTCTTTTTTAAAAGGCAAATGTTATGATCAAAATCACCCTCAACGACA
>OKPN01000270.1_pt1 | contig 3046 bp, 2 predicted proteins | sample 1611031 | NCBI WGS metagenome assembly OKPN01 (sample SAMN04436705, study PRJEB24849) | human gut metagenome | biome: human gut; feature: NICU; material: stool | host: Homo sapiens | place: USA: Saint Louis, MO | collected 2010-08-01
CATGGTAACTCACTTCGTGCATTAGCAAAACACATTATCGGTATTTCTGATGCGGAAATCATGGATTTTGAAATCCCAACCGGTCAACCGTTAGTGTTAAAACTTGACGATAAATTAAACTACGTAGAACACTACTATCTTTAATTTATAAATGATTTCAAAGTGCGGTTAATTTTGACCGCACTTTTTGTTTAAGGAGAATAATGGATGAAAAAATTACTTGCGGTGATTTTTGCTTTGTTACCTGTTTTAGCCTTTGCAGCATCGCCAAATCACTCGGCAAAATCAACTCAATCGAAGACAGTTAAAATGGCAGTTAAAAAAGTGGAAGTCAAGAAAGCCACTACGCCTAAAGCCGTAGCCAAAACACCGAAAAAGAAAGCCGATGCCAAAACAGCAGAAGTGAAAAAGCCAGCTAAAATTGTCGCAGCGAAAACAGCGGTAACGAAAAAAGAAAAAATGAAAAATAAAACGACAAATAAAGCCACTAAAGCAGAGCCGACAAAAACGAAAGGCAAACAGCGAGTAGAAAAAACTAAGCAAACTGCAGTTAAAGAATCAGCGAAACCTGAAAAAGTGATGGCTAAAAAAACACCTGCGGCTAAAACCGAAGTGAAGAAAGCAGAACTAAAATCTGTTGAAAAAGTGACTGAAAATAGCGTGGAAACTGTTACTCAGAAAACAGCGAATACCGTGACAAAATCCGTTGTTGTGCCAAGATGTAATGATTCAAAAGTCTTTGCCGTATTATCTGATGCGTTCCACAAGCAAGGTATCGTGACTAATACACCAATGACTATAAAACAGATTATCCAAGCGCATGAAACACAATCTTACCCACAACAAGGCATTCGGAGTTGTAACGCTATAGTTAGAACTAATGGCGTTAAATATGTTACGAATTACAGCATTATCTTGAATGATAAAGGCTTTTTCGTGCAAGTTGAAAACGCACAACCCGCTCAACGTTTCTAATCTTAACGTGCGTTATTTAAATGGAGTTGTTTGAATAGCGCACGCATTTCTTCTTCATTCAAACGGCGGTATTCACCATTACCCAATCCATCAAGTGTTAAATGACTCATTTGATAACGGATAAGTCGTAATGTCGGAAAGCCGATATGTGCCGTCATTCTACGCACTTGTCGATTACGCCCTTCACTAATTTTAATTTCCAACCAGCTCGTTGGAATACTTTGACGTTCACGAATAGGTGGATTGCGAGGCCAAAGAAAATCCGGTTCAGAAATCAACCGCACTTTTGCAGGCTTCGTCATCCCATCTTTCAATTCAACGCCTTTGCGGAGTTTGTCTAAGTCTGTCTCTTCAGGAATGCCTTCTACTTGTACAAAATACGTTTTTTCGGTTTTAAACTTAGGATCTGCCAAACGATGTTGCACTTCACCATTATTCGTTAAAATCAGCAGCCCTTCACTATCACGATCCAATCGTCCTGCCGCATACACATTAGGAATGGTAATAAAATCTTTTAATGTAGCTCGGCCATTTTCATCGGTGAATTGTGTCAGTACATCAAACGGTTTGTTAAATAAAACAACGATTGTTTGTTCTAATGTAAGTAGCTTTGCTTTTGGCTTAAATGAACGAGTAGGTTTTGCCGTTCGTTTGGTTGTAAATGAGTGAGAAGGGAAAGATTTTGACATATTATTTATTGAGTAAAAAAGAGAAAAAAGGCGGATTTTACTCCGCCCTTTTATATTACCATTGATAACGATAGACTGCTTGAATTGCATAAGGTTTATCGAAGTTTTTACCGTCAGCACGGCTTACTTCTAAACCAAAACGATGATTTGCAAATCCAGCATTTAAACCGACTGCACTTTCAAAACGTCCGCGGCTGCTTGCAACATCAAGCGCGCTGTTTGCGTAATGAATTTTGCTACTACGGTTTTTGCTGGTAATTGCATTGACTGCCGCGTAAGGTTGTAAATTCCAACCATTACTTAATGCAAAGCCTTTGGCTACACGTAAACCAATTCGAGAATAAACAGAAGATAAGCTATCTTCATTCTCTTGTGATGAAATATGTGTCCACGCTAATTGTGCTTGCGGAGTAATTGTCCAATCGTTCACAAGGCTAAAGCGTTTGCCTAATTCACTCGAAATAGTATAAGCGTTGTAATGGCGTTTTTCAGTGTGATCTGAGTTAGCGTGTAAACGGCTGTATTTCACGATGTTATCTACATAAATACCGTTATCTGCAAGGTAAGCTGCATATAACCCCACGCTGTTGCTTCTTACTTTGCCATTACCGTAATGGCCATTGAAATCAACGTTAGCTTGGCTACGACCAACAAACCCACCAACACGGAGGTTATCGGTTACAGCAGCATCTGCGCCCACTTGTAAGCTATGTACGTTTTGTTTAAAGCCAGCAGTTTCACTCTCACCAGTCGAAAGTGCGGCTAATTTTTGGCGAGAATTCACATTACGAACCCATACATTACCTTTTTCACCGTTTTTCACTTCGCCTAGACGTTGATGGATGCCACTTAAATCATCTTCCACTAAACGCAATTGTGCTTGGCGAAGAGAAACTTGTGCATTTGCTAAGTTTGAAAGTAACGGTTCGCTTGGTAGAACTGCTGGTGGTACTACTGGATTACTTGGGGTTACTACTGGGGTGCTAGGCGTTACCGCAGGTTTGCTTGGAGTCACCACTTGTTTGCTTGGTGTAACTGGTGCAACAGGTGGAGTTGGGGTGACTTCATTTTTAGAGTTCGCTAACACCCAATTATTTCCTTCTTTTGTGAGGAAGTATTGGTAAGCCCCTAAATCTACACGATTATTCGGGTTTGTTAAGCTAAATGCAGCGTTACCACCATGGGTTTCGACAAGTGTCACTTTACCGTTAGCAACATTTGCGCCTTGGTTCGTTACCCCAATTTTATGATTACCTTCAGCAGTGCCTTGAACAATGATTTTATTTGCATTGTTATTTTCAATATTGGTGTAAAGATTAAATATGCCAGAGCCAGTAAGATTTCCCGTGATAGTTAATAAAGCATAAGGCGCTTTGGTGCTA
>OKPN01000284.1_pt1 | contig 2910 bp, 6 predicted proteins | sample 1611031 | NCBI WGS metagenome assembly OKPN01 (sample SAMN04436705, study PRJEB24849) | human gut metagenome | biome: human gut; feature: NICU; material: stool | host: Homo sapiens | place: USA: Saint Louis, MO | collected 2010-08-01
TCAAAGCCAGTCGCCAAGATACCACTGAAACGCTCCGTCAAATTGCGGTGCATAACGCGACCTATCGGGAGATTTGCAAGGAGACGAACGATGACCATTAACGTGGAATTTTGGCATTTGGTCGGGTTGTTGTTGTCGTTTCTTGGTTGCTGTTTTGGCTTTGCCAAGATTTTAGTATCGCAGTTCCAAAACTCACTATCGGAACGCCACCAAAACCAGCTCAAAGTGAACGATAAAGTGGAAGAATTGGAAAAGCAATTCAATCAGATGCAATCAAGTCTGCCGCTCGTTTATGTGTTGCGAGATGACTACATTCGCGGACAAACAGTGCTGGAAGCCAAAATGGATGCCCTACATAAAACCTTAAGTGATTTATACAAAATGGAGAGTGCAAAATGATGGAAAAAGCCCGCCGAGAAGGTATGCGTTGGCACTTGCTCAATACTTTACACAAAGCGATGCCATACACCACCAGCGAACAATTTTTGCGTGATGTGATGGCAGGCATTTAACCGAGAACAGTTTTTCAGGGTATGTGGAATTGGAAACGCTATTACGTGAGAAAGGCTACCAAATTAGCAAGTCGGCAATTCATCGTTATGGCAAACAAATTGAAAGTCGCCTGAAAGCGATTAAAGACGCGGCAGAAGTGGCAAAGCTCATTACCGAGCAGGTGGACGATGAGGGCGATAGCCAATCGGATGCCCTAATGCGGCTGGTGCAAACTGATTTAATGAATTTGCTGATTGAAGCCCGCAATGTGGAAAGCCTAAGCGTAAAAGACCGCCTAAAAGCACTGGGTATGATCGGCAAAAATATTGCATCAATGACGACGGCAAGTGTGAAGCTGAAAGAATATCAAGCGGAACATAAAGCTAAAGTGCAGGAAAAATTAGATGAACTCGCGCGCACCGCCGATAAAGACGGCACAGACCTGCCAACCCTTGAGCGTGCGCGACAAAGTATTTTGGAAGTCTATGGCATCAACCAATAACACCGTTCTCTACGATTACCAAAAATGCTGGCTACAAGATGACAGCCGTTTCAAAGTGGCAATGTTTGCCCGACAAACAGGTAAAACCTTTACTACCACACTTGAAATCGTACTGGATTGTTTGGCTCACGAAGCCAAAGGCGAGAAAACTCGCTGGGTGATCTTAAGTCGTGGGGAACGCTACGCAAAAAAATAAGCGGTTACCAAAGGTATTGAAGGCAGAAATCATTAAAATCATTGATGAATTTCAGGGTTATAAAGACTTAAACTGCTTGGCGAGCTGGTTATTGTTTAGCGGTCAGCAAGTCGGTTCGCTTGAAGAACTCTACCACAAAGATTTCTGGCACTGTGTGCGCTTGAGCGATTATCCAAGTGCGGACGGTTATTTGGACGGCGTAGAAGTTGTACGCGAGTCATTTCATACCTTGCTGCCAAAGTATGCCAACGACCCGAAAGCCCTATTTGTGTTAGATCCGCCTTACCTTTACACCAAACAAGAAAGTTACAAACAAGCCACCTATTTTGACTTTATTGACTTCTTGCGACTGGTCAATATCACTCGTCCGCCGTATGTGTTTTTTAGCTCGACGAAGTCGGAGTTTATTCGATTTGTGAATTATATGTTGGAAAACAAGGTGGATAATTGGCAGGCGTTTGAAAACGCCAAACGCATTACGGTGAATGCAAAACTGAACTACCAAGTGGCGTATGAAGATAATTTAGTCTATAAATTCTAGTAGTAAAAAAGGCTTCGCGTGATCACGAAGCCTTTTGCATTAGTCTTCTAATTCGGAAAGCAAACAATAAAACGGTGGGGCGAAAGGGGCAAGTGTGGACGTAAATCTGACTACACAATCTTTATGCCCGTCTTCCACAAACCGCACATCTAAAAACGCCGTGTTATACACAAAGGTTTGCCCCCGTCCGTTAGGTAGTGAATATTGCGAACCGTCCGCAATAAAACCGTCGTGTTCTTTCACCGCAACAAGAGCTAATTCCATCATCATTTCCTGCTCGGTTCTCATTTTAAAATTTGTCATTTTGCGGTTTCCTGTATTTGTTTAAGTTGGTAACAGGATTACTCTCTTCGGCAGGCATAGCAAGTCATCATTGCGGCAAAACGACTGGCTGCGGTCGAATTAGGCTGGGGAGGTGTGGACGGCTAAATAAGTGCAGATATGTAACGCCATTTCACTAAATGAAAAAAGCAAGAAATAGAAATTATCTTGCTTTTTTAGGGGCGGTTATGTTGCGCGGGTTTAATTTGATTTGACCCTCTTTTACTTTATTCCGATATCATAAACTGCTCTCTTAATTGATGAAGCTGATCGCGTACTGCGGCGGCTTTTTCAAATTCGAGATCTTGAGCAAATTTATACATTTGTTGTTCCAATTTCTTAATTTGTTGTTGGAATTCTTTGGCTGATTTTGGTGTATTGTAGAGTGCGGTCGGTTCAGCTGCCGTTTTTCCACGCTGTTTCAATTTAGCTTTTTGATTTGCACCTTGACCAATATCTAATAACTCGCCGACTTTCTTATTCAATGCCTGTGGAACAATGCCCTTTTCTTCATTGTATTTCATTTGTTTTTCACGACGGCGATTCGTTTCGGTAATGGCTTTTTCCATAGATTTAGTAATGCTATCTGCATACAAAATCGCTTTACCGTTCAAGTTTCGAGCGGCTCGACCGATGGTTTGGATTAAAGAACGCTCAGAACGCAAGAAACCTTCTTTATCGGCATCTAAAATGGCGACAAGAGAAACTTCTGGAATATCTAAACCCTCACGTAATAAGTTGATACCGACTAACACATCAAACTCGCCTAAACGTAAATCACGAATAATCTCTACACGCTCAACAGTATCAATATCTGAATGCAGATAACGTACACGAATGCCGTGTTCGTCTAAGTAA
>OKPN01000304.1_pt1 | contig 2718 bp, 3 predicted proteins | sample 1611031 | NCBI WGS metagenome assembly OKPN01 (sample SAMN04436705, study PRJEB24849) | human gut metagenome | biome: human gut; feature: NICU; material: stool | host: Homo sapiens | place: USA: Saint Louis, MO | collected 2010-08-01
AGACATAAAAAACTCCTTTGTGAGTATGTTGTTTAACTTTCACAAAGGAGTTTACTTAAATGGGGTTTAAACGGCTTTTAAACTGATTTAAAGAAATCTATTGCCCGATATTAGTGCGGTATTTTTGCAACACATCTTGACCGTTTACGCGGTAAATGTTCGCAAGCACGTCCACAAAAAGGACTTCTTTACCTGCAATGGTTTGCTTGATGGAATAAATTTGGAAGGTGTCGGAATGTTCCGTCGCTTCTTTATTTTTCAAGCTTCCACCTGTGGTTTTATTAAATGCCACGTTCATAATGGTGACAAGGGCTTCTTCCGCAGCCAAGCCACGAGAATCAAACACTTGCACATTAGAACGTGCCATCAATTGCACATTTTTATAAGGATTATAGGCGTTTACTCGCACTTCAGGATAGAAACTATCCCAAATCACTTCGCCTTCCATTGCATTTAACCCTGCGGGCAGTTTGATTGTGCCGTGTAGCCCCAAGCCTTTGTGTTCAATAAACTCGAACTCGATGTCAGGTAATTTAAACTCTTTGGCTTTGCCCAAAAGCGAGTTGCCGTTCATATACACATTGGCGTTCACAATCTGATGAATTGCGGTACTCATAATTTTCTCCTTCTAGCGTTGTGACACCAAGTTCACTAAGTATTTACGGGTCATTACCGATTTATTGCCAATCAATTCCGCTGGCAATTTTGGCGTATATTCATACATCAACGGCACGTGACCTTTACTAAATTCATCCACCAAGTCGTAATCATGGTCAAGACTGACGCTATAACCCACGATAGACGGCAATGCACGCAAATAGGTGTCCACGGTTTCAGTTAGACTGTCAATCAATGCGTCATCAATCGGACGGTCGATAAATTGCAACTCGGTGCGGCGAATGCTTTCGTCAATTAAGTCGCCTGTGCGCAACGCCGTTTCAAAATTGATGATATGGGTTACTGTTGGATAGTTTGACGAGCGGTTACCCCACAAGCGGAAACCTGTGCCAAAGCTATTGAAAATCGTGGTAATGCCGACTGCATTAAGCAGGTTGGTTTCCGACTGCTCATCGTCCACGCGAGCGGTTAAAGGCACTTCCATCCCAATTACGCCTTGTAATTGACGGTTAGAAGTGGAGAACCAGTAGCCGTTGTCGGTATCGGTTTTCATCCGCAAGCCTGCTGCGTGCACCGCTAAACTTTCAAGCGTATTGCTAGAGCCCAATGCATAAGGGAAGAAGTGACGAACACGTTCAGAGCTTGCTGAAGCGTTTAACGTGCCAAGTGGACCACGCCCTTGAATCGCTTTAGAGAGCGATGTGCCTTTCGGCAATTGCACATAAGCCACTGCTTTTAACTGTTCAGCTAATGTTGAAAGAGCCGCTGCACAGCTTGCAGTTTTATCAAACTCTGGGCAGATTAAAATTTTGGCATCCGCACCGTAAAGATTGAAGCCATCACGCAATAACTCAAAACCTTTGCGTTTGCCAGTCGCTGAATCAATGACGCCTTTGATGTCTTCTTCCGTCACTTTGGTTGGGTCAGCGTAATCGTAGGTCGCTTTTAATTCACTGTGTTTTGCTTTTAGGATAATTTCACCTGTTTGCAAATCTACGGTGTAATCGTCACCTTCCGTTAAAGTGCGGTCGGAAACTAATGTTAAATTTAATAAGCCTGCGTGAGTGGTTTGCGTACGTAATGTGTTGCTATCTTGTGTTAGCACTTCGTCGCTGACGTTAGTTTTGTGTTTTGCAGGGTCTAATACATTGACCACATATACTTTCCCTGCTGCATAACGCGATAGTACGTCAAAGGCATCAGGCAAGGTAAAGCCTTTATTTAAGATGACACCAAATTTTGAAAAGTCTTTGGTGGTTTGGCACACGGTGAGTTCATTCACCGCACCAATTGGGGCTGTACCGACGATACCGATAATCGCACCGTCCACAGTTTCCACCGCAACAGAGCCACCTGCCACGCGTGTCGTTTTCGTCCCATGATGAAATGCCATAGTTATCTCCTAGGATTGATTAGGTTTAGAGTTGCCCGCACGGCGATAAAGTGCGGCGGTAAATTTAGGTAAATCTTTGGATTCGCAAAGCTCCACTTGCCACGTTTCCGTTTGCACCATCAGCTGATATTGCCAAAGTCCGTCCGCTTCACCGGCGAACTCCTCACTGACCAGACTACAAGCGGTACAGTTGGTCGGCTTAAAGCCCACTACGGCAAGGCGAATTTTATCCAACATATCTACCGCACCGTGGTCGTCATGCTGACTACGGGCGATCACCGTGAGGGCAATCATTACCACGCGGCGTTGTTGGATAATGTCCACGCTATCAATGCTTTCAAACTTCGAGCCGGCATACTGTACCAACACCGCACCGAATTCGTCGGTGAGGTTGTAATGCGCCAAATCATCAGGAAATAATTCAATGCTGAATTCTTCCGTTTTGTCTTCAATCCGCTTGCGGATACTGTCTAAAATCGGGAGGGTGGCACTCATATTAATATCCTGATAAATCGAGTTTCTGCGGGGCTTTTGTTTTGAATTTAAGGGCGGACGGCAGATTATCGTCTTGAGCCGAGCCGAGTTCGGTTAAGCCGAGGTGCAATTTGCCGTTTTGAATCCGTTCCAAATCCTTCAAGGCTTGCGCGTGGGTTTCTTTCACGTTATCAGGAAAGCCTTTGCCTTCCGGACGACGTGAATACAACCAA
>OKPN01000308.1_pt1 | contig 2709 bp, 2 predicted proteins | sample 1611031 | NCBI WGS metagenome assembly OKPN01 (sample SAMN04436705, study PRJEB24849) | human gut metagenome | biome: human gut; feature: NICU; material: stool | host: Homo sapiens | place: USA: Saint Louis, MO | collected 2010-08-01
CCCGCGTAGATGCGGAATTCGCCGACAAAGTCGTGTTGCTTACCGAGGAATTCGCCGATTATCCGCACCACCCGATCAGTATCGGCCAAGATCAAGTGGATCTCATTGTGCAAGTGGATGCTGTCGGTGATCCGAAAAAAATCGGTGGCGGCGCTACCCGCATGACCACCAACCCACGCGAATTGTTAATTGCCCGCAAATGTGCCGAAGTGATTTTCGCCAGTGGTTATTTTAAAGACGGCTTTTCCTTACAAACTGGTACTGGCGGCGCTTCCTTGGCGGTAACCCGATTCTTGGAAGAAAAAATGGTACGTGACGGCATTAAAGCTGACTTTGCTCTCGGTGGTATCACTGCCAGCATGGTAGATTTACACGAAAAAGGCTTAATCAAAAAATTATTAGACGTACAAAGTTTTGATGCGATTGCTGCCGAATCTCTTGCTCGTAACCCTAATCATATTGAAGTTTCGGCTAATCAATATGCGAACTATAGTTCCAAAGGCGCCTCCGTTGAGCGTTTAGACATAGTGATCCTTTCCGCATTGGAAATCGACACCAAATTTAACGTGAACGTATTAACCGGCTCTGATGGCGTAATTCGCGGTGCATCCGGCGGTCACTGCGATACAGCGTCTTCTGCACAAGTGGCCATCATCGTGGCGCCATTAGTTCGTGGTCGTATCCCAACGGTAGTGGAAAATGTGATTACCTGCGTCACGCCGGGTGAAAACATCGACATCTTAGTGACCGACCACGGTGTTGCCGTCAATCCGAAACGTCCGGATTTAATCAATGCCTTATCTGATGCAGGTATCCCGTTATTTACCATCGAACAACTTTGCGAACGCGCTTACAGTTTAACCGGCAAACCAAAAGAAATTGAGTTTACCGATAAACCGGTCGCCGTTGTTCGTTACCGTGATGGAACGGTGATTGATACGGTGTATCAAGTCAAAGAATAATGCTACAAAAAATCGCCTCCTTAACCCTCCTTAATAAAGAGGCGATTTATAGCATCCACAAAAGTGCGGTCATTTTTAAACACGTTTTTGGCGCAATATGACAATTTCCCTAAATCATTTTTCCACCGATGGAACCGAAATTTCTCTCGAACAGCTTTTAATGGCGCGTGAAGAACGAGCAAATTTGCAGCAACAACTGTTAACCCAATATGGGCAAACCTTGCTTTGTGTTACCTTAACAGCAGTAGGCGGAGTGAAGAAAAATGCTCTATTAGATTATGTCTTTACAAAAACACTAGAAAATCTGATCGCACTTTTTATGCAGTTGAACATCACGCCCACAAAGGAAATTGTTCGTCCGTTAGCAACGGGGCATGAGGCGTTTTTTGTGTTGCCGATTAATGGTCGCGCGCTGAAAGCAGCAACGATTGAATTGGAGGAAAGCATACCTCTTGCCCGTTTATGGGATTTGGATGTATTCGATGCGAAAGACAATCTGCTGAGCCGCTCAGATTTTGCTCTTCCGCCAAGAGTCTGCCTAGTGTGTGGCAATGAAGCGAAAATCTGTGCCAGAACTCGTAAACACGCCGTTGATGAAATTGTGGCAGAAATGCAATCCCGCGCCCAACGCCATTATATCGCGGAATATATCGGTGGGCAGGCTTATTCCGCATTGGTGCAAGAAGCACGCTTGTCGCCGAAACCGGGGTTGGTGGATACCATCAACAACGGTTCGCACAAAGACATGAATATACATACCTTTGAGCAAAGTGCAGTCAGTTTACGCCCTTTTTTTACGCAATTCGTACTCAAAGGCATGACCACCGCCCATTTGCCTGAAAAATAAATCTTAGCAGAGATTCGTCCAATTGGTCTATCAGCAGAAAAGGCAATGTTTGAAGCAACAAATGGCATTAACACCCATAAGGGAGCCATTTTTTCCTTCGGCTTGGTGTGTACTGCAATGGGGCGTTTATTAGCTCAACAAAATGCAATTCAAAGTTCGGTAAAGTTTGATATAAACTCAATCTGCTCACTTGTTGCCCAATTTGCTCAAGGTTTAACAGATGAACTCAAACATTATCCCGAGCATTTTCCAGTCACAGCCGGCGTACGCTTATTCAGAAAATACGGTTTAACCGGCGCTCGTGGTGAAGCGGAAAGTGGTTTTAATCTTATTCGAACGTTGTTACCTCAATTTGATGAGTTTCATCAATTGGATGGAGAACATCGTTTACTGATTCTGTTGTTGCATTTAATGGCGACCAATCCTGACACTAACGTGGTTCACCGTGGCGGTTTGGATGGGTTAAATTTTATACAACACACAGCTCGAGATCTGCTTGCAGATCATAAAATTGTATTAGATAAAAATATACTGATACAAGCATTAATGAAATTTGACATCGCCTGTATTGAACTAAATTTAAGTTCAGGTGGTAGTGCTGATTTACTAGCACTGGCAATTTTCTTTTTATCATTTAGAGGTAATTAATATGGCATTATCAAAAAATGCAAAATTGGCGATCTTAGCGGTTATCCCTTTGATCACCTTCTTATTGCCTGCTCCAGAGGGGCTTTCTCTGATTGCTTGGCGTTTACTCGGGGTTTACATTGCTACTATTGTCGGGCTTGTAATAAAGCCTTACGGAGAACCAGTAATTTTACTCGCAGCAATTGCTGTTTCAGGTATCATTATAGGTAATACGGAAGGCGCAAAAGAATTAGTCAAAGTAGGGAATATGTT
>OKPN01000317.1_pt1 | contig 2597 bp, 4 predicted proteins | sample 1611031 | NCBI WGS metagenome assembly OKPN01 (sample SAMN04436705, study PRJEB24849) | human gut metagenome | biome: human gut; feature: NICU; material: stool | host: Homo sapiens | place: USA: Saint Louis, MO | collected 2010-08-01
GACACTTATGATTTTGCTTGCCAAGTATAAAAGATTTATTCGTTGAAGAATAGGAAAGAATATGAAGATTCCCAACAGAAAGCATCTAAAACAAGCAATTGGCTTAATAAAACAACAAGATATATTTTCATTTGTTTGGCTAGATGAGTTACATCGTGTTCAATCTGTTTGTTTAACTGGGCAACAAGGCGATATTTTTTCTCAGTTATTACCTCATTTACCCCAAAAAAGCAGCCAATATTGTTTTATTGGTGCTATTTCACCTCATTTGACTTGGTCTAAAACGCTTATTCTACCGCAGATACTCAATCCCCAAGAATGTGAACAACAATGTCGTTTTATTTTGCAAAAAGAGTTACCGATTCCTTTGGATGAATTATGGTTTGATTATCTGACCACGCCATTAAAACAAGGTTTTCGTTTGGATATAACGGCTATTCGGATACAAAGTGCAAAGGCTGAATTAGCAAAATATCTACCGTTAAAATTGACCGCACTTGATTTACTGAATCACAGTATTTTACGTGCATTTTATGCCATTTTAGGCCAAGAGCCGACTAACACCTTATTTTTATATCAAGATCAGCAAGGTTGCCTTGCTGTTTGTGAACGATTGCAACAAAGGCAGGTTTTGCAATCTCAAAGTAATTTATATGAACTTTATCAACAATTCGTCCAACGATTCCCTGAAACGATAGAACAAGTTTATGTATACCAAACACCCGATATGTTGAATTCACACGCAATCCAATTACTGCCTACGAATTGGCAACGCATCGAAACAGATTTACCTTTTATCGCTTTAGGTAATGCACTGTGGCAAACCGATTTGAAACTCGTGGATTTATCCTCAAAAACAATCACACTTTTGCCTCCAGGTAATTCGGAGAGTGGTGATGTTTAGCCTTAATTTATTGCCTTGGCGCTTAGAACAACATCAAAAGGCTTTTCGTCTTTTTATGTGGCAAAGTTTAATTTGGCTCGTTTGCTCAGTATTGATTCTTTTGGGATTGAGCCAACTTAACACACAACAATTGCAAGTTCTAAATCAGATAAAAGAAAATCTGATACAGATAACGAATCAAGTTCATCAAAAACGCATTCAAGTTCAACAACTACAACGAGACTTGAAAGAAATAAATGAACTGACTGAAATGGATACAGAATATGTGTATCGCATGCTTAATTTATTAAGTGAGCTACCATTACAACAAGGCGAGTTAGATGAATTTACGCTCAATGCTAAGCAAGTTGTGCTTTCAGGGATGACAGAAAGCCAAAAAGAATTTGAAGCGATACATCAATTTCTTAAACAGCATTTTACAACGGTTAATTTGACCAAGCTTGAACCAGTGCAAAGTCAGTTATTCTTTCAATTTGATATCCAGTTATCGGAGTCTGTGCAATGAGAGGTCTTATCAATGAGATTGTTCAAAAAAGTGCACAAAGTTGGTTTGGGAGATGGCTTCGATTACCTCAAATGGTCCATGCTACCTTTTGGTTGAGTTCATTAAGTGCGGTCATCTTTATGTTGAAAATAACCATGAACGACATCGACTTGATACAGAATTGAGTTTTCAGCAACAAGAGTGGGATAAACAGGAAAAAATTTTTCAGGCTTTAAAGCAAAAATTAGGAACTCAACAACTTTCTCCTGAACTCGCTAATTCAGTTTTACCGATCAATCAGCATGTTCAGACGTTATTAAATGGGCGACTTCGAGCGTTGGATTTACGTTGGGATTTTTCTCAACAAACTTTGTTGCATTTGTCGTTACAAGGCTATTTTGTCGATTTACAGCAATTTTTGACCGCACTTTTAAGGGATATTCCTATACTTTCTGTCACTCAATTAAGCATTGAGAAATTAGATGAAGAAGAAAATGCGTCTATTACAGGCGAGTTAATTTTCCAACTAAATAAGGACAAGTAATGAAAAAGCTCTTCTTAATCTTGATTGCAATTTTTTCTGTATCAGCATTTTCACGAGATCCTTTTGTTCGGAAACAAAGAGAACAAACCGAATATCCAAAAGAGGGGCTCACCCTACCGCTAGTGTTGGCTTGCGTGTATTCGGAGCTGAGACTGGCGGAGGAACGCCCATTGGCTCAGTTACACATTGTGGGTGTCGTGCAATACGGGAAACAGGCAGAAGTGTTCTTTAATGATGATGGGGATATTCTTTCCGCTCAAGTAGGACAGAGAATTGGAAAGGAAGCCTATTTAATCGAAAAAGTGAGTAAAAATAGCGTGACGCTTCAAAGTTATAAAGCCGGGCAATGTGAACAAACGACCTCAATCATAATGAGATTTTAAAATGATAAAGCAGAAAATAAAAACAAAGTGCGGTCAGTTTTTAATGTGTTTTTTGATCCTATGGACAACTTACTCATCGGCAGAAAGTCGCATCTTTTCACTTCGCTTAAAACAAGCTCCCATGGTGGCTACACTTCAGCAAATTGCTCTTGAGCAAAATACCAATTTAATGATTGATGATGAATTAGAAGGAACGCTTTCATTGCAATTAGATAACGTAGATTTTGATCGTTTATTGCGTGCTGTCGCAAAAATCAAAGGACTCTCTTTTTATCAAGAAAA
>OKPN01000320.1_pt1 | contig 2576 bp, 3 predicted proteins | sample 1611031 | NCBI WGS metagenome assembly OKPN01 (sample SAMN04436705, study PRJEB24849) | human gut metagenome | biome: human gut; feature: NICU; material: stool | host: Homo sapiens | place: USA: Saint Louis, MO | collected 2010-08-01
TAATGAAAAATTACTACGGTGCGTTAGACGTAGAAATTGTGGCAGTAATTGGCAATCACGATAATTTACGCGAATTAGTTGAACGCTTTGATATTCCATTCCATTGTGTCAGCCATGAAGGGCTCACGCGTGTGGAACACGATAAATTACTGGCTGAAAAAATTGATGAATATGCACCTGATTACATTGTATTAGCAAAATATATGCGTGTATTAAATCCTGAATTCGTGGCGCGTTATCCAAATCGCGTCATCAATATTCACCATTCATTCTTACCCGCATTTATTGGAGCAAAACCCTATCAACAAGCCTATGAGCGCGGCGTAAAAATCATTGGTGCAACGGCTCATTTTATTAATAATGAATTAGATCAAGGTCCGATCATTATGCAAAATGTGATTAATGTGGATCACACTTACTCTGCCGATGCCATGATGCGTGCAGGCCGTGATGTGGAAAAAACCGTATTAAGCCGTGCACTTGATCTTGCCTTACATGATCGTATTTTTGTGTATAAAAATAAAACGGTGGTCTTGTAATGAAAGCAATCACTTTAGAGCCAATTTCTCGCATTGAAGGTGAGCTCAACTTACCAGGTTCGAAAAGTTTATCAAACCGTGCATTATTATTAGCCGCATTAGCTAAAGGCACCACAACGGTTACTAACTTGTTAGACAGTGATGACATTCGTCATATGCTAAATGCCTTTAAAGCTTTAGGTGTAAATTACCAGCTTTCTGAAAACAAAACTTGCTGTGAAGTTGAAGGCTTAGGTGGCGCATTTCAGATTGAAAATGGCTTATCACTGTTTCTAGGTAATGCTGGCACAGCCATGCGTCCTTTAACGGCTGCGCTTTGTTTAAAAGGAAACGCTGAAGGCGAAGTCATTTTGACCGGTGAGCCTCGAATGAAAGAACGCCCAATCAAACATTTGGTGGATGCACTTCTTCAAGCGGGGGCTAATGTTCGTTATTTAGAAAATGACGGTTACCCACCGCTTGCAATTCGCAATCAAGGAATTAAAGGTGGCATGATTAAAATTGACGGTTCGATTTCTTCTCAATTTTTGACCGCACTTTTAATGGCTGCCCCTCTTGCTGAAGGCGATTTATATCCATATTGTGGGTGATTTAGTTTCAAAACCTTATATTGATATCACCCTCGCGATGATGAAAGATTTTGGTGTTTCGGTTGAAAATCAACATTATCAATTATTTAAGGTGAAAGGTAACCAATCCTATGTCTCACCTGGCAAATATATAGTAGAAGGTGATGCTTCATCCGCTTCTTATTTCCTTGCCGCCGCCGCGATTAAAGGCAACGTAAAAGTGACAGGAATTGGTAAGCATTCCATCCAAGGCGACCGCCTATTTGCCGACGTGCTAGAAAAAATGGGCGCAAAAATCACTTGGGGTGAAGATTTTATTCAAGCAGAACAAGCTGAGCTCTACGGCATTGATATGGATATGAACCACATTCCTGATGCAGCCATGACGATTGCCACAACCGCCTTATTTGCTAAGGGTGAAACCGTTATTCGCAATATTTATAACTGGCGAGTGAAAGAGACCGATCGCCTTGCAGCTATGGCTGCCGAATTACGAAAAGTCGGTGCGGAAGTTGAAGAAGGTGAAGATTTTATTCGAATTCAACCACTTGATCTTTCTCAATTTAAGCATGCTGAAATTGAGACCTATAACGATCACCGTATGGCAATGTGTTTTGCGTTGATTGCATTATCGGATACACCCGTCACGATTTTAGATCCGAAATGTACGGCTAAAACCTTCCCAACATTCTTCGATGAATTTGAGAAATTAAGTGTTCGAAGTTAAAAACATAAAAAAGCACCGAATGCTCGGTGCTTTTTTCGTTATTTCTAAATAGAAGATAAAAATTCTTTACGGGTTTCACGATCTTCTAGAAAGATTCCACCATAAGCTGATGTCACGGTATAACTATGAGTATCTTTTACCCCACGCGCTTTCACACAGAAATGTGTCGCTTTCACATAAACGGCCACATCATCCGTTTCTAAAATCGTTTGAAATGCCGTTAAAAGCTGTTCAGTTAAACGCTCTTGTACTTGTGGGCGTTGCGCAAAAAACGCCACAATACGATTGATTTTAGACAGCCCAATCACCCAATCTTTCGGGTAATAGGCGACGGCGACATTACCATCAATCGTCACAAAATGATGTTCGCAAGTACTGGTCAAGGTGATGTCATTCACTTGCACCATTTCGCTCACTTTCATTTGGTTTTTGATTTTCGTCATTTTCGGGAAATTGGCATAATCCATTCCACTGAAAATTTCATTAATAAACATTTTAGCTAAGCGATTTGGTGTTTCTTCTAGGCTATCATCACGTAGATCTAACCCAATCAATTTCATCACTTCACGCATATGCGAAGCAATCGCCACACGGCGCTCATCTTTACATTGAGTCGGGTCAATCATTGGGGTTTCGATGCCTTTGGCTAACAAGGCTCGGCGGACATTTTCCGCATCAGGTGAAATCGCGTTCATTCACTTTCCATTTATAAAAAAATAATGCGGCATTTTAGCAAAAGAT
>OKPN01000335.1_pt1 | contig 2483 bp, 2 predicted proteins | sample 1611031 | NCBI WGS metagenome assembly OKPN01 (sample SAMN04436705, study PRJEB24849) | human gut metagenome | biome: human gut; feature: NICU; material: stool | host: Homo sapiens | place: USA: Saint Louis, MO | collected 2010-08-01
AGTCTATTTATTGATTTGTGCTTGGAAAAAGGTACCTGCATTAATTACATTGATTACTGCATCTATATTAGGGATTATTATTCATTTGATTTTTGTAGGAAATGATGGGATTTTATCTATATCAACTCTCTTTATGAATGGCTATATTTCTAATACTGGGGTAGAGACCATTGATAAATTGCTTTCTCGAGGTGGATTATTAAGCATGTTGGGAGCGGCTTCTTTAATTATCTTAGCATTAGCATTAGGTGGATTATTGATTAAACTAGGAATTATTGAAGCTTTATTGAATAAAATTAGAGATATAGTTTCTAGTAACTACAAACTTGTATTAGTTACAGCTTTTTCGGCTATGGGAATAAACTTTTTTGTAGGGGAGCAATATTTATCGATTATCCTACCAGGTGAAGCATTCAGGAAGCTATATATTGATTTAAACATCGATGATAGAGTATTAACAAGAACTCTTGCAGATTCAGGGACTGCAGTTAATGCTTTGATACCATGGGGCGTAAGTGGAACTTTTATTTCAAGTACTTTAGATGTGAGTAGTGCATCGTATATTATGTATTGTTTTTATCCTCTAGTGGCGCCAATAGTAACACTAATAACAGCAAAATTTATTTTGAAGAAAACCAAAATATTATGTTCTTGATGTAATTTTGAGCGAGTTTAGGGATTAAACCGATAATAGTTTTTTGACACGTGTTAGGAGATATCTTTAGATAATAAAGTTCAGATAAGATTATATTGTTTATCAGGCTCTCCGTTAAATATTTTGAGGTACCCTACGTGCTTTCTTTGGCACCAATCATATGTATGGTTGGTGCCATTCTTTTGCTCAAAAGTGGAATACGTACTCTAAATCTACCAAAGTGGCGAAGTCCATAGCTTATTTGTTTTAATACTTTAATTTTGTTGTTAGTTCTTTCTGTGTATCCATTAGAATATGGTAGTAAGAAAGCATTAGTTAATTGCTTCATCCACGCAGGAAATGATGTAAAGAAGTTATTAAATTCATTCAATCCAGATGCTTTCACTAATTTTAACCAATGTATTAATTGTGCAGCGATTGCTTGTTTACCATAGGTGGAAAAGATTTTTCTAAAAGACAGTTTTAAAGCGTATGCTTTTCGTAAATCATCAGAAATTCGCAGTATTTCACAGAGCTTAAAGTGCTCAGCTTCTGTTAAATGATCTGGAGGTTTCATTAACACACGTCTATTCTGTTTTAACATGCGTGAATAAGCAGCCAGCTTATGTTGCTCACGCTATCTAACTCGCCCTACCGCCCAATCTACAAGTCGACATACATGGTATCGATCACAGATAATATGTGCATGTGGAAATAGAGCCTCCATAATGCGTTTAAATTGTATGGACATATCCACTACAATAAACTTAACGTGTAGGCGATCCTTATGTTTAAATGATGCAAAATACTGAATTAATGCTTGTGTATCACCTTTTGGTAAAATATCTAATATTTCGTGTGCATCTGGATTAGTTAAATTGACCTGGTATTGGTATCCTGCTGCATTTCCTTTAAATTCATCAATACCTAGCACAGTGGGTAATGTTTTGGGCTTAGGTATAGTAATCATGGAATAGTAGCGTAATACAGTAATAATAGAGGTAGCACACTCTTTAGCAATAGCAGTATAGATTAAGCTTTCGGTAATTTTATCAAATAGCTGTTTAATATTAGTTACACTTAGTTGCATATGTTTTCGTACAAATGGATTACTTTCAGCAAAAGAATGCTCACAATGCGGACAAATATACCGCCGCTGTCTGTATTTCCCAATCAGTGGACCTCGTTGTACTTTTCCAAACTTCACTGTACATATGCGGTAATCCTTAATATATTTTGTGGTTTCCCCACACTTTGGGCAAATATGTGGTATTACTGGTAATTCAATGTCTAATATAAATGTTCCGTCTAGTTCGTAGCTATTTGTAATATATTCTTGTTTTACATTATGTAAAAATTTAGTATAATCAGTAGTAGGAATATAAGCTCACATTCTTTTTTGGGAATTAGTCACTTTTATTGTAAGGCATGTAAGTCTTGTATGCTTATTTTTTGCAAAAAATAACGTTGGAAGTAACACCGTAATGGTGTCACCCCAACATTTATTATAGAGCCATTATTCCTTTCACTTAGAACACCGTTTTTCTAAGAAAATATAACCTTATTTAAGCCAGTAAAATCAAGGGTTATATGACTTTTTACCAACACATTTTGTCCACCCTCTAAGTTTATCAAAAGAACTTAAAATAGCGATGGAGCCAGTAATTAAATGACTGGCTTATAAGACAAAAAGTGTGTGTGACTAATCCCAATAAGTTAGAAAATCTGTAGACATATATAGGTCATTCCAAACAGGAGCATCACCATATTGAGGGATTGAACGATCTATTTGGCATAATCAGATAACCGTTTGTAGATAGCAGCAATCGATTCATCTGTAGGCATACAA
>OKPN01000437.1_pt1 | contig 2115 bp, 1 predicted proteins | sample 1611031 | NCBI WGS metagenome assembly OKPN01 (sample SAMN04436705, study PRJEB24849) | human gut metagenome | biome: human gut; feature: NICU; material: stool | host: Homo sapiens | place: USA: Saint Louis, MO | collected 2010-08-01
AGGTATGGTAGCAGGGTTGTCCATGGGTCTTAATATAGATGAAGCTTTTCAACAGGCCGTAGCTTCAGGAACAGCGACTGCTTTTTCAGAAGATTTAGCGACAAGAGATGCTATAGAAAATATTAAATCTCAAGTGACAATTTCTGTACTTGATGGGGAGTGAAAAAGATGAGAATTACTGAACTGTTAACTAAAGAAACAATAGCGATGGATTTAGATGCTTCTGATAAAAGTGGGGTGATTACTGAGCTTGTTAATCAATTGGATAAAGCAGGTAAGTTAAGTGACCCTGTATCGTTTAAAGAGGCAATTCATAATCGTGAATCTCAGAGCACAACAGGAATTGGTGAAGGTATTGCTATACCACATGCTAAAGTTGCAGCAGTTAAAACACCTGCAATTGCATTCGGTAAATCTAAAGAAGGTGTGGATTATCAAAGTTTAGACATGCAACCTGCACACTTATTCTTTATGATTGCAGCGCCTGAAGGTGGAGCACAAACGCATTTAGATGCGCTTGCGAAACTTTCTGGAATATTAATGGATGAGAAAATACGTGAAAAATTAATTCATGCTGAATCTCCTGAAGAAGTGTTAAACATTATCGATGAAGCGGATGATGAGGCAACAAAAGAAGAAGAAGCAGAAGCGAACGAAAATGCAACTGTTTCAACTGACAACTCAAATCAAGATAATAATGAGCCATATGTTTTAGCTGTTACAGCATGCCCAACTGGGATTGCCCACACATATATGGCACGTGATGCTTTGAAAAAGCAAGCTGAGAAGATGAACATCAAAATTAAAGTTGAAACAAATGGTTCTAGTGGTATTAAAAACCATTTAACTGAACAAGATATAGAACGTGCAACTGGAATAATTGTTGCAGCAGATGTCCATGTAGAAACTGATCGTTTTGATGGGAAAAATGTGGTTGAGGTTCCTGTTGCTGATGGTATTAAGCGTCCCGAGGAACTAATTAATACAGCTTTAGATACAAATCGTAAACCATTTGTAGCGCAAGGTGGATCTAAAAAACATGACGATAATGAAGAAAAGTTAAGTCCAGGAAAAGCATTCTATAAACACTTAATGAATGGTGTTTCTAATATGTTACCACTTGTTATTTCGGGTGGTATCTTAATGGCAATTGTATTCTTATTCGGCGCAAACTCATTTAAGCCTGATAGTTCAGAATATAATGCATTTGCCGAACAATTATGGAATATTGGTAAAAATAGTGCCTTTGCTTTAATTATTCCAATTTTAGCTGGTTTCATTGCACGTAGTATTGCAGATAAACCAGGTTTTGCAGCTGGTTTAGTTGGTGGTATGTTAGCTATTTCTGGAGGTTCTGGCTTTATTGGTGGAATTATTGCTGGTTTCTTAGCAGGTTATGTGGTGAAAGGGTTAAATGCAACCATTAAATTGCCGGCAAGTTTAACCTCCTTAAAACCGATTCTAATTCTACCGCTCTTTGGTACCTTGATTGTTGGTCTTGCCATGATTTATGTGATTAACCCGCCGGTTTCACAAATTATGACCACCTTAAGTGATTGGTTAAAATCCATGGGCGAGGTCAATGCGATGGTATTAGGCGCGATTATTGGCGCAATGATGTGTATTGATATGGGCGGCCCAGTAAACAAAGCGGCTTATACGTTCTCCGTGGGAATGTTAGCCTCTCAAGTTCATACCCCAATGGCAGCTGCGATGGCGGCTGGTATGGTGCCACCAATTGGTATGGCAATTGCAACTTGGATTGCACGCAGTAAATTTACCAGTAATCAACGTGATGCAGGTAAAGCCTCTTTTGTCTTAGGTTTATGCTTTATCTCTGAAGGGGCATTGCCATTTGTGGCTGCCGATCCATTGCGTGTGATTATTAGCTCAGTGATCGGTGGTGCAACTGCCGGTGCGATTTCAATGGCATTAAATATTTCTCTGCAAGCACCACATGGTGGGTTATTTGTGATCCTATTTGTTTCTGAACCATTACTCTACTTAGGAGCAATTGCAACAGGCGCATTAGTTACAGGCGTAGTTTATGCCGTGATTAAACCGAAGGTGTTAGAATAATTCATTCTTGGATCAATAGTGCGGTCATTTCTAACC
>OKPN01000534.1_pt1 | contig 1858 bp, 1 predicted proteins | sample 1611031 | NCBI WGS metagenome assembly OKPN01 (sample SAMN04436705, study PRJEB24849) | human gut metagenome | biome: human gut; feature: NICU; material: stool | host: Homo sapiens | place: USA: Saint Louis, MO | collected 2010-08-01
GGCTTGATAAGACTGCCAATAACGCCAGCCCAACATCCCGCCTACACCAAGAATAAAAGCAGCAATAATGGTTTTGCCATTGTCTTTCCACCATTCTTTTAACTGGTTCAGTTCTTGTTCTTCTTCAATGGTATATGCCATTTTCCTATCCTTCTAAAATTAAAATTGGGCTTTCACGTGTTCAATTAAATTGTCCACATCAACGGTTTGCTGATCTGCTGCACCAAGTAAGTGTTTTACCACAACTTGATTATTTTGCACTTCACTTTCGCCAAGTACAAGGGCTAGAGTCGCACCCGACTTATCTGCGCGTTTAAATTGTTTTTTAAAGTTACCGCCGCTGCAATGCAACATGGTGCTTAAGTTCGGTAATTCTGAGCGAAGTTTTTCCGCGAGTTGGAATGCGGCTAATGTTGTACCTTCACCTTGATAAACAACGTAAATATCTACCGCACTTTTTACCGGAATCGATTTATTCACTTCTTGAACGAGCAACACTAAACGCTCTAAGCCCATTGCGAAACCGACACCACTTGTTGCGTGGCCACCAAGTTGTTCAACTAAGCCGTCATAGCGTCCACCACCACATACGGTTCCTTGCGCACCTAATGCTGATGTCACCCATTCAAATACGGTTTTATTATAATAGTCTAAACCACGAACCAATTTTGGATTAATTTCATATTGAATACCAACCGCATCTAATAGAGCGCATAACTGCGCAAAATGCTCGCGACTTTCATCGTCTAAATAATCCAATAATTTTGGCGCGCCGTCCAATACATCTTGTAATACTTGATTTTTAGTATCCAAAATACGTAATGGATTTTTTACAAGACGTTCTTTCTCTTCTTCGCTCATTAAATCTTGGTGATTTTCTAAGAAGGCCACTAATGCAGAACGATAGTTTGTACGTGCTTCTAATGAACCAATCGAATTTAATTGAAGAGAAACATGTTGATCAATACCTAACGCTTTCCATAAACGTGCAGTTAAAATAATTAACTCCGCATCAATTTCAGGGGTTGCGATACCAAATACTTCGACACCTGCTTGATGGAATTGACGGTAACGACCTTTTTGTGGACGTTCATGGCGGAACATTGGTCCCATATACCATAAACGTTGTTCATTGTTGTAAATCCAACCGTGTTCAATCGCAGCACGCACGCATCCTGCCGTACCTTCCGGACGAAGTGTTAATTGTTCATCATTATCCCAGAACGTGTACATCTCTTTTGAGACGACATCTGTGACTTCACCGATTGCACGAGCAAATAATGGCGTACTTTCCACAATTGGCATACGCACTTCTGAATAGCCGTAGCTACTTAAAATTTGGCGAACCTGCCCCTCAATCCATTGCCAAAGTGGAGATTCAGTTGGGGAACAGTCGTTCATCCCACGAATTGCTTGAATATTTTTTGCCACGAGTCTTCCTTAAATAATTCGATTTTTTGGATCTTGTTGTGCAACTTTGGCACGAATTTTTGCTTCTAATTGGTCAATAATCGCGTCGTTATCGAAACGTTCTTTTTGACGCTCGCCATCTAAATAATAGCCACTTTTCTTATTACCACCGGTAACACCTAGGTCAGACACTAATGCTTCACCTGGGCCATTTACCACACAACCAATAATAGACACATCCATTGGGGTAATAATATCTTCTAAACGTTGCTCCAGTGCATTCACCGTGCCGATCACATCAAACTCTTGGCGAGAGCAAGTTGGACAAGCAATAAAGTTAATCCCGCGAGAACGAATACGTAACGATTTCAAAATATCAAAACCAACTTTGATTTCTTCTACAGGATCGGCAGCTAAAGAGACACGTAAGGTATCACCAATGCCTTCT
>OKPN01000618.1_pt1 | contig 1698 bp, 2 predicted proteins | sample 1611031 | NCBI WGS metagenome assembly OKPN01 (sample SAMN04436705, study PRJEB24849) | human gut metagenome | biome: human gut; feature: NICU; material: stool | host: Homo sapiens | place: USA: Saint Louis, MO | collected 2010-08-01
GCTGATGCACGTTATCGCCGCGAAAGCCGTCGCGCTGAAAGAAGCGATGGAGCCAAATTGCTTTGGTGGTTCGTGCGTAAGCGTTTATAGTGATTGTAAACCGCCACTGACAAGACTTTTTTCGCATAATCTTGCCCAATCACATAATCATCTAAGTGCGCACGAATTTCGTGCGGTGTCGGTAATTTTTCTTCAACGGCCAGTTTGCTAGGTGTGTCAATTTCTCCACTGTCTTCCAACATACTGTGGCAAAGCTCGATACATTCGTTACAGATATAACCCTCTGTACCTGCAATTAATTTACCTACTTCACTTTTTTCTCTTCCACAGAAAGAACAGTGAAGATCGTTATCATTTGTTGTCATGTTAAATCCTTAACGTTTACTCAACACATCGTCCACTAAGCCATATGCTTTTGCTTCTTCTGCTGACATAAAGTTGTCACGATCAGTGTCTTTTTCGATACGCTCGATGTTTTGACCGGTATGGAAAGCAAGACGCTCGTTTAAAGTATGCTTAATTTTAAGAATCTCTTGTGCGTGAATCTGAATATCAGATGCTTGCCCACGGAATCCTCCTAATGGTTGGTGAATCATTACTCGCGCATTGGGTAATGCAGCGCGTTTTCCAGCTGTCCCACCTGCAAGTAAAAAAGCCCCCATTGAACAAGCTTGGCCAATACAAAGAGTTCGTACATCCGGTTTAATAAATTGCATGGTATCGTAGATTGCCATGCCAGCAGTCACTGAACCACCCGGTGAGTTAATATAAATACTGACATCTTTTTTTGGATCTTCTGATTCTAAAAAAAGTAGCTGTGCCACAATTAAATTCGCCATGCGATCTTCTACTTCACCACTTAAGAAGATTACGCGCTCTTTTAATAGGCGGGAATAAATATCATACGAACGTTCACCACGAGAGGTTTGTTCGACAACCATAGGAATTACACTCATTTTTGCCCCTAAATATGTGCTAAAAAATTGGGCAATATTCTACCCGAAAATCAGTAAAAACAAAATGCGGTCGCTTTTCATTTAAAAAAACGACCGCACTTTTCGCTGATATGCTTGTGAATTTAATTCACGTGCTATCAATTATTATGCTTGTGGATTCATGATCTCATCAAATGAAGACGCTTTTTCTGTCACTTGAGCTTTAGCAAGAACGGCATCAACGGCTTGTTCTTCTAATACTACATTGCGAATGTTGTTCATTAACTCTTCATTTTTGCTGTAATATTCAACTACTTCAGCGGGTTGTTCGTAAGCAGAAGCGATATCCGCGATCATTGCTTTCGCACGTTCTTCATCCGCTTTCAATTCGTTTGATTTGATCACTTCAGAGAATAATAAACCGACTTGAACACGACGTTTTGCATCTGCTTCAAACAATTCTCGTGGTAATTGTGCTGCTTGTTGTGCATTGCCACCGAAGCGTTGTGCTGCTTGGTTACGTAACACATTGATTTCTTCTTCTACTGCAGAAGCTGGAACATCAATTGGGTTTTGTTCGATTAAACCGTTGATCACTTGTTGTTTAACGCGAGAAACTAATGCATTTTTCAATTCACGTTCCATGTTTTTACGGATTTCTGCACGTAAATCTGCCACAGTTTTGGTGTTTGGACCAAATTTGGAGACGAACTCATCTGTTAATTCAGGTAATTCCATTTCTTCTACTTTTTTCAAGGTGATC
>OKPN01000688.1_pt1 | contig 1593 bp, 1 predicted proteins | sample 1611031 | NCBI WGS metagenome assembly OKPN01 (sample SAMN04436705, study PRJEB24849) | human gut metagenome | biome: human gut; feature: NICU; material: stool | host: Homo sapiens | place: USA: Saint Louis, MO | collected 2010-08-01
ATTATTTATTAGAAGCTTTCCATTCATCTAATTGTTTTTGCATTTCAGCTTTTATGTCATCTAATCCAGATGCAGCTAACTTTTTATTTAAGTCATCTAATCCTTTTACTGGATCTACTGAACCTGAGTATAAAGTTCTTTCAAACTCTTGTAATACGTTATTAACTGCTGATATTTGAGTTGTAACTGGCTCTGTATTGAACTTAAATCCTAAGATTGGTGAAGTCTTAGCACCTTGGTTAAATTCTTCAAAAGCATCCCATTTATCTGCTGGGTCGCTATCTAAAACGTAAGTATCAAATAAGTTTCCGTAAGCCCAACTTGTAACACTATATGGTCCATTTGGATCTCTCTTTATTTGATTATCACTAACCTTTTCATAGTGAGTTCCCTCTATTCCAAACATTAATAGGTTTCTTAATGTAGAGTCAGTATTTACTAAGTTTATAAGCTCCATAGCCTTTTCTGGATGCTTAGAAGTTGATGATATAGCAGTCATAGCACCTGTAGTTGAACCATTTGTAACATATGGAGAAACTATTGATGAAGTTACAACCTCTCTACCTAAAGCTTGACCCCAACCATTTTCAGCATATGGTTGTCCATCAGCCTTCCACACAAATCTCTTAACTTCATTTTTCATATTACTAACTGCTGCGTCTTGATTTATATATCCTTTTTCATAGAATTCTCTTAATTTAGTGAAAAGATGTTTTAACTCCTCTGTTTCATACATATTTTTAACGGTTAGGCTTTCATCATCATAGAAAATACCTAGTCCTGATGTTATATCCTCTAATCCTTCTAGTGGAATTCCATCTCCTTGAGTGTAGAATGGAACAAAATCTGGTTCCTTCTCTTTTATAAGTGAAAGCCATGGTTCTAAATCATCAACTGTATGAATATCTTCATATGGAATATCATATTTTTCAACAAGCTCCTTATCAAATACCCACATAGGTGCTCCTGCTATTTCTTTTTGGTTTGGAACTCCATATATTTTTCCATCAACCTCAGCACCTTTCCAAAGTCTTTCATCTATAACACCTTTAAGGTCTGCTCCCTCTTTATCTAATAAGTCATTTAATTCAAGGAAAGCACCTTTTCTAGCATTTTCTAAATATGGGAAAGCCCATGAACATGTAAATGCTAAATCATATTCTTCTCCTGAGTTAGCTATTACATTCATTTTTTGGCTGTAATCACCAAAGTCAATATGTTTTATGTCTACAGTAGCATTTATTTTATCCTTTATATATTTATTTACTTCTTCCTCAACTACTTCTCCATCAGTTTGTGGTTTACCTATTACATACCAAACTAAATTTACTGGTTCTTCTCCTTCACCACCACTAGACGAAGCATTTCCCCCTGAACCACATCCAGCTAAGATAGAAGATGTTCCAATTATTCCTCCTAATATTAAAGCCATTAGTTTTTTGTTTTTAAGCATTTTTATTTTCCCCCTTAAAGTAACTAATAAGTCCTCATTATATATATATTGTATAAATTACTTCCCCATTCTTCTTTTTTCAACATTTAACAAAACGTTTACAATAGAATTTAATCAAAAAAATTATAAAATAACTAACT
>OKPN01000804.1_pt1 | contig 1438 bp, 1 predicted proteins | sample 1611031 | NCBI WGS metagenome assembly OKPN01 (sample SAMN04436705, study PRJEB24849) | human gut metagenome | biome: human gut; feature: NICU; material: stool | host: Homo sapiens | place: USA: Saint Louis, MO | collected 2010-08-01
CCCCCGTCAATTCATTTGAGTTTTAACCTTGCGGCCGTACTCCCCAGGCGGTCGATTTATCACGTTAGCTACGGGCGCCAAACTCAAAGTTCAACCCCCAAATCGACATCGTTTACAGCGTGGACTACCAGGGTATCTAATCCTGTTTGCTCCCCACGCTTTCGCACATGAGCGTCAGTACATTCCCAAGGGGCTGCCTTCGCCTTCGGTATTCCTCCACATCTCTACGCATTTCACCGCTACACGTGGAATTCTACCCCTCCCTAAAGTACTCTAGACTCCCAGTCTGAAATGCAATTCCCAGGTTAAGCCCGGGGCTTTCACACCTCACTTAAAAGTCCGCCTGCGTGCCCTTTACGCCCAGTTATTCCGATTAACGCTCGCACCCTCCGTATTACCGCGGCTGCTGGCACGGAGTTAGCCGGTGCTTCTTCTGTAGTTAACGTCAATTGGCTAGCCTATTAAACTAACCACCTTCCTCGCTACCGAAAGAACTTTACAACCCGAAGGCCTTCTTCATTCACGCGGCATGGCTGCGTCAGGGTTGCCCCCATTGCGCAATATTCCCCACTGCTGCCTCCCGTAGGAGTCTGGGCCGTGTCTCAGTCCCAGTGTGGCTGGTCATCCTCTCAGACCAGCTAGAGATCGTCGGCTTGGTGAGCCTTTACCTCACCAACTACCTAATCCCACTTGGGCTCATCTTATGGCATGTGGCCCGAAGGTCCCACACTTTAATCTTTCGATATTACGCGGTATTAGCTACAGTTTCCCGTAGTTATCCCCCTCCATAAGCCAGATTCCCAAGCATTACTCACCCGTCCGCCACTCGTCATCAAAGAAGCAAGCTTCTTTATGTTACCGTTCGACTTGCATGTGTTAAGCCTGCCGCCAGCGTTCAATCTGAGCCATGATCAAACTCTTCAATTCAAGTTCAATCGCTCAATACTGCTGACATAAAATGTCACTACTTAATAAAGTATTATGAATTTCTAGTTAGCACCTATTAAGACTTCAAAATTAAAAAATATTTTTAAAACAAGTCAATCAACAAGTGCCCACACAGATTGTCTGATATATTGTTAAAGAGCAAAAAATAACGACGCACTGGGTTTTATTACGTTTCACAACAGTGCGTCGTTGTGTGCGGCGTATTATAGGCATTTCAGAATTCTTTGCAAGTGCTTTTTTAAAAAAACTCGTTAACCGATTATTTTTTAGGCATGAATTCCTTTGCGTAATACTCTCTAACTAACCTTTTTAGACGCTCGTTTACAACGTCTAAATCCATTTGCGGAGAGTATTTCATTAAGTTTACTAAGGCCTCTTTCCTTCTCTTTTTCAGTGTAAAACTCACAATTACGATTTTCCAAAGCTCCGCGAAGTCGCCAATAAAAAGCTTCACTTGCACTAATATCCGCTTTCTTCAAACGAACAATCG